>JADMIO011167701.1_pt1 | contig 81310 bp, 83 predicted proteins | sample 8958161 | NCBI WGS metagenome assembly JADMIO01 (sample SAMN16585339, study PRJNA669376) | soil metagenome | isolation source: Crop rotation soil | place: USA: Cullars Rotation, Alabama | collected 2011
GACAACTTGTCCACGTGGAATTCTAAGCTTAGGATCCCAATGTGCTGGAAAGAGATTCAATCACGGTCTTCAGCCATTCGCCTCGTCTCGATTCTTTTTATTGGACGCAACTAAAAGTTACGTTGATCGTATTTGCAGCTGATATTTTAGCGGCAGTAACTTCTACACTTCCACTTCTTTGTCCTAAAAGTTTGCCACAAAGTTCTTCAAGTTGAACTCTTTGACCAGCAATAGTCGACATCAAACGAATATCGGCTGAGAATGTCCAATCTTCGGGGTTATGGCTTTCGAGAGCCTGCCCTAATGCATCTGAAATTTCATTAGGGGGAAGTGTTATTCCAAGGCCCGCTGCCCCTTCTATATTCATTAAGAGCTCGGAAACATCGGGCAAAAGTGCCGAACTTTTTTCAGCTGGTGTAGGCATTTTTTAAAAAAATTTCAGAAAAATTACAAGCAATATTCTCTAGAGAACCTTATTCATCTCAATGGTCTAATATTTCTTCAGCTCGAGCAACAGAAGGCCTTTTTTCTGCTACTCCGCGTGCAAAGCTTGCAGCTTCTTCTAAATCAGCAGGATCTCCTATTCTATCTCTAAAATTAGGCATTACTGGATTACTAAATTCTCCTTTATGCAGTTCATGAATCAACTCCATAATTGCGTCATGTGTTTCAGGATCAACTTTAGGATGAGGCAGTAATCTTAGAAATTCTAGTTCTACCTCCCTCAAATCGGTGTTTGGTTGAGGTTCCGCTGGCGAATCTAAATGTCCTGGCATAGATATTTACAAATTACCACTACTTAACCAAAATAATATGAATTTGTCAAATAAATTAATTTTCTAAACATCGAACACAATGCTCATACACGTGAGGCCTGCTTCTGCCTTCTCCAACTCTGAGATATCAATTGCCTCAATGAGGACTCCTTTTTGTGCTAGTCGCTCGCGGGTGCGCGGGAAACTGGCGGAATAAAGCAATGTATCTCCAATTAGCAGGGAATTGGCACCAAAAGGCTCCTCATCAGTTACTGAAATAATTTCATAAGAAGAAAACTGGTTGGCATCAACCCAAAGCGGATTGATAAGAATCATGTTTTTCCCGAGGTACGTGCAGCCGGTTTTCAAATGTAAACAGCCATTTACCTCTACAGCTCGCACTTTATAGCCGAAGGATTGGAATAACTCTTGTATCTGAAAAACTGCATGATGATTCGTACGTTTTGACAAGCCAATGTAGAAAGTGTTTCCAATTTTTAGAACATCACCTCCATCTAAGGTGGCAGGGGGATTAAGGTGTTTTAGGGGGCGATAAGATCTCAATTCATCTTCAATGGTTTTTACTTCTGCGCGTCTGCTTTCGGCACCCATATTGGTGATTACGGCAATTTCTGGAAGAACAATGGCGGTATCTTCCACAAACACGCCATCCGGATGATCCGGAAGAAGCGGTAATGAAATAACTTGTACGCCCAATTCTGTTAATTTCTGTTGATAGAGATGATGCTGGGCAATGGCTTTCTCCGCACTAATCGGTTCACGCGATACGAAAGTCAGTTCGCAATGAGAGATGTTCGGACCGATTTTACGAGTGAGCGCTGTCAGCATGTTTAAATCTAAGAATGTTTAATTTTTAGGTAAGCAATTGAATAATTCACTTCCTGACATGACTTTTTTCCCCTCCGGCTGCGCTTCCAGAATTTCCAGATACCCATCTTTCGTCCGCAGCAAACATTTCCCCTGATGTTTGATAAAAGGACCATTTTGATCAGAGTTTGAGCCTTCATATTTTTGGATTTTGAGAAATTTGATTCGTTTTCCACTCCGTGAATCGATGTAATAAATCTGGGGCCAGATCGAAAAAGCGCGATATTTCCTGAGAATTTCTTCAGATGTTTCTTTCTCCGGAAAAATCTGGCCATCGGATTTGCTGAACTTACGAGAATAAGTCGCTTCGGATTCATTTTGTTTCTGCGGAGAAAACCCTTTGCCGGAGACAATATCTTCACAAAATTGTCGTAATAATTCGCCGCCGCGCACCGTCACTTCTTCAAAAACTTCTGTGGCGGTTTTTTCGTCCAGATCTATTTTTTCCTGCACGTAGATATCACCGGCATCCATTTGCGGCGTGAGGCGAAAAATGGTAATACCGGAAGTTTTTTCACCATTTAATAACGCGCTCTGCACCGGTGAGGCGCCGCGATATTTCGGAAGTAGCGAAGGATGGAGATTGAACGTTCCCAGTCGCGAGAGCGCAAGAAATTTCGACGGGAAAATTTTGCCGTACATGACGACGATGAAAAGGTCAGCAGCGAGTTTCTGAAGGGTGTCGTACGTTTGCTGATCCAGTTTCGCCGGCGTTAAAACGGGGATTTCCAATTTGCCAGCTCGTTCTTTTACCGGAGAAGGAGAGAGCTTTTGGCCGCGTCCGGCCGGAGCATCCGGATTTGTCACCACGGCGGCTATTTCATAACGGTCGCTGCTGCTCAAATTTTCTAAAATAGCAGCAGCATGTTCGGGAGTGCCAAAGAAGACGAGACGCAGCCGGGACATTGCCAAACTGAGGAGAAAAAAGCATGATTATTGTTGCGTTTTCTTTTCCAGATGTCGACCCGCACGGAACAAGTCGGCAGTGTAATCCAACGGGAAGTTTCCCAGCTTTTCAGCGAAGCCATGGATGAGTCCGATTACGGGCTGATCACGGTGCTGCGCGTCGACGTTCTGGCCGATCTGTCCGAAGCGCGGATCTACGTTTCGGCGCTCAAAAACGGCCGCCAATTGATCGAGCTTTTGGAGAAGCGCCGCGGCTTCATCCGTCGTACGGTGAGCCCGCGACTGTACCTCAAAACTATCCCCAAATTTCGCTTTTTCCTGGACACCACAGGCGCTGACGCGGAACGTATTGAAATGCTTCTCAAGAGGTGATATGATCCATTTTTGATCTTGCTATCAAAAATTTTTCTTCTTTAACCAAGTCAATATGAAACACTCTTTTGCTTTGGTGCGAAAAGGGTTGGCCGCATTCTCCGGGCTGGCTCTGCTCCTTGGGCTCGTACCATTCATATCAGCGGTATCGGCGGCTGAAGACCTGCCGCAAGCCAATTTTGAGGACGAAGTCATGACCGACTTCAGCGGCTTCAACAATCCGTTTCCCGATACCGATCTGGATACGCAAGCAGGCCGCGCTGCTGCAGAGCTCTTTCGCCGCGGCGTCGTCATCGGCCAGGGCGATGGCAGCTTTCACGGCAGTTCGCTCGTGAATCGGGCCGAAGCCATGAAATTCCTCCTCCTGGCGCGGTATGATGACCTGCCGAATGTCGGAGAAGAAGACTATCCCGATGTGAAGCCGGGCGACTGGTTTTATGACTATGTTTCCGTTGCCACCGCCCTGGGCATCATCAACGGCTATCCGGATGGCTATTTTCGTCCGGAGCGTCCGGTCAACACCGTCGAGTTTTTGAAGATGCTGACTCTGACCTTTGATCTGGATACCGGTTTGGCGTATCACTACAGCGATGTGGACTCGACGCAATGGTATGCCAAATATCTCGGAACGGCCGAAAAATACGACCTCTTCCCGAATCGCGAAACACGTATTTTGCCAGCACAAAGCCTAACCCGCGATGAAGTGGCCGTGGCCATGTACCAGTATCTGAAGAACCGCGAAGATGTTCAAGTGGAAGCACCGCTCCACCTCGCCGTACAGGCTCTGAACGATGCCACCTACAGTTCCGAAGACGGTGAATTTACGGTGTGGAAGGCAACTCTCTCCGGACGAGCGGCCGAAACTCTTGCTTTGAACTTGAGCAAAATAGGCTTTAAGAACACGGGCACTGCTGCCGATGGCGATGTGCACGACTTCACCTTGCAGATTCAGGGCGAAGGCGGCCTCAATGTCACTTCCGCGGTCGAGCAGATGGAAGACGACAAAGTCGTATTTACGAATCTCTTCCCGGATGATGATCTGAATGTCAGCGCGGAAGACAGCCTGACCCTCACCTTGCGCGCGAAAGCCGACGCCGACTTATCGTTGGCCAATCCGACGTTGCGCATGGAACTCGATTTGAACAGCTTCGAAGTGGCCGATGTGAACGATAACTTCCTGACGGTCTTCCGCACCACTGCCAACGCTTCTTCGCTGACGGTGACGCTCGAAGATCCGGATGAAGATAATGATAATGGTGGCGGTGCGAGCGGCGACTTGATCGAGCAGTTCACGCGCACACCCGAATCGCGACTTTTAGTTGCAGGTACGGAAGGGGAAGTGGTCGGCGCTTTCCAACTCAAATCTGACCTGGAAGATGCCGAGATCGATGAGTTGACCCTAAACATTGAAGAAGTGGACACAGCGGCGATTTTCGGCAACGATACGGCCGCCGATGCTGATGCCTTCGATCAGATTTGTCTGGTCTACTCCAACGGCGATCCAGTGCTCACCGAAGGCGGCGGTAATGCTTGTGTTTCTTCGTTTACGGACGGCAAGGCCAATTTTCAGAACCTCGATTTGACAGCCCAAGAGGATGAAGACCTGGTAATCTTCGTCACGGCTGATCTCAATGATATTGAAGATAACGGCGTGGCCGGTTCGGGCATGGCCTTTGCCTTGAATCTTTCTACCTCTACGAACGACAGCACCATCCACGGCGTGACCAGTGGCGATACGCTGAGCATTGCCGATCTCAATGGCAACATCGTGGCGAACCAGGGCAACACTTTTTATGTGGCGGCCAACCGTCTGACGTTTGAAGAAGTCGATACCTCGAGCGCCCTTGTGGGTGGCGATCAACGCGATCTCCTGCGCTTCCGCGCCAATACCGAGAACGATTCCGACGTCTTCCTACGCCAGATCGAAGTAGAAGTGGCCACTTCCGGCGGAGCTTCCGTCGAGAATGTAGGTCTCTATAACGGTGATAATGAGTTGATCGCTTTTGCGCTCGAACCGTTTTCGGGTGGAGATACCTACCGCCTCACGGTCGGTATTGAAGATGAAGACGGCGACGGCGACAACGATCCCGGCTCCGCGGCTGAGAACGATCTGACCTTCGATACGAGCGGCTTGCGCACTCTGCCGAGTGGCGGCGACGATCTTTACGAAGATATCGAAGCTGATGAGATTTTCACCATTCGCGGCGATGTTTCGACCGACGGGTCCGACGATCAAGTAGTCACCACTGTTTTGATCAACGGTTCGGCACCAGCCACTTCAGCCGATGCCATCATCTGGCGCGATTCCGGCGGTGACAATGGTGAAAGCGGCGTCAACATCCAATGGATCAATCTCGTGGATGATGACAGCATGACGAGACTCGAGCACATTCTGGAAAACTAAGGTTCTCAACGCTGAATCTTGCCAAAAAGGGGCCGCTAAGCGGCCCTTTTTTTGATGTTCTGAAAAGTTGATAAGATTTATATTTTATATTATAATAAATAGATAGAAAATATATGTACGCCAAAAACAAACGCCTCGGGGTGATCTATGCCTTTCTCAACGTTTTCGTCGGAGGATTTTTCATCGTGCTTGGCGAGCCGCTTTTCCAGGTGATCGGACCAACCACCTTTGCTTTTTTGGAAAATGCTTCGGCGCTGCTCATCCTGCTCGGGCTCTATGGTTTTTTTCCTGAATTCCACAAGCTGCGCTGCCTCTCGGTGCGGCAGGTCATTGGCATGCTTTCCTTTGCGCTTTGCAGCTCGGTGATCGCGCCCTATTTGTTCTACGCTGGCTGGCAGCTTTCTTCGCCGAACAACACCGTGCTCCTCGGCCAGGCTGAGATGCTCTTCACGGTGCTACTGGCGATCTTCTTGCTCAAAGAAAAAGTCACGCTGCAGCAGGTCAGCGGCATCGTTTTGATGGCCGTGGGATTGCTCGTCATCACCAGCGAGGGATTCACCCATCTTTTCAGCTTTGAACAGGGTGATGTGCTCATTCTGCTTTCCGGGCTCGTCTGGGCTTTCGGTAGCGTCATCTTCAAAAAGTATGGCGGAAAAATCCCGATGGAACTCGTACTCGTTGTCCGCTTTTTCTTAGGGACCATTCTTTTCGCTTTGGTTCTCTTCATCCTGGAATCCGAGCATGCGCTCTTCATCGGCCGATTTACGATGAGCCACTTCTGGCATCTCCTCGGCTACGCCGTATTTGCGGTCATCTTGCGCAAGTATTTCTATCTGAAAGCGATTCAGAAGACGACACTCTCTTTGTATTCGGCCATCGCTCTGACCGGACCAGTGTTTGGACTGCTCATCACGGCACTTTTCCTGGGCGATACGCCGCGGCCGTTCCATTACCTCGGCACGCTGCTCATCGTCTGCGGCTTTGCCGTGATCCAGCTCCATTTTCACCGCATCAGAAAAACCCACTACTTGCACAAGACTCCGCCTATCGGTCTGGCCGAGCAGGTGATCCGTGGCAGCGCCGCTTAAAGGTATTTCGCCTTGTTGGCATTGTGCTCTTCGTTCGTCACGGCAAAATGAGTCACGCCGTCTTTGCCGTGCAAGTAATAATAATAGGGGGAATCTTTCGGATTAGCGGCGGCGCGAAGAGACGACTCGCCAGGATTTGTGATTGCGGTCGGCGGCAGACCGATATGTTTTCGCGTATTGTACGGATTATCGGCGTCGAGATCGCTTTCGGTCAGCGTTTCGGTGTGTTTTGCCGTGAAATAGCGCACCGTGGCATCAACCCCGAGCATCCAACCTTCGTGCAAGCGCTTCCAGAGAATTCCAGCGACGATCGGACGCTCTTCATCATCACGACTTTCCTTTTCCACCATTGAGGCCATGATCACGATCTCGTTCAGGTTATCTTTCTCGAGAATGCCAAGTTTTTCAGCGCGTTTTTCAAATTCCGCCAGCATCTTTCCGGCCAGTTCTTCGGCCGAAAAGTTTCCGGGGTGGACGGCATACGTTTCGGGAAAGAAATACCCTTCCCAAGCAGCACGGTCTGCCGGCAGAAACGTGAATTCAGAAAAAGAACAGGTTTCTTCGATGCATTTCAAAAATGTGCCTGGAGCCGCATAGCCTTTTTCAGCAATACGGGCATCGATTTCAGCGAGCGACAGGCCTTCCGGAATGGTGAAAAACTGTTCACGCCGCGCATCGTCGAGGAGACGCGCCGCAACATCGGGGATAGTCAGATTCTGCGCCAGATAAAATCTTCCGGCCAGAAAATCTTCCGCCGCATCTTTCCGTTTCACATATTTTTCAAAAGCCCAGCGCGAGTCGATGAATCCTTCCGTCAAAAGTTCGGCCGAGATTTGCTTCAGGGTGCTTCCCGTCGGAATTTCAAAAAGTTTTTGTTCGGTCGGTCCATCGTGCGGGGCCGCTAAAAGTTGTCGGAAATGATATTCCTGCACCGCAAATATGCCGATGGCGATCGCGGCGAGTATTCCGAGCAATACGCCCAGTTTTTTTCGAGAACTGCTTAATGGTCGCGGAGCAGTTTTAGTACCCGTTAGAGACCGTTTTTGAAATGACATGTAGTGAGAGAGATTAGCTGAGAATTTTTAATTTTATAATTTTATAATTTTTGAATTTTTAAATAAATTTTAAATCCTAATTTTTAAACATTAAAAATTAAGATTTATTTATAAAATTACAAAATTTAAAAATTAAAAATTTTTCTTACATGCCGGGAAAGCCGAGATCGCCCATCACTCCTTTCATTTCGAGGGCGGCAACTTCCTGCGCCTTTTTCATGCCTTTCTTGAATGCTTCCGTCAGCGCATTTAAGAGCAGCGTTTTTTTCTCGGGCGCAAGCAAATCGTCGGGCAAATCCAGCGAAACGATCTCCTGTTCAGCGCTGATCACCACTTTCACGCCGGAGGATTCCGCTTCGATGTGGATATTTTTCAGCTTGGCCTTTACCTCTTTGGCCTTCTGCTGCATTTTGTACATGTCCTTCATCTGTGAAAACATTCCCATATGCAAACAATAAAAATTAAGAAAGCTTAGCCGATTTTCTCATATTTCTTGCGGATTTTCAAAAGAGCTCCAAGAGCTTTTCAAACTTCACATAACCGGCTTTTTCATTAAAATGGCCAGCTCCAGGAACCACATTGAGGTTGGCATGAAGATGGCGGGCCATATTCTCGGCACGAACGAGCGGGATGTACGGATCGTTATCAGCATGAAAAATAAAGAATTCCGGGCAATTCTTTCGGATTGTCTCCCAGTCGAACGGATGGCCGACAAATGAGGCGGTATTGAATTGCGCGTTTTCTGGAAATACTTCGACAAATCCAGCTACTATGATAGTTTTTTGCGCCCGATATTTTTCCAAAAGTCGTAGGGCGAAACCAGCACCGATGCTGTGACCAATTAAAATCGAATCCGCATCTAGAAATTTTTCATATGGCTGGAACACTTCGCGCCAGCTTTCCAAACTTTGGTTTTCCGGAGTGGGGAAGTGCGGTACAAAGACTTGATAGCCTCTTTTTTCTAACTCTTGTTTCAGCCACGGAAACCAATTCTCATTAGGATGGCCATAACCGCCGTGGAAAATGAAAACATTGGACATAATCCTTTTTTGTCATTGCGAGGAGTCCGCCGTAGCTTTAGCGGAGGCGGACGACGCGGCAATCTCATTGCTCATATTGTAGAGATTGCTTCGCTCCGCTCGCAATGACAAAATCACAGCCAATCTAGGCTCAAATCACGCCAAGTTGGATTTTCTGCTTCAATTAACTTGATCTTGGCGGCTCTGCTTCCAGCTTTCAATTGTTTCTCGCGGAAAATAGCACCATCGATGCTTTCGCCATGTTCAAAGTAGACAAGTTTGTTGACGTTATATTTTGCCGTAAACCCTTTCTGCAACTTGTTTTTGTGCTCGTAAAGACGACGTTCTAAATTATTGGTAACACCGACGTATAAAACGCGATTATTTTTGTTCGTAAGAATGTACACATAAAAGTGATATTCTCTCATGTCGACATCATGAAATCGGACTATTAATAGTCAAAACTGATTGATCTAACTTTTCATATTGCTTTAAGAGATTGCTTCGTCCCGATCAAATCGGAACTCGCAATGACAAAATGTGCTGCATGGTTAAATAATGACCCTTCTAATACTCTCGTTGATATGCACTAAAATCTCATACGGAATAGTCCCTGCAGCAACAGCAATGCGCGCGACAGAATTCAGGCCGTCTTTTTCTGCGCTAATAACTTCCACTTCATCACCGATCGCCAACTCCGAGTCTTTCAAATCGAAGCAGGTTAAGTTCATATGAATCCGTCCACGAATGGGGAGAGGATGTGTTCCGGTACGAAAAAAACCGGTGTTCGAAAGGCGCCGTGGCATGCATTCGTAATAGCCCACCGGAACGACACCGAGGCGCATTTTACGCTGAGCAATGAACGTGCCGTTATAACCGACCTTATCACCTTTCTTGAGCGACAGTACATTGACGAGCGTCGAGACGATTCGAAGCGCCGGTTTCAGTTCTTCTAATTTAGCGAAAAGAGCATCTTTAGGTGAAAGAGGATTATGGCCGTAGAGCCCGATACCGAGACGAAAACTATTGATGCGCTTATCAATGGTTTTCAGCGCTCCAGCAGTGTTGGCGAGATGGATGAACTTTGGTTTGAAACCGGATTTCTCCACTTCGTCTAAACATTTCGAAAAAAGTTTTTCCTGTTCTTTGGTGACCGTATTGTCCGGATCGTCAGCTGAAGAGAAATGCGAAAAAACTCCGTCCAAAATAATATGCGGAGCCGCTTTGATTTTTTCCAAATAAATTCCGAGCTCTTCCGGCAGCAGACCCTGGCGATTTAGCCCCGTGTTGATTTTGAGGTGGACCAAAACTTTCTTCTTCAGCGTAATCAATGCTTCCAAGGACGGTAAATCATAAATAGTGAGCGCAATGCGGTCGAAATCAAAATGACGGAAATTTTCGGGATGATTCCAACCGACGACGAGAACTTTTTGTTTTTTGGAAACTTCAAAGATCTGGAGCGCTTCGAAATAGCTGTCCGTCACCAAGTACGGACAATTCATTTTTTTCAAAATAGTGACGATTTCAGCGATGCCGTGCCCATACGCATTGGACTTTAATACCGGCATCACTTGCTGACGCGGCAATAATTTCTTGAATGTATAAAAATTGTGTTCAATATTGGCCGCCAAGATCTCGGCGCGGTTCAGGGTTTTGAGCCGACGACGGAATAAGGCAAGCATCGGACGGATCGTGTGGTCCCACGGTAATATGCTCTCGCGATTTCAGCAACATTCTTTTTATTCTTCCCGTTTCAAAACGGCCAAAAACGCTTCCTGCGGCAGATCCACTTTGCCCATCGCTTTCATCCGCTTCTTTCCTTTTTTCTGTTTTTTTAATAATTTGTTTTTGCGAGTGACGTCTCCGCCATACAGTCCGGCAGTCACATCCTTGCGATACGCTGAAATGGTTTCCCGAGCGAGCACGCGTGATCCCACTGCGGCCTGCAGCGCGATCGGAAAATTCGCTTTCGGAATGATTTCCTTGAGCTTTTTCACGATGATGGAGCCGGCGGTTTGCACTTCACTGCGGTGGAGCATTTGCGAGAGGGGCAACACGATCTCGCCAGCCACCAGAATATCCATTTTGACGAGGTCATCTTCACGCATTTCCGTGAATTCGTAATTCATCGAGGCATAGCCCGAACTGATGCTTTTCAGCTTATCGTAAAAATCCGTAACCAGATTGGCCATCGGTACTTCGGCCGCGATGACCGCTCGCTCCTGATTCAAATAGGAAATATTTTTAAAGATGCCCCGTTTTTTTTGGATGAGTTCCATCAATCCGCCGATATATTCTTGCGGCGTAATGATTTCGACTTTGGCGATCGGTTCGGCAATGGTTTCAATATAACTCGGGTCCGGAAGTTCGGCGGCGGAAGAAATTTCCAGCACTTCTTTTTTCGACGTCGTGACCACGTATTTGACGCTCGGCGCCGTGACGATGAGGTCGAGATCGTATTCCCGTTCCAACCGTTCCTGAACGATATCCAGATGCAAAAGCCCCAAAAATCCGCAGCGAAAGCCATTGCCCAAAGCGACGGAATTTTCCGGTTCAAAAGAAATGGCCGAGTCCGAGAGCGAAAGTTTTTCTAACGCATCGCGCAGCAGGGGGTATTCCGATCCTTCCGTGCAAAAAATTCCCGAAAATACCATCGGATTGGCCAGGGCATATCCGGGCAGGGGAGTCGTGTGCGCTCGATCTTTTCCGCCATAGATCGTATCGCCGACACGGGCCTCGCGGGTTGATTTCAGCCCGGTGACGACATAGCCGACTTCTCCGGCCGAAAGTTTTTCGCTGGGTTTATATTGCGGAGAGAAAATTCCGACTTCCAGCGGGTCCAAGTCTATTTTAGTGCGGAGAAGGGAAAGCTTTTGCCCGCGGCGAATTTCACCGGAGATAACGCGAACGAAAGCCAAAACGCCCTTGTACGAATCATAGACGGAGTCGAAAATGAGCGCTTTGGTCTCCTCATCCGTCGTGATCTGCAATTTTTTGCGCAGCCCCCCTTGGAGGGGATTCGGAATTTTTGCCACGATACGATCTAGGAGCAGGTCTACATTGGTTCCTTCTTTGGCCGAAATGGCGATGATGTCGGCGCGGGGAATGCCGAGAATATTTTCAATTTCGATCGCCACGCGTTCCGGATCGGCGGCGGGAAGATCGATTTTGTTCAGCACTGGAATAATTTCCAGGTCGTGGTCGAGCGCCAGATACAAATTGGAAAGCGTTTGCGCTTCAATCCCTTGCGTGGCATCCACGACCAGAATGGCGCCTTCGCAGGCGGCGAGCGAGCGCGAGACTTCGTATTGGAAATCGACGTGCCCTGGCGTATCGATCAAATTCAACTGATAGCCTTTCCATTCCATGCGCACCGGCTGCAGCTTGATGGTAATGCCGCGCTCGCGCTCCAGATCCATCGAATCGAGCAGTTGCTCTTTCATCAGCCGCTTTTCCACTGTCTTGGTGAGCTCCAAAAAGCGGTCGGCGAGCGTCGATTTGCCGTGATCGATGTGCGCGATGATGCAAAAATTGCGGATGTTCTCCATTGCTTCAGGCTTTTCAGAGCTCCGAGATTCTCGCAAAAAAAAGATGATTTCACAATTTCGGAGTTTTCTGCGAAGATACATTTGCCTCGATTTTGCGCCATGTCAGACCACAATATTCGTCTTTGCGCCGCCAGCTCGCATCCTGAACTGGCCGGTCTGATTGCCAAAAACCTAAAAATCCCGCTCTCGCCGCTCACGATCAAACGCTTTGCCTGCGGCGAAACGTATGTGCGCTTCGAGGAAACAGTGCGGGGAAAGGACGTTTACCTGGTCGCCACCTGCCGTTCTGGAACGGTGAACGAGGATTTCATGGAGCTCTTCATGCTCTGCGATGCGGCGCGGCAAAGCTTTGCCAAATCGATTCACGTCATCCTGCCGTTCTTCGGCTACTCGCGCCAGGACAAAATCCACGAAGCGCGCGAAAATATCTCAGCGCGGCTGATGTCCGATCTCTTGGTAAGAAGCGGTGCTGAGCACATCATCACCGTACAACTCCATTCCGATCAGATTCAGGGCTTCTTCGATGTCCCGGTCGATAATCTGCACATCCGCAAACTGGTGGCGGAATATTTCCGCAAAAAGAAAATTCGCGGCGACATTGTCATCGTTTCGCCAGATGCCGGCGGAGCGAAACAGACGAAAAAACTAGCCGATCTCCTCGGAGTGAATATGGCAATCATCCATAAAACGCGGCCGGCTCATAACGTTGCTTCCGTGACGCACATGGTCGGTGATGTGAAGGGCAAGACAGCGATTTTACTCGATGACATGGTCGATACGGCCGGAAGCGTCCTGAGCGCTCGCCAGGCGCTTTTAGAAGCCGGAGCTAAACCAGAAGTATATCTTTGTGCCACCCATCCGGTTTTCTCGCCGCCGGCAGTGGAACGTTTGAAGGAAGCAGGATTTCACGAAATCATCGTCAGCAATTCGATTCCGCTCTCACTCGAAGCTAAAAAAGAATTGCCGATCCACGTCATCGACATCGCGCCGCTTCTCGCGCACGTGATGGAAAGCGTGATCAAAGAGCAGTCGGCATCGAAATGGTATTAGTAAAAATTTTCTGATTATTCTTGAGTTTCAAAACTAATAATCTCAGTAATAAAAGAGCATTCTTGAAGAGCCTCCAATCCCTCCACGCTCTTTACATCGAAAAATCCTTCGGATCTACCGTAAAGCTTGAGCACTGAAAATCCAGCGTGGGTTAGACCTGACAGATCCGCTCCTGTAACATACAGTTTAACAATTCTGCCTTGCTGCAAAGTTTGAATCGCATTAAACAGAAGGCCAGGAGCAGACCTCCATTTAGTAAATCGGCTTAGATCGGTATCCGAAACTCTTATTAGATCCCTTCCAATTTCTTCTGCTGTTGCTGACACAGCCTCAGGTTGTTCTTCTAATAATGCCGGACTAGGGGGTGTCGAATCTCTAGGGGGAATTCTCAGGGGGAGTACGTCAGACATAATAGTACATTGTAAAACTTTATAATACTCTATTTCATTTTATATTTTTGTCAAGGATAGTCAGCTTTAATTCATAGATAATTTCTCCAGCCGCGGGAAGAGCATCATGCCTTTTCCAAATTTCCCTTTCCCCGCCCCGAACATCAGCTGCATTTTTTCGGCGGTTATCGGAAGAAAAGGTTCTAGTTTCGTGCTGATCCAAAGCAAAGCTGCTAGGAAGTTGGCCAGAAGCTCCTGTGCATTTTCCGGATTCTCTTTGACGAGCAGCCAGGGCTTCGTCTCATCCATTTTTTTATCGAGCACTTCCACAACTTCGAAGATGCTCGAGATCGCTTCGTGCAGAGTAAGCTGCTTCATAGCGGTCATTAAATTCTGATCGGCTTGGTCCAAAAGTTTAGCAAAATCAGGTAGCAGATTTTTTGGAGCGCTATACGTTTCGGTCCGACTGCACAGCGTATGAACGCGCGAAGCGAGATTTCCGAGGCCGTTCGCCAAATGCGCCTGATAATTTTCTTCAAACCGTTTTCGTGAGAAATCGGCATCACGGCCGACCGGTACTTCACGCAATAAAAAGTAACGTAAGGCATCGGCTCCATATTTTTTGACTTCGACAAAAGGATCGACGACATTCCCCAGGCTTTTCGACATTTTCTCGCCTTCGCTCGTCAAAAAGCCATGAACAAATATTTTGTTCGGAGTTTTGATTCCGGCGGAAAGCAGCATGCCGATCCAAACTCCGGCGTGGAAGCGCAGGATGTCTTTTCCGATCATGTGCATCACTTCGCCGTTGTTCCAGAATTCTTCAAACTTGCTTTCATCTTTCTGGCCGAAGCCGATGCCGGAAATATAATTCGTCAGCGCGTCACACCACACGTACATGGTTTGCGCCGGATCGTCCGGGACGGGGACACCCCAGGGAAGCTTTTCGGCCGGACGCGAGAATGAAACATCCAGAAAGCCGCCGCGCGCCATTTGCAGGATCTCGTTTTTACGAAATTCCGGAATGATTTCGAGTTCATTCGAATCGATCAGCTCAGCGATCTTTTCCGAATACTGTGACAGCTTGAAGAAGTGATTTTCTTCGGCGATCAGATCGGGAACGGTTTTATGGATCGGGCATTTGCCGTCGACCAGATCTTTTTCGGTATAAAACGCTTCACAACCGTAGCAGTAGAGCGCCTTATATTCGCGTTTTTCGATATCGCCTTTTTTGGCCATGAGCTTCCAGAGTTTTTCCGCGCCAGGCCAATGTTTCTCCTGATCGGAGGTGCGAATGAAGTCGTCATACGAAAGGTTCAATGCTTCTTTGAGCTCACGGAAGCGCTCCGAATTCTGGTCGCACAGATCCTTCACGGGGATGCCTTGCTCCGAAGCCGTTTTGGCTATTTTTACGCCATGTTCATCCGTTCCGGTCAGGAAAAACGTCTTGCGCCCCTGTTGACGCATCCAGCGCGCAATGGCATCCGCTTCGATCGCTTCCATAGCGAAACCGAGATGCGGTGCAGCGTTCACATAAGCAATGGAGGTGGTGAGGTAGAAGGGTTTTGGCATCAGGCAAAAGATAACGTGCTTTATTATGCCGTTTTCTGATTAGAAGAAACAGCCGAGACTATTCTTGACATCAAATAGGAAAAGTAGAATAGTAGGACCAATGAACGACCGGGTATCCAATTTGAAGAGTAAGAAAGCCACAGTCTTTTCCGCTGCGGAAGCGTCTTAATGTCCTGGTAAAAATTTACGCAAGTTTATCAAGACCTTCCGAAACGAAGGTTTTTTTATATTTACGATTTAAAATGTCAGCAGAAAACGGCAGAGATTTCATCCCGGCGGCAGATACCTTCTTTTCTGAAAAAGGGTGGGGGCAAGAAGTAGTTCTTTCGGACCTACAGAGATTATTAGCACAAAATCGTGGAGCTCTTGGTTTTGCATTTTATGACGCCGGATTGGTTTATCCGGAGTCGATCAGTTTTGGTAATGCTATTAAAAGTACCGGAGGAAGAGAAACATTGAGTTCTTATGCTTTTCAGGGTACTTCCGGCTATCTTGAAGCTGGAATTTTAGCGATGAGTAAAGATTTCTTTGGATGTGAATCTCCTTATCGAACCGGACAAACTCTTTTAACAGGGACAACAGCTTTGCAACAAGTTTTGCATCTAGCTATATCCAGGTATTATACAGCTCAAGGACATTCCTATAATGAAAAAGGTCATACATCAGGTAGTACGCCGGTGGTATTAGCACCCGTTCATGCCAAATTTCTTGTTCAACGAATTCTTAATACTGCCGGATTGGGGCACCGTAATGCTCGTTATTACGGCTTAACTGAATCTTATGATACCGATTTTGATGATTTAGAAAGGGTGTTGCGACAAATAAGATCGGAAGGCACATCTATTTGTCTGAATTATATTTTGGGAGGTGATACCGCAAGAGGTCTAGTTCAAGATGTAAACAGGATAACGCAAAAAATATCTAAGTACTGTGAAGAGCATAATGCTTATTCACCTTGCACAGTTGTTGATGGTACTGCTCATGCATTTAATCTATGGGCTCAAGCAAGGCAAAATGAACTTGGCTTTAGTACAGAGAGAATTGATGCACTCGTTGTAAATCCTCAAAAAGCAGGATTTGACTTAGGCGGAACAATTTTATTTCTCCAAGATGGCCGCCAATTAGGTTCAATTGTTGATCAAAACCTTGATCTTTGTGACCCTTCAGTATTTGCAAACTTGAGACAACGCTTACAGGCAGTAGCCACAAATCTAACTTCGCGAGACGGCACGCCGACGATGAGCTTCTTTGCGACGCTGCAAAGCCAAGGTTTAGATTGGTTTAGATCAGAAAGACTGAGAGTTCTCCACACTGCAACTCGTTTACGGGAATTAATTAAAATGCGGAGAGATCTTTTTGAACTACTTCCTTGCGACAATACTATTGTTTCTTTTTATGTTCGAGGAAAAAACAGCAGGAATTGGGAATTAGCTCAAAAAATTAATAATGCAGGTATACCCGGCAGGTTTATTAATTTTGCATCGGATCTACGCCTGCGATACCTGCATCAAACCTCCCCTGATGGTTATGAATACTCAGGCTTATGGGCCAATATTTATCCGCATCATACGAATGGAGACATAGAAGATCTATTTCGCGCTTTATGCCAAGAGACGGAAGCAATATTGCAAGCTTAATCTGGAGGGCGATGCTCTTTCACTTCTTCATTTTCTCCAGAGCATAGCGAATACCTTCTTTGGAGAAATATTTTTCATGTGCCGCAATGAAATCCAACACTAGCTTTTTATCAACTAACGACAATTCTCGCAGCACCCATCCAGTTCCCAGCTGCACGAATCGTTCCGGGTTTTTCACTATCGTGTCGCAGATTTTGATGATTTCCGCGGTGTAATTCCCATGCTTGGCCAGATTGACGAAGCTCACTGCAGCGACGCGTTTGCGCCAGATGCTGGGAGCATCTTTCCAGGAAATCAGCGTTTGGACGACTTTACGGTCCTGCGGAATCATAAAACGAATCACGCGACCGGAAAGTCCATCTGCCGTTGACCAATCATACGTATGACGATCGATAAGTTCGGCCAATTCGTGAATGAGTTTCTCGGCCGGCAGTTCTTTCCAAGTTTTGTTCAGAATAAGAATGCCGAATTGTTTTTCTTCAGCAAACTTTGTGGCGATGAGGTCGAAGGCAAGGTTTTTCCTTTCTTCCGGAGGCAATTGTTTTACGTTCGGCCACAGTTTTTTAAATACGAACTGAACCTGCGGAGATCTAAGGCCGTGAAAAGTGAGCACGCCCTTGAAGTATTTTTCATAACTCTTTTTTATTCCCGCCTGAGCCGATTTTAAAAGTTCCTGGCGAATTGCTGGGACGTCTATTTTATGGCGCTTCTTCATCTAAAAAGAAAATATGACTGTTATTGTGTTCCAATAGTTTTTTCACCGGGAAATTTTGCCAGGATTTTTTCCCGTTTTGTAATTCGGAGATGACCGCTTTCTTCGCCGGACCTCTCAACAAAAGAATTATTTTTTTGCTATTCATAATGATCGGAAATGTCATCGTCAGCCGCTTCCATACCGGGAAAATATTTGTCTCCGCCGTCGTGGCATATTTATCCGTTTCCAAAAGCTCCGGACCGTTTGGAAAAAGCGAGGCGATGTGCCCGTCTTCTCCAGCGCCAAGCAGACAAATGTCGATGATTGGTTCCAGTTCGTGCAGCAAACGATCATATTTCGCCGCAGCCTCTTCCCAGGTGTTTGAAACGGGAGTTTCAAAATGATGAATTTTGCCGGGAAAGAACGGGAAGTTTTGCACGAAATTTTCTTGGATCAAGCGTTGATTCGATTCCGGATTCTCCGGATTGATGAAGCGCTCATCGGTTTGGAAAATCGTGGCATTTTCCCAAGAGAATTTCTGCTGGCTCAACTCCTGATAAATGGGAGCTGGCGTTGTGCCGCCGCTGAAAGCGAAGGAAAAGGATTCGAATTGGGGTAAATCTTTTTGGATTTCAGAAATAATCGCAGCTATCCATGCGGTTTGTTCTTCGAAAATATGAAAGTTTGTAGAAGTCATACAAAATAAGCTTTCTTGATTCTAAATTGATTTAGTAGATTCCCGCTTTCGCGGGAATGACAAGGAAGGAGAAAGTAAGTTACAACTCAAACCATTTTTCGCCGGGCTTGCGGAAGATGCGCAAGCTGCCGGTCGGGCTTTGTACTCCGTCCGGATAAGTTTCCACCGGGAGTTTGGATCGTTTTATGAAATGCAAAAGACTGTCGGTGATACGCCAGGCGGCGATGATTTCGGCAAAGCTCAGGAAATGCAGTTTCTCTTTATGGAAAACATCGAGGAGCAAAGCGGCGTGTTCTGGCAGACAGGTTTCTCCGCTACAGGCGATCGACTCGGCGGCGGTGACGCTCATATAGCGGGAAGCCTGGCCATGCTTGTTGATCAGCCGGAAATGAATCCTTTCCTCCGGCGCCAGTTCCAGGATCAAACGATTCGGCTCCAATTCTTTTTGGAACGGCGTTTTTTCGAATTCGATCACGATATACGTGGCGTGACGGGAAAGCCGCTTGCCCGTGCGAATAAAAATCGGTACGCCATACCAGCTCTCGCGATCAATTTTCAATTTGGCGCTCATGAACGTTTCCGTCTTGGAATTCTTTGGCACGCCTTTTAATTTTTTATATCCGGCATATTGCCCCAGGAAGATGTTTTCTTTTTTTGGCGAGAACTTCAATGCGGACAGGATGGCGTATTTTTCGCGTTGAAAACTTTCGGCCGTTTCGGCTAGCGGAATCGACATGGTGACCATGGCTAGTAACTGCGTGAGATGCGATTGAAACATGTCTTTGATGGTGCCTACAGCGTCAAAATACCCAATGCGGTCGGCTACACCGATGTCTTCCGTCGCCGTAATCTGGATCGAAGCGATTTCGCGGCCTTTCAACAAATTGTTCAAAATGCTGTTGGAATGGCGCAGCGAGAGAATGCTCTGCACAGAAGTCTTGCCGAGATAGTGATCGAGCAAATAAATCTGTTCTTCGGAATAAGAGCGCGAGATGAAATGGAAAAGGGACTCAGCCGAAGCTTCATCGTTCCCGAACGGTTTTTCTAAAATAATACGCAAATCTTCGTCGGCGCTGCGGCGCGTCAGCGCCAGATTGCCCAAAATCGGTTCAAAAACAAACGGCGGTACGGAAAAGTAAACAAGATGCGTTAGCGCGGAAATATTCTTTTGTTTTGTGAGGCGTTCCAGGTAGTGGCGATAGGTGCGGAAATCTTCCGGACGATCGTATTGTCCGGAAAAATAAAAGACATGACGGATCAACCGCTCGGCCAATTCGGAAGAAAACGACTTTCGTCCCAAAGCTTGGGCAATGCTTTCTAAAAATTCGCGGCGGAATTCTTGATCGTCCATTTTTGTCCGAGCGAAGCCGACGATCCAAAAATCCGGCGGCAAGAGTTTTCTTTCGGCCAAAGCGTACAAAGCCGGAAAAAGCTTCAATTTGGCCAGATCGCCCGAGGCGCCGAAGATGGTGAGAATGAATGGTTTTTTAATCGATTGATACATATCCGGAATTTAATTCCAATCGGCATGAAAAACTCCTTCCTGGTCGGTGCGCTCAAAGGTATGGGCGCCGAAATAATCGCGCAAGGCTTGGATGAAGTTAGCATTCCCATCGACCTGTCGCATATTTTCCAAATAGGCCAAGGCGCTCCCGAGGCCGGGCAAGGGGATTCCACCCTGTATGCCCAGGGCGACGACCTGGCGCAGCGCCGGGCTTGTCGTATCAACTTCACGCGAGATTTCGGGCAGAGCTAAAAGATGCGAATTTTTGCCAAGCGCACGAGAGGAGTTTTGATACGCGCTGCGCAGAAACTCTAAAAGCCGGGTGCGAATGATGCACCCGCCCTGCCAAATGCGTGCCATTTCCGCCAGATCAAGGCTCCATTTTTGAGCGGCGGCTGCCTCCGCCAGAAGAAAAAAGCCTTGAGCAAAAACGCTGAGAAAAGCTGCGATCAAGGCATCCTCTAAAAGAGCGGTCAGTTTGGAAACAGGCAGGGGCGGTGCTTCATGATGTGGCACTACGCCTTGGTAGAGAACGATACGCAGCACTTTCTGGCTCGAGATCAGGCGGGCATTCACGGCAGCAGTGATGCTGGGAATCGGAATGCCACGCTCCAGCGCATCGATTACCGTCCAGCGCCCCGTATTTTTTTGTCCGGCGGCATCAAGGATTTTATCGATGAGGTAGTCATTGCTCTCTTCGTCTTTTTTGCGCAGCACTTTTTGGGCGATTTCGAGCAGGAAAGATTCCAATTTGCCGTGCTGCAGTTTTTGGAAGATGGCAGCGATTTCCGGTGGCGGCAGTTCGTATAATTTGCGAAAAAGGTCATACACTTCGGCCAGAATCTCCATCAAGCCGTATTCGATGCCGTTATGCACCATTTTCACATAATGCCCGGCACCGTTTTCACCGCACCACGCCACGCAGGGGAAGCCGGCAAAATCGCGCGCCGCGATCTTGGCGAAAAGCGGTTGCAACTTTTCGGCATAGATTTCCGGATCGCCGCCAGGCATGAGACTCGGACCATGTAGCGCCCCGTCTTCGCCGCCGCTCACTCCGCAACCGAAGAAGAAAATATCGTGGGCGGCGAGTTCATGTTCCCGGCGCAAGGTGTCGGACCAGCGCGAATTTCCGCCGTCGATCACGATATCGCCGGCTTGCAGAAAGGGGAGCAGTTGCGCGATGAGATCGTCAACGGCGCTGCCCGCTTTGACCATCAGCAATATTTTCCGCGGAGTTTCCAGGGCTGCGACAAATTCCGGCAGATTATGATATCCGGTTAAGTTTGCGCCGCCGTAATTTTGCAAAAAATGATCGGTCGTTTCCGTCGTACGATTAAAAACGGCTGTGGGCACGTCGTGCGAGGCAAAATTGCGGGCCAGGTTGGCGCCCATGACGGCGAGTCCGATCACGCCGACCTCGGGCTTATCAGTCATAAAATTGGCAGAATAGTTCCATTCTACACTTCCACACTTGTCGCGCAATTTACAACGTTTGGAATAATTTATAAAAAACGCAATTGATTTTTTAAAAATTCTCCCTAAGATTGAACTAAATTTTTATTCTTTCTTTTCTCCTTTTTATGCAGCGAGGCCTTTCCGCCTACCGAAGCGCCCTTTTGGCCGGGCTCTTTCTTTTTGGCGTTTTATCTCTTTCTTTGGCCCACTCCGCCTTCGCTGCCGGCGCTGCCGGGGAGACCAGCTCGCAGAAAACCGTCTATGTCAACGGAACGGGCGTCGTATGGGCCGATCCCGATACAGCCGTAATCAATTTCAATGTCAGTCTGCTCTCGGCCGGATCGGCGAGCGAAGCGCAAAAGGCCAATGCCGCCACCACGGACGAATTGATCAACTTGATCAAGGGTCTTGGCGTCGATTCCAAAGATATCAAGTCGAGCTACTTCAGTATCTGGCCGGATTATGATTATTCAGTGGTGCCGGAAGGCGAGTCACTGAATAAGGCGAATGCGTATCGCGTCGAAAATCAGATTCAGGTCGAAGTGCACGATCTCACCATGATCGGCCGCATCATTGAAGAAGCGACGACCATTGAAAACGTTTTGATGCAGGGCGTGAACTATTTGGTGGAAGATCAAAAAGAATACATTCAAGAAGCGCGTGAAAAAGCGGCCGCAGATGCCACGGACCGCGCCGCAGCGCTCGGGAAACTCTTTCACTTCAATGTCGGCGAAATCATCAGCGTTTCAGAATCGAGCTACTACGGCGATCCGTATTACGGCGGATACGGCGGAGGAGGGGGCATGGGGACGATCCCGCAACAAGTGCGCGTTCAGGCCGATGTCAGCGTGACTTTCGAATTGCTGAATCCATAAAAATTTCTGCTTTGTTTTCTCAAAAACCCTGTACTGGCCGGTGCGGGGTTTTTAAATTTGTTTTGATTTTTCGCCGAAGATATTCGGGTTTTTTTCCGTGAACTTGCGGATCAGGCGATGAAAGAAAAACGTCTCACCATGTTTGACGTACACATATCCAAGGAGGGACGCGATCACCGCGCCGACGGCGTCGATGATCAGATCGGTCATGGTATCGGTCAAACTGGCTTTTTGCATCATCAGGCCGAAGAGATGGTCCATCGTAAACTCAAAAATTTCCCAGATAGCGCCGATGGAAAGAGCAAAAGCAAAGGAAAAAATGGCCACGAAACGCGGCACCATGTGAATTTCCAGGCGTTTTTCGTGATTTAAAATATAGACGATGAGGAAACCGATGAAGCCGAAGATCAAGGCCGAACTGCCATGGAGCAGCAGATCCCACCAGTCGAAGCGGAAATAAAAAGAATGCAGCACGCCCAGATACAAGGAAGCATAGGTGAAGAGCACGATGATCAGGTCGAACTCAATTGGCAGAGAAATTTTATAGTTGTGCGAAATGATGGCCGGGAGAAACGTCAAAAAGAGGATGACTACGATGGCAAAGAGATTGATCCACTGCTCTGTGACGACGGCCGTGATGGCGGCCACGACCAAACTGCTGCGCAGCAGATAAGAAATGCCCAGTTGAATTTTTTCGGCGATATCAATCATGATGACAAAAATTTCTTAGTGAGCGTTTTGGAAAGTTCGACTCCCGGCTGATCAAAGGCGTTGATTTCAAAGTATTCTCCCAGGAATGCGGTGGCGCCTTCGAAAAATAGGAAGAGCGCGCCGAGGTTTTCGGCATCGATCTGGGAGATTTTCAGCGTAAGGTGTGGGCGATTCTTGGCGCTGAGCGCGTCAGCGGTGGCTTTCTTTTCCGTTTTTACGAGCTCGGCAAAACTGACGTTTTGCAAATACGCCAAATGCGAGAGAGAAGAGGAGATCGGAATTTTTTGATCAGCATCGAAATTTTCCACTTCTAGAAAAATGAGCAGTTTATCAAGCGGCCCTTCCATGTAGAGTTGCAATTGAGAATGCTGGTCGGTGACGCCTAGCGCATTTATCGGGGTGATTCCGACATGCACTTCTTCCCCCAAATTATTTTTTGCTTTGCCGATCGATTCGGCGAGCAGCTGTCGATACCAGTCGGCCAGGCGGAACAATTTTTGGGCATACGGCATGAACACGTTAATCGTCTTCTTCTGGTGATAGAGCAGATATTGTACCGTCGCCAGTTGGAACGCGATATTTTCCTGAAAATTTTTGGAAAGAAAACGGTCACGCATTCCTTGTGCTCCCTTCAGCAATTTCCGGATATCTATGGCGAGAAATGCTGCTGGGAGCAGCCCGACTGCAGTCAGTACCGAAAAACGGCCTCCGACATTCTCGGGCACGGGAAAATGGATGATGTTTTTTTGGCGTGCCTCTTCGGCCAAAAAACCTTTTGGGCCGGTGATGAAGATGAAGGCTTTCTCTGCCGGGATTTTCGCCGCTTCAATTTTTTGCAAGAAATAAAAATACTGAGCGAGCATTTCCGGTGTTTCTCCGGATTTCGTGACGACCAGGAAAAGTGTTTTTTTCAGATCAAGACGCGCTTCCACCTCGGCGATCAGAGAGGGATCGATGTTATCGAGCACGTGCAGATGCGATTTTGATTCGGCAGCATTGGTCAATGCTTCTTGCAGCGCACGGGCTCCCAATGCCGAACCACCGATTCCCAGCACCACGATATCCTCGTATCTGCCCTGAAGATCGTGAGCGGTGCGCTCAATAGCGGTAACGGCTTCATCATCATGTAAGACCGCGTCGGAATAAAAGCCCTGCTGGCGTGTGGCAATTTTCTGCAAAAAAGGTTCCAGATTTTTTTCCTGCGCCGTGAATTCATCAGGCCTGAGACCATGCGCCGGATCGATTGTAAAAAGAGCCGTTAGATCGAGCTCGACCATCGTTATTTTTGAGTTTTTTTCCAGTCGGACAGAAACTTTTCCAGGCCGCTCGTGGTCAGCGGGTGATGGGGTAATTTTTCCAGCACCTCCGGCGGCATGGTGGCGATGTCGGCCCCAATGCGCAGCGCTTCGAGCACATGTTCCGGATGGCGGATGCTTGCTGCAAGCACTTTGGTCGAAATGTCGTAGTTGGCAAAAATATTGACGATGTCGGCGACGAGCGCCATGCCATCCTGCCCGATGTCATCCAGCCGTCCGACAAACGGGCTCACCAATGTCGCTCCGGCCTTGGCCGCGAGCACAGCCTGCGCCGGCGTGAATACTAAAGTCACGTTGATCGGTACTTTTTCAGCGCTGAGCACCTTGCAGGCGGCCAGGCCCTCCGGTGTCATGGGCAGCTTCACGTACACATTCGACGCCCATTTGGCGTATTTGCGGCCTTCTGCGATCATTTCGGCGGCGGTGGTAGAAACCACTTCGGCGCTCACCGGTCCGGAGATCACTTGGCAAATTTCTTTGACCCGGGTTTCAAAATCGACGCCTTCTTTGGCCACGAGCGATGGATTCGTCGTCACGCCATCCACCACGCCCCAGGCTGCGAATTTTTTGATGGCGGCTACGTCGGCGGTGTCGAGAAAAATCTGCATGGAAAAGGCTCAAGATCTTTCTCAGTTTACCATGCCCGTCTTCTCCTCAGAAACGCTTATTTCTTGTTCCACTCCGCACTTTGGCGGCAGAGCAGTGCGGCGTCATGCGGGTCGGCGAGCATTTCTTTGACCGCGCGTTCTAGAAAAACGCCGTTCTGCGAGCCTTTGGCCAGAAGGACATCACCAGACTGGAGAATTGTCCTGATATATTTTCCCGCTTCCTCGGCGTTGGCGAACTGTCGAACTTCTTTTCCCATCGCTCCTTTTCGGAAACTTTCAAATTCTGGACCGACGAAAAAAAGCAGATCGGCCGATTCTGCAGCAGCTCTCCCCAACGCCTGATGGAAATTTCCAGATTCTGCCCCCAGCTCGTTCATATTCCCGAGCAGCGCCAGACGACGTTTTGCCGGGATTTCCCGCAAGGTGCGCAGAGCAGCTTCCGTGGCCACCGGATTTGAGTTATACGATGAATCCCAGATTGTGCTGTCGTTTTGCCCTTTGAGGATTCGTCCGCGGCCAGGTGGAGGAATAAAATTGCGGAGTTTTTGAGCGCTCAAGGTCAGATTAAGGCCCAGTTCTTTTCCAACGATCAGTGCTGGCAAGATCGTGGTTGCCAGATGCACTCCATATAAGGAGAGCGTACAATCCGCGCTTTCGCCTTCATGTCGAACGGTAAATGTAATGTCGCTGGGTGTGGCCGTGAGATGTTCAATTTGGTACAAAACGTCGTCAGTTTCCCCATAAGAAAGAATGCGCGCGGAAAGAGCGTGAGCCGCACTTCGAATCAGCGCATTGTCGAAATTCAAGATCGCACTGCCATTGGTTTTGACCGCTCGCGCCAGTTTCATTTTTTCGGTGGAGATCTCTTCCATATTTTGAAATTGCTTTGGGCCCAGATGTACCGGCGCGATGGTGGTGACAACGGCATAATCCGGTCGGGCGATGCTGAGCAGTTCATCCATATCGCCCGGTCGATCCACCCCGTATTCCAGAATAATTACTTCCGGGAGGTGCAGTTTCCGGGTCCAGGCGCGCCACAAAATGCCGAGCCATTTGGAAACAGAGTTGAATCCCGATTCCTTCTCTCCGAGCAGCGTGAGCGTAACGCCAAATGGCGTGTTGAAGCTTTCAGCCGCGACGAGCAGATCGTAGTGGTCTTGCAAAACCCAAGCGATCGCTTCTTTGGCCGTGGTTTTTCCGATCGAACCGGTGACGATGATGATTTTTTTCGCTGCGCGAATAACTTTTGCCGCTCTGATCTTTAGCAGGGCAAGAAGGCAGCGCTTACATATTTCTTTCATGCCGTAGGTGTCTTAAAAACCCAAGGCGCTCAGTCGACGCACCTCTTCCTTGGCCGCTTCGTCGTAGGGAGAAATATCGAGAATGCGTTCATATGATTTTTTGGCATCGACGAAATGGTTGGCTTCGAGCAGAGCATCGGCCAAAAGATAGAGAAAATCCAGATTGCGCGAATCTTTTTTCACCGCCTCCGTAAAGCAATCGATCGCCGCTTCCGTATCCTTTATCACAAAGAATACTTGCCCCAGATTGGCATAGCGCGCTCCGCGTTCCGGTTCCAGCTCTATGGCCTGGCGATAGGCCTCGATCGCTTCATCGAATTTTTTTTGGTGGAACAAGGCCAAACCCAGATTGGTATACACCGCCGGCGTATCCGGAGAGAGTTCGACCATCTGCCGGTACAGTGTTTCCGCCTTGGGATACGATTCTGTTTGTAGATACAGAAAAGCCAGCTTTTGGGTGGCTTTCATATGAGCGGGGTCGAAGGCCAGGATCTTGATAAACAGTTTTTCGGCTTCTTTGAAACTCTCTCGTGCCAATAAGACTTCGGCGCGATTGAAGAGGGAGCGAATTTCCTGGGATGAAAGATGGTGGGGTGAAGTGGTGGCCGCTTCTTTTTTTTCCGAAAAATCTTCAGGAAGTGAAGGGGCGCCCGTCGCTGAAGCACTGGGAGCACTTCTCACCGTACTCGCCAGAGCATCCTGGGCGGGCGGAGTCATTGTCTTTTCGATAATGTCTTTTTTGGTCAACGCCGCTTCGATCTTGCGCTGTGCTTCCCGTTTGCGCTTCCAGTCATATTCGCCAAAAATTCCGGCGATTCCCAGCACAGAAGCGAAAAAAGTCCAGATCAAAAAGGTTGTGGACATGAAAAGGGCGAAGATTGCGCCCTTATTTTTCTCCAAAATGCGACAAATGTCGAGCGGGCTTCTATGATGCGACTCTGCCCCGTCGTGCATACCCTCGAATTGTTTCCGCGAAAGTAAAGTGGGGAAGACCATGTGACGCCACGGCGTTTCCAAAAATCTATTTCCCCCTTCCGGAATTTATGAAGAGAAAGCAATGGAAGGAGGGAACGAACAGCGCAGAGTCGCAATCCAGAACTTTAATATCCAGTCGAACCGCCGCCGCCCGTAGAACCACCGCTCGTGCCACCCGATGTTCCAGAGCCGCCATTCAGATCCACATTGATATCGGTCGGAGTGGGGCTGGAACTGGAGCGGATGCGCGGGATCAAGTACACGGCAGCCACGATGACGATGACGATGGCGAGCAAAATGAGAAGCATGCTCGCGGTATTGTCGCCGCTGTTCGCCGGAGTATTGGTGTTATATTGGGCCATAAAAAATGGGGTTAAGAAAAAAAGAATGACTTCCCATTTTAACCTGGTGTTTTTGGAAAAGTAAAGAAATATGAGTATTTCTTGTACCCGACTCGAAGCGGTATTTTTTTACAAATCCTCCTCTCCGGCATCGCGGATCATCGCCGCTGAGATCACATGAATTTTGTGCTGGTCCAAATCGCTTTGATCTGCTGAATCCGTAGGACTGAAGACGATACAACTGCGCACGCCTTCTCGTCCCCGCAAAATGTTCTCCGTCGCACCATCTTCTGGTAAAAGTTCCCAGGTAGTCTGATCGTTTTCGCGCAATATGATCGTGCCAGTAGCCGTGACGTCGATCAACCCGCAGGTCAATTCCTCCTGACGACCTCCCGTTTGATCGGTGATATCTGCTTCCTGATCTTCGGACTGAGTGTTCCTGTTTTCCAAAATTGCCACAACGTGCAGGCGATGCTTTTGATAATCCTCTGGGAAATCGGCCGGATGAACCATAATGCAAATTCTTTCCCCGTCATGCGCGGTGAGTTCAGCCGTCGAAACGCGCGCGCTCGAAATGAGCAGCCATGCGGTGCCATCAGCATCGCTCAAAGAAGTTTCATGGTCGCTTCCTGTCACGGTTCCGCAAATCACTTCTTCTTCCGGCCAGGAATTCGTGCCGTCCGAGTTGTCCTGGACACTGACGCGCACTTGTTTCTGGGCGGAAACGTAATAAAAGAGTCCTCCGAGCAGCGCGGCCAGGATCAGTAAGGCGATGATCAGCATGATCGTGCCGCTTTTTTGTTGCGATTTTGTGGCGGAGCGGGAAGACCGAGCCATAGACGGAAGAAAAAATGCGCGGAACGATATTTCCGAGAATACTCCAAAATTCTTTTTCAAGAAAAGAAATTTTTGGCAATCGCGCTTTTTCGCTTCGGAATTAATCATTTGTTTGGCTGCGCGGAAATAACTTTGACATTCTCTTTCGGCCTAGAGTAGCCTTCCCAGCGCATAATTTTTTGAGAAATGGCGGAAAATCTAGTCATTGTAGAATCACCGACCAAAGCCAAACTGCTGCAAAAATTTCTGGGAAAAGATTACGCCGTACTGTCCTCTTACGGCCATATTCGCGATCTTCCTTCCAAGAAAGCGGAGCTCAGCAAAGAGCAGCAGAAATTGCCCTATGCCACACTCGCCATCGACGTGGCCCATGATTACAAGCCGCTCTATGTCTCCTCGCCCGAAAAGAAAAAAAAGATCGCCGCGCTAAAACAAGAAATGGAACCGAATACGGCCATCTGGCTCGCGACGGACGAGGACCGCGAAGGCGAAGCCATCAGTTGGCATATTTTGGAAGTGCTAAACCCCAAAGCGACCAATCAGATCAAACGCATCGTCTTTCACGAAGTGACGAAAGGCGCCATCCTCGACGCGATGAAAGCACCGCGCGGAATCGACCTCAATCTGGTGAATGCTCAGCAGGCTCGGCGCATTCTCGATCGCCTCGTCGGTTACGAACTTTCGCCGCTGCTTTGGAAGAAGATCCGTTTCGGCCTCTCGGCCGGTCGCGTGCAGAGCGTCGCCGTACGGCTCATCGTCGAGCGCGAGCGCGAAATCAAAGCGTTCGTTCCGGAGGAGAGCTGGAGCCTCACCGCAGAGCTGGCAGCGGAAGGAAAAAATTTCACGGCGCTCTTTGAGAAAATCGATGAGAAAAAAGTCGTTTTAAAGAATAAGGACGAAGCCGATGCCGTTCTCGCCGCAATCGAGCGTCAGCCTTTTACCGTGGCCAAGATCGAAGAAAAAGAAGTGCGCCGAAATCCGGCGGCGCCGTTTACGACGTCGACGTTACAGCAGGAAGCTTCGCGCAAGCTCGGCTATTCGGTAAAAAAGACAATGCAGGTCGCCCAAAAGCTCTACGAAGGAATTCAACTCTCGAAAGGAAAGGAAGGGGAAAGTTCCGGTCTCATCACCTATATGCGTACCGACTCGGTAAATCTTTCCGAAAAAGCTCTGGTCGATGCGAAGGCGCTCATCACTTCCGAATATGGCCCAGAGTTCGCGTTGGAAGAACCCCGCCGCTACAAAACGAAGTCAAAAGGCGCGCAGGAAGCGCACGAAGCCATACGTCCGACCGAAGTCGCTCGCACGCCGGAACGGGTGCAGGACGCGCTCACTCCGGATGAACTCAAGCTCTATACGCTGATTTGGAAACGCACTGTCGCTTCGCAAATGGCTGAAGCCAAATTGAAACAGACCGGGATCGATTTTGCGGTGATCGGAAAAGAAGGCGCCAAAAAAACGCACACATTCCGTGCCACCGGCCAGGTCATTCTCTTCCCCGGGTTCATGCAGGTATATCTGGAAGGCCGGGATGACGATGAAGAAGAAGCCGGAATTTTGCCGGAACTGAAAGAAGGACAGGTACTGAATCCCGAAAAAATCGTACCGGAACAGCACTTCACCAAACCACCAGCGCGTTATACCGAAGCGAGTCTGGTGAAAAAACTGGAAGAGGAGGGGATTGGCCGGCCATCGACTTATGCGCCGACGATTTCTACGATCATGGCCCGCGGCTACGTGCTAAAAGAAGGCAAGGCGCTGCATCCATCCGATACCGCCTTTGTCGTCACCGATTTTTTGACCGAGCACTTTCCGAACATCGTGGACGTCGGATTCACGGCCGAAATGGAAGATGATCTCGATGAAATCGCCGAAGGGAAAGAGGATTACATCAAATTTTTGGATACCTTTTATCCTCCGTTCAAAAAAGTTATACAAGAGAAGGATAAAACAGTGAAAAAATCGGATGTCGTGATTGAGCACGACGAGGAACTCGAGCCTTGTCCGAAATGCGGAGCGAAGCTCGTGATCAAACTCTCGCGCTTCGGCAAATTCGTTTCCTGCTCAACTTTTCCAGAGTGCGATTATTCCCGTCCGCTCGAAAAACCGGATCCGGCCAAAGAAGCGGAATTGCAGCAGTTACAGGAAAAACTGAAGGACGAAAAGTGTCCGGAATGTGGTGCGGCTATGATCGTGAAAACCGGTCGCTATGGAGAATTTCTCGCTTGTACGCGCTACCCGAAATGCAAGGGCACCAAGGCGATCGAAAAGCAGATCGGAATGAAATGTCCGGATTGCGGAGAAGGGGAAATCATTGAAAAACGCACCAAGCGCGGCAAGACCTTCTGGGGCTGCAACCGTTTTCCGAAGTGCAAATACGCGACGTGGGATGATCCGCGGAAACCGAAAGTATAAGGGGTATTTGACAGCAGCTACAAATGAGAGAGTAAAATTAATATTTACCCTCTAACTTTCTGTTATGAAAAACTATGCCTCACGAATCGGCATTGCATTCTTGCTGTTTTTGGCAGTGGGAATATTGGCCGGTTGCAATACAACGGCAAAAAATAATACCCGGATGTCGAATACCACTTCCAACACAAACACGAATAGTTCTTACGACTATACGGACGATAAGAAACTCACGCTCTTTTTAGACATGAGGAAGTTATGGTCCGATCACGTCTTTTGGACCAGAGAGTACATCGAAGCGGCGCTCGCCGGCACGCCTGATGCCGATGCGGCAGCGGCACGCCTGATGAAAAACCAGGAAGATATCGGAGCAGCTGTCGCTACGTATTATGGCGACGATGCGGGAGATAAGTTAACGGCTTTACTCAAAGAACACATCAATATCGCGGTCGATATCGTCGCGGCAGCAAAGGCCGGAGATGAAACGAAGTTGGATGATGCCAATACGCGTTGGGAAGCAAACGCCGAGGAGATCGCCACTTTTCTGAGCCAAGCTAACCCGAACTGGCCCAAAAATACGATCAGTGAAGCGATGAAGAAGCATCTTTCCACGACCGCCGATGAACTGAAAGCGCGGCAAGACAAAGACTATGACGAAGATGTCGCCGCTTTCGATACGGTTTTCGAACACATCTTGCACATGTCCGACACGCTTTCCGCCGGAATCATCAAACAGTTTCCAGATAAGTTTTAGTCGTGTCTAATCGTTTGTAAACTCCTGCTCCAGATGCCAGGCGAAGTTTAGGATTTTTTCTTCGCCGAGCTGTGGACCAAGTATCTGCACACCGGTGCGCAGATGACCGATTTTCTCGGTCGGAACAGCGATGCCGCAGGTACCGGCGAGATTCGCCGGAACCGTGAAGATATCAGCCAGATACATCTGGAGCGGGTCATTTTTGGCGCCGAATTCGAAGGGCAGGATAGGAGAAACAGGGGTGAGCAAAACATCTACTTTTTGAAAGGACGCTTCATATTCTTTTTTCATAAGCGTGCGTACCTTGGCTGCCTTCAGATAATAAGCATCATAATATCCAGCCGAGAGTACGTACGTACCCATCATGATCGCGCGCTTGATCTCGTCGCCAAATCCTTCCGAACGCGTCTTGGTGTAAATTTCTTTGAGCGTCTTGGCTTTTTTGCTGCTGTGGCCGTAGCGAATGCCGTCGTAGCGCGCGAAATTGGTCGAGGCTTCGGCCTTCACGAGCAGATAATACGTCGGAATGGCATATGCCGTGAGCGGCAGGGAAATTTCTACAATTTCGCATCCTTTTTGGCGCAGAACTTCCGCGGCATTTTCCACGATTTTTTTCATCTGCGGATCGAGGCCATCCGCATTCATATATTCTTTGACGATACCAACTTTTTTTCCTTTGATTTCAGCCGTTAAATGAGCGGAATACTTAGGGACGGGCGCATCGACCGTGGTGCTATCGCGTTCATCTTTGCCGGCGATAACTTCGAGCACGATCGCGGCATCCTCGACCGTTGCAGCGATCGGGCCGATCGTGTCGAAGCTCGAAGCATAAGCCATCACGCCGTAACGCGACACGCGACCGTAGCTCGGCTTTAGGCCGACTACGCCGCAAAAATTAGCCGGTTGGCGTAGTGAACCGCCGGTGTCGGTCCCAAGAGCAAAGACACATTCGCCGGCAGCGACCGCCGTGGCTGAGCCACCGGAAGAACCTCCCGGCACAAATTTCGGATCCTGGGGGTTTTTAGTCTTTTGAAAACCAGAGTTTTCAGTAGAAGAGCCGTTACCGAACTCATCACAATTCGTTTTTCCCAAATTGATATACCCGGCTTCTTTCAATTTGCGCACCACCGTGGCGTCGTATGGCGGTACAAAGTTCGCCAGGATTTTGGAAGCACCGGTAGTGCGTTCGTTTTCCGTGCAGAAAAGATCCTTCAGTGCTCCCGGGATTCCGCTCAAAGGCTTGGAGAAATCTTTTTTCTGATCCAGCTCCTGGCTTTCCGCTACGGCTTCGTCGCCGCGTACGGCCAAAAAAGCGCTGAGCTCCGGTTCTTTTGCAGCAATGCGATCGAGATATTCGCGTATTGTTTTAACGCAGGGTTTTTTTCCGGAGCGATAGGACTGGAGAAGAGCGGAGATAGACATGGTTTATGGTTCGAATACTGCTTTTACGGCGATTTGAGATTTTACGATCGGATTCGGTGAACACTCTAAAAGTCTTGCGGCCAACTCCGAATTTTTAACTTCGTCACCTCGTGTAATATTTTCGAGGCCCGTAATTTGAGCTGTCGGTTCCACCCCTTCCGTATTCACCTCCTGCAGCTTAGTGAAAAAATCCAAGATCTCCGAAAGCTCTCCGGAAAACTTGGAAACTTCAGCCTCAGTCAGCTCCAGATTGGCTAAAGCCGCGATACGACGGATTTCTTCGGGAGAGATCATAGTGCAATTTTTGCGGCAATTGTACACATTTTCTGACGCCAGCAGCAATTCATGAATTGTCGTTATAGATAATTCGTATCATGACAAACGACCAATTTTTTGTGAAAATAGCGGGCGATTCGATGAAATTTTTGCGCGAAATAAAGGCGGTGAGTGAATTTCTTTTTTTTGCCGAGGGCATACTCATCCTCGCAGCGCTTCTTTTTTGGAAGAATGATATCCTGGTCTACCAAAGCGAACTTTTTTTGCGCTCGATCGACCTGCCCTTTGCTTTTAATGCTTTGCTCTTCGCCGCTGCTACGGTGCGCCTTGCCTTTGTGCCGAAAGATGCCGCTTCCGAAAGCGATGAACTGCAGGAAAATCCGATTTTGGACGCTGTGGTGATTACGGCAGCCTTGCTCATTTTCGGTCTGTTGCTCTTTCTTGATCTCGGATTTCCGGACAAGATATAGCTCAGTTCAATCTTTTCTTTGCTTTCGCAGCTTCTTGCTACCGGCAGGCCGCTCATCATGGGAGTTTTAAATATCACTCCCGATTCTTTTTCCGATGGCGGTGATTTCCTGGCACCGGAAAAAGCGCTTGCGCGAGCTCTCGAGATGATGGAGGAAGGTGCGGATTTTCTCGATATCGGAGCGGAAAGCTCTGCCCCCGACTCGGTCGATGTTCCTTTAGAAGCAGAATGGAGCCGGCTGGAAGCGATTCTTCCCGAACTAAAAAAGAGAAAAATTCCGTTTTCAGTCGATACCTGGAAAGCAGAAACAGCGCGGCGCGCACTGGAGAATGGCGCTGCGATGATAAATGATGTCACCGGGTTGCGCGGGGACCCAGAAATGATCTCTGTTTTGCGGAATTCTCCGGAGAGTTTTATCTGTGTCATGTATTCGAAAGATTCGTCCGCGCGTACCACCAGAACAGATTTGCAAGAAGATGACATTGTACAAAAAATTAGTTCATTCTTTCAAGAAAGGTTAGATTTCTTACAAAAGAACGGTCTTGAACCGGATCGCGTTATTCTCGATCCGGGCATGGGTACTTTTCTTTCTTCCGATCCGATGAAAAGTTTTGAAGTATTACGACGCTTGCTAGAATTTCAAAGATTCGGATGGCCACTTCTCGTCGGCACTTCGCGCAAAGGGTTTTTAAAAACAGTATCTCCGGGCGAAAAACCAAAGGATCGAATGGTCGCATCGATCGTATCTTCCTTAGCCGCAATTCAAAATGGAGCGCGGATTGTGCGCGTACATGATGTGCGGGCGATGCGTGAGGCCTTCACGACCTGGCAGCAGGTTTCTTCCTCCTAGCGCAGTCGGCGGCCGATCTCCCGTTCGACAAAAGCACGATCGCGGGCGAATTTTAAGCGCGAGAGCTGGCGATAGGCTTCGGCCGCTTCGGCATCTTTGCCTTTGGGGTCGTAGATCGTCCGTAAGACGAAACCACGCGAAGTGGTGTTGTCGATATTCAGTTTGATGTAAGCGTGGTAATTCGCAATATTGATGAGATCTTGCTGCGAGAAAACGGGCTGGAATTCTTTCTCCATCGTTTCGGCGTCCTGGGCGCCGATCTTGAAGCAGAGCATCGTGCCGACGTTGCCGAAGACGGCGTCGCGGATCGCGGTATCTTCGTGCGTGCCCTTGCCCCCACCCTCCATCTTGGTGATCTGCGAAATGTATTGGTGGGCAACGATCAGCCCCAAACGGTATTTGCGCGCTTCGGATAGGATCGAAGTAAAAGATTCGGTGACGAAATTCTGAAACTCATCCACATAGAGATAAAAATCGCGCCGCTCTTTTTCCGCCGTGTCGACGCGGCTCATCGCCGCCATCTGGATCTTCGAGACCATCACCATACCGAGCAGCTTGGCGTTTAAATCGCCCAGCTTTCCTTTGGAGAGGTTGACGAGCAGTATCTTGCCCTCGTCCATCACCTTGCGGAAATCGAAGCCCGATTTTTCCTGGGCGATGATGTTGCGGATCTGACGGTTCGTGACGAACGGGCCGAATTTAGACGAGAAGTAGGGGATCATCTCTTCTTTTTCGCGCTGTCCGGTCTTGGCCATCTCTTTGTCCCAGAAAGCGCGCACGCTCGGATTCGTCACCTTGGCCACTTTCAAGCGCTCGAAGGCGCTGTCCGTAAATAGCCGCGGCAGGTCGATCAACGTGGCTCCTTCGTCCGGATCGGCCATGAGCGTGAGCACGCCGTTGCGGAAGTAGTGCTGGAGACGCGGGCCCATGATCTCCTCGCCGAAGAGCTTGATGAAGATGGCGAGCGTCTCCTGGGCGATAAATTCCTTCTGGTCGTCAGTTTCCGCTTCTAGCAGATTCAAGCCCATCGGCCGTTCCAGATCGCCCGGGTCGAAAAGAATGACGTCATCAGCCCGTGAACGCGGAATGTGCGGCAGCACTGCTTCAACGAGGTCACCGTGCGGGTCGACGAGGCACATGCCAGTACCGTTCTTCACATCCTGGCGGATCATCTGTTCGAGCAACGCTGATTTTCCGGTTCCGGATTTTCCGATGATGTAAAAGTGGCGCATGCGGTCGTTCGGTTTGATGCGCACATCCGTTTCCACGTCGCGATAGGTATTGATGCCAAGGAGTAATCCTTCTTTCGGCATGTTGTGCGGCGGCGGCGTCAATTTGAAGTCCTGCCACTTGATCACCGGTGACGGGTTATAACGGATGTTCGGAAAATGAAAGAGGCTGCCGAGTTCTTCAGTAGAGAGAATCTGCCGCCAGCTGCCGGCGCGCCACCACTTTCGAAGCGTAATGAAGAAGGGCCGCGAAAACTCGCGCGAAATATAATCACGCACCAGTTTCGCCATCGAATGATGGTACGTTTTGGTGAAGCCGTTCAGGTCCGGAGAGAGAAACTGATCGAACGAAGCGGCCAAAGCCAGCCAGTTCTGGTGGGCGCGCTGTTCGGTCGGCGAAGAGGTGACGACGCGGATGATGAAATCGTAGCCGTACTTTTGCGCTTTTTCCTCGATCATTTTGACGCGCTCCTGCATCACCGGCGTACTGTACTGCTGGCGCTTCATCTCGTCGTTCGCGAACATGCCTTCATCCGCTCCCTTCACGGCGACGTGGAACATCGTGCCGAACCATTTCAGCGGATTGATGAAATCCCAGAAGCCGTGCGGCTCTTTGCCCTGATACATTTCGCGCGCCAGGTGAATACCTTTTTTCTGCCAGTGATTTTCTACCGGTCGGCACATGATCTGAATGCCCGCACCTTCATCCTGGTCGAGTTTGGAGAAAGCGTTGATGATATTATTGAGTGAATCGGCTTCCAGATGCTTGATCGTGCGGATCGGGTAGAGATAATCCCAGTTCTGCATGATGTAGCCGCCGGAAACTTTGTATTCCGGCCGAAAAATATTCGGCACGTCGATTTTTTCGATCACGGCATCCGGATAATACGAAGAGATTTGTTTCTCGGCGATATGGACGAAGTAGGACGGGATGCCCAGAAAGAAGATCACTTGCCCCTCCACGAAGGCGTATTCGCAGGTGAAGTAATCGTGACCGGTAAATTTGTATTTCAACCGATGACTGTAGAGCGCGTTCATCGCCGCGAAAAACTGCGTCATCACCCCGGCGATCTTCGTATAATCTTTGGCCGAACCATATTCCTCTCCGACTGTTTCGCGATCCTCCTTGGAGTCGCGCTTCGGGATGCGCACCTGCAGGAAAACTAAGTCGAACGGGCGCGCCCATTCGTGTTTGAGATAGATGAGCGTCCAGATCGAAAAGAAGACGAGCAGGACACCCAGACCGATCGCCGACGCCAGGAGAAATGCTTCCATCTCGGCAGAGATGTTCGCATAAATCCGGTAAAAAATGAATGAGTTCTTGTGTTCCCGATCATTACATTTCTTCCGGGAGAGAACTGTTCCAAAGAGGTGCGAACAAGTCCTCTTGGAATGAGATGACGGCGTCACTCGGCCGTTGCAGAGCATCGGTCCATGCGACCGGAGCATCTTCGCAAATCACAAAGGGCGTACTTTCGGCGCCGCTGCCGATCAAAAGCTGCGAGGCGGAAGCCAGATTGTCGGCTACCGCATTTTTCGTCACTTCCAACGGTTTGCCATGAAGATCTTCTTTTCCGATTTCGCTCACCACGCCTTCGAATCCGCTCCAGGCGAGAGCGACGCCGGATACGCCGGCGCGCAGCGGCGTGCAGCGCGAATCCATGATCAACACGCCGAGTTCCTTATGTCCGAACTCAGTTTGCAATTTGGTCCGAAATTCTTCGGCAACTCTCTGCGGATTTTCCGGCCACAGGATCATTTTTCCTTCTGGAGTGTTCGAAAAATCCGCTCCGGCATTAGCGATCAAAATATCGTCTTTCAGCGCCAAGAAAAATCCCGAGACATTTGTTCTCCAATATTTTTGGGCTTCTTTTCTAACAATTTGTTCTATTTCATCTTTTTCAGCAAAAACCACTCGACTTTGTGACAGTGCGACAATTTTGGAAGCGATGATGACGACGGACCGATCTTTTAATTTGTAATTTTCCTGAAGCGCTTCGATAAAAAACGAGAAGAGATCGTCTTTTTCCTGAAAGAGGAGAGTTTTGAGAGCGAAGAGGTTCACAGGAGATGTGGAGAGGTTCCTCCGAAAACGGAGATCCCGATCCGCCCGAGGCGGACAGGATGACAGGTTGCTGTCATTTCTGCATGCGCTCTTTATATTTATCGACCTGACGGTTCAGCTGTTCTTCGCAAATATCGATCGCCGCTTCGACCGTCTGCGCATAGCTTTCGGCGTGCAAGAGATCCTGCGGAATCGCGATGTTCACGACGCAGTGGATTTGCTGTGCTTTATCTTTCAGATCTTCGTGCTCGATATGAATGCGAATCGAACTCGATTCGTCGTGAGCGCGCGCGGAGTAATGCAGAATTTTTTCGGCTTTGGATTCGAGATATGTTTTCTGATCGGAACTGAGATTCAAGGTCTTGGAATGGATTTGAATATTCATGCGGGAAAATAAATCGCTTCTATTATATAAAGCGCCCAGCAGTAAGCAATAACCGGTAGGTCTATTAAGAAAGAAACGTTCTTACTGCACTGTAAACGTCACTTTCGGAGAGATCTGATTGCCGCCGGAAGAGAGTTGCAGCTTCGCCCACAGTTCGTACTCTCCGGCAAATCCTTCCCAGATCGTGCTGAAGCGGCCCGAATCCGAAAGCTCTGAGCGGGAAAAAGATTGCAGCATTTTGGGACTGCCGCCGTCCTGGCGGGACCAAATTTCCAGCCCGGCGAAGTTCTTGACCTGATCCTTGGTGATGCTGACCGTGATCGGCAGCGGAGAGCTCACCTTACTACCATTAGCTGGCGAAAGCACGGCGAACGAATTGTCCGAGGCATCATTCGCTCCCGGCGCGGTGGAAAACGATATACTGCGCTCGACCGAATTTCCGGCGGTATCGGTCGCCTCGACTTCGAGCTGATACTCGGCGCGCTTATTCGGCGCTTCCCATTTCATTTCGAACGGAGCGCTTTCATCGGTGCCGAGATTCTTGCCATCGAGCCGGAACGTCACGCTGGCGACGGCGGAAGATTCGTCGACGCTCGAGACGCGGAAAACGTGCAGCACTCCTCCGGGGATTGTCGTATCGTCGGGCGACGGGAAGAGGAATGTGATTTTGGGCGGAGCACTATCAGCACCGATCTTCACCTGAACTGTGCTCTCATCGGCGTAGTAGAGCTGATCGACTGCCCGCACCTTAATGCTATGCGTGCTTCCGGCCACGGCGCCGGTAATATCGATGCTGGTGTTCCAGGGCGCTTTCGAAATCGTTTTTTTCAGTTCGTCATCCCAGTAGATCTCAATGTATTTGAGACCGTTCGGAGCGGAGACATCGGGCACCACATCGACGAGCGGTGGAGTGACGATGCCGAAACTGGGTGGGTTCAAGAGCGAAACGGTTGGTTTATTTTCCTGGTCATCAGCTTTGTGCACGTCATCGGTTTCGGTGGGGATGGCCGAGGTCACAAAGCCGGCGGCTCCGAACGCTGCCAAAAATTCTCCCCCGTGCGCGCGTAACCACGCCTGCACCGGTATTTCCCAGGCCGGATCATCCGGACGCTCGGAATGAATGTTCAAGATGGCGCGGCGCTCGATGGCGTCTGGCGGAGTGAACTCGTTCGGTAACTTTCCAGAAACTTTATCGACCTCGATGATTTTAACGGAGTCGCCGACTTCGGTCGGGGCGTTCAGCGAGGAGAAAATATCCGAGACGATGAAATGTGGGTCGAGTCCGGGCGGAGGCAGTTTTCCGGAAAAGCGCTCGACCGCGATCGTCTTGATGCCGGGAGGCCGCTCGAAATCTTCAGCCGGTTTGCCGCGATGATAATATTCCATGAACCGTTTCCAGAGCGGAGCGGCGTTGTTGAAGCCGTCGGCGCGCAGGTTTTTGACAAAACCGCGATTGTTGCCGGCCCAGACCACGGTGGCGAGCTGCGGCGTAAAGCCGTTCGTCCAGTTATCGTTCGGATATTTGTTGCCGGTCGCGGGATCGACTGCATTCGACGTTCCGGTCTTCACTGCATTTTTGCGTCCGGGAAGCTGCAGGCGCCCATTCCAGCCCGGTCCGCGCGCATTCGGATCGGAGAGAATATCGGTCACGAGATAGGCCGTTTCCGGATCGAGCACCTGTTCCGGATCATCCGGGATTTCGCGATGGTCGACCAGAATATTGCCATTTTTATCTTCCACCCACAGGATCGGCGTGAGCGGAATTTTCTTACCGCCGTCAGCGAAAATGGCATTGGCCTGGAGCATTTCGAGCGGGGTCACTTCGGCGCTGCCGATCGCGATCGCCGCACCGTAGAAATCGGCATCCTGAGCGAATTCAAACCCCATTTTGCGCGCCAGATCGTAGACGGCATGATCCCCGGCCAGAATACCGGCTTTCAGGGCCGGAATATTCAGGGAATTTCCGAGCGCCTGGCGGATCGACAACGGTCCGCGAAACGTACCGCTGAAGTTTTGCGGCGTCGTATTGCCGAACTTGGTTTCGACGTCGAAAAGGATCGTAGCCGGAGCGAGCCCGTTCAAGAAAGCCGCAGCATACGTGATCGGCTTAAAAGATGACCCGGGCTGGCGGCGTTGCAGGTTGACGTTGACCTGCCCGTCGATCTCCTCATCCCAGTAGTTGCGCGAACCGACCATGGCCTTGATGTACCCGGTTTTTGGTTCGGCGGCCACGAGCGAAAGGTTGGTCACGCCATAGCCCTTGTTGATTTCGGCCTGATCCGCGACCATGTCTTCGGCCGTCTTCTGCAGATCGGCATCGAGCGTGGTGTAGATTTTAAGGCCGGCCTGTTCCAGCACATCTTTGCCGAGTTCCTGTTCCAAAATATCGCGGACGTAAAAAACGAAATGTGGCGCTGTGATCATTTCTCGATATGGCGTGAACGTGATGTGTTGCAAGTCTTCATGGGTTCTCTGATATTCGAAATCGGAGATGAAACCTTTCTCTTTCATTTGATTCAACACATAATCGACACGACCATCGATATAAATGGTCACGCCCGGGACGATTTCGATATTCTTTCCGAGGAGTCCCGGATTCACTGGCGAAGAATCTTCCGTGCGCAATGCCCAGAAATCCTGCTCCGATTTCACGTTGTGCTCGGCCAAATATTCCGGGGTGACATTCAGCGAAACTTCTTTTTTCGGACCGTACGGCGACCAGCGCGTCGGCGCTTGTGGCAGGGAAGCGAGAACGATGCTTTCGGCCAAGGTCAGGTCTTTGGCCGATTTGTCGAAGTAGGTGCGCGCAGCCCGTTCTACACCGTAGGCGTTGTTGCCAAATGAAACTTTGTTCAAATAGAGTTCCAGAATTTCATCTTTGGAAAAACTGCGTTCCAGACGAAAGGCCAGGTAAATCTCGCGCAGCTTGCGGGTGAGCGTCTGTTCCGGGGTGAGCAGGGCGCTGCGGGCGAACTGCTGCGTCAATGTGGATCCGCCGCCACGGATTTCACCGGTGCGCAACAAGAAATATACGGACCGGAACATGCCGCTCAAGTCGATGCCCTGATGTGTGTAAAAATCGGCGTCTTCGGCCGCCAGGATGGCCGCGCCCATGTGCGGCGATATTTCGGACAGCGGGACGTAGAGACGGTTTTCCTTGCCGTGGATGCTATAGAGCACGACTTTGCCCGTGGCATCGTAGATGATGCTGTTATCGGCCAGGCTGATATTTTTGATCTCATCCGTTCCCGGCACGCCGGCAAGCACCCAGACGGTGTAGCCGAAGAAAAGAACACCCAGCCCACCGGCGGCGAGAAGAAGCGTCCGTTTCGGGTTGGCGCGCACATATGCCCACCAGTTTTTCATTTTGTTCGCAAACGCATGGCGTGCTGGCTCAGGAGAAGCGGGATCGGCGAGAGAGCGAGATCGAAAGAGTTTCATGACAAGCAAATTATTCTTATGTGCTCAGCGGATAAGCAGCGGCTTTGGCCCGGATATTTTCATCGTGATGCTGGCGCAATTTCAATACCACTTCCGATGGCAGATTGGCGCGTTTCAAGAGGATCTCCAGAGCGCCGACATAACTTTTTTCGGCCATGATGAGCATGGCGGAAGCGGGCAGGCTGCGGTTCCGGGCCAGAAAGTTCTGCACATTGAAATCGGCATCGGTCGCCAGCAATTTAAAATTTTCTTCGGAATTTTTGGGATTGGCGGCAGCAGCCTGGCGCACCACTGGACTCGGATCGCGCGAAAGCTTATCCAGGAGATTCTGCGGCAGAGCAATATTCGCCGCGGTGTAATTGCGGATGAGCTCCTGATTGCTGCGCGCGAACTGGGTCAAAATTGTTACGGGCGTAGAAGGATTTTTCGCCACGCGCGTGCGCACATTGCTGGATTCGTCGCGGGCGAGGATAGCGAGATACTCCGGAGGCGTAGAGCGGGATTCGGCCATTTCTTTTTTGGCGCGGAGCAGCGCTTCTTTTTTCCACGTGGCCTGATCCATTCCCTCCGGCTGCGTATACGAGGCGGCTTTTTGTTGTAATTCTGCTTCCAAAGCTTTATTCGTCGCGTCGCTGGAATTTCCAAATGTGCAGCCGGAAACGACGAGCACGAAGAAAAGGAGGAAAGCCGCACAAATCCGTTTCATGAGGGGCTGATCAAAGCTTGGGCAGTGTAGCATTCGAGGCGAAAAAAAGAAATAAATTTCCTATACAAATACGAAGAAAAATGGGGTTGGTTTCAAAAGAGTCGAAAGTGAAAAGTCATAAAGTCAGCAGCAAATCACAAAGTGACTTTGGACTTTCGACTTTCCACTTTTGGACTTTCCTGTTTACACTCTTTCCTAGTGTCGCTCGCCCGCAAAATTCTCGGCAACACCTTCTGGCAGATCTTCGGACGGCTCGTCACCGCCGTGATCGCCTTCGTCACGGTCGGGTTTTTGACGAATTACTGGGGAGCGGGAAACGTGGCGCTCGGGCAGGCTAAATACGGAACCTACGCCTATATTTACGAATACTTAGCTATTTTTGGCGCGCTGGCCGATCTCGGCATCTTCACTATCGCCGTGCGCGAAATGTCCAAGCAAGCCGAACGGCGCGCCGAGATCTTCGCTTCGACGATCACGCTGCGCATCGTCACCCTGGTGCTCGCCATGCTCATTTGCAGCCTCATCGCTTATCTCATTCCGCAGTATGTCGGAACGGAAATCCCGCGCGGCGTGGCGATCGCTGCGCTCGGGACCGGACTTTTCATCCTGAGCGGAACGCTTTCGACCATCTTGCTCATCCATTTGCAGATGCGCTTCCACGCCATCGCGCTGATTCTGGGCAAAATTCTCACCTTCGCTCTAATCCTCGGCATCATTTTCCACTGGTCAACGGCTCCGACCACGGCCAGTTTTTATAATTTGATCTGGGCCGGCACGATCGGCAGTTTTTTGACTCTGGTCATGACCTGGTACGGCGCACAGAAATTCCTTCCGATCCGGCCGAAATGGGATCGCAAACTCGCGACGGAACTCTTCATGATGGCTTTGCCCTTCGGCATCGCCACATTCATGAACACCGTCTACTTTCGTCTGGACATCACCATGATGGGGCTCATTCTGCCGCGTTCCGCGGCGACCGGAGAATGCCTGGCGCGTTTTTGCGGCGATCAACAAGCCGGAATCTACGCCGTGGCCGTGCGCATTATGGAAGTCTTGATCATCCTGCCGCTCTACTTCATGAATTCGATCCTGCCTTCACTTTCAGCGAGCATTGCGGCCGGAAACAAGGAACAGGTTGAGCGTCGCTTGGCTCTGCCGTTCGTCTTTCTCTTTATCGTCGGCCTCCCCGCGGTGATCGGACTTTTTCTCCTGGCACGGCCGATCGTGCATCTGATCACGCCGGAGGATTTCGGCAGCGACGTGGCATTAAAAATTCTCACCATTCCGATGCTGACGGTTTTCTTCACCACGTTTTTCAGTTTTGCCCTGATTGCGTTTGGACAACAAAAAAAACTGCTCTGGATCAACCTGTGGGCGCTCTTATTCAATTTCTTTCTGAATCTTTGGGCGATCCCGCGTTATGGTTTTGTGGGCGCGTCATACACCACTTTGCTCTCGGAAGGATTGATCCTTGCGCTCAGCATTTATTTCTTCCGCCAAAACGCTTCTTTTCCGATTTTCTGGCGCCGTTTTGGTGGGACTGCGTTTGCGGGGCTCGTGATGGGGCTCGCCACATTCTGGTCATGGCAAGCGTGGGGGGAAACATATGGCGCCAAAGCTCTGGCGGTGATCATTCCTGAATCAGCACTCATTTATTTTGCTCTGCTTTTTGCAACGAGAGTGATCGATCGCGATTTTTTGAAGATGCTGCGGAAGGAGAGCGACGTAATTGCCTGAGTTCAATTGACATCAGTGCGGCAGGCGGACGACGTTCAATAAAAAAAGAACAGCCAAAAATCCCAAGGCTATACCGATCCATTGTCCTGCAGCAATTTCTTCTTTAAAGGCGAAGAAACCGATCAAAGCGGTAGAGAGAATAGTGAGGAGCAGCATGACTGTCGTTCCCACGGCTAAGCCGCTTTCGCGAATGACGCGCATGAAGGTGAGGCTGGCCAAGACATTGATTGCCAGGGTGATCCACAACCACTTCTGGCCGGAATGTATCGCCCACAATTTTGAAGTCGTCTCTCCGGCTGTTGAGAAAATAAAATTTAGTCCGAGAAATATAATAAGAACCCAGTTGATTTTCATATTTGGAGGAAAGAAGTATGTGAATATGGCAGGGTGTATGCGAACAAGTTCGAACCTTTTTTACAAAAAGTGAAGTGTGTTTAACACCTGCTCCCTAAGTACCTGTTGAGTTTTTTCCTTCTCCAGAATTTTCAAGTCTTCGGTTTTTTGTTCAGCAGGAACATTAGCAGCACTAGTTCTTTGCACCATGTCTTCTGGAGGATATTGATAGATAGCCTCATAAATAAAATTCCCATGATCAATAAAAATATAAGCAGTCATGACGCCACAATAGCTATCACAACCTGCCACTTTCAGTCCTGAGGTTTCAGCAAGTGTGATCGGGGTAGTAGTCACTGTAACGCTTGGGTTAATTGCATTCTTACTATTCTCCTGAGCTTGAATTAAAAATTTTTGGACATAATCGTCAATCCCTGAATATTGTGCTGTTTTTTCTTTCACCATGAATGTAATTCCGAGATCATCAGGCAATAATGCAGAGAAGACGGTATTTTGATCTCCGCTTTTATCGAGTAGTTTATATTTAAAATTGGCCGGAAATTGCAGAGAAAATTTGTATTCCTGATTGATATAGGTTTGCCAAGTTGAAGTGTCCGACGTGTTTTGATCATATTGGTGTATTTCTTCGTTTTCTCTCTCTCGAGATGGAATTTTCTGATTCTCACTTCCTTCGAATTTTTTAAATTTATTACATCCCGTAAGGGTGATGACCATAATAAGAAAAAAAAGTGCTACTCTTTTTTTCATCAGATGAATAATTGCCTTTATTATTCCAGAAAAACGACAATTTCGATATTCGATATTAGTTCGAACCACCCGCGCACCTCAAATTTGAGATCGCTCTGGAAGCAGTTTGTAATAATGGCGGAGAGAGCGGGATTCGAACCCGCGAGGGTGTTACCCCTACCTCGTTAGCAGTGAGGCGCTTTCGGCCACTCAGCCATCTCTCCGCAAGTGAGCTCGGTTATTCTAAGAGAAAATAAAAGAGAATGTCTATTCCCTTTATGTTATGTGGAATTTGACAAGCTGTAATTTATTAGTTTTGAATGTGATTGCCTTTTAATTCAATATGAATCGACCTAAGTTGGTGTTTACCTTATTAGCAGTCCTCGTATTAGGTATTGTAGTCGGCTTAGCTGTTGGTTTTTTTCTTTCGCCAAAGGGAAAATTAAATCCAACGGGTTCAGAAAGGTTAGATACATTAAATTCAGGAATACAAGAGAATACAATTCTAGGTTCTGTGAACTATACTAATGATGAATCACCAGCTTATTGGACTGGTTGGAATGAAGCAAAAATAGTATTGAGCAAAATTATCTTGCGTGAAAAATCTGATCAACAAAACGAACTTATAATTTCGTTTAAAGTAAATGCCGGTGGGGGCGGATTTTGCTCAAGAAGCATAGCTGATACTATGCGGCTTGTACTCAATGATGAAGGAGATCTGGGTGCAGCCAATGAGGTAAGCCAAGATTGCGCTCAACCCTACACCAGTCTCATGGACCAAAAAGTAAGCTTTTTAGTGCCGCGATCGCAACGAAGTTTCGATATTTCCCTGATGAATCTCGGTTCTGTCTATGGCGTTATGCCGTTCACCTCTTGGCATATCATCGTGACTAGTCACGGAGATGTTACTTTTTCTGCTCAGCTTAAAGAAAATTCAGAAGAAGGCCCGAAAGACCAAGAGAAAGAACAAGCACAAGAAACCTTACTTAATTTTTTCAATTATGTTGCAAGCGATGATTTCAAGAATGCGGTGAAAATATTTTATCCGCTTGATGAAAACGATAAATATAATTGGGATATGATTACGCAATACCGTGATCCTGAGAAGCAAAATAGCAGTAAGGAAGAGGAATTAGCGTATTATTGTTCTGCTGTAGGAACATGCTTAAGAGCAGAACTACTTGGTTTTGGGAAAAGGGCTGAAAATGATTACATATTTACCATCCAATTTAGAGAGAAAGATGGCAGTAAATATATTTTCGGGCCATGTTGTGGAGCAACAGAAGAAGACGAGCCTTCTCGAACGCAATTTGAATATGAAGTAAAAAAAATTGACGGAGATTATAAAGTGGTAACACCACCGTTGTATCGACCATAAATTTTAAATCTGTTTATACTATGAAAATCGCCCTCACCAGCGTCTTCGTCGAAGACCCCATCAAAGCCTTCAAATTTTATACGGAGGTACTTGGCTTCGCTGAAAAAATGTATATGCCGGAGATGCAGCTGGCCATCGTCGTTCCCCCGGAACAACCGGATGGTACGGCATTGCTTCTAGAGCCGAACAAAAATCTCGGAGCGAACACCTTCCAAAAAGGTGTATATGATGCCGGATTGCCGTACATCATCTTCGGTGTGGACGATATTTCCAAAGAATATGAACGTCTAAAAGCAAAAGGAGTTGTTTTTAGAGGCGAGCCGAAGAAAACAGAGTGGGGAACACAAGTGCTGTTTGAAGACACCTGTGGGAACCTCATCCAACTGCATCAGGCCTAGTATTTTCCTGTCCAGTCGAAAATCTTGAAAAAGGAAAGAAAATTAACTTAAATAAAGGCTCATCTTTAAGAAAAGATGACAGAAGAAAGGTTTCCAGATCAGAGAAAGGGCGACTTGCACGTCTATGTTGACCCCGATCATCCAGATAGTCCTTTATCGACTGTTTTGAGACGCAGTCCGTCAGATCCCAGTCCGCTTTTGGGGAAGGTGATCAGAAATGTTTCAAGGGAAGCAATGATGATTGCAGGAGAAGTAACTGGCTCACTTAACGCTCAAGCCGAGAAAGGCGCTATTCCAATCGATCAAAATTTATTGGGACGGGCAGTCCATGAAATTCTACGTAAGCTTGAAGAAGGAGGCCAAATTGAAAAAGGATCAAATTAATTCTTATGTCTCATATTTTAGCCAAACTCCGTGGCGTGAAATTTGATGATATTGAGCAAGTTTTAAAAAGAGACACGCCGCAACATGCTGAACAGGGCTTACATTTAGAACATTTGTGGAGCAATGCCGATGATTCCGACGAGATTTTATTTCTCTTTCGCGCGGACGATCTGGATCGTGCCCGGCAATTCATCGAAAAAGTTCATGCGGAAGCGCTCAGAGCAGATCCGAATGCGAAACTGCCGCAAATGACGTTTCTTCAGGGTGAGTAAAATGAGAGAAAAAAAAGACTATCCGATTCTCTCTTTCTCATCCGCCACGGAGTGGGAAAAGTGGCTGCACAAAAATCACGCTGAATCCGATGGGATTTGGCTACGCTTTTTTAAAAAAGATTCCGGCGTAAGTTCGGTGAAATACGCGGAAGCATTGGACGGAGCATTGGCGTATGGCTGGATCGATGGCCAGCTCAAGAAATACGATGAGAAATCGTGGCTGCATAAATTTACGCCGCGGCGATCCAAAAGCATGTGGTCGAAGCGCAATACCGAACATATCGCCCGGCTCATCAAGGCCGGGAAAATGCAGCCGGCCGGTTTAAAACAAGTGGCAGCGGCCAAGAACGATGGCAGATGGGAAAAAGCTTATGAATCACCTGGAAAAATGGCCATGCCCACAGATTTTCTGGAAAAGCTTTCCAAAAATAAGAAGGCCCAAGCCTTTTTCGATACGCTCAGTAAATCCAATACGTACGCGATTGCCTGGAGGCTGCATTCAGTTAAAAAAGTGGAGACCAGAGAGAAGCGCCTAAAAGATATCCTGGCGATGCTCGCTCAAGGAAAGAAATTCTACTGAATGGTTTAGCGTTTTGTTAAAAGATAGGGACGACCCCGAGTATATCGTCACCTTCGCGGTATTCCGGAATTACCACCTCTACTTTTCCGGTTAATTTCAGTGCAGCTAATAAATCCCTGATGCCATCAATAGTGTATCCAAAAACAATAATATCTTCACCTTGCCTTGTTGCCGTAGCTAATGGTCTGTTTTTCTCTACGGCTTGAAAAAGAATGTCCGGCAATTCAGACCTTTCTGCTAAGGGCTGATTAGGAAATCCAATTCCGGTAACTCGAAGGGGGAGGTCGGCATGGATCGGATCCGGTTGAGGTTCAGGTATTCTAACTTCTTTCGGCATCGGGAGATTTTTTGCCTTGTAAAAATTTCAAAACAGCCTCAGTCCATTTTGCTTCCAGATAAATTTCATCCTTGCGGCCAATATTTGCCGGAGGAAGTTGTCCTCCTTCGTCACCGCAATATACTCTTCCATTTCGCACTAGCTTCCATTCTGGAAATTCAGAACAGATAGTTGCCTTACCTTGGCTATCCCTAGCATTTGCTCTCAATCTGGCAACGAATTGCTCAATATCATAACAATCTACAGCCAATAAAACCTGCCCCAACGGCAAATAATATGTATTCGTTCCAATGCGCACCATCTCGTTTACACCGTGATTTTCGAGTTTTATTTCTAGGGGGAGTTCGCGTAGAACTTCTCTACCCGCGACGATGAGGGGCGGTAAAACCGATACCTTTCGTTTATTCACCTCACGAGTCAAAGGAAATGATTCTACTTGATCTCGGACAGATTCGACCAATTCCCTTACTTCACTCTCTCCCATTCGTTTATCTTGAATCACTATCCGTAGGCCTTTTCTGGTTGCATTTACGTGCTGTTGTAATTTCAAACAAAGGACTTCCAAACGTTGTAAATCATTCGGTTTCGGTAACTTAAAATCGATGACAGTTCCTTCAGCATTATGTCCAATCGCCTTGATTTTAAAACTCATAAAAATGAATATTGGGATTTATTTAAGTATTTCTTATTGTATTTGTCAATTTCTTACTCCAAAACCAACATGGCTTTTCGCCCTTCGGCCGCGACAGTGCTTTTCGATCCCGTCCAATCATGAATGGCGCTCGCCACCGTTTCATAGGAATATTCGTATGAAGCACCTACTCGTACTCCAGGATCGTGCGTGATGAAGCCAGTGGCGTTGTACCCAATGATGACGATCATGTGGTAGGGCGGACCGTCGCCGGTGTAATTCGGATTGGCCAGAATCTGCCCGGCGGCAGGAATGATTACGGGATGTCCGGCATTTAAAAGCGTTTTGATGTGTTGGATAGTGACGTCTTCATCGTAATACATCGTCGCATTCAGATCGTAATAATCTTGCGCAATCGCAGTAAGATCGGCAGCGCTGACATCAACTCCATACCCGTGCGCTTCTTCCCAAGCCAGCAGATCCAGAATTTCCTGATTCGCTTTATCCGCGTTCAACTCTTCTCCGGTCAGAAAATATTTTACCATGATGAGAGCGGCTTCTTCACAGGCTTCCTGATAGGGCATGACCCATTTCCCGGTCGGCGCTTGCGCCGTAAACGGCACATCGAGTTCGAGCGACTTCGTAGTTTCCACTTTCACCGTTCCGGTCTCCACATATTCGAGCAAACGATCCATCGCTACGGCCAGCTCGGCGCGATTAACCGATTTGAGCGGTCGGTACGTTCCATCCGGATGACCCTGCAAAATATTCAAGGCCGCGAGATGATTCACCGCTTCGGCGTACCAAGCGCCTTCCGGAAGATCTTGAAAAGTGGTGTAGGCGGCAAAGGCCAGCGCCGAGGCGGAAGTGAGAAAACATAAGCCCAAAATGAAATACAATTTTTTCATCGGCAAAAATCAAAATAACTTGGATATGATATCAATTTTTTCCAGCTGGAAAAATAGAGCACACACTTAATCACCTTAATCACGAATTCAAATTTTCCGTGAAGTGCTGGGGGTTAGGAAAACAAATGGGGAATACTAGGCACTATGAAATGTTCCGCCTTTCTCCGCTCATTTTTGGTCTGCAGTCTTTTGCTGCAATGTGTCCCGCCTTCTGCGTGGTCCGAGGATATGATGGAACAAAATGAGATTCTGCAATCAGAAGTTTCAAGTGAAGAAAATATAACTTCGCCCTTCATTCAGAACGAAGAAACGCCTCCGGAAATAGTTCTAGTTGAGCCGGATTGGGGCAAACTGCTGCTCAACGAAGTCGATTTGGAAGCGGAGTTTATTGAATTTTGGAATTCTGGAACTGAAACACTCGATTTTTCTTCCTTCCAATTTTCCGAACTCTCCGGCACAAAAGAACTGCGCCACAATTTCTCTGAATTTTCTTCCGAATTGATTGTTCCGGCGAATGGACTTCTCGTTCTCACCATGTCACGGAAACTCAACAACACCGGGGAAACTCTGAAAGTTTTTCCTGATGCGGTAAGTCTCGATCCGCTGCAGATTTTAGAAGTTCCAGCCATGCAAACGGGAAAAAGTTATGCCAGACAACAGGATGGAGGTTTCCTGTGGGAAATTCCGACACCGGGCAGCCCGAATTTTCTGATCGAACTTCCTCCACCTCCTCCGGATCCGCCACCAGAAGAAGTTCCACCAGACCCAGTGCCTCCAGCACCTGAATCAGACTTCTCCGGACTCATCCTGAATGAAATAAGCCTGGAGGCAGAATTTATCGAATTTCTGAACATCGGGAATACTGAACTGAATTTACAGAATTTTGAGTTTTCGGAAATATCCGGCGCGAATGAAGCCCGGCATCGTTTTTCGGCTTTTACCACGAATCTCATCGTTCCTGCTGGCGGCTATGTGCTTTTGCCAATGAATCGCTTGCTCAATAACTCGGGCGAAACGATCAAGATATATTCTGGCGCACAAGTTCAAACTCCACTGCTAGAACTCGTCGTTCCTGAGAACGAATCCGGAAAGAGTTTTTCGCGGCAAGGGGACGGAAATTTTTTGTGGGCGGCGCCGACGCCCGGAACTTTCAATGCCTCTCCCGAAATTCTTCCTCCTCCGGATCCGATAGATCCTCCGGAAATTCCTCCAAATGAAAATTTTAGCGGGATCGTCATCAACGAAGTCGATCCGGAAACGGAATTTCTCGAAATCAAAAATTTAGGAGATACACCGCTTGATCTCAGCTCGTTCCAATTTTCGGAGCTTTCCGGTGCGAATGAGTTACGTCACGACTTTAAGGATTTCGCTACCAATCTCGTGCTGAATCCTGATTCCTTTCTCTTACTTTCCTTTTCTTCCAAATTGAACAACACCGGCGATACGGTGCGGATATATGTTCATCCGAGCGCTGTTGCCCCGCTGCAGGCCCTGGAAATTCCTAAGTCGAAAAGCGGGCAGACCTTCGCACGCACGCCGGAAGGAAATTACAGTTGGACAGATGTACCGACGCCTCTCGCGGAAAATACCATTCACCTTCCGACGGCGACGAGCGGGCAAGGCGCCGCGAGCAGTTCTCGTTCCGAAAACGATTCTTTCATAATGCCGGCGCTAACGGAGTCTATTACCGCCGATCAAATGGAGATCGTGATCTCAGAAGTGGCTTTCAAAGATTCGGAACATGACGTCATCGAGCTGTATTGCCAGCAGTGCGGTTCGACCGAAACAGCAATCGATCTGCAGGGCTTGCGGCTCTTTGACGACCACGTTTTTTTCGAGTTTCCCGCCGAAACTTTTGTGCGTACGGGACAATATATCGTTCTCGCGCTCAAATCGGAGGGTGAGAGGAAGGAAGAAGCAACGTACGGCTGGAACTTTTTCAGCAGCGCCAAGGGGCTCACCGGAACGGATGAAACGCTTCTGCTCGTCGACTCTCAGGGGCAGATCGAAGATGCGGTGTGTTGGGGCGATCATAACGGCAAATTCTCCTCCGGCGAACAGGACGATGTGGAATATATGAAGGGCCGAGGCGCTTGGAAGGCAGAGGAGCACCTTGATTTTCAGTGCTTCCCGTCTCAAGGCATCAGCGGCAAAATGTCGATGGCGCGCCAAAACGGAGTGGACAGCAATACAGCTGCCGATTTTTTTCCGACAGTCGAAAATACTTTCGGCGCGGCCAATCCAATCGCGCCCGTGGCCGGAGCGACGGTAGAACTCACTTTGAATTCGCTCATGGTGGTGGGCAAAAACGCGGTCATGCTGGAGATTTTAAATAGTACTGATCAGGAAGCACACCTCAGCGGCTTTGCCGTGAAAAATATTCGCAAAGTACTGTTCAAGCTTCCCGATACGACTCTCCCGCCGCATTCCAGTATGAAATTTCTGCTGAAAAAGTTCCCGCTGGAAAATAACTTCCTCTTGCTGACCGATGCCTGGGGCAATCCAGAAGATTTTTGGTGCTTAAATCCACCGCGTGCTGGGTTTTTGAACGAAGCCGGAAATGAACTGTTGCAGGATCTCGAACGGAAACGTTTCTGGGATGGCCGGGAATTTTCTTCATGTGTGTTTGGAGAATTCACGGTCGGAACTATGTTGCGACCAACTTCAGAATCAACCATGAGAAGTGCGACAGACTTTAAAATTTCAGCAGCAGAACAAAAAGAGATGACAGCTGCCGATACGCTGATCATTTCCAAAGTTATGCCGAACCCAAAAGGTGCCGATAAAGGAGCGGAATGGCTGGAACTAAGTGCTTTGCAGGATATCCCCGACCTTTCCTCGTGGTTTTTGATGATCGGAACTAAGCTTTTATTTCTTCATTCAGAGCCTTTATTGAAGGGAAATATATTCAAAATGACAGCACAGGAAGGAATTCCGACGCTCAAAAACAGCAATGGAAAAATTGCTCTATTGTCACCGCAAGGAGAGATTTTTAATGTAAGTTGGGAAAAAGCGAAGGATGACGCCGTACTCCAAATCAACGCCGGTGAACTTTCCTGGGATATCCCCTTGACGCAAAAGAAGACGAAACAAAAGAAGGAAGAAAAACCGGAAGAACGCGTTTTTTATGGCGATGAAATTGAAGCTCAGATCGTCTCCGTTCTGCCGAATCCGGACGGAAAAGATACCGGTGTGGAGAAAGTCGTGCTGCGCAATACTTCCGGAAAAGACGGTTTTCTGCGCTATTTCCAATTTTCAAGCGGCAAGAAAAAGATCGAAATCCTTGCCACTTTCTTTGCCACCGGTGAAGAAAAGATTTTTCAAGGAAAAGAAAACGTGCCCACTTTGAAAAATAAAGATGGACTTCTTCAACTTTTAAATGCTTTTGGCGAAGTGATAGATCAAGTTGCATGGTCGAAGGCTCGTGACGACGAAATTTTTGGAAAAGATATTGTCTGGATCAAACCAGCAAAAGCCAAGAAGCTCAAAATACTCAAGGCAAAAAAAGTGAAGCAACCAAAGGAAAAGGTTGTGAGCGGTGTACTCGAATCGTTTACGGAAGAAGCGCTATTGCTGCGACTCGCTGACGGCACGCTCATCGAATATAAGTTTGCGGAGAAGAATTCGCAGAGTCTTTTCTTTTTGCAAAAAGCGCTCACCGCAGGTATGACGATCGAGCTCACTTTGACTTTAGATGATCGCATCATTCACTTCCAAACTCAGGAAATCAAAAACTTTGATTGGATGAAACCATTGGCTTTTTCCAATCACGATTTTCTCTGGGCATTTGCATGTTTGCTTGTCGGATTGTCACTGTATATTTTGCTTCGCAATCTGCGCAGTTTTGATTTACTGCTGAGGACACTCCGGGTATAAACTATTCCCAGCTCATTTTTGTCAGTGGAAAGCACCATTCTCTTCCTTTTAACCGGCGGAACGATCGATTCTTTTTATGATGGGACAGAGCGTACGGTGATAGCCCATGAAAACTCGGTTCTTCCCCCATATATCGCAAGCTTGAAACTGTACGATGCCGTCGATTTCCAGCAGATCTGCATGAAGGACAGTCGCGAACTTACCGCGGCCGATAGAGAAAATATTTTGAAGACAATTGAAGCCGCAAGCCATTTAAAAGTCATCATCACGCACGGCACCTACACCATGGCCGAAACGGCCAGATATTTGAAAGCGAACTTGAAACGAAACGATCAGACCATAATTGTTACCGGCGCGATGATTCCGCATGAGATCGTCAATTCCGACGGACCGTTTAACTTGGGTTATGCGCTGGCGGAAGTACAGCATCTGGCGCCGGGCATTTATATTTGTATGAATGGAAAAGTGTTCAATGCTGAGGAAGTGGCCAAGGATCTATCCCAAGGCCGCTTTGTTTCTATTTCTCACCAAGACTCTTAAAAATGCCGCAAACTTGCCGCAAATGTCAGCAGGCTTTTTCGATTCATGACGAAGATCACACCTTCTATCAAAATTTCGATACTCCTGCTCCGCAATTGTGCCCGGAATGTAGGCTGCAGCAGCGCCTCAGCTTTCGCAATGAACGGAATTTGTATAAGCGAACCAGCGATTTGTCCCGAAAGGGGATAATTTCTATCTACGATCAAAACAATAAATATCCAGTGTATAGCGTAGATGAATGGTGGAGCGATGAATACGATGCCCGGCAATACGGACGTGATTTCAATTTTTCACGCCCCTTTTTTGAACAGTTTCACGAACTTTTACTCGCGGTCCCGCGCATCGCACTTTTCAACGTAAATCCGGACAACAGCGATTATTGCCAGCAGGCGTATAACAATCGGAATTGCTATCTCTGTACAGTAGTGAAGGATTGCGAAGATTCCGGATATCTCACGCATACGAATGTGGCGAAAGATTCATTCGACTCTAGCCACATCCAGCACATCGAATTGTGTTATGAGTGTCTGGACAGCGAAAAACTTTATGCCTGCATCGAATGTCAGGGCTGTCAGAATTCCAATGAACTGATCTATTGCTATGATTGTATCGGTTGCAGCAATTGCTTCGGCTCAGCCGGACTCCGCAACAAGAAGTACTACATCTTCAATAAAACCTATAATAAATCAGAATATGAAGAAAAAATCGCTTCATTGAAAATCGGAAAATATAGCAATTATCAAAAGTACAAAACACATTTCCGAGAGATCTCTCGAAAGGCAATCCATCGCGCGAACTGGAATATAAACACCATCGATTGCGTGGGCAATTACCTCATTCACGCCAAAAATTGTTTTCATTGTTTTGATGCTTTTGAGATCGAGGATTGTGCGTACTCCACCTGGATTTTCGAGAGCCATGATTGTTACGATGTATATGGCATGGGGACGAGCAGGTTCGTTTACCAGTCTGTTGGCGTGGAAAACCTGAATAATGCCGCTTTCAATACGTTTGTTTCCGATTCCAGCGATGCTTTTTATAGCGATCTTTGTTTTTATTGTAGTTCGATTTTTGGTTGTGCCGGACTGAAAAGAAAAAAGTACTGCATTTTGAATAAAGAATATTCTCCCGAACAATATAAAATTCTGACAGAAAAGATCATTGCTCACATGAAACAAACCGGGGAGTGGGGCGAGTTCTTTCCGATTGCGCTCTCCCCGTTTGCCTATAACGAAACCGTGGCCCAAGAATATTTTCCACTGTCTAAAAAGCAAGTTGAACAATGGGGAGGAATATGGCGAGAGGAAGATAAGAAAGAATATCAGCGTCCAACCGTTCAAATTCCGGATGATATTGTTGAAGTTGCTTCAAATATTGTTGATCAAGTTTTGGCTTGTACGGAATGCGGCAAAAATTACAAAATTACTGATCCGGAACTTAAATTTTATCTACAACTCCAGATTCCGTTGCCGCGAAAATGTTTTCTTTGTCGCTATATGGAGCGCTTCCACATGAGAAATCCAAGAAAGCTCTATAGCCGCAAATGCCAGCACTGCGGAATACTGCTGCAGACAACTTATGCTCCGGAAAGATCGGAAAAAATTTATTGTGAAAAATGCTATCTTGCTGTGGTAGAGTAAGTTCTCGGATTATGCTCTGGAGTTCCCCCTGTTTATTATTTAGAACGAACTAAATGTCTCAAGTCCTCTTAAATAAGGGCCTCGCCCAGATGCTGAAAGGCGGCGTCATCATGGACGTCGTCACGCCGGAACAGGCGCGTATTGCCGAAGAGGCTGGAGCAGTGGCGGTGATGGCGCTCGAACGTGTACCGTCCGACATTCGCAAAAACGGCGGCGTGGCGCGCATGAGCGATCCGAAGATGATTCGGGAGATCATTGCTGCGGTATCCATTCCGGTCATGGCCAAAGTGCGCATCGGCCATTTCGTAGAAGCGCAAATCTTAGAGGCGCTCGGAGTCGATTACATCGACGAGAGCGAAGTGCTCACCCCGGCCGACAATGCTCATCACGTCGAAAAAACCAAATTCAAAGTACCGTTCGTCTGCGGCGCCACGAATCTCGGCGAAGCGCTGCGACGTATTCAGGAGGGCGCTGCGATGATTCGTACCAAAGGCGAAGCGGGGACGGGCAATGTGGTCGAGGCCGTCCACCATTGGCGGCAGATTACCTCAGAAATCGCCAAGTTAAAGGCAATGAAAGAAGTCGAATTGAAAAAAGCGGCCAAAGAGATGCGCGTGAGCGTGGAACTCGTCAAAGAAACCAAGAAGCTCGGTCGTCTTCCGGTCGTAAATTTCGCCGCGGGAGGAATCGCTACACCGGCCGATGCCGCACTGATGATGCAGCTTGGCTGTGATGGCGTTTTCGTCGGTTCGGGGATCTTTAAATCCGAATTTCCGGCCAAGATGGCCAAAGCGATCGTGGAAGCGACAATGAACTACAACAATCCCCAAATTTTGGCCAAAGTTTCGGAAAGCGTCGGTACCGCGATGGAGTCATTCGATATGGCCGAAATTGAGGTGAAAATGGCGGAACGGGGTTGGTGATATATCGCGAAATAACAGCCGAAAATATTCAAGTTTACAAAGAAAAGAAGAGATATAAAATAGGGGCTCATCTTGCTGTAGATGGCATTTAAAGATTACGCACGCAGGGAACCTCTGATCCGAACCGGTTTAGCCACTACAAGAGAAGAAGAGGAGCGAAGAAGACGTTGGGAAATTTCTCTGGCGACCGCTGTAGGTGAACCCATAGCAGAGGTAAAAGGAAGAGGTGATCGACATGACTTATTAACAGCGTTAAACAGCTTGGTAGATGGGGTCTTAGGAGATACTGCTCGAAATGTGCGCCTGAGAATTATAGCTATACATGGAGAAGATGTTTTTCGAGGAGAAGATACTACTCTCAACAATTTGTCCTTATCTCAAGACCCTTTTGAGATTCCTCGATCCCCTGCCATAGGTGAGTCACTCAGAGTGACGATTAAAGGAATGTTTGGCAAAGTTCGGAGTTTTCTAGACACTTCGAATTAATGAAAAAAATCGGCATTCTGGCCATTCATGGCTCCGTGCGGGAACATCGGGATGTGCTGGAAACGCTCGGCATGGGAGTGCAGGAGGTGCGTTTGCCGGAAGATTTGGAGGGAATCTCCGGCATTATCATTCCCGGTGGGGAAAGCACGGCGAAATCCAAACTATTGCAACGTTTTGGACTGTTTGAGCTGCTGCAAAAGAAAATAAAAACCGGATTACCGATCTGGGGAACGTGTGCTGGAGCCATTTTGCTCGCTAAAGAAGTTACCGGAAAAAATCCACCGAAGACGTTGGCCGTGATGGACATCGCCGCTGATCGCAACTGGTACGGAGCGCAGCGCGACAGCTTCGTTACGCCGCTCGAAATATCTTTACCGCTGAAAAAAGGGAAAATGAAAAAACTCAAATTCGAAGGCGTGTTCATTCGCGCGCCGCGTTTGCGGAAACTCGCAGATGAAGTTGAGGTCTTGGCCATGCATCAAAACATTCCGATTTTGCTCCGGCAGAACAACATGCTGGCCAGCGCTTTTCATCCGGAGCTTTCCGGTGAGCAGGGGATTCATCAATACTTTTTGGCGATGTGCGAGTAACGTCATTTGTTATACTGCAATGAGATTCCTCCACTCCCCCTCGATAAACTCGGGGTCGGTCGGAATGACGTTGAGATAATAACTCCTGAACGAATGGCCTTTCTCTACATCCTCCTCAGCCTCATCCTCGTCTTCGCTCTGTTTTACAAATTCGTTTTTCTACGCGATCTTTCGAACAACATTCCGGAAGGCGGCAATTTGGTGGCTCCAGCTTCCGGCCGTGTCATTTCGATCGTTACTGTGGACAAAGCTTCTGAAATTACCATTCGCAAAGGTTTTTTCGGTGCGATCGAAACGTTGCTGGAGCAAAATGAATCGCACTATCTTATCAATATCTTCATGAGCCCGCTTGATGAGCACTACACCAAGATGCCCTGTGACGGGAAGGTGATAAAAATCTCTCGCACTTCCGGAAAATTTCGAGCAGTCAACACGCTGGACGCTGGGCTCGCCAACGAAAAACAGGAATTTTTGATCGAAACGAAAATCGGAATGATCAAAGTGATCCAGATCGCCGGATTTTTAGCGCGGCGCACGCGTAGCTTCGTGCGAGAAGGGGGTGCTTTGAAAAAAGGTCAAAAGCTCGGCGTAATTCTACTCGGTTCGCAGACAGCGCTGCTTTTTCCACGGAAAAACTACCGATTGGAAATCAAAGTTGGACAAAAGGTGCGTGCCGGAGAAACAATTGTGACGAACCTCGCATGATCAGAAAACAACTCTCCGCATTACGGCTTCCGGATTTCATCACTCTGCTCGGCTTGGCGGCTTCGATCTTCGCCGTGTTTACACTCTGGCGCTCTGAGAATGTGCTTCTGGCCTATTTCGGAATTTTAGGACAGATCGTGGCCGATTTTCTGGACGGACGGATCGCCCGCCGAATGAAACTCGAAAATACCTTGGGCGTGCACCTCGATAACTTCGCCGATTTCTTCACGATCTTTGCCACGCTCGTGCTCGGCTGGCGCATGGGCATTGAGCATGTGCTCGCGTCCTGGATTTTTGGATTTTTCCTCATCGCTGCCGCCATTCGCTTGGCCTATTTCACGGTGGAGAATGCCGGAAAATTGCGTTATTTTAGTGGAGTTCCGACCACCGCGGTGTCATTTTCCGTTTCGACACTGCTCATTTTGAATTTTTTCTATGGTTTTGCTCCGATCAATGTGTTCCTCGGCATCTATCTTCTCGCTGGTATTTTAATGATCTCTTCCCTGCGTATTCCGAAACTCTAATGCACTTACTCTTTCTTCTCTACTTGGCGCTTCCAGCCTTCTTCGCCAACATGGCGCCGGTACTCGCTGAAAAATATCGATTGTGGCCAAAACTAAATATTCCGATCGATTTCGGAAAAACTTTTCAAGGGAAACGCCTCTTCGGCGATCATAAGACGCTGCGCGGTTTTGTGATCGGAATTCTCATTGCTATGTTCGTTAGCGCCATCCAATTTATCCTTAATCGTTATGGAGTTATTATTTTCTCCGCTTTGCGCAATTTTTTCGAATTTCTTGCTTACGGTTTTCTGAGTGGACTCGGAGCTTTAGTCGGTGATGCCGTCAAAAGCTTTTTCAAGAGGCAGTTCGGCATTCCGAGCGGCGGTCCTTTCATCCCGTTCGATCAGGTTGATTACATTCTTGGTTTTCTATTTTTCACGTCTTTGCTCGTCGATTGGTCTTTTCGCGATGGCATTTTACTCTTCGGCAGCGCCCTGATCTTAAACCCGCTCATCAATTTATTGTCTTACTTGCTCGGCATCAAAAAAACCTTCTGGTAAGCGCCAAATTGCTATTTTCCCGGATCTTTTTACAATGACGGCAGGATTTTCTTCCAGCCATGATCTCCTGCGGGGAATGTACGCGTTCGTTTGCGATTTCCAAAGCCGATCGGGCTTTTTACGCGCGCATGGATGTACCGGAGCCGACGCTCTGTCCCGATTGCCGCATGCAGCGGCGCATGGCTTTCCGCAATGAGCACAACCTCTTTCGACGCACCTGCGATGCCACCGGAAAACAAATCATTTCGATTTACCCGCAGAGTGTCGAATTTCCCGTCTACCATCAGGATTTCTGGTGGAGCGATAAATTCGATCCGTTCGTCTATGGCCAGAACATCGATTTCTCCCGACCTTTTTTTGAACAAATTGCGGAGTTACAAAAGAAAGTGCCGCGCCTCGCTCTAACCGTGCGCAATTGTGAGAACTGCGAGTACGTGAACAACGAAGAGGGGGATAAAAACTGCTATATGGTCTTTGCCGGGGCCTTTTGCGAAGACTGCTACTTCTGTCGCTTCGTTTTGAATTCGCGTGACTGTATGGATTGTCTCAATACTTCCCGTTCAGAGCTCTGTTATGAATGCATCAATGTCTTCGATTCGTATCACTGCCGCGAGGCGCAAGATCTCAAAAACTGCCGCGATATCTTCTTCAGTCAGGACCTCGTCGGTTGCCAGGATTGCATCGCTTGCATCGGACTCCATAAGGCGCAGCATCACATTTTGAACAAATCCTACTCACCGCAGGAATATCAACAGCGCAAAAAAAGGCTTTTAGAAAATTATGCCGAAGAAAGAGGACGTTACCTGAAAGAATTGGAAAATTTAAAAAAGGCAGTTCCGTATCGCTTCGCCCATATTATCAATTCTGAAAACTGCCGTGGCGATTACATTTTGAACAGTAAAAACTGCGATTATTGCTTTGATGTCTTGGAATCAGAAGACTGTTCGTATGTGCAGGACGGTCAGTATGTGAAAGATTGTCACGACTGCTTCATCAGCTTTCGTGACCAGCTCGTCTATAACGGCCTGGCGGTGTGTCTCGATGCTTATCATTGCGTCGGTGGAACGTACTGTTGGGCCTGTACGGAGACAATGTATTCGCAGCATTGTTTTGCCAGTTCGTACCTCTTCGGCTGCATCGCCCTGAACCACAAAAAATATTGTATTTTGAATAAAGAATATTCTAAAAAAGAATATGAAGAACTTTTGCCAAAGTTGATCGAACATATGAAGAAAAACGGCGAATGGGGCGAGTTTTTCTCCATGACCATGTCGCCATTTGCCTATAACGAAACGGTGGCACAAGAATATTTCCCGTTGAGCAAAACGGAAGTGGCAAAACGCGGCTGGAAATGGCGCGAGCCGGAAGAGCCGGATTTTTCCGACATCACTAAGAAAATTCCCGGTGAAAAATTGCCGGATGATATTCGCGCTATTCCCGATGACATTTTGAACTGGGCGATCATCTGCCCGCAGAGCAAAAAACTGTTCCGGATTCAAAAAGGGGAGTTGGCGTTTTATCGCAAGCTAGGCCTGCCGGTGCCGCGTTTTCACCCCGATGTACGTCATGCGGCACGAATGAAACGACGCAATCCGCGCCAGCTTTGGACGAGAACCTGCGCCGAGTGCGGCACGAAAGTCGAAACATCGTATGCGCCGGAACGGCCGGAAAAGATTTACTGTGAAAAATGCTATTTAAAAATGATCGTCTGAATTTTGCGCTGGAAATGCTCTGTTCCCGCCAAAAAAATCTGGAATAATATCCGCGATCCTTTTTGCATATGATTGTCACGATTCTTGGCGCCGGAGGCGGAGTGGGGCAGGCGGCAGCGCTTTGCCTGAAAACAACGTTACCAGCGGGGTCTGAGCTCAGGTTGGTTGATCTAAATCCGGCCATGCCGGGAATTGCGCTCGATCTCGCGCATATTCCGACTGCAGTTTCCGTGACCGGATCTTTGCTCACCGCGATCGAAGCCGCGCTCCGCGGAAGCGACATCGTACTTGTCACCGCCGGAGTTCCACGCAAGCCGGGGATGACGCGCGACGATCTTTTTGCCGTCAATGCGCGCATCGTCGCCGATTTGACGACAAAATTCGTTGAATTGTGTCCGGAAGCGCAGCTCGCCATCGTGACGAATCCAGTCAATTCGCTGCTACCAGTAGCGGCGAAAGTTCTCGAGAAACATAAGAAACTTGATCGGCGCAAACTTTTCGGTGTGACGCATTTGGATGTCACTCGTTCACAGTGCGTTCTGGGTGAAGTATTGCAGCAAGATCCCCAAAAGATTCAGGTGGATGTCATCGGTGGTCACAGCGCCGAGACGATGCTGCCCCTTCTCAGCCGCGTTCCGGGAATTGAAAAATTGTCAGAAGCAGATTTGCAACATATGCGGAAAGATATTCAGGAAGCGGGGACCAAGGTAGTCGAAAAAAAAGCGGGCGCCGGATCGGCCACACTCTCTATGGGCTATGCTGCGGCAGAATTTGTAAATACCGTAGTCCAAGGCTTATCCGGAAAATCTGCCCGAACCTGCGCGTATATTTTCACTGACAAAGAAGAGGTCCCGTTCTTTGCTAAACCGGTTATGCTCGGGAAAGAGGGGATTGAGCAGGAGTTGGAATATGGACCGTTGAGCGAAGAAGAAGAAAAGATTTTAACTAAAATTATTCCAGTTCTGCGTCAGGATATTGAAAAAGGAAAGAATTTTGAGATTTAGTATTGTCATTGCGAGTCCGCCGCAGGTGGACGAAGCAATCTCTATTGCACAGAGATTGCTTCGTCGCCCCGACAAGTCGGGGCTCCTCGCAATGACAATTACTTTGCTGGTACTTGTTGATGAGCTTGAGCAATTCTTCGGGCGATCTCATCGATTTGTTCGGGGTTGAAGACGGCAAAGGGGAAACGAATTTTCCCCTGAACTGTTCCGCGCTCTGCCGGTGGATATGAAAGTGTGGAATCGCTGATGGCAACACCCTGCTCACCTAAAGCTTTTTCAAATTCAGAGCGTTCCGGAACATCCGGATAATCGATTTCCAGGAAATAGCCGGAGTCGACGGCTTTGTTATAAATCGCTTCCGGTGAATATTTTTGCAGAGCTTCGCGCAAGGCGTTGAGGCGTGCCGAAAAGAGTTCTTTCAATTTGGCGATGTGTTCGACGTAGTGCGGAGAGGTGATAAAAGCATGGATCCAGGCCTGAGTCGGATAATTCGGATTCAAACCGGAATTGGAGACGATGAAATCGAATTTCGGCGCGAGTTCCTTCGGCACGACCAAATACCCGCATTTCAGACCGGCGGAGATTTCTTTCGTGTAATTTCTTTGCAAAATGACATTTGATCCGGGGGTGCGAATTTCTTCACGTTCCCGTCCATAGGTCAAACGATGGTAGGCACCGTCCCAAAGGACAAGAACATCATAACGGGCGCACAGCGTTTCCACCGCGCGTATTTCTTCATCGCGATAAGAATACGATGAAGGATTCTGGCCTTCGTAAATGCCGTAGAACATCTGAATTTCTCCATTTTTTAAAAGTTCTTCCAGGCGGTCCAAATCCAATCCTTTGGGCGTAAGCGGAACGCCTCGCCATTCTATGCCGTGAATTTGCAGATTTTGTGGAAAGCGATCGTACGTCGGAATTTCTGTCGCTACTGCAATGCGATTGGTCTTTCCAGATTCTTCTCGTTGCCAGAGCAAATAGACTAAAACGTGCGTCATGGCGTCCATGCCCCCGTTGCGAATGATGACCTGATCGGGATCCACGCCATGCTCTAGCGCCAAGACCTCGCGCAACGGTCCGTACCCTTTAAAATTGTTACCGTGTACGCCTGAGCCTTTGTATAAAAGCGTTTCTGGATATTTTGTGACGATTTCACCCAGGCCCGGCAGGGTTTTACTCCCCGCAATATATTCGGCAGGAACGGTTTCGAGCGGTGGCGCCCCACGCGAGAGATCGAAGGTGATCTGGGGAGAAGTCATTTCCGAAAAATAGCGCGATGATTGTACCTGATTCGACGACTTTGGCGGAAATTGCTCATCATTCATTTTTGACAATTGCCGGATAGCGCGGAAAGATGAGGCGAGTTTTAATTAGAGATGCCACTCACATGTTCCTGGTGTCAGGCGAGTTTCGAGCATCATCCGGAAGATCTCCAGCTGTATCGCGAGCATGATTTTCCGGCTCCGGAGAAATGTCCGTCATGTCGCCACAAAGAACGTTCGGCGCACCGCAATGAACGCACGCTGTATCGCCGCCAGTGCGATCTTTGCCACATGCCGATCGTCACTATTTTTTCCGGCGACCGGCCGTTCCCGGTCTACTGTCCGGAGTGCTGGTGGGGTGATAAATGGAATGCCACGAGTTACGGCCGTGATTTCGATTTTTCGCGACCATTTTTCGAGCAGTTTTACGAACTGCAGGACGCAGTACCGCGACTCTGCCTGAACAACCTGAAACATGAAAACAGCGAATATTGCAATCAGAGCGTGGGTAACAAAAATTCCTATCTGCTCTTCGGTTCCGATGAGAACGAAGACAGCATGTACGGGATCTGGATCAACCGCTGTAAGGACACGTTCAATTGCAACAATGTGGCCGATTCCCGCTGGTGCCACGATCTGATCGACAGTGAAAATTGCTCCGAGTGTATTTATTGTCAGGATTTAAAAAATTGTCGAAATTGCCTTTTTTCTTTTGATTTGATCGGCTGTCAGGATTGCTTCGGCTGCGCCGGCCTGCGCAACCAGCAATATCACATTTATAACCAAGCCTATTCTAAAAAAGAGTACCAGGAAAAAATGCGCGTAATTCAGATCGGAAGTCATGAACTCTACGAAAAGATGAAACAGGAATTTTTGAAGATACGATTGCGCACACCGCACAAGTATGCGCACATCCTGAATTCAGAAGATTGCAGCGGCGACTATATTTCGAACAGCAAAAACTGCCATTTTTGTTTCGATATTTTCGATGCCGAAGCTTGCCGCTACTCGTTTAACCTCGTCCATCAGCATTTTAATACTGTAGATGTGAGCTATGTGACCGAGTTACAGCATGCATACCAAGTGACGAGCGGGATCGGCCGCGACATCTACTTTTCGATGGTGTCTTTGTACGACACAGATGTATGGTATTCGGATCTGTGTTTTTTTGCGCACGATCTGTTCGGCTGCGTTGGCGTAAAACACGACGATCACTCTATTCTCAATAAAAAGTACAAACCGGCCGAATTTTCGATTTTGCACGCAAAGATCATCACGCATATGAAGAAAACAGGGGAGTGGGGCAAATTCTTTCCGGTGCCGAATTCTTTGTACGGGTACAACGAAACGCCGGCGCAAGATTTTTTCCCACTGACAAAACCTGAAGTGAAAGCTCAAGGCTGGAGATGGAAAGACCCGGATCACAAAGAATATCAGCCGCAAAGTTACACCATTCCAGATCATATTCGGGATGTTTCCGATGACATTTTAGAAGCGGTTCTTTCCTGCGCCGACTGCGGTAAGAATTATCGGATTTTGGCGTCAGAGCTCAAAGCTTATAAAAACTTAAGCGTTCCAATCCCACGAAAATGTCCCGATTGCCGTTACCTGGAACGAATGAAACTCAGAAATCCGCGTATTTTGTGGGAACGCCAATGCCAGAACTGCGGTACGGCGATCCAGACGAGCTATGCGCCGGAGCGCCCGGAGAAAGTCTTTTGCGAGAAGTGTTACGTAAAGGCCATGGCCTAAGTTCCGGTTCTACTCCGAAAAATTGTATACTGGCGCTACTTTTGAAGAAGCGATGGGCGATTCCGCCAAACTCACGCCGATGCAGCGCCAGTATCAGGAATTGAAAAAAGAATATCCGGATGCCATTCTCTTCTTCCGCCTCGGCGATTTTTACGAGATGTTTGGAGAGGATGCCGTAGAAGCTTCGCGCTTACTTGGCATCGCGTTAACGACGCGGGAGCGCAATAACCCCGATCCGCTGCCGATGTGCGGCGTGCCCTATCACGCGGCGGAAAATTACCTGGCAAAACTAACGAAGGCCGGCAAGAAAGTAGCGATCGCCGAACAGGTTTCCGATCCTAAACTGCCCGGTATTGTGCAGCGCGAAGTGGTGCGGGTGATCACGCCGGGCACAACCTTTTCGGAGCAGATTTTGGAAGCAAAAGAAAACCAGTATCTGGGCGCCATCTCGGAAATGAATGGCAGCTTTGGTCTGGCCGTAGCTGATCTCTCCACGGCGGATTTTTTTGTGCTGGAGCTCAAAAATTTTGCAGAATTACAGCGCGAAATTCAGCGCATCAGACCGAAAGAACTAGTTCTACCGCCCCACCTCTTTTCGCGCGAAGAGATGCGGGCCATTTTTCCAGTGATTTCAAATCAAACTCCGCTGCGCGATGCGCATGAGCATTTGACGAAACATTTCGGAACAAAAACGCTGAAAGGATTCGGCCTCGAGGATTCGGACCTGGCGATATCCGCTGCATCGCTTTTGCTTTCTTTTTTGGAAGATACGCAAAAAGGGAAAGTGGTGCATCTTCGGACCGTGCGAATGTACAGTGTTAGTGAATATATGCCACTGGATTCGGAGACGATCAAGAATCTCGAACTTTTTTACAATGCGGAAGGGAAAAAGGAGGGCAGTCTGCTCGCGATGATCGATGAAACGAGGACGCCCATGGGCGGAAGAAAGCTGCGCCAAACGCTTTTGGAACCTTTGCAGAATAAAGAAAAGATCGAAGAACGCCTTGATGCAGTGCAGGAATTGACCGAACATCCGGAAGTGCTGGAAGACTTGGAAGGGAATTTGAAAGAAATTTCTGATCTGGAGCGGCTTATCGCTCGCATCGCTTCCGGTCGCGGAAATCCAAGAGATTTTCTGGCACTTAAACATTCATTGCAGAAGTTGCCTGAGTTGGCAAAAATCTTAGAAAAAATGAAAAGCAATCAGTTGAAAAAGCTGAAAGATATTTTGTAAAAAATTTCTAGTTTACGCTTCCTAACTAGATCTTCTTAATTGACTGCTCCAGCTATAAAGCTCTTTCCTCAGCTGCCAAAGAATATGCTGCAACAAGCGTTTCGTGAGTAGGCCTATCATCTTGCAAAACTTCATCTAGTACAGCTTCATCGATCAATATTCCTAACTCCTCTAATCTCCCGTCGACGTAGACAGTAATTTCAGCAAAATCTAAAGAATCTAGACCGAGATCGTGGTATAAAGACAATTTTTTTTGCTCTTCACCAAGCGGCTGCTTAAGCTTATTCTCAATTGCTTCTTTTACAATTCGATCTATATTATCTTCCCTTTCTGGCATAATATACTTCTGGAAAATTACTTAAATAATAAACTTATCCTTTTTAAAGTCAAGTGCGCTTCGGTATCTTCGCTTTTCCGGCGGCTCATTCCAAATCTCCCGAAATGCATCTCGCAGCTTTTCAAAAACTCGGAATTGAGGCTAATTTCGAACGCTATGAGATCCCTCCTAAAGGATTGAATACTTTTTTTGATCAATGCTTTCGAAAAGAACAAAAAATAAATGGTCTGGCGGTGAGTATCCCGCACAAAGAAGCGGTTATTCCTCTGCTCGACGAAATTGATGCCGCAGCGAAAAAGATTGGAGCGGTGAATACGATCTTTTGGAAAGAGGAGAAGCTTTGGGGGACAAATACGGACTGGACTGGATTTTCCCATGCGCTGCGCGAGCACTATGATGTCGAAGATCAAAAAGTGCTGGTCCTCGGTGCCGGTGGGGCGGCTCGAGCTGTCGTCTACGCCTTGATTCAAGACCGAGCTGACCAGATTATCGTGGCAAATCGCCATGCGGAAAAAGCGCAGGAACTCGCTCTGCACTTCGGAGTACAATGGAAAGAAATGGACGATCTCCACCCCGAAGAATACGACCTGGTAGTGAATACGACGCCGCTCGGCATGAAGGGGGAGCACGAGGGCGCAGCGCCGTTGCCGGCCGCTTTTTGGCGTTCACATCTTACCGCTTTCGACATCGTCTACACTCCGAAAGAAACGAAATTTTTGCGAGAGGCGCGAAAGGCCGGAGCTACCGCTATTTCCGGCGAGAAAATGTTTTTGTACCAGGGAATGGAACAATTCCGGATCTGGACGGGGAAAGAAGCTCCAAAGGAAGTGATGGAGGGCGCAATTAAAAATGGATAATGAATAATGAAAAAACTCCCAACTCTTCATTTTTCATTATTCATTGATCATTGGATTAACGGGCAGATCATCTCCGGACTGGAAGCGAGTCCTGTGGCATAATGCGTTGTGTTGTAGGCTTTGCCGCTGGCGCTGACGACAATACTCATGCCGACCTCGCGGAACTGCGCGTTCATGACGCTGTCGTAGTGCGCGCGGTACGCTTTGTTTTTCTCAGCCATGAACATGTCGAAAGTGTGGCGTAGCGTGGCGATCATTTCATCCGTGCAATCGTCGGCGCTGCAACGATACGGCCACCAACCGATGTTTTCGGTATACGTATAGCCGTGGACGTTGGTAAACGTCATGCCTAGATTCTGAAACCATTTCATGATCAGATTGTAGTCATAATATGCAGTCTGTCCTGGACGTTGATGGCTCGCAGCATCGCGTTCGGCCATCGTCTCCGACCAGGTGAAAGCAGTGCGAATGAGCTGATCGTTGTATACATATGGAGTAAGTCCCGCCGCAGTGCGGGAACCGTTTATCCAGCCGAGCCAGGCGGCGCGCACCTTTTCCATGTCCACGTTCGGAATCGGTGTCTCTTTCCAGTCCAGGCAATCGCGCTTCAAAATATCTGCCACTTTGGCTTGTGCTTCATCATGCTTTTCATTCTTGATACGCCAGATCACGGCGGCCAGTTCTCCGCGTGTGACTTCATGCTGCAAAGTCTGAAAGGCTGGCAGCAGGTAGCCTTGATCTTCCAATGCTTGAATACCCGGTAAAAACCAATAGCGGTTTTCCGTGTTCTCACGCGGAAGCGCAAAGACGGCGACCAGAATTTTGGCGGCTTCGGCCACAGTGACATCATTGCCAGGAAGGAAACTGCCGTCGGCATAGCCGTTCACGATGCTATATTTTTTGGCATGGCAGACATACGGTGCAAACCAGTCCGCTGCCGTCACATCACTGAAACAATTTTTATCCGCGATCTCCGGCGCCTGGTCAAGTTTCGCTTCGAGCAATGTTTTCAAGAACTCAGCGCGGTTGACGTGAATATTCGAACGAAATGTGCCGTCGGCATAGCCCTTCATGATCCCGCTCTGCGTCACATATTCGATTTCCTCTTTGTAGGGATAATCGGCACGATCCTCGAACGCACTTGAGACAAGCGGACTTAGGACGAAAAAGCAGAGTATTCCGAAGATCAGGAGATGACGAGGGGATAGCACCGTAGAAAACAAAATTCGCACTCGAGAGATGGTACGCCGCTTTGGGCGGTCGGACAACCCGAGTTCATCCGAAAATATTCCAGCTCAATTTGACTTGGCCAGCCCGCTCTGGTAGCATCGGGAAATGGAGCGGATCTCCATATTATTTTTTCATTTTCCTATGAAACCAAAGTTTTTTGTCAGCGGTGTTCTTCTTCTGACAGTTCTTCTCCTGGCGGGATGCAAGTCGAGTGCGATCAAAAACCGCGATGACGGCCCGTCGGCCGAAGCCGGCGCGGGCGACGTCGATCTCTCGGTCGATACCCAGGAAAAATTCCAGAGCGAACTGGAAGAGTGGAACCGCATCCTGGTCATGAACACGAACAAACTGAAGTTGAGACTCAAAGCCGCCGCCCAAGGCACGTCTGAAGATATTCAGGATGTTTTGGATGAGCTCGATGAGAAACGTGACGAGGCACAGCAAACACTGAGTGAATTCAAGACGAAGACTGCGGAAAACTGGCAGGATTTCAAGGCCGAAGCACAAAAGAAATTCGAAGCCTGGGAAGACGCCTATGAAGAGATCAAACAGGATAACGAGTAAAATCTTCCGTTAAAAAGTTTCCATTCGTAATTTGAAGCCCGATTTTTCGGCCATTATTTGCCGTTTTTTCATTTTTTTCCTTTTATTTTTTTCATATGACCACCACTCAAAGCCCCTACCGCGAGAAGATCGAAGCCGAATGGGAGGAACTCCAGGCCAAGATAAAAAGCAAAAAAGCCGATCTGCACATTTGGACGAAAGAAAAGTCGGATGAATGGGAACACGATCGTGCTGATTTCGAGGCCAAACTGCAGGAATGGCGCGATGATGCCGCCACAGAGCAGGATCACGCCAAAGATCGACTCGAACATGCCTGGACCGGCCTCAAAGTGAAGTGGAATGAGTTCGTCGATGCCGTTACGGACTAGCCATGACCTTGGCCCAAAATGCCAAAGCGCTCATTCAGAAGCTCGACCGCAAATAACGATCAGTGCTGCACCTGAGCCGGCATTTCGGAATAAAGGTAGTGATCGCGAATGTAAGTATTGAAGAACTCGCCGAATGAGTTAGCTTTTAAAAACGTGCGATACACCGCTTCCGGCACGAGGTAATAGCGGTAGCTCCGTCCGTTCTGAAATTTGATTTCGAGCGTGCGGCTGAGCGGATCGTAGCTCAGTCCCTCCAAAGCGGTGGAATCGGTCGGCTGATATTTCATCTTTCCGCCAAAAGAACTATTATACTCTTTTGCTCTTTTATTTTCAGCTTATGCCCGCAAAATCCAAAAAACAGCAGATGGCAGCCGGCGCAGCTCTGGCGGCCAAGCGCGGTGAGATGCCGAAATCAAAACTGCGCGGCGCTTCGAAGCAGATGGCGAAATCTATGTCCGAGAGCGAACTCCGCGATTTCGCCAAGACGAAGCGCAAGAAGCTGCCGCGAAAGAAGAAAAGCTAGGATAGACCTATTTCTTTTTCGTTTTTTTCACTGCTTTCTTCTCTGTGACCGGTTTCTTCGGGGCCTTCTTTTTTTCAGGAGCCGAACTCGACGCAGCTTTCGGAATTTCACCGGGCACGGACGATTTCTGCCCCATCAAAGCATCTAGTCTTCGCAGGATGCTGTCGACCTTTTGATTCAATTGCTCGAATTCTTTTTTATATTGATCAGCCGTTTTGGCTCCTCCTGCCTTTTCGCTTTTGGTGAAGCAATTGCGGCAATATACCGGTTTTTCGCCGGTCGGGCGAAAGGGAACCTCACATTCTTCACCGCACTCGGCGCAGATCGCGGAATACATCGGTTTTTCGGAACGCGGATTGCCGCCGAAGCCGGTGAAATCGCGGCTGTCGAAATCGCGATTGGATTTGGCATATGAGGCGTTATTGTCACCTTTATTGAAACAATTGCGGCAATACACGGGTCGTTCTCCTGTTGGTCGGAACGGCACCTCGCAGCGGTCGCCGCATTCGGCACAAGTGGCGGAATACATCTCTTTCTCAAACGCCGGCTTGCGGGCATCTCTGTCGCCAAATCCGCCCGAACTGCGGCGCACCGGTCTTGCGGAATCGCCCTGGCCCGTTCCGCCATCCTCATTTTTTCGAAAGCAGTTTTTGCAATACACCGGTCGATCGCCACTGGGGCGAAAGGGGACTTCGCAGTCTCTTCCGCAATCGCTGCAGGTGGCTTGGTACATTTGGGGTCGATCGGAATCTCCTCTTCCGAATCCGCCGGAATTGCGGTGTGGCGGTTTCTTGGAGTTCCGTATTCCAAATTTCTCATTTTGGCGAAAATTCTTCATGGTTTATAAAAGGTGGCACTCACTTGTATCGTTATATGGCGGGAAAAGCAAGCATTCCGAGTTCAAAGCTTCCCGAGATTCGCTAAAACAAAAGACATCAAAGCGCTACTTGACGCTACTAGATAAATTAATTAAAGTAAAACATCCGATCCGTTCAAAATTCATGAGAGTAAAAATAGAAACTCCTTTGGCTCGCTTGTCTGATACACGACAAATAGCTTTTGCCCCTGAGGTTGCACAAGATCAGCCAGTTTCAGACACAATCGGTCAGTATTTAGAAGGCTTAGATAAAATTGGAAATGATATTTCCAGGTTATTAAGTATTTTTTTCGAACTCGAAATTGAAACTATCGAATCGAGGATACTGCTTAGAAAATTTATTTTTTATTTAGAGGTTCCTGATCAAGGGATGGAAATCAACCATCTCAAAACAGTAGCTAATGAAATAGTAAACACATTATTTCGGAGAGGAATTCTGGCTTCGGAAATTGTGTTTTACTAAATAAGAATATTGGGATTTAGCAATTTATTTGACTTCATAATTATTATGCTCTAGGATACTAGTGCACTAGTTTGCTGATACATGATTTCTCCTCTCCACGAATTGGCCGAAACAATCATCAAGATCAAAACGCTTCCGCTCGCTGAAGATGTTCTAGCGAACATCCTTACTCCGGCTGAAATTGATGAAATTGTGCAACGCCTGCACATTTTTCAGATGCTGAAAAAAGGTGTGGCTCAAAGAGAGATAGCGACACGACTTGGCGTTGGCATCGCTACCGTGGGACGAGGATCAAAGGAACTGAAATACGGCCGCCCGGGCATGAAGGCTCTTCTTTCCAGGAGATCCCGATGAAATACACTTCATCATTTGCCGGTGTTTGGTGGCAATCTCCTCTCCTGAGGTGATTTGCTCCTGATTTCCGCGTATTCCTGAATCAAAGCATCTCACCCCGGATGCTTTTTTTGAATATTACTTTTTTTCTCATGCCTTCATTTCGCCACCTTCAGCCGCATCTGTACGAAGCTACAGAAGCTTTGCACTATTCCGATGCTGCGGAAATCTTCGCTAAAGTCACTCAAAATTCTCCGTATAAGTTTCTGCTGGAATCGAAGGATATTTCGCCGATTTACGGGCGGATGAGTCTCATCGGAATCGATCCGATCCTCAAGATTTCCGGAAAAGAAGAAAGCTTTGCCATTGAAGTACTCCAGGAACGCGGGAGAACTTTTGCGAAAGGCCTGAAGCAGGCCGATTTTCCCGGAGCGACGGATATTCGTTTCGATCCAGACAAAATTGAGGGCCGCATTCCGCGGGAACTCTATGCTGGAGAGGAAAAAAACCGTTCCCGGCGCCTGAACAGCGCCCAGATCCTCAGATCTTTTCTGCAGAAATTTGCCGTTGCGGAAAGAGTTTTTATGGGCCTCTACGGCGGCGTGAGCTATGACTTCATCCGGCTGTTCGAAGATCTGGAAACCCGTTTGCCTAAAAACGATATTCCCGACTTCACGTTTTTTCTCTACGACACGTTCATCCTGTTCGATCACCTCAAACAGAAAACGGAAATTTTGGTTTATCAACGGAATAAAAAAGAAGCGGCAACGGCTTTGCGCGAAGTGCAGGCGAAAGTGGAGGCGAAAAGTTCATCAAAACCGGAATATGCGATCACGAATCCGCGCTTCAGCCTGTCGCGCGAGCAATATATGGAGTTTGTGGAAAACGCCCGGATTTATGCCAGCAACGGGGAGCTTTTTGAAGTCGTCTTCTCCAATATTTTGAAGGCTGGATTTTCCGGAGATCCCTTTGCCCTGTATCAGCGCTATCGCGAAACAAATCCTTCGCCCTATCTTTTTTACTTCGATTTCGGCGTGGAACAGCTCGTCGGCGCCTCGCCGGAGATGATGGTGCGGGTGGAAAACGGCTTCGCGCATCTCCGGCCGATCTCCGGCACGGCACGACGCGGAGCAGACGCCATCGCGGATCACGAGAACATGCTCGCGCTCTTGGCCAATCCCAAGGAAAAAGCCGAGCTCGACATGCTGATCGACCTCGGGCGGAGCGATCTTTCGCGCGTCTGCGAGCCGGGACTGAAACTCACCGATTACCGCTTTGTGGAGAAGTACTCGCGGGTGATGCACACCGTGGCGCATCTTTCGGGAAAACTGCGCCCGGAATGCACGGCCTTCGACGCGCTCGTCTCCTGCCTGAACGCCGGAACGCTCACCGGAGCGCCGAAGGTGGCGGCGATGACCATGATCGAGCGCCATGAAGCGGAACGGCGCGGCTATTACGGCGGAGCAGTGGGTTATTTCACGCTCTCGGGCGAAATGGACACGGCGATTCTCATTCGCACGGCGCATATCCGCGACGACAAATTGCGTTTCCAGGTTGGGGCGACGCTTCTTTATGACTCCGTGCCGGAAAGGGAATACCAGGAGACGATGCATAAGGCGGAAGCGTTTCTGGAGATTTTTGCTTCTCAAGCAGTCAGCGGTAAGCAGTAAGCAGTAAGTTTTTGTAGATTTTTTTTAATCGTATGAAAAAAACTCCAACCATTCTCGTCATCGACAATTTCGATTCTTTCACCTTCAATCTGGTGGAGTACTTTCTTGAACTTGGCTGCCGGGTTGAAACGCGGCGGAATACGGTTTCGATCGATGTCATCGAAAAAATCAATCCGGATTTCCTGGTGATCTCGCCCGGACCATCGGTGCCGCAAAACGCCGGGAATCTCATGGCGATTTTGCAGCATTTTCACGAGAAATTACCGATTCTCGGTGTGTGTCTTGGCCATGAAGCGCTGATCGAAGCGTTTGGCGGTACGCTGCAACTCGTCCCGCCGGTGCACGGTCGGTCATCGCCGATCGCGCATGACGGCAAAACTATTTTCAAAAATCTTCCCGAAAATTTTGCCGCCGGGCGCTACCACTCGCTGGCTGGCGCGGAGATTCCGAAATGTTTCGAGATTTCGGCGCGCTCAGACGGTCTGGTCATGGGCATTCGCCATAAAACGCTGCCGCTCGAAGGCGTGCAGTTTCACCCCGAGTCGGTGCTGACCATGCGCGGCGGGAACGGCTTACAAATTCTGCGTAATTTCCTCCATGCGTATTCCTGAATTCCTGGCGGCGGTTTTGGACGAAAAACTTGCTCTCGACGAGCAGGAGGAATTTTTACGCGGCAAAGAAAAATTTACCGCGAAAGAGTTGTGCGATGCGGTGCTTTTCTTACGGGCTCATTCGGCTCGTCAACTTTCTTTTCCTAAAGCGATCGATGTCTGCGGGACGGGCGGATCGGGCCTCAACCGCTTCAACACTTCCACCGTCGCGGCCTTCGTCCTCGCCGCGCTCGGTGTCAAAGTAGCCAAACACGGCAATCGCGCTGGCAGTGGACGTTTCGGCAGCTTCGATCTTTTGGAAAAGTTGGGCATTCCGTTTGACCGGGGAGAAGAACTTTATCGGAAATACGGTCTCGTCTTTCTCTTCGCTCCGGAATTTTATCCGGTGATGAAGCACTTTGCGTCGGTGCGGGTACGGATCGGGCGGCCGACGTTTTTCAATCTGCTCGGGCCGCTCTTAAATCCCGCCGGAGTGTGTCGGCAAGTCATCGGCACAGCGTTTCGGGAGAAGATGGAACTCATGGCCGAAACCTGCCGCTTGCTCGGCAAAGAGCACGTGTTCATCGTCTGCGGGGAAGATGGGCTCGACGAGGTGACGCTCAGCGGGAAAACATTCGTGGTTGAATTGAAGCAGGGGAAAATTCGGAAGTTCACGCTCACGCCGCAAGATTTTGCCCTTCCAGTTTATGATTTTTCCGCTATTTCCGGCGGAGACGGGGAGAAAAACACCTTATTGGCATTGGCGCTTTTGGAAGAGGGAAGAGCGAATCCACAGTGCGATCTCGTTTGCGCGAACACAGCATTAGGGCTTTTGCTTGCCGGAAAGGTTGCTGCGCTGCGGGAAGGGGTGGTCATGGCGAAGGGAGCGTTCGAAAGCGGCAAAGTGCGGGAATTTTTTCAAAAATACACAGCTCCGCAAGAAAAATCCGAACTGCTCGAAAATATTCTGAGGCACAAAAGAATGGAAGTGGAAAAAAGAAAAAAAATCTTACCGTTTTCAAAGTTATTGAAGAACTTACAACATTCGAAGCGGGATTTTCTAAAAGCGCTTCAAAAACCTAATCTCGCCCTGATCGCCGAAATAAAAAGACGTTCGCCGGCGGCCGGGGAGATTACGAAAAATGCTTCGACTCCGGCGGAAATCGCCCAGGAATATGAAGAAAACGGCGCGGCGGCGATTTCGGTGCTCTGCGATGAAAAATTCTTTGGCGGCAGTCTGCAGGATCTGAGCGCAGCAGCGAAAAGCACTAAAAAAACGCCGATTCTCTGCAAGGATTTTCTGATCGACGAATATCAGATCTATGAAGCGCGGAGAGCCGGAGCGGATGCTATGTTGATCCTCGCCATGCTTTTTCCGGCGGAGAAAATTGAGCACTTCCTCACTATTCTGCGGAAACTCAAAATGGAAGCTATCGTCGAAGTGCATACGGCGGAAGAACTGCGAAAAGCACTGCAAACCTCGGCCAAAATCATCGGGATGAACAATCGCGACCTGCGCACATTTCAGATTGATCTGAGCACGACTGCGAAGCTCGCCCCGCTTGTTCCGGCGGATCGCATCCTCATTTCCGAAAGCGGGATACAGTCTCGGATCGATATTTTATCTCTTCCGGCTTCGGTGCAAGTGGTGCTCGTCGGAACGGCGATCATGGAAAGAAGTGACCGCGCTGTAGCAGTTCAGGAATTTTCCGGGGCGCGACCGCTGCTCAAAATCTGTGGAATTCGGGATAAAGAAACAGCTCAACTATGCGAAGCAGATGGTATCGATCTCGTCGGATTCAATTTTGTGGCGGAGAGCAAACGCAAAGTGACGGTGGAATCGGCAAAAAGTATCCGACGACATTTGAAAAAAAATAAGGTCATGGGCGTGTTTCGCAATCAGATGGTAGAGGAAGTGAATCGCATAGTCGCGGAAGTGGGGATTCATTTTATCCAGCTCTGCGGCAATGAGCCGTTGGAATTCGTCCAGGCTTGTTCGCGGCCGGTGCTTTTTACCGTTTCTTTACAACATAAGGTCGATCCGAAAAAACTGCGTGAGTACGCCCCTTACGTTTCCGCGTTCATCTTCGACGGGCCCGCTCCGGGCAGCGGCAAGCGTTTTGATCCAAAACTGCTGCCGGAATTCTCTGGAAAGTTTTTCGTCGCCGGCGGGGTCACGCCGCAGAACTTTTCCGAATACTTGGACGTGAAGCCGTTCGGCATCGATGTGGCGAGCGGAATGGAAACGGACGGAAAGATTGATCCGGCAAAAATTCGCCAGTTCATGTCACTTCGTTCAGAGGCCTCGCAATGACAATATAAATCTCAATTTTTCATTCTTCATTCTTCATTCTTCATGTCATCCCTCAAAAAATATCTCCTGAACCGGTCCGGCCATTTCGGGATCTACGGCGGCCGGTATCTGCCGGAACTGCTCATCCCGGTGATGGAGGAGCTGGAGCAGGAATTTTACCGCGCGATTCGGGAGAAAAATTTCTTGCAGGAGCTTTCGCGGCTCTATGCGGAATACTCCGGCCGGCCGACGCCGCTGACGTTTTGCCAAAATCTGACGGAACAACTCGGCGGCGCCCGAATTTTCCTGAAGAATGAAGGGCTGAACCTCACCGGGGCGCATAAGATCAACCACTGCCTCGGGCAGATCCTACTGGCGAAACGACTCGGCAAAACGCGCATCATCGCGGAGACCGGAGCCGGGCAGCACGGCGTGGCCACTGCCACTGTGGCGGCGAAGTTCGGGCTCTCCTGCACCGTGTACATGGGCGCCAAGGATTACGAGCGCCAGAAGCCGAACGTGTTCTGGATGGAGCGGCTCGGGGCCAAAGTGGTTCCGGTGCACACGGGCGGGCAGATCCTGCGCGATGCCATCAACGAAGCGCTGCGCGATCTCATCACCTCTCCGCGCGAAACCCATTATCTGCTCGGAACGGTCTGCGGCCCGCATCCGTATCCGGTCATGAACGCTTTTTTCCAGAGCATCATCGGCAAGGAGGTGCGGAAGCAGCTGCAAAAAGAACATGACGTGAAACCGGATTACCTCGTAGCCTGCTGCGGCGGGGGCAGCAACGCCATGGGGCTTTTTTATGAGTTTCTGGATGATCTTGAAATAAAGATGATCGCGGTGGAGGCCGGAGGACGGGGAATGAAGAAGAGCAAAAGGGGATTTACGCATGCCGCGCGCTTCCAGGCCGGGAGCGTGGGCGTGGTGGAAGGGTTCAAGTCGTATTTTTTGCAGGATGAGCACGGGCAAATCCAGGAAACGGAGAGCGTCTCGGCGGGACTCGATTATTCAGGGGTAGGGCCACAACTCGCGTATTTGAAAGACATTGGGCGCATCGAAACTCGCTATGCGCTGGATTCTGAGGTTTTGAAGGCGTATGAGCTTTTGGCGCGAACGGAAGGGATTTTCCCGGCGCTGGAATCGGCCCATGCCCTGGCCGAAGTACTGAAACTTGCGCCCAAACTCTCTCCGGATCAAACGATCGTCTGGAACTGTTCCGGACGGGGAGAGAAAGATTATTTCATTTTGCGCGAACATTTTTCCCCAAAACCATGACTGCCATAAAACTGATGACGCACATCGTGGCCGGCTATCCATCGCTTTCAGAATCGAAAGCATTGGCCGAGGTAATGCTCGGATGCGGCGTCTCACTCTTGGAGATCCAGATTCCGTTCTCCGATCCGGTGGCGGATGGGCCGACGATTCTCAACGCGAATACAGTAGCGCTGGAAAGGAGAGTGACGCCGCAAGATTGTCTGAACTTAATGAAAGCGCTACGGAAAAAGACAGATATCCCTCTCTTCTTCATGACGTATTTCAACATCCTCTTTCGTTTCGGGGTGGAGCAGTTTTGCTCCGAAGCGCAAAAAGTGGGGTGTACGGGACTCATCGTGCCGGATATGCCGATTGATGAAGAAGTGAATGAGAAGTATCTCTATTTTTGCGAAAAATACGGCTTGCAGCCAATTCAGGTGATTTCGCCGCTGACGCCGGTGCGGCGACTGAAAACGATCGCCAAAGTGGCGAAGGGGTTTGTATATTGCGTGGCGGGGACGGGGACGACGGGGGAGCGAAGGAGTCTTCCGGCTGGCTTAGCTTCCTATTTGCGCACGGTGCGGAAGTATATCAAACTGCCGCTGGCAGTAGGGTTTGGGATTTCGACGAAAGAACAAGTACGGGCGGTTTCTGAGCTCGCGGAGATTGTGGTGATGGGGAGCAAGGTGTTGAATTTGTATCACGACGCACCAAGAAGGAAACTAGAGAAAGTACTCTTATTTCTTTCCGGATTTTGCTAAACCAATGCGGCGGTTGCAGCGTTTGTAGGACTTTCAAGAGGATGATTCATCCACGAATCTTTTCCAGTTCATTAACCTAGATTCTTCTGGGATTGAGATAGATATTTTGGCATTGCCCAAATCAGATCTAGGCCCCATGACCGGCATTCCGCTTAATTCACGCTGGTTATAAACTGAACCGCTATAATAACGTGTTCGATGGCTATTACATCCCTGATGTCGAGACGTTCGACCACCGAAAGGAATACCGGGGTCGGTGGCAAATATCTGCTGACTATCATCACAAAAGTGACGAAGACGGTTTTCGTCTACCTTAAACACAACACCCCCAGGAATTTTGAGAGTTTCTGCAATATTTCTAGAAAAATCACCAGCTCTGTCTGCTTCTAAGGTTTCTTCCCAAAAACGTCCTGAGTGCAGCGCTGCATCTTTATCTTCCGGGTGCCGAAAAGATCCTTGCAGTCCGTCATGTTTTCCGCCTCGAATTTCCAACTGGGCAGCGTTCGTAAATTGTGTAATTACCTCGTTTTGCGCAAAAGCGAGCGCGATTGCAAAAATTCTTCGCTGCATACCTTCGCAGAAAGAATCAAAGTTATTTGCCCCCATATCAACACTTTCACCAAATATCATCCCGCGGAGAGAAGGACTTGATAGTTTTGTAAAGGTGGACCGCAAAATCTCCTTAACCCTTTGATTAGATTGAATTAGTAATAAATAAAAATAGAGTATTTGTTTTAAATAGGAAATGGGCGAAGGAATACCATTCACTTTGTATACTCCACGATAGCTTAAGGCGTTTAGGGGGCTGAAAATGCTGGATTCATTCCTGGCCGTCCATATAGGGTAGCCTTCCCTGAAAGGAGGTTTTATTGTGCCCATTGTAATACCTTCTCCCCTTTCATAGTCACTAATTATACGTTCTGAATCAGCAGTATATTGAGCGATCCAAGTTGATAGTTCAGTCATTGCCGGCCATCTGAATCCCGTCTGCTCACCAAGCATATGAAACGCCGCTTCGTATCTTGCTAACAACTGAGCCAGTTGTTGAAGTGAGGCGCATTTACGATCTGCATGGTCATCAATGTCCCAAGAAGTTTCGAGTAGACTAAAAAGCTCATCAGGAGCAGCTATTGTTTCAGAATGGGTTATAGAGTGATGAACTTCCTCCAAAGAAATTCTAGGCTGACTATCCTCATTACGGCGGTTCATCACTTCCGTTGCCATAATTTTTTAAAATGGGATGTATACTATGTTCTGCTGTAAATAAAGTCAACAGCACATGAGCTGATCAAATGTAATGCCATGCCGTTATGAACATGTTCAAACCCGTTAAAGCGAAATCAATCCAGGAATATTTTGCTATTCTCCCGGCGGAGCGGCGCGCACCGCTGGAATTCCTCCACAAATTTATCCTGAAAACCGTTCCCGCCCTTAAGCCCATCTTTGCCTACAATATGCCGGGCTATGGCAATTTTAAATGCCGGAACCACAAGAAAGAGCTGATCGATTGGCCAACGGTGGGACTGGCCAGCCAGAAAAACTACATCAGCTTATACATTTGCGCGGTTCATGAAGGCACGTACATCGCTGAAAATTATAAAGATGCCTTGGGGAAAGTAAGCGTCGGCAAAAGCTGCATCCGCTTCAAAAAGATTGATGACCTGAATCTGGAAACGTTAGCGAAAGTGCTCAAACTTGCTGAAAAACATCCCGGATTCGGTGAGAACTCCAAATAATAGAGAGAAGATTGAACCTTATTGTCTTTTTAAGTTCCTTCCATCCACCCAATTCGCCCGCACGTTCGCCGTTCTCCTTCCCCCTTCAATTACCCTCGCTACCGTTGATTCCAGATCTCCATGATGCCTGCCGATCGCGTAGTGGGTGCCACCTCCGGCCATTTCTACCACCACAAAATTCGCCTTGTTACCCGGAGTAACTCGATACCCTTCTACATCGATACCGAGAGATCGTAACCCGTTTACCGTCCCCATTTGCAATAACTCTACATAACTCGGTTTGGATGCCATCGGATGCCGGCCTCTTTCCCAGAGTATTTCGTCAAAACCATTAAAGTTTCGCCCCCCTCCCTGATCTGTCCCCAGAGTTATCAGCGCTCCGGCCTCTTCCCACGCCCTGAGGGGGAATAACTTGTAAGTCGCTTCATTATGACCTTCTCCCGCAATAAAATGACTGCCCAGTGCGGCATTTGATTGCGGGCAGGCTCGAATAGAAACAGCGCATCCTGCAGCGATTCTCTCGCCAATGAGAGCGATCTCCGCAGCGCTGCTGTGGATGGCATGAGCGAGTCCTACTCTTCCGTTCGGCGCAAACACTCCGTCATCCAGAAGCGTTTGGACGATGCTTCTTGTCCCATAAATTCCTTCGTGAATCCCTTTTTCATTGTGAGATTCGTCCAGATGCGTTTCGTAAAGAGCACCGTGCTGCCGAGCCAGATCGGCCAGTTGCCTTCTGGTCTTCGAACTCACGGCAATCGGGAAGCGGTCAATGACGGCAATTTTTTCCGGACCATATTTTTCCAATAAATACCGAGTGTTTCGGATCGCTTCTTCCGAACTCGTTTCCAGGCCGGGTTGGATCGCATCGATGCCCTGGTCCATGCAGACGTATCCCACCTTTCCAGCACAGTGGGATCCGAAGCTTGGAATTCACGTGACTTGAAGTCGCG
>JADMIO011011074.1_pt1 | contig 81294 bp, 60 predicted proteins | sample 8958161 | NCBI WGS metagenome assembly JADMIO01 (sample SAMN16585339, study PRJNA669376) | soil metagenome | isolation source: Crop rotation soil | place: USA: Cullars Rotation, Alabama | collected 2011
GCCGCGACTTCAAGTCACGTGAATTCCAAGCTTCGGATCCCACTGTGCTGGAAAGCTTTCTCGTACATCGCATCTTCAGGAACAATGACGACGCACGGAGACTTTTCATCCACTAGGGCAATGGGACCATGTTTCATTTCCGCGGCGGGATATCCTTCTGCATGGATATATGAAATTTCCTTTAACTTTAAGGCGCCTTCGAGTGCCACGGGAAAATTCATCAAGCGGCCCAGGAAATAAAAGTCGGAAGCTTTGGAATATTTCTGGGCGAGTTTTTGGATGGCACCGTTTTGCCCGAGCACGCTCTCGATCTGTGCCGGAAGTGCTTCCAAAGCTTTCATGATCTGGAGGCCGCGCTTGGACGACAGCATGCGAATGCGGCCCATCAATAGCGAAAACAAAAGAAGGACCGTGACCTGTGAAGTGAATGCTTTGGTTGAGGCCACGCCGATTTCAGGTCCGGCGTGGAGGTAGATACCACCATCCGCTTCGCGCGCAATGGTGCTGCCGACGACGTTGCAGAGAGCCAAAACTTTGTGTCCACGGCGTTTGGCTTCGCGCAGGCCAGCGAGGGTATCCGCTGTTTCTCCGGATTGCGTGATAACGAGGATGAGCGTGTTTTTTTCGATCGGCGCGTTTCGGTATCGAAACTCGCTCGCATACTCGACTTCAGTCGGAATATGCGCGAAATCCTCCAGCAAATATTCTCCCACCAGAGCCGCGTGCCAGCTTGTACCACAAGCGGTGATGACCACTTTGTCGATGGTGCGCAGTTCGGCAATGGACATGTTAAGGCCCCCAAAACGAGAGGTGGCTTCTGCCATGTCCAGACGCCCGCGCAAAGCGTTCTCCACCGTTCTGGGCTGCTCAAAAATCTCCTTGAGCATGAAGTGCGCGAATTTGCCCTTTTCGGTTTCCTCAGCCTTAAATTCAATCTCGCTGATCAACACCTTTGCCGTGTCGGCGCCCAAATTGGTGACGTTAAAATCCTTCGCCGTCAGCGTGACCACATCATAATCGTTGAGGTAAATGGCCTGGCGCGTGTGAGAGACAAGGGCGCTGGCATCGCTCGCCAGAAAGTTTTCCCCATCGCCGACGCCCACGATCAACGGCGATCCGCGCCGCGCCCCAATAATAACCCCGGGTTCATCCGTGCAGATCACGGCGATGCCATAAGTTCCTAGCACTTCGCGCAAAGCACTACTGACGGCTTTCGCCAGCACAGACTCGCCATTTTTCGCGGTGCCATTCTTGCCAGCCGTCATTTGTGCATAGTGCTCACCAATCAAATGAGCAAGGACTTCCGTATCCGTGGTGGACTTGAATTCGTGACCATTTTTCGAAAGCTGGCTTTTGAGCGTATCGTAGTTTTCGATCACGCCGTTGTGAACGACGGCGATTTTCCCGCTTTGGTCCAGGTGCGGATGGGAATTCTCATCCGAGGGAGGACCGTGAGTTGCCCAACGGGTATGGCCTATGCCCAGAACCCCGGGCGCGGGCTTGGAATCGACGAATTTGGCGAGGCCCTCGTCAATCTTGCCCTTTTTCTTCCGCACCTCTAAAAGGTGGTCGTGGACCGTGACCAGGCCGGCGCTGTCATAACCGCGGTATTCCAGGCGGCGAAGGCCTTCGATGATGATGGGGGAGGCGTTTTGTTTTCCGACGTATCCGATGATTCCGCACATATGATTTGAAATTGCCCCGCTCGAATGTAGCTTGCTCTGGCCAACGGGCAAGGTATAGAAGGCATAACACTTTACAAATCGAAAAACTATTATGGCAGCCGTGCGCATGGCCCCCAAAACAAGCAACGTATTGTCCATCATCATGGGTGGTGGTCAGGGGACACGTTTGTTTCCCCTGACACGTGACCGTTCCAAGCCGGCGGTGCCCCTGGCGGGAAAATACCGACTGGTGGATATACCGATTTCGAACTGCATTAACTCGGGGCTGAAGCAGGTTTATCTGCTCACCCAGTTCAACTCGGCATCACTGCATCGGCACATTTCGCAGTCCTACAAGTTTGACCATTTCACGGGCGGCTTTGTGGAGATCCTGGCGGCGGAGCAAACCTTTTCGAATACTTCGTGGTACCAGGGGACTGCGGACGCGGTGCGCAAGAATCTCGTCCACTTCCTGAATCACAATTTCGATTACGTTCTGATTCTCAGCGGCGACCAACTCTACCGCATGGATTTCCGTCGCATCATTGCCGAACATGTCGAGAACCGCGCGGATCTCACCATCGCCACTATCCCGGTGCCGCGTAAAGATGCGCAATCGCTGGGTATCATGCAGATGGACTCGGAAAACCGGATCACGCGTTTCGTCGAGAAACCAAAGGAAGATGCCGTTTTGGATACATTGAAGCTTGATGAGGCGCTCACGGCACAGTTGGAATTGGAAGCAGGCTCAGAAAACTATCTGGCGTCCATGGGTATCTACGTGTTTAACCGCGACGTCTTGATTCGCATGCTGGAAAACACGCACACGGATTTTGGCAAACATATCATTCCCGGGGCTATTTCTACCCACCGGGTCTTTTCACACGTGTTCCAGGGATATTGGGAAGACATCGGAACAATCCGTTCATTTTTCGAGGCCAACCTGGACCTGGTGTCGGAACTGCCACGATTCAATTTCTTCGATATGAGCGCGCCGATTTTCACCCGCCCGCGCTTTCTTCCTGCATCAAAGGTCAACGGGGCGTCAATTAATCACGCGATTATTTCGGATGGATGCATCATCAGTCATGCGAAGGTTGAAAAGAGCATCATTGGAATCCGCAGCATTATTTTCGATGGCTGCGAGCTGAAGAACACCATTCTGATGGGCTCCGACTATTACGAATCGCTCAGTTCTATCCAGCAATACGAATCCAACGGCCTGCCGCGCATTGGTATCGGGCGCAACACCCGCATCGAGAATGCAATCATCGACAAAAACGCCCGGATCGGCAGCGGCTGTTTTATTTCACCTGCGGGCAAGCCGGAGAATGTCGACCACGCGCTCTATTACATTCGCGACGGCGTGATCATGGTTCCCAAGAACGGGATCATTCCGCACGGGACTGTGATTTGATATCAGGCCGTCGGCATTTGAATAGAGTCGGGCGGGTGTCTTTGGGAAACTTGCGGCGGGGCAAGCCATTGTTGTCGGTCACAAACCAGAAGTAATCTTTGTCCACCGCGACCCCTTCAAAAGTACTTGTCGGATATTCTGTCAGATACGCCACCGAGGGCTGCTGCTCCATTTTGTAGAAGTTATATTCGGCCACAATTGCATGTGAGTGAGGGTCGATTTTTACCAGCACGCGGTTTTCCCGTAGCAAGGCGTAAAGGAAGCCGTCAAACCATGAAAGGTCAGAATAATGGACGTCCCCCTTATGGTTGGTGCTTGGATGCACCGTGAAATCATCGGTCACCTTCCTCGTTTTTAAATCCACCGCGATGATGCGTCCGTGATGCCGCTCGTTGGCCACAAACAAAGCCTCAGGGGTAAAAGCAATGCCTTCGAAAGAAGAGTTTCGATCCTCAGAGAAATATCTCTGAAGGGGCGACCAATCGATCGGGAAACGGTCCACTTTCTTGGTGGCCGGGTCCCACCGCAGAATCCATCGATTAGCCTCCTCGCAGATAAGTATGCGACCGCGTTCATCCAAAGTTATTCCCTCGCAATCGTAGCGCCCGACCTTCTCGGCAGCGAATGGTGCCAACTGGATGTCAGTGAAGCAGTCGGGAATTCGGACCAGGTCTGCCGAATCTTTTTTAGTTTTCAATACGATCCTGTATGCCCCCGCGCCGCGATCATTAACCGTCAACAGGGAGCCGTCTTTGTCGAAGGCCAGGCCGGAGGCGTCAAATCGCTCACCTTGAGGAGGATTGAGTTGCCAGGTCGCTTCGGATTCCAGGACATAAATGGGCCATTTGTTTGTAGTGGGAATTTGGGATTCGTCCTTTGGGCCGGCATCACTATGTATTCCTGTAAGAAGGAGAATCACTGCCGCGAGGAACGCGCGAGTAAAATTGGCCCACGGCAAAAGCCGCCCCGGCGAAAAGCGGCAGAGGCCCGCCGCGCCCTCCCGCCTCGGCGGGACTAGCGCGCTTTGTTCGGCAACCGGCCCGCGCGAAGCGTCCTGGAGTGCGGCAGCCCTCTGCCGCTCTTGAAACGCTTCTCCCTCGACCCGATCGGTGAACTCGAGAGGGCTGGGTAGGGACGTCGCGCTGCGACGTCCGTCCCTGGTTTTGCCGGGACATCGCAGCGCGATGTCCCTACCTGGCAAAAAGTAAACAGTGCTTCGATTCAGCGCGTCCTGGAACATGCCCTCACAGTGCCGCGCTCCTCGGGTTTCCGCAACCGTCCGCACAGGGAAACCCCCTAAACTCGCATATGCGAAGTAATGACAAACGAACCGCATGCCGCCTTATAGCAAATGTGCAGTCCATCTTTATTCTCGTGGGCATGAAGATGGCAGGAATTATACTTATTGTATTGGGTGCAATTGCGTTGGCTTACCAGGGCTTTTCTTATTCGAAGCGTAGCGAAGTGCTGCGAATTGGCGATGCCAGCGTTAGCGCGACGACCAAAGAGCATGTTAACGTCCCCCCGTGGGCTGGCTTTGTTTTGGTGGGTGTTGGCGTGGCATTAACCATCGGCAGCCGCCGGACTGCTTAATCCCGTCGTTAAGACGGGGAGCCGCCGACGTAGTCGGCGCTAACATTTTCCGCAACAAGCGCAGGAATGTTTCCAGCAAGCTGGAGATATTTCTATACCGACAGGACCTTCGCACAGCCCGTGAACTTTAGGGCATCGAAAGCGATTCCCCCGCCCGCGCCGGAGACATAGTCCACTTTAAGAGCCTTCAACTGGCAAGGGCTCCTTCACGGACAAGGGTCGCACACGCCAGAATTAAAACTCGTCCGAGGCCGGAAAGTGTGTATAATATCCGGCCATGCAACCGAAAGAATCGTCGTCCCTGATGACCCGACGCGACGCGCTGAGGAAAACAATTCTATTCAGCAGCGGATTGTTGGCGGGCAGTTACCTATCCCGCGCACAGCCACCCGCTTCCAAATTTTCTTCCAAGGGACTTAATTTTCTCGCGATGGGTGACTTTGGCACCGGCAATGTCCACCAACGGGCCGTCGCACATCAAATGTCAGTCTTCGCCAAGAAACTGGACGCACCACTCGACGCCGTCCTGGCGCTCGGCGACAACTTTTACAAGGAACTTAAACCGGACCGGTTCAAAAATCACTTTGAGGACATGTATCCCAAAAGCGATTTCGACTGTCCGTTCTACGCCTGCCTGGGCAACCACGATTACGGTCCGCTCTATGACTCTAACCAGGGAGCCATTAAAGCCCAAATGCAGGTGGACTACGCCAAAAATAATCCCGCATCTCGCTGGAAGCTGCCCTCCAAGTGGTATGCTCTTGAATTGCCCAATCCGGAAAAGCCTCTCGTAAAGATCATTATTCTCGATGGCAATTTCGCGGCTGGCGCGATGACGCCGCAGGAGAAGCTGGACCAAAAAAGATTTTTGGATGCGGAAGTGGAGAAGAAAACCAAAGCTCCGTGGCTCTGGATGATCACCCATTTCCCGATGTTCAGCCAGACAACCAAACGCGGCGACAACAGCAAGTTGGAATTATGGCTGGGAAACTATTTGAAGTCGCATCCCTTTGATCTTTATCTCTCGGGCCACGACCACAACCTGCAACACTTGCGCATGCCCGGATACAAAAACAACTTCGTGGTCTCTGGCGCCGGCGGAGCCTCATTGTATGAAGTGGAGCAATCCAATCGCGGCTTCACCAAAAAGATTTTAGGGTTCAATCACCTGCACGTCAGCGAAGAGGAAATGACCGTCCAGTTTATTGATGAGACAGGCAACTGCCTGCACGCCTTCCGCCGCGACCGCAAAGGGAAGACGAAAATTCTACAGAACTCGTAATTCGGCTTAAATAAACAACTCGGGACTGACTTTGAAGTAACTTGAGAGTTTACGGATATGAGCAATGGTCAGGCTGCGTTCACCGCGCAGAATCATTGCGCCCAGGTTGCGGCTGCTGCCCAACAGACGTGAAAGATCGGCTGGTGATTGCCCGCGCGCTTCCAGTAAATGCCGCAGAATTTGGCGGCGGCCCACGGTGGGCCATTTGACGTGCTCGGCGTCGTATTCTTCCATAAGCGTGCAAAGCAAATCAAAGTAATCGCGCTGGTCATCCGTAAAATTATCCTGCCAGAGGGCCATAGCATCGGCTACTTCGGCAACATGGGAGTAATCCACTTTGTCATGAATGGGACGCGGCAAAAAGTGGTGGCAAAGCGCGGAGTATTCTTTCGGCAGGTCCTTAAATTGCAATTTAGTTTCGGCATTCATAATTCATCTTTCCAGCGATTTTTGCTGTATTCAGCGTGGGTCAGGAAGCGCAGCGTATAAGCGGTCTGACGGTCGAAGTGCATGGCCACAATCAACCGATAGGAGTTGCCGCACACGTTAAATACTATGACCGGTCTGCCACTACTCACTAGCACGCTGTCTGCGCTGGCATACCATCGGCGCACGTCGGTCAGGCTGCGCCACTGGGCCGTCCGAACCGTGGTCACCCAAGCCGCCAAATATTTGGCAGCCTTGGGATATTGCTCAACCGCATCCCAAAGGAAGCCTTCCTTTATTATTCGCACGCATACATAATGTATGCAACATCGAGCAACGGAGTCAAGGAGGAGTGTAAAAAAGCGAGGCCGGGTTGCCCCAGCCTCGCTCGCATTCGGTTCCTCCGAGAACCGGGAATTACTTAGTAATCCATTCCGCCCATGCCGCCGCCGTGTCCATGACCGCCGCCAGCAGGTGCCGGTTTTTCCTTCTCAGGAAGTTCGGTGATCAGGCACTCGGTCGTGAGCAGGAGCCCAGCAATCGAAGCCGCGTTCTGCAGCGCGGAGCGGGTGACCTTCTTCGGGTCCACCACACCAGCTTTGACGAGGTCTTCATATTCGCCAGTTGCGACGTTGTAGCCGTCGTTGCCTTTGCGGCGTTTGACTTCCTGGACAACGAGTGAGCCTTCCACGCCGGCGTTGTAAGCCAGGGCGCGCAACGGCGCTTCAATCGCTTTCTTCACGATCTCCACACCAATCTTCTCGTCTTCGTCCGTCAGTTTCAGAGCTTCCACAGCGGGCAGGCAGCGAATCAACGCCACGCCACCGCCAGGAACGATGCCTTCTTCGACAGCCGCGCGGGTCGCGTGTAACGCGTCTTCCACACGGGCTTTCTTTTCTTTCATTTCGGTTTCGGTCGCGGCGCCGACGTTGATCACAGCCACGCCACCAGCCAATTTGGCCAGGCGTTCCTGCAATTTTTCGCGGTCGTAGTCCGAAGTCGTTTCGTCAATCTGGCGGCGGATTTGATTCACGCGGCCCTGGATTTCCGAGGACTTGCCGTAACCTTCGACAATGGTTGTGTTTTCCTTGTCGATGACGATCGATTTCGCGCGGCCCAAATCTTCGAGTCCGACGCTTTCCAATTTGATGCCGAGGTCTTCGGTGATGCATTTGCCACCGGTGAGAATGGCGATGTCTTCCATCATGGCTTTGCGGCGATCGCCGAAGCCAGGCGCTTTGACAGCGCAGACGTTCAACGTGCCACGCAGTTTGTTCACCACGAGGGTCGCGAGGGCTTCGCCTTCGACATCTTCAGCGATGATCAAAAGCGGCTTGCCCAGCTTGGCCACTTTTTCGAGGATCGGCAGCATGTCCTTCAGGCTGCTGATTTTCTTCTCGTAATTCAGGATGTACGCGTCTTCCAGCTTCGCTTCCATCGATTCGGCACTGGTCACGAAGTAGGGTGACAAATAGCCCTTGTCGAATTGCATGCCTTCGACCACGTCGAGCGTGGTTTCGATTGACTTGGCTTCTTCGACCGTGATCGTTCCGTCTTTGCCGACTTTATCCATCGCGTCAGCGATGATCTCGCCGATGGTGGTGTCCCAGTTCGCGGAAACAGTTGCGACCTGCTTGATCTCTTCCTTGTCTTTGACCTTCTTGGAGATCTTGGCCAATTGATCCGTGGCTGCTTCCACCGCTTTGGTGATGCCGCGCTGGATGTTGATCGGGCTCGCGCCAGAGGTCACGTACTTCAGGCCTTCGCGATAAATCGCTTCAGCGAGCACGGTCGCGGTCGTGGTTCCATCGCCAGCGGTGTCGCTGGTTTTGCTGGCCACTTCGCGCACCATCTGGGCGCCCATGTTTTCATAGGGATCTTCCAGTTCAACTTCCTTCGCCACCGTGACACCGTCTTTGGTGACCGTGGGTGAACCGAATTTTTTGTCGAGAACGACGTTGCGGCCTTTTGGTCCGAGAGTCGCGCTCACGGCCTTGGCCAATTTTTGCACACCCTTGAGCAAAGCTTGCCGGGCTGCTTCATCGAACACTAATTGTTTTGCTGCCATAGTTTTTCCTTTTTGTTGATTAATTAAAAACGGGTTATTCGATCACTGCCAGGATGTCATCTGCGTTCAGGATCTTGTATTCCTTGCCGTCGAGTTTGATTTCGGTGCCGCCATATTTGCTCACGAGCACGCGGTCGCCTTTTTTCACTTCAAACGGAATGCGCTTGCCGTTGTCATCCAATTTCCCTGTTCCCAGGGCGACGACGACGCTTTCCATTGGTTTTTCCTTGGCGGTATCCGGAATAATGATTCCGCCTTTTTTTGTTTCTTTCTCTTCCGCGGGTTCCACGAGAATACGATCACCCAGCGGTTTCAGGTTCATTGCCATAGTTTTTCCTTTTCGGTTTTTTGTTTGACTGATTTAAACGAATCAAAAGCCCGCGGCACTCGCCGCGGGAAATTTGTTTGTGAGGGGAGAGAAATCCATTTCGAGCCTAAGCTTAACCCTTCTTTTCATCCACGACTTCGGCATCGATGATCGGTCCTTCTTCGCCCGAGGCCTTGCCGTTGCCACTCGCGTTTCCGTCGTTGCCGGGACCAGCGCCCGCGCCGGCATTGGCCGATTCCGCTTTGCTGGCTTTCGCTTTTTCGGCCGCCGCTTTGTAAAGTTCCGCGGAAACCGACTGCCAAACTTCGTTCAGCTTCTCGCTGGCCGCTTTGACCGCCGCCACATCGGAACCCTTCAATGCTTCTTTCACTCCGGCCACGGCGCTTTCGATCTTGGTCTTGTCGCCCGCCGAAATTTTGTCGGCGTTGTCCTTGAGCATTTTCTCGGTGCGATAAACAGAGTTGTCGGCTTCGTTGCGCGTTTCGATTTCCTCTTTCTTTTGTTTGTCCTCTTCGGCGTGCAACTCCGCATCCTTCTTCATCTTTCGATCTCGTCCTTCGAGAGGCCACTGCTGGCCGTGATGGTGATTTTCTGTTCCTTGCCCGTGCCCAGGTCCTTGGCGCTGACGTGCAGAATGCCGTTGGCATCGATATCAAAAGTGACTTCGATCTGCGGCATGCCGCGAGGCGCCGGCGGAATGTCTGAAAGATTGAATTTGCCGATCGTCTTGTTGTCGCGCGAGAATTGGCGTTCGCCCTGCAGCACGTGAATCTCCACGCCCGGCTGATTGTCCGACGCCGTCGAGAAAATTTCCGACTTGCGCGTGGGAATCGTGGTGTTGCGTTCGATGAGCTTGGTGAATACCCCGCCCAGCGTTTCGATTCCGAGTGACAACGGAGTCACGTCGAGAAGCAACACGTCTTTGACGTCGCCCTTGAGCACGCCGCCCTGGATCGCCGCGCCGATGGCTACGACTTCGTCCGGGTTCACGCCTTGATGCGGCGGCTTGCTGACCAAGGTCTTGGCCACTTCCACTACGCGCGGCATGCGAGTCATTCCACCGACCAGAACGAGCTCGTCGATCTTGTCGGCAGCGAGGCCTGCGTCTTTGAGGCACGCCTTCACCGGACCGATGGTGCGTTCGAAAAGAGTATCGCACAGCTGTTCCATTTTCGCGCGCGTCAGCTTGGCGCTGATGTGCTTGGGGCCGCCGGCATCTGCGGTGATGAACGGCAAATTGATATCGTATTGCTGGGAGCTCGAGAGCGCGATTTTCGCTTTTTCCGCTTCTTCTTTAATCCGCTGCAAAGCGTCGGGCTGCTTGCGCAGATCCATGCCCTGCTCCTTTTTGAATTCATCCAGGATCCAATCCATAATGTGATTGTCCCAGTCATCACCCCCCAGGTGAGTATCGCCGTTGGTCGCTTTCACTTCGAAAACACCATCGCCAATTTCCAAAACTGAAATATCGAACGTGCCGCCACCGAGGTCATAGACCGCGATCTTTTCGTCCTTCTTTTTATCGAGTCCGTAAGCGAGGGAAGCGGCAGTCGGCTCGTTAATAATGCGCAGCACTTCGAGGCCGGCAATCTTGCCCGCGTCTTTGGTCGCCTGGCGTTGTGAGTCGTTAAAGTAGGCCGGTACCGTGATTACCGCTTGTGTAATTTTTTCGCCCAATCGCGTTTCTGCGTCAGCCTTTAATTTCGCCAAAATCATCGCAGAAACTTCTTGCGGGCTAAACTGCTGGGGCTTGCCTTCGACGTCCACTTCCACCGCGGCGTCGCCGTTGGATGCGCGCACGACTTTATACGGAACGCGCTTAATCTCTTCTTGGACTTCGTCGAACTTGCGGCCCATGAACCGCTTGATGGAATAAACCGTGTTGCGAGGATTGGTCACCGCCTGGCGTTTTGCCGCATCACCCACCACGCGTTCGCCGCCCTTTGTAAAAGCCACCACGGATGGCGTGGTTCGCTTCCCTTCGGAATTCTCGATCACAATGGGTTCGCCACCCTCCATCACAGACATGCAGGAGTTCGTGGTGCCTAAATCGATGCCTAATACTTTTGCCATAAAATTATTTCTTCTTTAGTTAGTCGATCTTTGTTCAATCGCCTTTACGTCCATTTCTATTCAGCACGAAGGGTACCCTTCTGGGATCGGCTTTAATCCCCGTGTTTATTGGTGTTTTTGACTATGAACCCATCCGCGCTGCGCCAACGTGAGACATTTTGGCGCTTCCACAGGGTCAATGTGGCGCATTTTGCTAATCACTGGTTGTAGATCTGCGATGACGCTGATTTACCTCCTAACGCAGACAGGTTGTCTCCCGTATCGCCGGCTGGCAGCCAGCCGAAGGTTAGTGAGCCCATGCGCTAAACGAGTCGGATGATCGTGGCGAACGAACTTCCGATCGCACAGCCTACTGCCAGTCGGCGACATAACAGATTTAACTATCTGCGTTTCACGCCGACTAGTCGGATTGTCCCAATTTGGAAGAAGAATTAAGCTTTGGACTGGAATCCCCGTTCCTAAGATAAACCGCCAGAATACTAACGTCCGAAGGGGAAACCCCCGAAATCCGGGCCGCTTGTCCGAGGGTGACGGGACGAATTTTAGCGAGCTTTTGCCGGGCTTCGGAGCGTAGGCTGGGAACCAATGCGTAGTCTAACGAATCTGGGATCTGTTTCGATTCCAGCGTTTTGAACCGCCCCACATCAACCTCTTGGCGCCGGATGTAGCCGTCGTATTTCACCATTATCTCAACTTGAGTCTTTTCCTCTTCAGATAACGTTAACGTAACGTCTGGAAGTCCTGAATAGCTCATTTCAGGCCGTCGGAGCCACTGAATTAGGCTGTTGCCATCAACGAACTTTTGACCCAGTCGGGAGATTTCATTATCGACGGCGTTCTTTTTCTTGATCAACGCTGCGTAATTCTTATCTGATAAAAGTCCTACCGCATGACCAATCGGACTTAAGCGAAGGTCAGCGTTGTCTTGCCGAAGTAGCAACCGATACTCGGCGCGGGAAGTGAACATTCGATAAGGCTCGGAGGTGCCCTTGGTGACAAGGTCATCAATAAGCACCCCGATGTAAGCTTCGTCTCGACCCAGAACTATCGGCTCCTTGGACTGGACCCGGCGGGCCGCATTTATCCCCGCCATCAGACCTTGAGCCCCGGCCTCCTCATATCCCGATGTTCCGTTAATCTGTCCGGCGAGATAAAGATTGCGACAGACCTTCGTTTCCAGGGACGGATAAAGTTGTGTGGGAAATGCGAAGTCGTATTCCACTGCATAGGCCGGACGCAATATTTCGGCTTGCTCGCACCCCAGAATGCTGTGCACCAGGTCATATTGAACTTCGAAGGGAAGACAGGTGGAGAATCCATTGACGTAGATTTCATCCGTCGCAATCCCCTCGGGCTCCAGGAAGATTTGATGTCGCTCTTTATCCGCAAATCGCACGATCTTATCCTCAATGGAGGGACAATACCGCGGCCCAACCCCCTCGATCACCCCCGAATACATCGGCGATTTGTGAAGGTTCTTGCGAATGATTTCCGCCGTTTTCTCCGTCGTATAGGTGATATGACAGGGTAGTTGGCCACCGAGGATGTCAACCACCGATTCAGGGGGCACGCCTGGATAGCCGGAGCGCGAAGCCGACGAATGTTCCACGTGGAACAAATCGTCTTTCCAGAAACTAAAAAGCGGTGGCGGCTCATCCCCGGGCTGGACATCCAGCTTCGTAAAATCGATCGACTTTCTTAACAGCCTTGGTGGAGTTCCGGTCTTCAGGCGTCCCAGTTCGAGCCCGGCCTCAATTAATGAAGCGGACAGCCCCATCGCCGCCGCCTCGCCGGCTCGCCCGCCCGATTGCTGATTGGCTCCTACGTGCATTAACCCTTTCAAAAAGGTTCCCGTAGTGATGACGACCGTCTTGGCCAAATATTGAACCTCTAAAGTCGTCTCAACACCTACTACCGCTCCGTCCTTGAAGACCAACTTGGAAGATTGCCCCTGTTTGATATCAAGATTGGGCTGCCGTTCACAGACCCATTTCATCCGGAACTGATACGCCTTCTTGTCGCACTGTGCCCGCGGAGCCCAGACAGATGGACCTTTCTTGGTGTTTAGCATCCGAAACTGCAACCCTGTCATGTCTGTGCACTTCCCCATCTCCCCGCCTAAGGCATCAATCTCCCGCGCAAGATGGCCTTTGGCCAACCCACCAATCGCGGGATTGCATGACATCTGCCCGATGCTGTCGGCGTTGATAGTTAGAAGAAGCGTCTCGCAGCCCATGCGAGACGCCGCCAAGGCAGCCTCGATCCCGGCATGACCGGCTCCGACGACAATAACATCAAATTGTTTAGGATATACGAACATGGGCCATTAAAATACTTACTCCACTCCGTATTTTCTTTCAAATTCGGTCCGCCCAGGAATTAGACGCAATCTCCCTGCCGCACCAAGCCGGTTGCAAATTTTGAATACACCCTCAAAATTATCATGCGCTCCGATCCCGCTGGATATCTGGTCACAAGTTAAATTCTGTCCGGGGCGCTCGTCGAGAAAGGCCATTACCTTCCTCTGTAGTGTTAAAATTCCCTCTGCAGCCTTTTTCCCAGCCTCGACCCCCGGTTGATGGTATGCGTTAACGTTAACGAGTTGCGCATAGAGGCCAACAGACCTCTCAAAGAGGGCAATTAATGCCCCAACCGTGCTCCCATCCACGCGATTGATTGTTAGGCTCACAGACTGGCGATTGTTCTCGCTCAGTGCAGACCTGGTTCCCAAAAAAAAGCCATGCAGATAATCCGAACTGGTGGTCCCCGATTCGACTTGAAAATCGTCCGGTTGGCGCAGGTTTAATACCTCCAGGAAAATAACGAAGAAGTTATCGATTCCTTCACGAAGTTGCTGGATATAGGCATGTTGATCGGTGGATCCTTTGTTTCCATAAACAGCCAGCCCCTGGTTAACCACCTTCCCATCGAGATCCTTTTCTTTGCCCAAAGACTCCATAATAAGCTGCTGAAGATAGCGGGAAAATAGCTCTAAGCGGTCGTTATATGGCAAAACAACCATGTCTTTCGCTCCTTTACCGTTACCGACCAAAAACCAAGCCGCCGCTAGAAGGGCACTGGGGTTCTTCTTCACATCAGCCACCCGAGTGAGCCGATCGCACTCTGCTGCGCCGTTTATAAGTAGTTGTATATCAAATCCTTGCAGCGCTGCAGGCAACAGTCCAACTACCGAAAGTTCGCTGGTGCGGCCTCCGACCCAATCCCACATTGGAAACCGCTTAATCCACCCATCTTTCAGCGCCAGTTTATCGAGCTCGCTTCCCAGGCCTGTAATAGCAACTGCATGTTTGGAGAAATTCAAACCTGCTGCCGTGAAAGCCGCTTTGGCTTCGAGCATTCCGTTGCGGGTTTCTTTGGTGCCGCCCGATTTCGAGATTACCAGGACGAGTGTCTCCCCCAGTTGCGTGATAATTCTTGCTAAAGTCTTATCCATCCCGTCCGGATCGGTGTTATCGAAAAAGAAAATCTCCATTTTATCCCGGAGTGGATGCCCCAAAGCTGCCGAAACGAATTGCGGCCCTAAAGCAGACCCGCCAATGCCAATGAGCAAAAGATTTTTGAATGGCCCGCGTTCCCCGTGAATCTGGCCTTGATGCACTGCTGACGCGAAAGCTTTGATCTCCGCCAGGTTATTCTCGATCGCTGTCCGCAGTTCTGGGGTAGGCGCCAGTTCCGAGGCCCGAAGCCAATAATGCCCCACCATCCGCTTCTCATCCGGGTTCGCAATCGCCCCGCCCTCCAGGGCCTTCATCGCGGCAAACGCCTTTTCCATTTTTGGTTCGAGCGCAGTCAAGTCTTCGTCGGTGAAATGAATGCGACTGATATCCATCGCCAATCCGATGGACGGAAATTCCCTATAATACTGTTTGAAACGTTCCCATTGTTGCGTCGGCGTCCGATTCATAAGAGCAGGGAAGGTAAGCGACGACCCGCTGAAACGAAACAAGAAAGCGGTTGATTCAATTCAAAGCTTGATTCGAACGCTTGGTTGCGGACACTAAAGCGCGCTTATGGCAAAAAAAGCTTTAATCACCGGCATCACTGGCCAGGACGGATCCTATCTGGCAGAACTGCTTCTCTCCAAGGGATACGAAGTCCACGGATTGATCCGCCGCGCCAGCACTTTCAACACCGGCCGGCTTGACCCTATTTATTCCGATGTCCATTCCGGCAAAAGCCGCCTGTTTCTGCATTACGGAGACCTCGCCGACGCCAGCGCCCTGGCGCGCCTCCTTGGAAAAATCCAGCCCGAAGAAATTTATAATCTTGCCGCGCAGAGCCATGTGCGCGTGAGTTTCGATTGTCCAGAATACACTGCGGACATCACCGGCACCGGCACGATTCGCCTTTTGGAAGCCATTCGCGAGACCGGCATCAAACCTCGTTTTTACCAGGCATCATCGAGCGAAATGTACGGGCTGGTGCAGGAAGTTCCGCAGACCGAGAAGACGCCTTTTTACCCCCGCAGCCCTTATGGATGCGCCAAGGTTTTTTCTTTTTGGCTGACTGTGAATTACCGCGAGTCCTACGGACTGCACGCGAGCAACGGAATTCTGTTCAACCACGAATCACCGCGCCGCGGCGAAACATTCGTCACGCGCAAAATCACCCGCGCGCTCGCGCAGATTAAAGCGGGTCTGCAGGACAAACTTTACCTGGGAAACCTCGATGCCAAGCGCGACTGGGGTTTCGCCAAGGAATACGTCGAGGCGATGTGGCTCATGTTGCAACAGCCCGAGCCGGATGATTACGTCATCGCGACCAACGAAACACATTCCATCCGGGAGTTTTTGGATGTGGCCTTCAACCACGTTGGAATGGATTGGAAAAAATACGTGGAGATCGATCCGCGCTATTATCGCCCCGCCGAAGTCGAGCTGCTCATTGGTGATTACAGCAAAGCCAAAAAGAAACTCGGTTGGGAGCCAAAGACACGCTTTGAAGACCTTGTGAAACTAATGGTCGATGCCGACATCAAGCTGCTCAAAGACCATCGCGAAGGAAAAATTCGCGTAACTGGATAATTAGAATCGATTCGTCCAGAGCAGAGGCCTTCAATTTTGCGTGGAAATTACAAGTTAATCGCCTGAACTGTGTAGTCGGCGCTAACGGATTTGAATTCGGAGAACCTGACGCGCCATTTTTTGAAGATATAAGATTTAATTGAAATGTCGAAGCGGCCCTTCTCCAGGGGGACTTCCCGCGCTTGGGAAGCGCTGGAAGGAATTTGTCCCGCACCGGGACGAAGGTCCTCAGAGGACCGAACGAGCGGGCGCGAGTGAGTCACTAGGATTAAGGATGAGGGCGAGCCTAAGTCCGCGAAGCGCTAACCTAATTGCGGGTAATGCTTAGCCGAGTGGGCTGACGGTGAGGGAGAGCAATCGAATGTAAAAAGGTCAGCCGTTAAATGCTCTGCAAACTTTGCAAAAAGAATCACGCGACGGTGCATCTCACCCAGATCGTGGGTGACAAAATGCAGACGGCGGACTTGTGCGAAGACTGCGCAAAAACCCGGGACTTGCAGGATCCCGCTAGATTTCAGGACCTTCTATCCGGACCCGACACTCTCGAGAAAATCGATTTAGCCGGCGCCCCGAACCAACCGGATTTAAACGAACCAGCCAGCCCAACCTGGCCGCGCTGGGTGGCCGGGATGCTACTTGGCGACATCGTCATGGGTTTGTTGTATGCCGCTCCCAATGCGCTTTCGACGACTTGGTCCAGCACCCCTCTGGCGGTCCCAAGCTTTTTCCTCGTTCCCGTGGTCAGCGGTATCATCGCCAGTTACATCTGGCGAACCCTCGACAACAGCCTGCGTTACGTCATTCTCAATACGATGTGGATGACTATAATCGCCCTGGCGGTGGCGACGCTGTTTCTCCATGAAGGAGTCATTTGCCTCCTGATTGTTTCCCCAATTCTCTATCTCATGTTGCTCACCGGCGCGATGCTGGGCCGCCTTCTGTTCGGGTCAAAACCTACGCGGTTGCACCTCATGATTCTGCCGTCGCTTGCTTTTGTAGCCTTGGCCGAGCCGACCACGCGAGTGGACCACGAGAGCGTGATCGTAGACCAGGTTGTCATCAAAGCCCCGCCCGCCAAAGTCTGGAAGGAAATCACCTCCTTTCCCGCCATTCCTCAACCGCCGAAATTTTGGTTGTTCCGCTTGGGTTTGCCCTATCCTGTGGCCACCACCGTGGAGGGAGATTTCGTCAACGCCGATCGCCGCTGCATTTTTAGCGCCAACGCCGTGTTCAAAGAACGAGTGGCCGAAATCAAGCCGCTCGAAAAACTGACGTTCGATATTATCGAATCCCCGCGGGACCCCGAACTCCTGGGGCACCTCGACGCCAAGCGCGGCCAGTTCCTTCTTCAACCCAACGCCGGCGGAACCACCACGCTCATCGGCAGCACCTGGTACACTCTGCACATCCGGCCGCTGTGGTATTTCGATTTGTGGACCAAACACATTTTTGGCGCGGTGCATCAGCGCGTAATGCAGGATGTGAAGCGACGCGCAGAATTGTGACCCATGTTTTATTTTGTCGTGAAGCATTTGCGGTTTCTCGCCCGCGTCCCGGGACTTCCCCATCTCTTCGATGCTGCGTTGCTCGCGGGAACATTTCTCTGTCATCGCCAGCGGATTGATGCAATCGAAAGCTTGGAAGCGAAACTGACCACTGACGGAAACGTCTTCAAGCGGACGCATCGATTCGGCGGAATTGAATTCGCCGGTCGCAACGGAAGCGAACTCGGACACATTCATGGCAATGGATTATTGGACGTAAAGATTCCGCTCAGCATCGCGCGCCGCTTTCTCGCCGAAAACAAAGTCCGCGCTCATCACATCTTCCCCAATTCCCGTTGGGTCAGCTTCCAATTGGAAACAGAACGCGACATCCCCTTCGCCCTCCAACTGCTAAAATTATCCGAATGCGCGTCAGCCCAAAGAAATCGTTCCTCGCCGTTCTCAGTAGATCAAACTGAAAGCAAAGAAAGCAACCAGGCGGTGGAGGATTGCCATAGCGAGTTAACAGTCTTCCCTCTCCTTGGGGAGAGGGACCGAGGGTGAGGGAGAGCAATCCGCAATATTAACTTGGACCGCCTGCGACAGGCACCGAGGTAGCACATGCTCGCCCTCGTGAGAGAGCGACAAAACTAATATTGAAGCGCAGCGCGATTTGACCGACACAAGCTTGGCGAAAATGGAAGCAGAGTTCGCCAACTATTGGGACAATCTCTCCCGACTGGGCGGGATCCCAAACTAATTCCAGGAAACCACAACTTTAATTCCGACTTTCTGAACTGCGTAGCCGCCGACGTAGTCGGCGCTAACCCTGTCTTAATTAGCCCAACCCACCGCGGCAATTCAGGTGAGGATTTATAGTTGAATGTGATGTGGTTTGGCGCCCTTCTCCTGTGGGGACTTGAGTTGCTTGGGAAACAACGAAAGGGATTTGCCCCGCCTTGAGCGGGGCGAAAGCCCGCCAGGGCCGAAAGAGCGGGCGCGACCGAGCCACTAGGATTTAGGATGAGGGCGAGCAACACTCAGCGAAGCGCTAACTAACTTCCGCTTTTTCCCCAATATCTCTTAAAATACCTCCCCGCCTGTCCCAGGCTTCCATCCGGTCTTATCAACCAAAACCCTCTCGTATCCTCGTTCCTTTTAATTGGAACCATCGGCGCCGGCTTCATCTTCGGATTCAATTCATTACAATAAAGTTGCCAGTGAATCGCATAGTGCGCCCCAGCCGCAAAAGCCGCCCCAATAAATTTATCCCACGGCTCATCTAGGTCTTCCGGATGTTCATTCTCCGGAATCCCCATCTCACCGATATACACCGCGTGCTTTCCAAACAGCGGACCGGTCCGGGCGCGCTTCTGAATTTCCTTAATACAACGGAAAAACGTCGGCCCGCCCTGCATGCCGTCATAGCCGCTGTAGGATACAATATCCACTTCAACATGCGGCAGCACCCACTCCAGCATCGTCGGAATGCCCCGCGCCGCATCCAGCACGCGATTGATTTCCACCGCGTGCGCGATGCGGCATTTGGCGTGTTTCGATGCCGCCGCCCGGGCGCGTGAAACGCCTTCCTGTCGAGCAGCGAACCAGAGCTGCATTTTTTCGGTGATCGCCTTTGCCTCATCCAGTGGCGGACGCCAAACTTGCGGAGTGCCCCCGCGCAAAAACCAATCGCCCTCCCAGTTTTGAAAAATGATCGTGATCGGCCGGTCCTTTAATTCACGATAAAGAAAAGCTGTGATATCAAAAAAGCGCTGCGAGATATTCTCATAAAACTCCTTCCCCGGATTCCCGCGCCAATCCCCTTCGCTTGTCGTATGGGCTGTGAGCACAAACGTGGAAAACGGCAGGGCAAATAACTGCTGAAAATAATCTGTTTTAGCCAGCGCCACGAAATCATCACATTTCGGCCAGCGACTGTTGAACGGATAATCATGCGCAATCTCATTGTGAGAGAAATAAAACTTCCCCACCCGCGCCCCCAGTTGCAGCAAAGCCTCCGCGCCCTCAATGAGATACGGCTTGAGCGTCAGATGATATTTCCCGGCAACATGAGTGGATCCCACCCGCTGTTTAAACTCCCGGGCGGCACTGCGGGATTTGCTCGGCCGATGCTTCTCAATCAGCGCGGCAATTTCCTCATCGGACTCTGCCTTCAAGGTAGGGACGTCGCGCTGCGACGTCCGTTCCCCCTCCCGCCGAGCCGCCTCATTCAATTGGCACCCTTCAATCGACGCCACCAGCGCTGCCGCAGAAACATTTCGAATAAACGCACGGCGTTGCATCGAAAACCTACTGCTGCCGCAGGCGGAAGAATCTCGTTTGGTTGGTCGATGGTGTCGTCACCACGAATCGGTCTGCAGAGACCAGCGGCGCGTTTGTCACGGTTTCCCAGGCCACAGCGTCGAGAGTCGGCGCAGTCTCTAAAACGTATCCGCTCGCAGTTAGGGGCCACGACAATTCCGCTGTGCTTCCATTTATCCCCATTTCCAGTTTCGGCGTCGCGGGCGGTTGAATTGGCAACGTTGGCAAATCTCTGTAGAACAAATCCCACCCTTTCGTTCCTTCATAATAATAAACGGTTGCGTTGACGCCGATGAAAACATAATAACCGGCCAATGGCGCATCACCCAGGAAAGTGATGTTCGTTAGGTTTGTGCAGTATGCAAATGCGAAATCCCCGATTGAGTACACCTTGCTGGGTATGGTCACGCTTGTCAGACAGCTGGAGTCGAACGCACCTTCGGAAATGGATTCAACTGTATCGGGGACCTCATAAATGCCACCCCGGCCTGGCGGGAATTGAATTAAAACAGTGCCTGATTTATTGAACGCAACCCCATCAATACTGCAGTATGCTGGATTGGATTGGGCCACTGTAATGTTTGTAAGACTTGTACAGGAGTTGAATGCGCGATACCCAATTTCGGTAACACTATTGGGAATAGTTATGGAGGCCAGGCTGGAACATCCCGCGAACGCAAAGTCTCCAAAGGAAGTCACGCTTTCCGAAATTGTGACCCCCATTAAATTGTGGCAGTATTCGAATGCTCCCCATCCAAGGCCTTTCACTCTGGTGGGTATAACGTAATTGCCTCCTCGACCGCTGGGAAAGTGAACCAGTATGTTTCCGGTCTTATCGAACAAGATGCCCTCAACGCTGCTAAATTTTAAATTGGATGTGGATGCCTCAATATTTGTCAGGTTTAGGCAATCCCAAAACACCTCTCTCCCAAGATTGGTGACGCTCGACCCCAGTGTAATCGTGGTCAGATTGGTACAAAGTGCAAACGCATTGTCTTCAATTGAAATAACTCCATCACCTATGATTACCGACTTCAGGCCGGAGCATAACTCGAAAGCATTGGCATCAATGGTGATAACGTTGTCGGGAATAACGAGGCTCTTTAAATTAATGCATGATAGGAATGCGCCATAGCTGATGCTCGTTACTCCTTGGCCAATCGTTACATTCGTAAGACCGGTGCAGTAATGAAACGTGGAGATCCCCAACTCGACCACGCTGTCCGGTATAATTATATGCGAGACGTTATAGCAGTCACTGAAGGCTTGATTGCCAATGTTTGTTAGGCTGTTGCCCATGGTTACCGTCATGAGATTGGAGCAGGACGCAAATGCACCATAGCCAATGGAGGACACGCTCTCTCCCATAGTCACACCGGTCAATCCACCACACGATTCAAACGCATTCTCCGCGATGAACCTCACGCTCGATGGAATCAGGTAGTCTCCTCCTAATCTGGTCGGAAATCGGATCAACGTCGTCTGCGCTTTGTTGAATAAAACCCCGTTAATGCTGCTGAAATGTGGATTGGAGACATTCACCTCGACAGTGGTAAGAGTGGGGCATCTGATAAATGCATCACTTCCCATGCTGGATACCCCGTAACCGAGCGTAACATTTGCCAGGTCACGGCAATACGCAAATGCATTGTAGCCTACACGCACGACGCTATTGGGTATTGTCACACTTGTTAGGCCAGCGCAGCCGGCAAAAGCGCTGTCTCCGATGTCATTGGCATGGTTGCCGATTGTGAGGTTTGTGACACTAGTGCAGCCTTGGAATGCGCTGTTTCCAATGCTGGTAACGCTATCGGGCAGCGCCAGACTTGTTACTTTGTTACACTCGTAAAAGGTTGAATCGCCGATTGTGCTGACGTTGGTTCCAAAAATGATGCTTGTCAGGCCGCGGCAGGAAGCAAACGCCCTGTTTCCAATTCCGGTGACGCTATTGGGAATTATCATTTTCTTCAGGCGAACGCAGCCTTCAAAGGCGTTGTCGCCTAAACTTACTACCCGATTGCCTAACGTCACATTCTCCAGAGAATAACAGGATTCAAAGGCGCCAGGACCGACAACGGTCACACCAGCCCCGAGCAGTGCATTGGTCAAACCGGAACAGTTCGCAAATGCATAATCAATGTTTGTCACACTGTCGGGCAACGTTACATCCGTCAAATACTCGCACAAGAGGAAGGCGTTATTCGCGATTTTCGAGACGGTGTTGGGAACGTGGTAGCTCCCCCTTCGCCCCGGGGGAAAACGAACCAGCATCGTGCTTTCCTTGTTAAATAAAACGCCATTGACGCTGTCAAACTTGGGGCTGGAAGCCGCTACGCCGATGTTTGTCAGGCTGTAACATCCGAAAAAAGCTAACTCGCCCACTCTGGCCACGCCGTTGCCGAGCGTAATGCTTGCCAGGTTCGTACAATTAGCAAAGGCGTTATCGTCAACATTGGTTACACTATTCCCAATCATAACATTGGTCAGCCCAAAGCATGCATTAAATGCGTAAATCCCAATGCTGATAACGTGGTCGCCAATTGTGACATTTGTGAGGCTGTAGCAATATGAAAAGGCATGATTTCCTATGTTCGTCACGCTATCTGGGACCGTCACTTCTTTCAGGCTGGTGCATTCATAAAACGCGGCAATTCCAATGCTGGCCACGTGGTTGCCTATGGTCAGATTCGCCAGGCTGCGATCGAAAGTGAAGGCCCCTAGGCCGATGCTGGTCACGCTGTCGGGGATCGCCAAACCTTCCAGGTTGTAGCAATTCTGAAATGCTCCATTTCCAATCACGCTTACCCGGTTGCCGATTATTAAATTTGTAAGGCTGTTGCACTCGTAAAACGCATAATCTCCGATGTTGGTCACACTGTCTGGAATCGTTACGTGTGCAAGATTGGAACAGCCTGAAAATGCGCTATTGGCGATCATGGCTATGCTGTTGCCCAAAGACACCATCTTAAGTTTGGAACAAGAATAAAACGCGCCTCGCCCAATGTCGGATACGTTGCCTCCAATGACCACGTTCGTGGCATGGGCATTGCCAGAAAAGGCGTATTCCCCAATACTGCTCACATTGTTCGGAATCGTGACGACACCGTCTGCGCCGATATATCTGATGAGGGTTATGGCACCGTTATTCGTTTCAAAGATGAATTGAGCCCGTGCCGACCGGGGCAACAGGCCGGCCAAGGCGACCAGCAAAATCAGCAGGACCGTTTTGATCCGTTGTCTCGTGGGGAGCACCATTTTGGTTGTAGCAACCATTCAGTTTTACTGATGCTCTGTCGAGAAATCTTTCTGCTGGGATGTTGATTCCGGCTACTGGTGGAACAGCCGAGTGGGAAATCTGCCGATGCAATCTTGCCAAAGCCGGAAAGTTTCTTTAATTTGGAGTTTCGGATGCCAGTTTAGCTCAGTTGGTAGAGCAACGCTTTCGTAAAGCGTGGGTCGCCGGTTCAAATCCGGCAACTGGCTCCAGCTTCAATCTTCATACTATATACAAACGACGCCGAAAAATCTTTTCGGCTCCATAGCATTTGTTATCATCGCCACGGAACGAATCGCTCCCTTAGCCCATGAAGAACATTGTCTATTTTGACCTGGAAACACAGAAATCCGCCGAGGAGGTGGGGGGCTGGGACAAGATCCGACACATGAAAATGAGCATCGGCGTGACCTATAGCACCCAACGCGGCGGTTACCGAATCTACGGCGAAAATCAGGTCAACGAACTAATCGATGAATTGCGCCGCGCTGACCTCGTGGTGGGCTTTAATAATCAACGCTTTGATTATGAAGTGTTGCTCGGTCACAACGATTTCTTCGATCACGAGCAGATTCCCACGCTCGATATTCTGGTGGACCTGCAAAAGACGCTGCAACACCGTCTATCTCTCGATGCCATCGCGCACGCCACGTTTGGCGTGGAAAAAACCGCCGAGGGATTGCAGGCGATCCGGTGGTTTCGCGAAGGCAAGCTGATGGAAATTGCCGAATATTGCTGCTACGACGTAAAAATCACAAAAATGGTTCACGAATACGGCGCACAGCAAAAGCAATTGTTTTACACCAATCGCTTCGGAAAAAAGATGTCCGTACCCGTAGCCTGGGAATAGATATCGGGGACTGAATGACACGAGGGCGGTACCGCTCTTCCCTCTCCGTGGGGAGAGGGATCGAGGGTGAGGGAGAGCAAGCCGCTCGACGCGCCTGAACTGCATCCATGAACAAAAGGGAGACAGAATCTCGCCCGCACCCCCCAGGAGAAGGAGACGATTTTACGCCTTTAGTGTTAGCTTTCCTGTCCTTCCTGAACACAGTCCTCTAAAAGCGATTCCACCCAAAACCGCAAACAGCCCCGATTTCCCACAAAAAACTAAATTTGACTGACTGGGTTCCTTCGTTATCCTTGCCGCCCGTTTATTTATGGCAAAGCTGACCGTCAAAGATCTGGATGTTCAAGGCAAGCGCGTGTTCGTGCGCGTGGATTTTAACGTCCCTATGGAGGAAAAAGACGGCCAGATGGTCATCAACGACACCACCCGCATCAAGGAAACTTTGCCCACGTTGCGATTGCTGATCGAAAAAGGCGCGCGGGTCATTCTGGCGGCGCATCTGGGCCGCCCCAAAGGCACGCGCGAGCCCTCCATGTCTCTGCGCCCAGTGGCTGATAAACTCGGCGAGATGCTCGGCTGCAAGGTTCAGTTTGCCAACGATTGCATCGGCAAAGATGCAGAAGAAAAGGCCAACAGCCTCAAACCCGGCGAAGTGCTTCTCTTGGAGAATGTCCGTTATCACGATAAGGAAGAGCTGAATTGCCCCATTTTCTCGGAAGATTTAGCCCGTCTCGCGGATGTCTATGTGAATGATGCCTTTGGCGCAGCCCATCGCGCCCACGCCTCCACGGAAGGAATCGCCCAAATCATCAAAAAACGCGGCGGTAAATGCGCGGCCGGTTTGTTGATGGAGCGTGAACTCAAATTTCTCGGCGACGAATTAAACGCCCCGGCCCGACCCTTCGTGGTGATTCTCGGCGGGGCCAAGGTATCGGATAAGATCAAGGTCATCGATGCCTTGCTGGAAAAGGCCGACACCATTCTCATCGGCGGCGCAATGGCCTACACGTTCAAATTGGCCCTGGGTCTGAAGGTGGGAAAATCGCTGGTGGAACCGGATATGGTGGATGTCGCCAAAGCCGCCCTGGAAAAAGCCAAGGCCAAAAAAGTCCAATTTCTTATCCCGACCGACAATATCGTGGCGACGCCGGTCAAGACCGACAAGCTGAACAAAAAAGGCAAGCCGGTCATCGAGATGCAGAACCCGCGCACCAATTCCGATGCCAACATTCCAGATGCCGAAGAAGGTGTGGATATCGGGCCTGAGACCAGCAAACGATTTGCGGAAGTCATTCAAGGCGCCAAAACGATTTTATGGAACGGGCCGATGGGAATTTTTGAAGATCCACGTTTTGCCGAAGGGACCTTTAAGGTCGCAACAGCCGTGGTGGATGCCACCCAAAAGAATGGGGCCAAGAGCATTATCGGCGGCGGCGACAGCGTAAAGGCGTTGAACAAGGCCAAACTCGGTGACAAAGTCACTTTCATGAGCACCGGTGGCGGGGCGAGCCTGGAGTTTCTCGAAGGCGCGGTCCTCCCCGGAGTTGCTGCTTTAAGCGACAAATAATCATGAACAAAGAGCGCAAATTAATTATCGCCGGCAATTGGAAAATGAACAAAACCGTTGCCGAGGGCCTGACGCTCGTGCAGGGCTTGCGCCGGGACTTGAAAGAGATCAAAGAGGTGGACATCGTCGTGTGCCCGCCTTTCACGTCCCTGGAATCCGTCTCCAAGGACATTATCGATTCGAACATCCGCCTGGGGGCGCAGAACATGAGCGAGAATAACGTGGGCGCTTTCACGGGTGAAATTGCCGCAGTGATGCTTAAGGAGTTCTCGGTCCGATATGTCATTCTCGGCCATTCCGAGCGGCGCCAATATCAAAAGGAATCGGACGCGCTCGTCGCGAAAAAAGCTTTAGCCGCCCACACCGCCTCGCTCAAACCGATTGTTTGCGTGGGCGAAACTTTGGAAGAACGGGAAGCCAATCGCACCCGGCAAGTCGTTGAGACGCAAGTTCGCGGCAGCCTTGCGGGATTGACCAAAGAACAGGCGGAGGAGACAGTCTTGGCTTACGAGCCGGTGTGGGCTATTGGCACAGGCAAAACGGCTACAACCGAGCAGGCGCAGGAAGTGCATGCATTTATTCGACAGCTTTTGACCGAAATTTTTGGAGAAGCGACCGCAAAACGGATGCGCATCCAATACGGCGGCAGCGTGAAGCCGTCCAATGCCCGGGAACTGATGAGCCAGCCGGATGTGGACGGTGCTTTGGTCGGTGGAGCTTCGCTGGACATTCGCAGTTTTGCTGACATTATTAAGAACTCAATTTAAATTATGCTTAGTTTTTTTATTGGATTGTTGACCATTGTTTTGGTCCTGGATTGCATCCTGTTAATTTTCCTCGTCATCCTGCAACTTCCTAAAAAGGAAGCGGGCGCGGGCATGGCCTTTGGTGGCGCGGCCAGCGATGCCCTGTTTGGCGCGGGTTCAGGAAACGTTTTAACCAAGATCACCAAGTACGTCGCCGCCATCTTCTTTATCCTCGCGTTGGTCTTGTCGATCATGAACGGCTACAAGAAGAAATCGAGCCGCACGGAACTGGAGGCCGAACTGGCCAGGCAACGCTCCAAACCAGCCATGGTGGTGCCGCCCTTGACCACCAGCAGTAATTCATTTTCACAGCCTGCGGTGACACCCACCAATGTTCCCGCGGTTGCTCCGGACAAAACAGCGCCTAATCTGCTGTTGACCAATGCGCCGAGCGCCAGGGCCGCAACCAATATCCCGGCTAAATAGCTTCATGAAACTATTCAGCGGCCTTCCCGGTGTTTTATCCGCGAGGCCGCTGTTTCTTTTTATTTGCCTGGCGCTGTTGTGCGTGGGCTGTTCCAGGTCCGAGCAGAAGGCGGACATCGTCATACTGAACGGCGCTGAACCGGAGTCGCTCGATCCCGCCCTCTGCACAGTCCAGGCCGATAACCGAATTGCCCATTCCTTGTTTGAGGGACTGATGCGCCTGGATCCAAAAACAGCAACACCCATTCCTGCCTTGGCTGATCATTGGGAAATCACAGAGAATGGAACTATTTACACTTTTCACATTCGCACCAATGCTCAGTGGTCCACCGGCGAGCCCATCACAACTAAAGACGTCATCTATTCCTGGATTCGCGCCATTGACCCCATGACCGCGTCCGATTACGCCGGCCAGCTTTTTTTCATCAGGAATGCGGAAGAGTTTAACAGCGGCAAACTGAAAGACCCAAATGCGGTGGGCATACGGGCGCTCGATGAGCACACGTTGCGCGTGGAACTTATTGGGCCGACCCCATTTTTCCTCGATCTCTGTGCTTTTGCAACCCTGGCCGTGGTCCCGCAAAAGACGATTGAACGCTACGGCGACCGATGGCTCCTCGCCCAGCCGCTGCCCACCAGCGGTCCCTATACGATGGCTTACTGGCGCATTCACGATAAAATCCGGTTGCGCAAAAACCCACGGCATTGGGATGCCCCTAATATCCAGAACGACATTGTGGACTTCCTGCCAGGCGAATCATCTATGACCGCCATCAACATTTACGAGAACCGGCAGGCGGACATCCTCTGGGACAAAAGTTTAATTCCGACCGAGCTCATGGACGTTTTGGGCAAGCGGGATGATTGCCATCAGTTCGATTATCTGGGCACGTATTTCATGCGGTTTAATGTGACGAAGAAACCGTTTAATGACCCGCGCGTGCGCAAGGCCTTGACCCTTGCCATCGACCGCAAACGCATCGTGGAAAAAATCACGCGCAGCGGTGAGAAGCCCGCGTTTCATTTTGTGCCCAAAGGCATGAAAGTGTATCAACCGCCGGAAGGTCTCGGCTTTGACCCATCGCAGGCGAAAAAATATTTGGCGGAAGCTGGTTTTCCGGATGGTAAAGGATTTCCCGCGTTCCAATATCTATCGCGCGTGGGCAAGCTCGATGAACAGATTGCCGTCGAGATCCAAGCCATGTTCAAGGAATATCTGGGCATTCAAATGGATTTGCGGCTGACCGAGACGAAGGTCTATTTCACAGCGCAGACCATGATGGACTACGAAGTCTCACGGAGCAGTTGGATTGGCGATTACAACGACCCGAACACCTTCCTCGACATGTTCATGAGCAACAACGGCAATAACCGCACTGGTTGGAAAAGTCCTCAATACGACGACCTGGTGCGGAAAGGAAACCAACAGATTGATCCTGCCAAACGGGAAAAAATATTGCAGGAAGCGGAAACATTGCTGACGCGAGGCGAAACCCCGATAGCGCCCATTTTCTTTTATGCCGGGGTCTTGTTTTTCCGCCCTTCGGAAATCGATGGCGTTTATTACAACTTGCTCGATGAACACCCCATTTATACGCTGCGGAAGCTGAATGGCGGAAAGAAAAAGGGCACTTAAGACATGTTCTTCCTCAGGCGCACATTGCAGATGATTCCAGTGCTGTTGCTCATCAGCCTGCTGGCTTTTGTGCTCGTGCATTTCGCCCCCGGTGGCCCCTTCGACAAGGAAAGAAAGCCGGCAACCGCCGATATCGAACGGAACCTGAAGGCGAAATACCATCTCGATGAACCGGTTTGGAAGCAATACCTGCGCTACATGGGGGTCTATTTCGAGCGGCGCGACGGCTCTTTGAAGCTCGCAGGTACGGGCGTCATGGAAGGCGACCTCGGCCCCTCCCTCAAATATCGAAACCACACCGTCAACGACATTGTCAGCCAGGGCTTGCCAGTTTCTTTGTTGCTGGGAGTGTTGTCGTTTGGGTTCGCCATGGGGATTGGCATTCCCCTCGGTGTGTTCACAGCGTTCCATCGGGGACAGTGGGGCGATTATATCGGGAGCTTTTTTGCGCTGCTCGCGTTTTGCATCCCTGGGTTTGTTATCGGCCCGCTCCTGATCATGACGTTTGCCATCAAATGGAAACTGCTTCCAGTGGCCCTGTGGGAAACGCCGCTGCATGTCATTCTCCCCACCATCGCGTTGGGTCTCTATTTCGCGGGCAGAATCTCCCGCCTCATGCGCGAGGGAATGTCCACCACGCTCCATTCTGAATTCATCACCACGGCTCGCGCCAAGGGCTTAACCGAGTCGGCCATCCTCTGGAAGCACGCCTTCCGGCTCGCGGTCCTGCCGGTGGTCTCATATTCAGGTCCACTGCTCGCTGATTTAATGACCGGTTCATTCGTGATCGAAAATTTGTTTCAGGTGCCCGGCATCGGAGTCTTTATGGTGAGCAGTGCCCTCAACCGCGACTACACGATGGTGGTGGGTTTGGTATTGCTCTACGCGGTACTGCTGCTCGTTCTAAATCTGGTGGTGGATTTCAGCTACAGCTTGCTGGATAGGAGGGTGCGATATGAGTAGCGTCGCAACGTCCACTGCCCCAATCGAGCGCAGTGACAAACCGCCCTTGTCTCCCAATCAGCGGGCCTGGCAGCGGTTTACCAGAAATAAGCCCGCCATGATTAGCGGTGGCTTTCTGATCGCATTGCTGTTGCTGGTGATTCTTTGGCCATTCGTCAGTTCCTGGACTCCCGAAACGGTTTCTGCCGCGCAATTTGAGCCACCTTCCGGAAAACATTGGTTTGGCACAGACGTCCACGGGCGAGATTCCATGACGCGATTATTTTATGGAGCGCGCATATCACTGCTGGTCGGGTTCGTCGGCGCATCCGTCAGTCTGGTGATTGGAGTCTTGTGGGGCGCCGTTGCTGGATACGTGGGAGGTCGCGTCGATAACGTTATGATGCGTATAGTGGACATCATATACTCCCTGCCATCGATCATTTTCGTCATCGTCCTCTTCACCACCTTCGAGAAGGTTTTGAAGCTGCGGTTGAATCACGTGCAAGCTGCCCTGGAAAAAACATTCCATCTAACCTTCCACACCCCGCTGGCCGCCAAGGCCCCCATGTTTTTTCTCTTTGCCGGTCTCGGCGCTGTCTCATGGTTGACCATGGCGCGAATTGTGCGCGGCCAGGTTTTGTCTTTGCGGACTCGCAATTTTGTCGAGGCGAGCCGCGCCCTCGGCGCCAGTCACGCCCGGGTTCTCTTTAAGCATATTTTACCCAATGTTTATGGGGTGATTATTGTTTATCTAACACTCACGGTTCCCGCCGTGATTCTTTACGAGTCTTTTCTAAGTTATTTGGGCTTGGGCATTCAGCCTCCTCAAGCCAGTTGGGGCTCGCTCATTTCGGAAGGCGCACAACAAATCAATCCCATCCGCATTTATTGGTGGCTGCTGGTGTTCCCCGGCGCGATGCTGGTGTCGACACTTTTGGCCTTAAACTTCATCGGCGACGGCCTGCGCGACGCCTTCGATCCGCGCGGGTCCAAGAGGTAGGATATGATGCGTCTGGCTTTGTTTGGTGGAACTTTTGACCCGGTGCATCGGGGGCATTTGCTCATGGCTCAGGCGGCCTGCGAAGAACAGCAACTGGAGCGGATTATCTTTATCCCGGCTGCACAATCGCCTTTCAAGCCGGACCAAAAACCCACGCCGCCACAGATACGGCTGCAACTGCTGAGGCTGGCTTTGGCCGGAAAAGCCAATTTCGAAATCGACGACCAGGAAATCAAGCGAGGCGGGTTTTCTTTTACGGTCGATACGGTGCAGGGCTACCGCGAGCGGTTCCCAGACGCAAAAATCTTTTACCTCATTGGCGCCGATCACGTGGCGCAATTACCCAAGTGGCGTGATGCAGGGCGGCTTGCCACTTTGGCGGAGTTTCTCGTCATTCCGCGGCCTGGCGAGACGCCGCAGGCCCTGCCTTCGCCGTTCCGGGGCAGGGCTTTGCATGGATTTCCGCTGGGTGTCTCCTCGTCCCAGATCCGTGCGCGAGTGCGGCAGGGTCTGCCCATTCATGAACTGGTGCCCGCTGCCGTCGCGCAGGCCATCGCGTATAATCGGCTTTATCTTTAATGATTTTGCAGTAGCTTTGGCCAAAGATGGATTCAAAAAAACTCGCTCTCCTCTGCCGCGAATACGCAGATAATAAAAAGGCGGAGAATATTGCCGTGCTCGACGTGCGGAAAATTTCCTCAATCACGGACTATTTCGTCATCGCATCGGGCACGAGTGAGCCCCATATCCGGGCCATCGTCACCGAAATCACCGCGCAACTCCGCGATGAATATGATATTCGTCCGCGCGCCGTCGAAGGCGACATACGTATGCCCTGGCAAGTGCTGGATTTCTTTGATGTCATTGTGCACGTCATGCGTTCGGACATGCGCGACAAATACGATTTGGAAGGCCTCTGGGGCGATGCGCCCAAAGTTAAAGTTGCGGCCCCTAAAAAAGTAAAATCCCGCCAGAAATGATTCCGGCGGGATCGGGAACAGGCCTTTTGTTGAGGCTTATGAGTTGCCTTCGGCCTGTTCTGCCGGCGCCTGAGCGCCAGTTTTAACCATATCATCCAAAATTCTCTTAAATTCATCCAGCCCGGTCGCGGGAATGATGATATTATCCCGGCGTCCGTTCACGTCCTCAGTGATGCGCAGGAAGCGGCCGCGGGGATTTTCTTTCAGCGTGAAAATGAACGTCTTGCGCTCGATTTGGATCTTGTCGGACTTGAGCGTGTCTTCGCTAACTTGCGGCTTGGGTGGACCCGAGTTGTAGTCGCGATGGCCGCTATGTCCCCGGCTGTTCCCATGTTGCCCATAGGGAGATGGTCTTTCATTTGAAATCATAGTTTTCCTTGTTTGGTTGCGTCCCCCCTAAGACCGAAAAGACGCTATTTATCTCTATCACTAATTGGTCAGGTCGAGGGCTTTGTCAACCCCCTCGAGGCAAATAAATAACATCTCAAATCGCAGCCCAAAGCGCCTTCTGGATTGTCCGCCAGCAACACCCATTCCTTGATGTAATTTTGTGGCTGTGTTCGTGAGAACGCGGCTAATTAGAAGAACGTCAGCTAACCTCTTACGCGTGCAGCCACGATCAGTGGGCGGGCGTCTTTGCTTGCCCATGAAATTGGAAGATTCCTTTCCACGCGGAAACCTGTTTTCCTTTTGTCAGTGAATGCTTTTTATAAATTCGTTTCCGAAAGCGAGAGGCTCGTTGCAGAAAGTCGCCATATTCCCCTCGGTCGGCTGCCTGCACCGCCCCGACCCCTATTGTCGGCCAGCTCTCCCAAAGTCTTGTTCTTTGCGCCGCATCCGGATGACGAGACCATCGCGGGAGGTTTGATGCTGCGCCTGTTCCGGGAAGCTCAATGGACGCCGATCAATGTGGCTGTGACCCAGGGCAGCAAAAAGGAACGACAGGCCGAACGGATGGTCGAATTAAAAGCGGCCTGCGAATACCTCGGATTTCAAATTATCCAAACGGCGCCGAACGGTTTGGAAAAGGTCACACCCAAAACCCGGGAACAGGACCCAACACTTTGGCAGGAAATGGTGAAAGTGATTGCCACGATTCTTCGCGAGCAAGCTCCGCGCGTGATCTTTTTCCCGCATGTCGAGGATTGGAATGGCACTCACATTGGGGTGCATTATCTGGTGATGGATGCCCTGGCCTCGTTGCCGCCGGAATTCTCCTGTTACTGCGTGGAAACCGAATTCTGGGGCCAAAACGATGCACCAAACCTGCTGGTTGAATACAGCCTCGAAGATGTGGCCAATTTGGTGGCGGCCACGTCATTTCATGTCGGGGAAGTGAAACGCAATCCTTATCACCTTTTGATACCCGCCTGGATGATGGACAACGTTCGTCGCGGAGCTGAATTAGTCGGCGGTCAGGGCGGGGCCGCGCCGAGCTTCACGTTCGGACAACTCTTACGCCTTCGACAATGGAAGAATGGCAAGCTGGAAAATTGTTACACCGGAGGACGCAATCTTTCGCGCGCGGAAAATGCTGCCTCGCTTTTCCCCGCCTAGCGTTGGGTCAGTTGTTGATCGAGGCCTTGATCGCAGCGCGTGACCTTTTGGCGGACGGCTTCCGCCAGCAGTTCATCATTGGATCCGAGGTTCTGTCGGCTCGCCGGCGGATGCCACAGGTGATAACACAGCGCCCAACCTCTCACATCGAGGCGAACCACTTCGCTATTGATTAATCGCAAAGCCAATTCTGAATCCTCACGTCCCCATCCCACGAACGCCTCGTTGTAGCCATTCACGCGCAACAGGTCCTCGCGCCAGATTGCCAGGTTGCATCCGCGAATGCCTTTGAGGTCTGTGCGCTTACGGCGTAACGGAAGCGGCCAGCGATAAGCGTGCTTCAGGCCGCGCAATTGGCCGGAAAACAAAGCGGAGCGGCGGTCCCGGGAAAATTCATTTTTGCCGAAAAACTCTGCCCCTTTCTTCTCGATCAAAGCGCGGTGTCCTTGAACGAAGTGTCCCGTTGCCGCCAAGCGTAAATGATCGTTCACAAACGATGGGTGGGGAAGACTGTCTCCGTCTAAAAAGACAACGTAATCACCAGAGGCTCGCGCAATGGCTTTATTCAGGATTTGCGACCGGCGGAATCCAGCGTGTTCCTGCCAAACGTGTGCGTTCCGGATTGTTGCCGCCGCCGCCCACTCCAGGAATACCGCCGCCGTTTCTTTTTCCGATCCGTCATCGGCCACAATTACTTCAAAAGGCGGAGTCGTTTGCCTGGAAATTCCATGAAGCACGCGCCGTAAATATTCCGGCTGGTTGAAGGTATTGACGACGAGCGTGAGGCGTGGCGGACTCATGGAAGCTTGGGCGGGCTGGAGTGCTCCAATTCCCACAACTTGGCATATTTCACGAAGGTGTAATGCGCATGAATCATCGCGATGAAAAATCCCGGCATGCCATCCAGGATGGAGAGCTGCAAAAGAAGTTTTTTGAAAAATGCCGCCGGCGGATTAAGCACCAGCTTTTCCCAAGTGGCGCGTTCCCCCCGCGAATATTTCTTTTCCGCCATGAGTGTCGTGTAGCGCTCCCCTTTGGCCAGCATGACTTTGAGCGTGGGCCAGGGATGCTGCCAGATGAAGTTCTTGAAATATCCTTTGGGGGACGCGCAATCGTAGTCTTCATGAACCAAATCCTCGCGGTACCTCAAAGCGCCCTTGCGAAAGACCTGTGGCTGCCGATAGTCCGGATACATGCCGCTGTGCTGGAGCGGCCGGCCCAGGAACGTGTTTCGCCGCGGCACAAAATAGGCGTCGTACTGGGGATTCTGCAGCGTCTGTTTTAATTCCTCAGCAAACTCCGGTGTGGCCCGTTCGTCCGAATCAATGCTGACGATCCACCCATGCGTCGCGAGGTCGAGGGCGCGGTTGCGTAGTTTGCCAAATCCCTCGAACGCCATGTTTACATGCCGGACCCCATGTTGCGCGCACACCTCGGCTGTGTTGTCGGTGCTAAACGAATCGATGTAAATAATTTCATCCGCCCAGGACACGGTGGGCAAAAGCTCCCGCAGGTTCGCTTCCTCGTTGTATCCCATGATGTAAACCGTCACCGGTGGCTGCACGGTGCCATTGGAATGGCAGCTTGAGTTTTGGTCGAGAAAAATGAACCATGCGCCGAATGGGTCAGGACTTGAGTGCGGGTGCGGGAAATACCCAGCCCGCGCCGAAATACTTAATCACGGTGGCGATTTGCACGCGCAATCGCGCCCATTTCCTTGAGAAGGCCGTGCGGAGCGTGGTCCCCCAACTGTCGCCACGCAGCGAATTGCTCGTCATCAACAACGCCTCCACCGACACCACCGCCGAAACCATTGCCAGTCTAGAAAAATTATTCTCTATCCGGTCCGTGTTTGAGCGCGAACTCGGCCTCAGCGCCGCCCGAAATACCGCGCTCAGGAATTCCCAGGGCAAATGGGTGTTATTTCTGGACGATGATGCTACGGCATCGCCGGGTTGGATTTCGGCCTACGAGAAATTTCTTGCCAAACCGCCTTCAGATAACATTGCGTGCGTGGGGGGCTCGGTGTTGCCCGATTTCGAGAGCCCGCCTCCCCGCTGGCTCCCATCCAATTGGGGCACATTGGATTATGGGCCGGAGCAGCGTGAGCTCAAATCGGAAGGGGGCCCGTGGGGCGGCAATGCCGCCTACCATCGCGACCGCGCTCTTGCCATCGGAGCGTTTAATACAGCCCTGGGACGAAAAGGGAATTTTTTTGGAGCCCAGGAAGAGTCGGATTTGAACACTCGCCTGCGGCAACAAGGCGGCGAGCTGTGGTGGATTCCCAACGCCCCCATCAAACACTTTCTTCCCTCGTCCCGCATGACTTTGCGAGCTTTGATGCGTGCCGAGTTTGCCCAGGGCCGATCCAGCGCGGTAATTCGAACCAAGGAAAAGCCGTCTGCTTCGCGTGCTCTGTATTCCTCAGGACGCCTTTTGTTTTTGCCAGTCAATTTGGTCTTTTTGCTGCTGGTGGCGCTGCTTTCTGCACCGTTCTCGCGAGGTCGTTGCGTGAAGGCTTTGCTTCGTTCCTGGCGACTGGCTGGCTTTGCGCGTCAACTCGTCTCCTCGCTGTTTTCGAAGGGATAGCGTTTTATCCTTCCATCCTCTGGACCACCCAATCCACGCGTCAGCATCTTGGATTGCGGCGGCCCTCCGCCAAACTATGTGGAGCCGCCAACACAACCCACGCCATCGGATTTCATTGAAGCCATCGTCCTTTCAGTCTAAACGTCTCCAATGCTATCCCGGAGGTTTAAACATTGTTTTCAGGTTACGGTCGGGGGCATTCTAATTCTTTCCGGGTTCCTGCTCGTGGAGCATTTCCGAGGAAAAATTGCGCTCGCAAAATACAAAGATAATTTGCGGACCAAAGGCGAAAAGCTCACGGTTCAGGATCTCACGCGGGGCGATCCCCAAGGCGACAATGGAGCACCTCGTGTCTTCGCGGCGATTAAACAGCTTAAACCCGGTGTTGTTATCCCAGAAAAATATCCTCCCATCATGCCAATGATGGAATCGGGTCGGGCTGGAATCGGCCACGCTGAGAACTTCTGGATAGAAGACAAAGCGACAAACAATTGGGAGCAGGTCCGATCAGACGTGCAAGCGAACAGCAATATTCTGGCGCAAATCACGAAAGACCTGCGAGCCCCGGTTTTGGATAATAAAATCAATTATGAAGCAGGTTCCAAAATTCTCCTTACCCATTTGGCGCCGGGCAAAGGCCTCTACAAGTGGTTTGGCTGTGGTACGATCGCTTCGCTTCATGCGGGAGATATTCCGGAGGCTAAAAGACTTCTTTTAACGCAACTCGCCGTTCCCCAGCTTTTGTGTCGCGACCGAATTGTAATTAGCGAGCTTGTCCGTTTTGCCATCAGTGGAATCAACTTCGGCATTACCTGGGAAGCTTTGCAGACCAATGGTTGGCATGATTCGGATTTACTGGAGATACAGGAGGCGTGGAGCAAACAGGCGTTTTCAGCACCAGCGGTTGCAGGCCTCGAAGGCGAGCGCATTTTTTCAGACCTCGCATATGAGAAGCTTCGCGGGTCGAGCGAGGAAATGCGGCAATTTGCCTTTGCCAATGAAAATATGCCTATTCCCTTTTCCTTTGCGGAGAACTTTTGGGACGACAATACAATTGGAAGGTTTGCTAAACGGGAGATTTATTGCCGGGTGTGGCCCTTGGTGTGGTCCTATCAAGACCAAGCTCGTTCTCTTGAATTGTCGGAAAAACTGCTTGAACTGATGCGCGAAGCGGACCGTGTCCGATCATATCGCGAGGTTGCGCCTAAGCTTAAAATATTTTCGAATTCTTTTAAGCCCAAAAGCCTTTATGACCGATTGCGCTATCCGCAAGGTGCCTTTACTTATCTTATCGCGGATACCGTGCATCGTGCCTTGCAGGCTGAAACGGAAAGGTCACTGGTTCTCACAGCGATTGCTCTCAAACGTTATGCCTTGGTAAACGGCAATTACCCTGAGAGTCTCCACACGCTGGTTCCTCAATTCCTCCCATCCATCCCCATCGACTACATGGATGGTACCCCAATAAAATATCATAGGGATTCATCGCTTGAATTCACTCTCTATTCCGTCGGCGATGACGGAATGGACGACGGAGGGGATTGGCGGCTGACTGTCAGTAAAGGCACGTGGCACGGACGTTGGTACAGGAAAGACGTGGTCTGGCCCAAACCAGCCTTACCCGAAGAACTGATCGAGTGGCGAAAGAACCAAACCGCAAAACATTAGGCCTCCCCATTAATCACTCAACCGCTTCGTCAAATCTCCATACGCATCGATTCGTCGATCCCGTAAAAACGGCCAATGCGTCCGCGTCACATCCACTTTTTCCAAGTCCACGGGAACAATTAAGATCTCTTCCTTGTTCGTGGACGCCTTAGCCAAGATTTCCCCAGACGTTCCAGAGACAAAGCTCTGACCCCAAAACTCCAGCCCATCGCCGCCATCCGGCGCTTCATGTCCAATGCGATTGGCCACCGCCACGAAACAGCCATTAGCCACCCCATGGCTGCGCTGGATCAGTTCCCACGCACCATGTTGCTTGTCGCCATATTCCTTCTTCTCTTTCGGATGCCATCCAATCGCCGTGGGATAAAAAAGAATCTGCGCACCTTTCATCGCAGTGAGCCGGGCGGCTTCCGGATACCATTGATCCCAGCAGACGCATACCCCGATTTTTCCATAGCGGGTGTCCCAGGCCTTGAACCCCAAATCGCCGGGAGTGAAATAAAACTTTTCGTAAAAGAGCGGGTCATCCGGGATATGCATTTTCCGGTAAACACCCAGGAGCGACCCGTCAGCATCAATCACGGCAGCGGTATTATGATACAAACCCGCCGTGCGTTGCTCGAAAAGCGAGGCCACAATGACCACTTTATATTTGCGTGCCAATTTTCGGAAAGCGTCCGTGGTGGGGCCGGGGATCTTTTCGGCCAGCTTGAAATATTTGTGGTCTTCGACCTGGCAAAAATACTGCGACCGAAACAATTCCTGTGTGCTGATGATTTGTGCGCCGGCCTTGGCGGCTTTCTCGACGAGCGCAAGTGTGCGTTTCAAATTATCCGCCGGGTTAGCGGTGCACCATGTTTGGATCAACCCAATCTTTACCTGCGACTTTTTCTTCACGCTCTTCATTGCCATATAAAAACAAAAACGTCCGCCCCTTGTTTCGTTCCATTACCGCAAAAGTCAAGCGCGCAGGCTCCGCGACCTACCTTTGAATCAACCGAAAGAACCTGCGGCCCGAGGAAAGATTCGTGGTGACGGTATAAACATTGGTCGCAAAGGTTGCTTGCTGCATGTCGGTCCAGGAGTTGGGTGAGAAATCGGGGCTGGATTGCGCCGTCCACTTCGTTGTGTCCGTCGTCCAGGACAGAGAGACTTCGTTACCGTTCGCAAAAGTTTTAACCGTCGGATTCAGGTTGTACATCGCGAGTCCGGAATTTGGCCGACCGCCTGCAGTGGTGAAACCCCCTCCGATATAGATTTCATTGTTGCGGGCGGCCATGGTGATCACGGAGCCTGCAAGACCGGAACCTAGCGCGTGCCAATTGGTTCCGTCCCATCGGGCTATCGATCTTGTGGATGCTCCTCCTGCAGTGCTGAAGCCCCCTCCAGCATATACGTTTCCACGATGCACAAGTATTGAGTAAACCTCGCCGGTCACACCGTCACCCAAAGCCGTCCAATTGGTCCCATCCCATTTTGCAATGTTATTGGCTGAGGTTCCTGCCACCGATGTGAAATGACCTCCAATATATAAATTCGTGCCGTCTCCTCCCATGGTGTTTAATGAGGAATTATTGGTTAAGCCGGGAATCGATGTCCAGTTGGTTCCATCCCACCGTTGGAACCCCCCGAAAAAACCAGTAGATACAAACAGGAAGTCTCCGTTGACAAAAGTCTTGTCCACCGGCGCGCTGGAAAAAATTGAATTAGTTCCCACCGCAACCCAGTTTGTGCCATTCCACTTCGCTAAATTCGTGGCTGCTGGGACGGAAAAAAAGCCGCCCGCGATCAATTCGTTTCGATAGATGGATAAATTGTAGATGATTGAAATAATGGAGAATAAGGAAATCCCTTAAATCCAGTTCCTATTGTTGACCAGGTAGAGCCATCCCATTTTGAAACGGTCGCACTAGGGAAACCTTTTATGGCAGAATATCCCCCTACAAATACATCTGAACCCAAAAGCGCCATCCCCCGTACGGTTTGAGGAGCGCTTGGAATTTCACTCCAAATCGATCCATCCCACCGGGCGAAATAATCCACGGGCTGTCCTTCCAATGAAGTGAAGTTGCCTCGGGCATACAGATTGGCTTCGTTGAACTGCAGATCTGAAATGGAGGGGCCGATTAATCCTGTTCCAAAACCTCTCCATTGAAGCCCGTTAAAGACAGCTATGTTGTGTGTTGTTGGATTGGTCCCCAGGGTGATTGCCCCTCCAGCAATTAAATTCGTTTCGTCCAGCAAGGCCAAAGCATAGATTCCTTTTACGTGAAGGTCAGGGGGAGGCACAGACCAAGTCAACCCGTCCCACCGAGCCAGTTTATTTGCAGGTTGTCCGCCAGCCTGCGTGAAAGTCCCGCCTACGCAAACTGAACCATTGGTGCAGGCGAGGGCGCGCACTTCTGCATTCACTCCCTGTCCCAATGGCTTCCAATCAACACCATCCCAGTTCGCGACAAATGACGGACCATTTGTAGAAGTGAAATCTCCCCCGGCAAAAAGATTTGTGCCCTCACCGCGAATTGCCCAAACTCCGAGGCTCCCACCCGGCAGGCCGGAGCCCATTCCCGACCAACTGCCCCCATCCCAGACGGCGACATTTGTGGCGACCACACCGCCAATGCGGGTAAACGAGCCCCCAGCATAGAGACGAGATCCAACTGAATAGAGTGACCGGATTATGACATTCGTCGCAATGGATTGCCACGCAGAGCCGGTCCACATGGCCAGCGCAGAGTTGGTTCCTGCTGAATTAGTAATTGTTCCACCGACATAAAGCTTGTCTGTGTCGCAAAGAATCGACGTGACGCTGCTCACCGCTAATCCCGGATAAATTGGTGACCACGTTGTGCCGCTCCAAATGGCCAGATTAGTCGTTGCGATTCCATCGAGTGAATTGAACAAGCCCGCTGCAACGATTCCATGAGGGCCGGATGCAATGAGGGAAATTGTGCCGTTGGTTGTTATGGCGCGCCAGGACGCGCCGTTCCAAGCGGCTATCGATCTCGCGCTGTTCCCGTCCGCGCGCGAGAAATCTCCAGCGGCATAAAGCGTGTCTCCGTAAAGAGCCACCGATGACACCGATCCACCTCCCATGGAAACCGAGAAACGATCGGAGAAATTTTCATCCCCTGGAGCCGATTTGGTGGAAATCGCGGCTAGAATGCCGAGCAACGTTGCCAGAGATTTTAGTTTGGGGAAACGCAAACGGGTTAGTTAGTAGCAATCCCTTTAGATGATATCAAGCAACGAATTAGAGTGGTCACTCACCTCTGAATCAAGCGAAAGAATCTGTTCCCTGACGAAAGATTCGTGGTGACGGTATAGACATTCGTCGCAAAGTTTGCCGGCCGCATGTCCGCCCACGAACCGGAAACGATGTCCGAGGCCATTTGCGGAGTCCAGATTGTGGAATCGGTTGTCCATGTCAGCGCGAGGTTGTTTCCGACAACGTGCGCCTGAAGCGCTGGGCGCAAATTATACATCGCCAATCCGGAGCTGATCCTGGTTCCAGCAACGCCAAATTCCCCACCCACGTAAAGTTCGTTGGCCCGTCCGGCCATGGCCCAAACTGCCGCCAAATCAGCACCGCCAAAACCGGACCCCATCGCATACCAGTTCGTTCCATCCCAGCGCGCGATATTGGTTGCAGCGATTCCGCCCGCAGCGGTGAAAAAGCCGCCTGCATAGACATTACCGCGGTGCACGAGAATTTTTGTCACCTGCCCATTCATCCCTGCGCCCAGCGCCGACCAGTTGGAGCCGCTCCACTTTGCGATACGATTGACTGTTATCCCCGCCATGGTGATGAAATTCCCCCCCACGTACAGATTTGTGTTATCTCCATTGATTGAAGTCACGGCATATCCGATGGGCACACCGCCGATGTTCGCCCAGTTGGTGCCATCCCACCGCGCCAATCCAGAAGCCGAAACTGTTTGAGCAATCGAAGTAAATACACCGCCGACGTATAAAAATCTTCCATTTACAGTGGTAGCGTTAACAGCGCCATTGGGATAGGACGTCGAAGCTGGACCGACAGATACCCAACTGCTTCCATTCCATTTGGAAATGTTTGCACTGGAACCCTGCGTAAAACTTCCGCCCGCGATTAGCTCATTCTTGAAAAAGCAAAGATCAGCGATGGATGGAGGAAGGCCAGACGGTGTAAATCGGCCAAAGCTCGATCCAACCGCAGACCAATTTGTCCCGTCCCATTTAGAAACGGACGTGGCCGTCGAGCTCGCCACCGCATCCCCGCCCACGTACAAGACTGCGCCCGTCGAAACCATGGCCAGCGTCCCTGCCGGTGCACCAGGAATTCCAGCCCAGGAATTTCCGTCCCATGCAGCGATCTTTTCTGCGGGCTTGCCTTGAAGTGATGTGAAGGTACCGGCTGCGTAAAGATTTGTTCCCGTGGCAAGAAGGGTTGAAACGCGCGGGGCGACTAACCCCGTCCCGAGGCCCACCCATGAGTTCCCATTAAATACTCCCACGTTGTTCAGAAGCGGGTCGCCACTAAACGTAAACCAACCCGCGGCAAGCACTTTATTGTCAGGAAGGACTTTGATGGCGTTCACCGATGTTGCGGTTAGCTGTGGGGTTAATGCAGACCACGTGGACCCATCCCATTTGGCGATGCGGTTTACGGCGGCCGCTCCAGCCTGGGTGAAAACGCCCCCGGCATAGGTTGTTCCATTGGTGCTGGCTATCGACTTGACTGTCGAATTGACGCCTGCGCCGAGCGTCCGCCACGCAGTGCCGTCCCACGCGGCAATGTAGGAAGGTCCGGCGGCTGAAGTGAAATCGCCCCCGGCAAAGATCGTCGCGCCATCTTTCGCGATCGCAAGCACGCCCGAGACGCCGCCGGTGAGACCATCTCCCATGGCTGACCATGTTGCGCCATCCCATACGGCAATGTTGGTCGCCGCGACAGTCCCGATACTGTTAAATTTTCCTCCCGCGAAGAGTCGAGTGCCATCGTAAAACAATGAAGAAATTGTTACCCCACTAGCCAGCGACTGCCAGGTAGTGCCGTCCCAATACGCAAGCGAGCTGTTGGTGCCTCCCACCGTCATAAACTCGCCTGCCACAAATAACTTATCCCCGGAGGAGAATAGCGTATCCACAAGCGAAACCGAAATCGCGCCCCCGATTGATCCCCGTTCCATCTCGCCAGATTTGTAGCCGCGACCCCGCCGAGACTTCGAAAAGATCCGCCTACGACAATCCCCTGGGTGGTGACGCCCACATGTGAAATCGTTTCGCGCTGTTTCGAAAGGGTGTTCAAACCCTGCCAGTCCGTGCCATTCCAGCGCGCGATACGACTGGCGACAGCTCCATCTGCCGACGTAAAACTTCCCGCGGCGTAGATGGAATTCCCATCCACTGCCAGAGAAGTCACATTGCCCCCTCCACTGGGTATTGAAAATTGATCGCTCCAGTTTTCGTCACCCGGCAGCGCTTCCGCTCCTGTTGACCAAAGCATTCCCAGAATTGCCGCAGCTTTCAGTAAGATGCGCATTGCGAATACAACCTCGCATTGGCAACGTGCCTTGTCGACGAAGGGGTTCTCAAATTTTATCTCCTCCCGTCCCCTTGGCTGGGATTACCCATGGGTGAAAACCATTGTAATGACTTCCCTTACAAGCATTTCAGAGACTTCCTTATTTCGTCGAAAAGCATGGCTCCTCAGGATGCGCCCTCTGCGAATTAACAACCGCACACGTGATGGCATTGAAATCGTCCTTTTCTTCGGGCATGCGCATCGTTCTTCAGAACGACAGCACCGCCCTGTTTATCGGCGAAGACACATCACAAACCGGAGATCCGGAGGAAGCGAGGGATTTCAAAACCACCGACGACGCCATTCAATTCTGTCGCAGCAGACAACTCACCGGCTACAGCGTCATCCTTCGCACCAACGACGGCCAAATTTCCATGCGCGTCGCGCACTGCTAAGGCATGACTTAACGTTTGCCGAGGTCCTCCAGGATGGCGTGCTCGGTCGGCTCGCCACCAGGGCGGTCGGGAGTGCTGATCCCATGGATTCGCGCTTGAACTTTAGTCACCTTAGCGCCCTAATTAAATCTTCCATCACATGAACCATTTCACTCCTCGCGTTCGATCACTGAAAATAGTGATTCACGTCTTTCTGTTCGCCATTTGTTCCCTCCCCGCATTCACCGCGACAATCCATTGGGCCAACCCGTCTGGCGGCGCTTGGGAAATCCCAGCCAATTGGGACCTCAACCGTTTGCCGACCAACGGCGACAACGTGATCATTGACGTGCCGGGCCAAATCACGGTCACGTTCGATATGGACCAGGACGTGGCCATTTCCAGCCTGCAGTGCCAGGAATCGTTAACGCTCTCCACATCCTGGTGGTTGAATAACAGTTTCACAGTCTTTGGGAGTTCCCAGGTGACCGGCCGTCTGCAACTGGATGGTGTAACCTTCATTGCCAGCGGCAGCGGTGCTTCCTTCAGCGCTCCGGAATCGGCGGACGTGGGGACCGCATATTTTTCAGCCCGCAACGGAGCAGTTATTACCCTGGCGGCATTAACAAATTATTCTGCGATGAACCTCGAAGCCACCGGACTGAACAGTCAATTAAGCGCACCGGCTCTCCGGAACGCTTCCGGCCGGCTGGCCGCGACAGATGGCGCGTTCCTGAACCTTACCGCCGTTCAATCATTCGCTCCGTACACGGCCCTCACCCTGGACAGCGGCTCCATCAACAGCCTCACTTCGCTGACCAACGTTGATTATTGTTATTTCTCGATTTCCGGCGGCAGCCAGTTCGGCTGGCCATCTTCTGTTCGTTCGCTGCAGAACGCTAGCATCAGTTTGTCGGCGGGCGTATTAAACAATTTTTCCGCGGTGACCAATGTGCATGGCACCGTTTTCTTCCTGAGTCAGGGCAGTACCTTAAGCCTTGCCTCTATTACTTCGTGGGTTGGAGGAGGGGGTTCCGCAATTGGGGCAAATACCTCTTTGAATCTCCCAGCATTACTGTCCGGCTTCTCCGTCCAGCTCATCGCATCGCTGGGCGGTGCCATCACAATGCCGGTGGTCAATCAATTCACGAATGGGTCGATCTCACTGGATGGCGGGTCTTTCGGACCGCTCAATAATCTGACCAATCTTAACTACACTGGCATAACGAGTTCCCAAGGCAGCACCTTCGCCTGGCCTCCCCAGGCTCGCTCGATACGCAATTGCTCCATTTACGTGGCCGGCGGTTCGATCTCAGGATTCAGCGTGCTCACGAATATGTATGGTTGCGGAATCTATGTTTCCCAGAATAGCACCCTAAATTGGCCTGCCACCGTGAAGTCCTTTTACGGAGGAACCCTCGAGTTGGAGATGGGAACAATTCCCGGGGTGGGCGTGCTGACCAACCTGGATTTTTCCACGATTTACAATTATTCCGGCACGGCCCTTTCTTTCCCGCTTGTCACCGATTATGCGGGAGGGTTTACCTCCAGTTTTTATGCGTCCGGATTGGGCTCGATCCTTTCGTTTCCGGCCCTGCGTTCGATGGACGGCGGCGGACTTGAAGCGGATTATAGCGGTCAAATCCTCCTGCCAACCACTTTCCGATCGGTCAGCAATTCCTATATTTATGTGGAAGGTTTCAGCGTCATAACCAATCTCAACAGCGTCACCAATATCGCCGATACCGCGATCTCCGTCGTAAACAATGCCACACTTTCTCTCACTTCGGTTCGCTCTCTTCCCGGAGTTTCGTTGGATCTGGAAGGCAATATTGCGCTGACCGGCATCACCAATATCGACGGCGCCAGCCTATCCATTCGAAACGGCTCCACTCTGGTACTGCCGCTGGTACGCGGATACCGGTCCAGCGCCATTAATAATTCCTACCTGTCGGCTACCGGCGAGGGCAGTCTTTTGGCTTTCAATGGCCTGACCTCTCTTGAGGTGATTTCCTATGGCCTTTCGGCCCAGGCTTACAATGGCGGCTCCATTCAATTCACCCAATTGACCAATATTGTCGCCACCAACGGGTATTTTTCCGTGGGAGCCAGTCCCACCAACTCGTCCGTAAACTTTCCCGCCCTCCAAAAGGTGACGAATAATGTCACCTTTAATTCCGCCGACGGTGGGCTCATCAATATCCCCCTGCTTCACACGTTCACCCATTCGGCAATGAACGTCGCCAATGAAACGATCACCAACCTGTTTGCCTTAACGAATATCGACGCCTCTTCTTTCCGGGCGGACTACGGCGCAACTTTTTCTCTTCCGGGCGTCACCACCGGTTCTGGAGAGCAGGAGGGTGCGCCGGTCGTATTTGAATCGATGCACGGAAGTTGGTTCGGCCTGCCGGCCCTGCAAAATCTCATTCTCGGGAATGTCAATGCTTACAGCGAAGGGATGGTTGCCTTTTCCTCACTTTTCAAATGTTTTAATGATGGCTCGCTTGTCGCCTCCGGGGGAAGTGTCACCAATCTCGGCAGCCTCACCAACCTGGATGGCGTCAGCGTTTCCGCTTCATACCTGAGCTCGCTCTCGCTGCCAGCGGTGCGGACGTTGCGCCGTGGCGGCATTCAAGTCAATGGCGGTTCGATCAACTTTTCTTTGCTGGTGGATGTGGATGGTTCGGCGCTGGGTGCGGAAGGCGGAAGCTCCTTGGCGTTGCCCGCCCTCAAAAGCTATCGCGGCGGTTCCATGCATGCCGCGGGTTTAGGGAGCCTGCTCGACCTCTCGCAGTTGAAGCAGCTGGTGTGCAGTAACGGACTTTATATTTATGCGAGCGGCGGCGCGGAAGTGCGCCTTTCTGGCGTCACTAATTTTGTGTCCAGCCACGATAGCGCCGTCATCTACTCCAGCGACGCCGGGTCTATGGTCGATATGGCTTCCGTCCCAAGCATTGACGCCACCGCCCTGCATGCCTCGAGCAGCGGAAATATTTCGCTGGCCGGAGCCAAATTATTTAACAACTCCACGATCGATCTCGCGGGTGGAGCTGTTAATTTAAGCAGCGTCACCAACTCGGATAACTGCTCGTTTTATGCATATGCCGGCAGCACCCTCACCCTGCCCTTTTTAAAGCAGAGCCAGAATTTTAACATCAGTGCTTTCGATAACGGCACTGTTTCTATGCCGCTGCTGAAGCAATTGACGCAGACTTATATCAATGCGTCTCATGGCGGCGCAGTTCTCCTGCCGGCCCTGACCCAATTAAGCCTCGGCAACATTTACATGATGGACGCCGGAACAGGGCTCGACCTGTCTTCTATCTCCACGTTTATCGACCCGATGCGAAATTCATCCCTGCTGGTTACCAATGGTGCAGCCCTGACATTAAACAGCAGCGGTTTCCTCTTCTCCGGGGTGGATATGAGCCTTTCCGGAGCGGTGGATCTCCAGACCAACACCTCGGTGATGGGCCTTTACGGCACACCGTGGCGCGGCTACCAGATCGAGATGCGCCCCACGGAAAGCACTGGATCCTGGAGTGTGTTCAAACGCATGCCGCTGATGCAAAAATCGCAGAGCGTCGGGCCTGCCGCAGTCGAAGGAACCGAATACCGAGTGTTCGAGATCAATGGCGAACCGCCGGTGGTGGACCTGACTCCTGCCGGACCGGGCACAGCCGGGCTCGTCCTGTATGGTTTAACCAACGCGACCTACCGCATCGAAACGAGCTTGGGTCTAGAGAGCAACACCTGGACGCTCGGCGCTCCTATTACCATGACCAACGCCTTTCGCATTCTGCCGCCGGTCAACACCACGGCATCAAAAACCTTTTATCGCGCTCGAAAATTATAGATGGTCCGCCTTTCCTAATTATGACAACCCCCGCTTCGGAATGCCCAACGCCAGCCTGCGAGAAATCAGTAAAAGACCAACCAATGCCAGGGTTGCGGGAATCAGCTTTTCCCATCGGAAGGCGGAGGGTAAATTGCAACTTCCTACCCGCCAGACCAATAGCCAGCATCATTGGAACTGTCCCAACACCAAACAGCGCCATGTAGAAAAGGTCTGAAAACGGATCGGATTTACCTCCTCAGATAATATCACCTGTGAAGTGCAGCGCACAGGCTTGGCCATGACAATCCTTGAGACCAAATCGATCACTGCCAGCCACAAATTCACGACGGTGACCTTTGAAAAAATCGAGGGCAGCCCCTGGGAATTTTTTAAGGTCCAGCGTGTGCTGAAGTAGCCTGAATGGGAATAGTAACCCGAGAGGGGGATGATGCGATTTCAGGGGAGACTGGATTCCGCCACTCGCCTGCCTGATTGTGCACAACCTTCGAACTCTCTTGACTTTGTGAAAAAAGTTTTATAAAAAATTCTCCCAGCCTGGCCCCCATCCAGACAACACCAAATGTCGGATACACGTCTATGAAAACGATTCCCACACTCCACCGTCCCTTTACCCTGCTCACTGCATGGGCGCTTTTAGTGCACACCGCCTCCGCCACTATTTCCACGAGCCTGCAAATGCAGCTCGGCAATGCCACCGGTGCCATCGTCGATACCAATAATCACAATCACTATCTCGTGCAGCGCACCGTCGAGGCGCTTGATTTTAGCGATGCCCTTGGGGAACCGTGCTGGGCTGCGTGGGATTTGACCTCGAGCGATATTGGCGGGTCTGGCCGTTCATCCTCGTTCTATACCGACACCAATTTGCCCCCCAATTACTATCGCGTGAAGACGGACGACTACACCAACTCTGGCTTTGATCGCGGCCACATGTGCCCCTCGCTTGACCGCACTGACACGACCAATAACAACAAACTCGTTTTCTTCATGTCCAACATTGCACCGCAGAGCCCGGATAATAATCAGGGGCCGTGGCAGGACTTCGAAGCGTATTGCCAGAGCCAGGCCCAGGCTGGCAACGAACTCCTTATCACTTGCGGCGGCAGTATTTTTGACGGCTCACGCATCCAGCCCAGCGGGAAAGTTTCCATCCCCGGTTACACTTGGAAAATCGCCGTGATTGTGCCACCAGGCGGCGGCACAGCTTTGAGCCGCATCACCGCCTCCACACGCGTGATTACGTTAAAAGTTCCGAACATCGCAGGAATTCGCTCCGTGCCGTGGTCCAATTACGTTACTTCTGCCAGCCAGATTGAAACGGACACTGGTTACACATTTTTCACCGCGGTCTCTTCGAGCATCGCGGCCGTGCTGCGCGCGAAAGTAGATGGCGCCGCCGCGCCGACAATCTCCAACTTTTCGCCCACCAACGGTGCGGTTGGTTCCAGCGTGGTGATTTCCGGTTCGGGATTTACGGGTGCCTCATCGGTGAAGTTTAACGGCACCGCCGCCTCGTTCACGGTGAACTCCAGCACGCAAATCACGGCCACAGTTCCCAGCGGAGCAACCTCCGGGACCATCTCGGTGATCGCTCCCGGCGGACAAGTCACCAGTGCTGGAAGCTTTACCATCGGCGTTTCGGGCTATGTCGTCATTAGCCAAGTGTATGGCGGCGGTGGCAACAGTGGCGCAAATTACAAAAACGATTTTATCGAACTTTATAATCCTGGCACTACCACGGTGAGTCTAAGCACCTACGCCGTCCAATACGCGAGTGCTGCTGGCAGCACCTGGCAGGAAACCACGCTTTCCGGCTCGATTGCTCCCGGCCATTATTATCTGATCCAGGAAGCCGCAGGCACAGGTGGCACATTGAATCTTCCCACGCCGGAAGCCATTGGCACCATTAGCATGTCGGCCACCGCGGGCAAAGTCGCCTTGACCAAAACGCAGACGCTTCTTGCCGTCAGCAATCCGATTGGAAATCCCGATCTTGTGGACTTCATTGGATTCGGCGCGGCCAATGCCTATGAAGGTGCAGCCCCCGCCCCGGCGCCGTCCAACACAACCTCGGATCTTCGCGCAAATGGCGGGGCGACGGATACCAATAATAATTCAGCGGACTTTGCCGCCGGCAGTCCCAATCCGCGGAACTAAAATTGTGCGCTATCCCGGCGCAAGTTATTGCGCGCCCGCTAAGCAGTGAAAGCACGCCACGCCATCATCGTCCTGGGTTTGGGTGCTCTCGCTGGTTTCGTCGTTTGGAACTATTGGTTCAATCCCAAACCAAGTGAAAGCGCCGCCGCTCCGCAGCAAAAACCGTTTCGCGAACGAATTGAAAGCCGTTCAACCAATCCTCCCCCAAAAGATTTAACCGTCGAAGCTTCGCTGGCATTGCGCGAACCAGATTCCCAGAAGCGGCTGGAATTGTTTGTCGCGGGCTTCAGACGTCTGGTGGAATCGGATCCCGACACGGCAATAAAATTTCTGCGCACCATCCCGCCCGGAAACGAGTTCGACCGGGGCCTGTTCATCGCCCTGGATAAAATTGCGCAACGCGATAGCACCAAGGCGCTCCAACTCGCGGGAGAATTGGCTGCGACGCGAGAGCAAAAGGCCGCTTACAGTTCTCTATTCGATCGTTTCGCACGGGCGGACCTGTCGCGCAGCGTGGTGTTATTGGGCGCGGTGCAGGAACCAGAAGCGCGCCAAAACGCAATACGCGCCATCGCTTCGGTTTGGGCTGCGGCCGATACAACGGCAGCACTGGAATGGGCACAATCCCTCGGAACCGATCAAGGCCGCAATATGGCCATCGAAAGTATTCTGTTTGATCTGGCCAGGCGGGAACCCGCGAAAGCATTCGCCAGCGCCGACCAACTTTTGCCCCCTGGGGAAAATGAACGAGTTTTGCGCAGTGCCATAAAGCAACTGGCCGCTTCGGACGCAAACGCCGCAGCGCAGTTGGTGCAGCGCCTGCCCGAAAATGAACTGCACACCGCATTATCCCTGGAAGTGGTGCGAGGACTGGCCGGCCGAAATACGGATTCCGCCCTCAACTTTATCAAAACGCTGCCCGTCGCAGAGCAACCCCTCGCCTTGAACAATCTTCTCGATGTTTGGGGTGCCAAGAACCCAGCGGAAGCGGGGCGATACGTCGAGCAAATGACTCCTGGTTCCGATCAAAACGCCGCCGCCGCCCATTTGGGAAATGCTCTGGCGCGAAAGGATGCAACAGCCGCCATTCGATTCCTCGACTCTCTGCCCAACGAGTCAGCGCGAGAGGCCTCCATCACCAGCGTGGCATCCGGCTGGGCATCGCACGCGCCCGCCCACGCCGCGCAATGGGCGCAAACTCTTCCCGATACTGCCGCGCGCGGCGAGGCTGTCCGCAGCGCCTTGTCATATTGGGCGATTGATGACGCTGCCGCAGCCGGACGATTTGTGCAGGGCCTGCCAAAAGAAGACCAGCCCAATGGCGCCATGGCGATAGCGCAGACTTGGGCACAGACAGATCCTGCCGCCGCGATTACATGGGCGCAGTCGCTGCCCTTTGCCGATTCCTCTGAACTGGCCTTGCGCGAGGTTGTGACGCGCTGGTCGGACAACACACCAGCCGCTGCCGCCGCCTGGGCCCAAAAACAACCCGCAGGCCCCCAACGCGACGCCTACATCCGGACCATTCTGGATAAATGGCAACGCGTGGACAACAAGAGTGCGGAAGCATGGGCGCACGGTCTTGCACCCCAAAAGTAACCACTCACCCGATTTTCCAAAAAACACCCCCCATTTTAGATTCACTTCCAGCCATTGGGCCTTGTTTTCTGGCAAAGAACTGCCAGATTTAGCCTCAGTCCCCCTGATTCGGCCACAAGGCCCTTATGAAAACGGACTAAAAACGTGGCAAAACCGTTAAAAAAATGTTGGCAATGGCCCGTTGCTTGGCAATAGTCCCCCCCTGCTAAATCTTATGATGAAAAAGAAACTGTATTTGTGGGTTCTCCTTCTATTGGGAACTGTAGGCTTTTCGCACGGCGCTTTTGCCAGTGAAGCCGATATTGACATACCGTCCCTCAACCAGGTCACCTTCAGCGGCTTGGGGGGCATGTCCGGCTTAACATTAATGTACATGGGCCTGGGCATCTGCGTGATTGGTGCCGCATTCGGGATGGTCCAATATTTCCAGACCAAAAACCTGCCGGTGCATGACAGCATGGCCAAAGTCTCCAATACGATTTGGGAGACATGCAAAACCTATCTGTTCACCCAGGGCAAATTCCTCGCCATCCTCTGGTTCCTCATCGCGGCTTGCATGGTCTATTATTTCATGGTGCTGCAACACAACTCGGTTGCTCACACCATTGTAATTCTCCTGGCATCCATTCTCGGTATTTTAGGCTCCTACGGTGTGGCCTGGTTCGGTATTCGCATCAATACGGTGGCCAATTCCCGCGCCGCCTTTTCCGCGCTCCAGGGCAATGCCTTCGCCACCCTCGGCATTCCGCTCCGTTCCGGAATGAGCGTCGGTCTGCTCCTCGTCGCTGTTGAACTCTTCTTCATGATCTCCATCCTGGTGTTCCTCCCGTCCGACCTCGTCGGCCCTTGTTTCATCGGCTTTGCCATCGGTGAATCGCTCGGCGCCTCGGTGCTCCGTATTTGCGGCGGTATTTTCACTAAAATTGCCGACATTGGCTCCGACCTCATGAAGATCGTCTTCAAGCTCCCGGAAGATGATCCGAAGAATCCTGGTGTGATCGCGGATTGCACAGGCGATAACGCCGGTGACTCCGTCGGACCCACGGCAGACGGCTTTGAAACCTACGGCGTGACCGGTGTCGCGTTGATCGCCTTCCTGGCGTTGGCCCTGGCGGCCTCTCCGAAGATTTGCGCCACGTTGATCGTGTGGCTGTTCGTCATGCGCGCGCTGATGATTGTGACCTCGTTGGTCTCCTACTTCGTCAACGAAGTGATCAGCAAGGCCAAATATGGTGGCTTGAAGGATTTCGATTTCGAAGCCCCGTTGACCCATTTGGTTTGGATTACTTCGGCGGTATCTATCGCCATCACGTTTGTCGCGAGCAAAGTGTTGTTGGGCGATTTTACAGACGGTGCCGGTGTTTCCCAACCCGCATTGTGGTGGGTGCTCTCCGTCATTATCAGTTGCGGCACGGTGGCCGGCGCGTTGATCCCGGAATTCACCAAGGTCTTCGTCAGCACGAGTTGCAAGCACGTTCGTGAAGTGACCAACTGCTCCAAACACGGCGGGGCCTCGCTCAACATTCTCTCCGGGTTTGTCGCGGGCAATTTCTCCGCTTTCTGGATGGGTCTTTGCATCATGGTGTTGATGGCTACATCCTATTATTTCTCGCAAAACGCCGCACTGCTCGCGCTCATGCCGCCGAAGTTCATCTTCGCCGCTCCTATTTTCGCCTTCGGTCTCGTGGCTTTCGGTTTCCTGGGAATGGGTCCTGTGACCATTGCCGTTGATAGCTACGGCCCGGTGACGGACAACGCCCAGTCGGTTTATGAATTGAGCCAGATTGAAGCGCGCCCGAATATCAAAGCGGAAATCAAACGGGACTTTGGTTTCGATGCTGATTTCGAAAACGCCAAGCACCAGCTTGAAAAGGGCGATGGTGCTGGAAATACGTTCAAAGCTACCGCTAAACCGGTGCTCATCGGTACCGCTGTCGTTGGCGCTACCACCATGGTGTTCGGCATTATTATGCTGCTCCAGCGCAAATTCGAAGAGCAGGTGGCCGCGGGCGGCACAGGACCTTTTAAACCCGTCGTTGAAGCTCTGTCGATCGTACAACCCGAAATCATTCTCGGCCTGATCATGGGCGGCAGTGTGATTTATTGGTTCACGGGCGCATCCTGCCAGGCCGTCGTTACCGGCGCTTATCGCGCGGTGGTTTACATCAAGGAAAACATGCAACTCGATGCCACGACCGCTTCCGACAAGGACAGCAAGGAAGTTGTTCGTATTTGCACTGAGTACGCGCAGAAGGGCATGTGGAATATCTTCATCGTGGTATTCTGCTTCGCGCTCGCGTTGCCGTTCTTCAACTCCTACTTCTTTATCGGCTACCTGATCGGTATCGCCTTCTTCGGTTTGTTCCAGGCCATTTTCATGGCGAACGCCGGTGGCGCCTGGGATAACGCCAAGAAAATCGTGGAAGTGGACTTGCGCCAAAAGGGCACCGAACTCCACGCCGCGACTGTTGTCGGCGATACCGTGGGCGATCCTTTCAAAGATACCAGTTCTGTGGCCATGAACCCCGTCATCAAGTTCACGACGCTGTTCGGGCTCCTGGCTGTGGAAATCGCCGTGACCATGAAAGACCAGACGACCAAGACCGCCATTGGCGCGTTTTTCTTCATCGTCGCTCTCTTCTTCGTCCATCGCTCGTTCTACGGCATGCGCATTCCTGAAGAGGATACAGGTTCTGAAGGAACACTGGTGCTGCCACACAACATGCACGGCAAGTTCAAGGAGAAGATTTAGTGGTTTGCGATGTTTGACGCGCTGATTATCGGTGGCGGGCCGGGGGGCAGCAGCGCGGCAACATATCTGGCAAAAGCAGGCAAGCGGGTGCTGCTCCTGGAGAAGGAGCAGTTCCCGCGTTTCCATATCGGCGAATCGCTCCTCCCCTATAACAAGCAAATCTTCGACGAACTCGGGATTACGGAAGCTTTGGAAAACGGGCCGTTTCCCAAGAAGTTCGGCGCACAATTTCACCTCGGCGACGGCATTCGAAAAAACAAATTCCGCTTTCGCGATGGCCGCTTCACCCGCGAACCGCAATCCTACCAGGTCGAGCGTGCGGAATTCGATCACTTGCTCCTGAAGCATGCCCGGACTTGCGGAGTGGATGCTCGCGAAGGCTGGAGCTTTAAACGGTTTGAATCCAATAAGGACTCCGTCACAGTGGAAGCTGCTGATCCAACGGGCGCCGTGCAGACGTTCACCGCAAAATTCCTCATCGATGCCAGCGGCCGCGGCAACGTCACTGGTAATCAGGAGAAAGTGCGCGTCACGCATCCGCACCTCAAAAAACTAGCCATCTTCGGGCACTTCAAAGGCGTGATGGTGGACGAGGGCGAGCGTGGCGGGGACACAGTGATCGCGCGTTTGGAGAACAAATGGTTTTGGTTCATACCGATTGGTCCTGACAAGGTAAGCGTAGGCTGTGTGATGGATGCGGCGGAGTTCTCGGCCAAAAAAGAGAAGCCCGAAGCTGTCTTTCAAATGATGGTTCAGAGCAGCCCCGCCGTTGTAAAGCGCATGGAGAAGGCCGAACTGGTTTCGCCAATTCATGTCACCAGCGATTTTTCGTATCGCAACAGCCGGCTCGTTGGCCAACGCCTGTTGCGCATCGGTGACGCCGCCGGCTTCATGGACCCAATTTTCTCTTCTGGAGTCTATCTGGCGATGCTTTCCGGGAAGATGGCCGCTGAAGCCGTCACCAAATCTCTGCGCTCCGGGACAGCGGGAGAGCGTAATCTCGCTGTTTACGAGAAAAAGATGCGCCGCGCGATGGATGTTTACCTCAAAATGGTGGAGGAGTTTTACACTCGGCCCTTTGTGGAGGTGCTGATGCATCCGCATTCGCGCTGGGGGCTCCCCTGCGCGGTTAACGCATTGCTCGCAGGAGAACTGGAAGGCGGCTGGTCCATTTGGTGGCGCATGCGCATGTTCTTTCTGATCGTAAAAATTCAGGAACGCTGGCCAATCGTCCCCGCCATTCGTTATCTGCGCGGCTTAAGTGGAGCTAAACCTTGAAGAAGCTGGCGCATGACTCGAAACATCCGATCCGCGCGGAGCGTCCTGGAGTGCGCTTGTCCTCTAGCGCTCTTAACGACGTTGCAAATTTCGAGGCATTCGAATCAACAGAAGGCCTTGAAGAAAGGCAATGCTACCTTTGGATTAGGCAACTAGTCCTTTTGCAAAAGACACATATAACCAGCGGTCTTCTTCTCACGCTTTTGCTTCTTTCCGGTTGCGCCTCAGCCCCGCCACCGGCGTTGGATTTATCCACACCAGGTTGGACGATCTTGCAAGGCCAGGCCCTCTGGCATCGTAAAGGCAGTCCTGATCTGGCTGGAGAACTATTGTTGGCCACAAACGTGGATGCCCGCGCCTTTGTCCAATTCTCCAAACCCCCCATATCGCTGATAACTGCGCAATCATCGGCCACCAGCTGGGCTATTTCATTTCCGCCTAATCACAACTACCGCGGAATGGGTGCTCCTCCCCGACGACTGCTCTGGCTGTACCTTCCTAAGTTCCTCTCAGGAATCCCTGCTGACAAAGACTGGACCTGGGAAATGCACACTGATAGTACGTGGCGTCTCGAAGATCGCAAAAGCGGCCAGGCGATCGAAGGCTTTCTCAAGCCATGAAATTTTCCCGGCACTGGCTTTGGCTATTGCTCGTGCCTGTTATCATCGGCTTTTCCAGGCTGCATTTTGATGTCGAAGTTCTGGACTTGCTACCCGCAGATGTCCCCGCTGTTAAGGGTTTAAAGATTCTTCAACAAACCTCCTCCAACGCCCGGCAACTGATCATTACGGTGCAGGCGAGCGACGCCGAAGCCACCGAAAGCGCCGCTCGATCGCTGGCCGAGAGTCTTCGGCACGCTTCAAATCTCACAGAGTCAGTGACCTGGCAGCCTCCGTGGCTGGAACATCCAGAACAAAACGCCGAATTGATCGCCTATATTTGGTTAAACCAAAACCCCGCTGCTTTTCAGGAGCTATCCCATCGCCTCTCTCCAGGGCAGTTGGACAAAACACTTGCCGACACTCGCGAGCAAATGGCCACCTCTGTTTCTCCGTCGGAAATGGGTGCCTTTGGTTACGACCCTTTTGGGTTCCTGCGGCTGCCGGGAAACGACAACGAAAGTTTTGGCCAGGGCGATCAACTGTTTACCTCTCCCGATGGCCGGTTTCGCGTGATCTTTGTGCAAGCCCGGCCCGAACTCCGAGATTATCGACAATGTATCGCTTGGATTTCGAACGTCCGCACGCATGTCGCTAAATGGCGCATGGCTCAAAGCGGGCCAGAGCCAAGGCTGGAATTCACGGGCGCACCGGCTTTTCAGGCCGAGATCGCAGGTGGCATGCAGAAAGACATGACCGAAGCCATCGCCGGCACGTCCTTGATCATCGCGATTTTGTTCTGGCTCGCTCATCGGCGACTCGCTCCCATGCTGTGGCTGCTCACGCTGTTGGTTCTAATCCTCGGAGCGACGCTGGCGTTGGGTGGTTTGGTTTTTGGGACGTTGAATGTAGTGAGCCTGGGATTCGCGGGCATCCTGCTCGGCCTCGCCGTGGATTATGGCGTCGTCCATTACCAGGAAGCCATGTCCGCACCCCGCGCAACGATTCCCGAAATCCGCCGCGCTATTGGCCCCAGTATTTTTTGGGCCGCTGTCACCACTATCACTGCCTTTCTAATTTTAAATCTCGGCGACATGCCGGGCCTGGCGCAACTCGGCACGTTGGTCGCCATGGGCATCGCACTTTCCGCCGCCGTGATGCTGTTCGCTTTTCTGCCGCCCCTGCTCCGAAACCGGCGCTCAGGTATCGACTCCTCGCTGGAGCCGCCATCAACAGAAACCCCCACGGTTGTTTCTTCCGCTCAGTCGAGATTGGTTTTCGGAGCTACTGCATTGTTGCTGGTGGCCGCTGCCGTCATCCTGGGCAAAGGCCTGCCTCCCATGGACCGAAGCGGCGAATCCATGCGCCCAACCAAAAGCACCGCGTATCACGCCGCCCTGGAGATTCAAAAACAGTTAAGTCGAGACGGAGAGCCTGTAATGATCCTTGTCCCAGGAACCGATGAGGCCACCGTGCGAGAGCGATTGGAGAAAGTTCAAACGCACCTGCAAGAGGCTGTTACCAACGGCTTGCTGAATAGCTTTTTGTTGCCGCTGTCGATCTGGCCCAATCCGGCCAATCAGCAAAACAACAAAGCTGTGGCGCGCGAGCTTGCTGCCCAACGAGAGGCTTTTCACTCCGGCGCTACGAAAGCTGGATTCACAACCAACTCGTGGGTGCTGGCCGACCGAATTCTGGACGCATGGAAACATCTGTCGGTTAATACCAACGCTGTCTGGCCCAGTGGTGAGGTTGGAGAATGGATTACGCGAAAAGTATATGCGCGCCACGGAAATCAATTAATTGCCCTTGGAATGGCAACGCCCTCCCCTTCCTCGCGTGCCTCTCAGGATTTGGAAAAATGGATTCTACCGGTGGAGCGCGAAGGCAGCCTGGTATCCAGTTGGGACCTTTTGGGTCCGGCGGTGCTGAAGCGGGTGCAAAAGAACGTCCCGCGTCTCGTCATCCCCATGCTCTTGCTCGTCGGAGCCTCGCTCTGGTTTGCCTTTCGCCGGCCGTTGGAAATTCTTCTGAGCATCGCGGTTCTCATCTTAAGTGCTTTGGGATTGCTTGCCGTGATGCGCTGCGCTGGCTGGACCTGGAATGTCCTCAATCTCATGGCGCTACCCTTGATGTTGGGCACTGGGGTGGACTACAGCATCTTTATGCAGCTCGCTTTGCGCCGCCATGTGGGAGACATCGCCGCCGCGCATAAGTCCGTGGGGCGAGCGCTGCTGCTCTGTGGTGCCACCGCCATGGCCGGCTTCGGATCACTCGCCTGGTCGAGCAATGCTGGCATCGCCAGTCTCGGAGCGGTCTGCGCCGTGGGTATCGGATTTAACATGCTGCTCTCCGTCTTCCTTCTGCCTGTTTGGTGGCGCGCGTGCGCGAAGCGATTTAAATGTGATTTGAAACCGATTCGTCATCGTGGCCCCTCGGCGCTCTATGGCGCTCTCGGATGGCGTTTCGCGCTCACACTCGCAAACGTCCTCCCCAGGAGTTGCTTCGAAAGTCTCTGCATTCTTGGCACCAAAACTTACTGGTCACTGGCGCCGCATCGCCGAAAAGTAATCGAGACAAACCTCCTGCCCTTATTTGCTGGAAATCGTGATGCCGCAACGGCCGCCACGTGGGACATGGCCACTCAGTTCGGCCTTAAACTGGCTGATCTCTGGCGCTATGAAAGTGGCGCACCCGTGGACGATCTCTTTGCCGAAATGGAAGGATGGCAAAACTTCGAGGCAGCCTCAAAAGGAGGCAGGGGGGTGCTGCTTTTGACTCCGCATTTGGGCAATTGGGAATTCGGCGCGCCCGTCATGAAGAGACACGGCGTCAAACTGTTGGTGATAACTTTAAAGGAACCTGGTCTCGGCCTGACTGAAATTCGAAAAAAATCTAGGGCATTGCGAGGCATTGAAACGTTTGTGATCGGCGAAGACCCGTTCGCCTTTGTGGAAATCATCAAACGACTCGAAGCGGGGGCCGCCGTGGCGCTGTTGGTGGACCGCCCTCCCGCCGCCAGCGCCGTTGAGGTTGATCTGTTTGGCCAATCTTTCACTGCATCGATTGCCGCCGCGGAACTTGCGCGCGTCTCCGGCTGTGCCTTGTTGCCCGTTTACCTGCCTCGCACGCCAAAAGGATATGCGGCGCGGATGCTGCCAGAAATTCCATATGATCGCCGATCATTGGGAAACCGCGAGGCCCGCCGCACTCTCACGGCGCAAATCATGCGTGCCTTCGAACCCGTTCTGCGGCAATATCCCAGCCAATGGTATCATTTTGTTCCGATCTGGCCAAAGAACTCCCCCCAGGCGCCACGATGAACAGAAGCATATTCAGAAAATGGAGGGCCAGTGCTATTGCGGGACTCGGATTTTTTCTGGGCGCCGCGGCTTTTGCTGCGGAGAACGCGCCGTCAATTGACCGATGGCTCTCCGCCCAGACGAACCTGCACACGTGGTCGGCCAACTTGACTCAAACTCGTTCGCTGAAAACTCTGGCTCAACCGCTGACCGCTCCCGGACGCATTTGGTTCCAGGCACCGGGAACGTTTCGCTGGGAACTGGGCAACCCGGCGCAAACCATTGCCATCCGCCGCGATTCCCAAATGATGGTGATATATCCCCGCCTCAAGCGCGTGGAAAAGTATCCATTGGATAGCTCGGCCCCCGGCCCGTGGCGCGACATGATGATGATTCTCGACGCCGGCTTTCCCCAAACGCGCGAGCAACTCGAGCAACACTTCAAGCTTCTGGCGGCAAACGAAACTGCCGATGTCGGCGCTTATCAGTTGCAACCTAAGTCCGCGATGGCCCGCCGCATGATTCCCCAACTCGATATCGAATTTGATTTAAAAAGGACCGAGCCGCGGGCGACCACCTTGCATTTCGCGGATGGATCCACGATGCGAAATGATTTTACCAACTCCGTTTTGAATACGCCTATCGAACCGGCTCTTTTTAATTTTGAAATCCCCTCGGATTACACCGTTAGTGAACCGATGAAAGGCGCGAAAAAATAGAACTCTGTGTTATACCCTCGAACAAATCCAGTATCGGAACCTCATCGGGTGGCGGTGACGGGAGCCGGGATTGTCACCTCCCTGGGGCTTGGCTGGAGAGCCAATGCCGATGGATTTCGCGTCGGGCGACGGGCCTTTCGGCCAGTCAGCTTATTCGACGTCTCGCGGCAACGAACCAAAGTCGCCGGCGAGGTGGAACTTCCCCCCGCGCTTCCTCAGTCTCGCCTGAACTCGGCGTATTCTCGCCGACTGGATCGCGCGTCGCATCTTTTGTTGCACGCCGCCGCGGAGGCTTGGGAACAATCGCAATGGACTCCAAAAAGTGATCTTCCCATGGTGTTAGGGACAACTTCCGGCGGCATGAGCATGGGTGAAGCGTATTACCGCCAAACGCTGGCCACGCCGCTCAATCATCGTCGGCAGCCACGACGGGTGATGCAATATCAGGCACACCGCCAGGCTTTGGATTTGCAGCAGGCTTTTGGATTCTCCGGCCCAATCACGATTATTGCTAACGCCTGCGCATCCGGTGCGAATTCAGTTGGCCATGCGTTCGAAATCATTCGGAGCGGACGAAGCACCCAGGTGCTCGCCGGGGGTTACGATGCGCTTAGCCAGCTCGTTTTTGCCGGGTTCGATTCGTTGCAGGCGCTATCTCTCACCGAATGTCGGCCCTTTGACCAACATCGCGATGGCTTGGCCCTCGGCGAAGGTGCGGCTGTGCTGACGCTGGAAAATTTATCACACGCGGAAAAGAGAGGCGCGACGATCTTAGGCGAAGTCGTTGGCTATGGGGCCGCGACCGACGTGCATCACCTTACTCAACCACACCCGCAAGGTGACGCTGCTCTGGCTTCGATGTCTGCTGCCTCTGCTTCGGCAGGTATTCGCCCTAGTGAAATCAGCTACATCAATGCCCACGGCACAGGCACTCCATTGAATGATTCGGCGGAAGCGGCCGCAATCAATCGGTGGGCAGGAGATTCAGCGGGAAAGCTGCAGGTCAGTTCCACGAAAGCATCAATTGGCCATCTGCTGGGCGCGGCGGGGACCGTGGAAGCCGTAGTCTGTCTCATGGCCATGCGAGAGCAGTTTCTCCCGCCGAGCGTGAATGTGCAAACTTCCGATCCTGCCTGCTCGTTTCAAATCGTACGAAATCCGCAGTCAGCCCGGGTTGAATATGCTTTAACGAATTCGTTCGGATTTGGTGGCGCGAACGCAACCTTGATCTTGCGGAGGTGGTCGTGAGCGGAGTTTATGTGGCAGGAATAGGCGCAGTTTCTCCGGCAGGCTGGGGAACGGAAGCCCTGCGCAAAGCGATTGAAAGCAAAACGCCCGTCCTACCCACCCTGATGGAGAAGCCACTCTGGAAGAATCCATTGCCTCATCGCCCAGTCCCCGCGCCGTCAGTCGCTCCAGAATTTTTTAGGCACGCCCGCTTTCGCCGCACCAGCCCGATAGCGCAATACGCCATGGCCAGCGCCGCCGAAGCTTTGGGAATTGGACATAAAGTCGAGGAGTGGGGAAGGGTGGGTGTTGTTTTTTGTGTCATGGGCGGCTGCGTCAATTATTCGCGGCGCTTCTATGACGAGACCTTGAAAGATCCATCCACGGCCAGCCCCCTCGTTTTCCCGGAAACTGTCTTTAATGCCCCGGCCAGTCACATCGCCGCCTTCCTCCAATCTACCGCTATCAATTACACCATCGTGGGAGACCAGGGCACATACCTCCAGGGGTTGGCGATGGCCGCAGAGTGGCTGGAGACAAATCGCGTGGACGCTTGTCTCGTGCTCGCTTCCGAGGAAATGGATTGGATGATGGTCGATTCCTTTCACATGTTTAATCGGCAAACCATTGTCGGCGCGGGTGCGGGTGCGGTTTTGCTGGTGAGGGAAGATGCCGCAAACCGACCCCGGATCGAGCGAATCACATCTCCCTTCTGCTACTCTCCGCAAGTCCGACCGGTGGAAGCGGCGCAGCAGATGCGCGCGGAGTTGCCGGAAGGCAAGCCCGGCTCTTTGCTTTGCGACAGTCGCCAGAGAATCGCCAATCTCGATCGGCCTGAGGACTGCGCGTGGTTAAGCTGGACCCACGAAACTGCCTCTCCCAAGGCTATCCTGGGCGAGGGCTTGATGGCCTCTTCAGCGTGGCAGTGCGTTTACGCAGTTGATGCGCTGACCAGGGGCCAATATTCCACCGCGAACATCAGCATCGTCGGCTCGAACCAGCAAGCCATAGGCGCCCATTTTTCTATAGCCCCATGAAACCGGTCCATTTGATCTTAACCGTGGCAACGTTCGGTATTCTGCTGCTCTGCGTTCAGGCAAAGGAACCAAAGGAATCCGCAAAAAAAGCAAAGGCCGCTGAACCCTCTCCCTGGGCGCCGTTCGTCGAAACCAATTTCCCCTTCTTCTCCTCAGTCCTCGATGCGCGCGATGCCGATGACAAATCGTTTACCAACAACCTGACTCCACGCGGTTTGATTCTGAATCTGGGTCACGACCGCTGGGCCTGCTTCGACGTGGACCTGCTGCGCGTCTCGGCGATTTGGCAGGGAAAGGGAGTCACTCCCGTTTCGATGTCGCAGATTTCCTACCAGATCGCTGGCGCCAAAGCTCCTGATGGCCAGGAGAAACTTCCCCACATGGACGGCTCACCCTGGCTCGTGAATGGAATTTATCCGGGATGGCAGGTTGGGCATAATTTCACTTTTTCTGATCCGCGTCCCGAGTGTCCGACGCCATCGGAAGTGGGGAGGGGTCCACTGCCCCTGACCATGGGGCGCTTCCAAGCTGTGCGGTTTGAAGGAACCGGCGTGCGGCTTGAGTATCAGGTTGACGGTATCTCCATCGCGGAACGGATTCGCGTTGGGGAGTCAGGTGACGTCTTCCGTCAATTTGAGATTCCTCCGCATTCCCAGTCATTGGCGGTGGTGCTGGGTAAAAAAGTTTCAGCCAAAGCCGAACTGCAATTTAATGTTCAGGCCGCTCCCCAGGCTCGTCTGGTCACACATAGCAATGCTGTTTCCACTCTGGAGATTCCAGCTTCGAGTAAACCGTTGGTTTTTTCGGTTTCACTCTCATTAGCAGTGGATCCTGGTGTTCCGGGCACCTTGGAGAAGGCTAAACCAAGGTGGCCGGCGAAGGTCCAAACTCGCGGTCTGCTTTCCACCGCCACAAATGAAGCCTATGTCCTGGATGACATCGCGCCGCCCCTTGCCAACCCGTGGAAAAGAAACGTGCGCCTCGCTGACATCGCCTTTTTTAGGGACGGTCGCGCCGCCGCTGTCACGTTCGACGGCGATGTTTGGCTGATTGACGGCCTGAACGGTGATCTGACAAATGTGGTGTGGAAACGATTCGCCTCGGGTTTGCAGGAGCCATTGGGCCTTTGCATCCGTAGGGAGGAGATTTTTGTATTTGATCGCAATGGGATTTGGAGACTGCGCGATACAGATGGAGACGGCGAAGCCGAACTGCACGAACTTTTCTCCAACCAGTTCACGCAAACCGCCGAAACACGCGAATACGCCAATGGCATGAAACTCGCGCCGGATGGCTCATTCGTCATCGCTAAGGGTGGCCAGCAGGCGTCCACCATCGGATGTCAAAACGGTTCGGTATTACGAGTTGCCGCTGATGGAAAAACGACCACCACTCTGGCCTGGGGGTTGCGTCAGCCCTTTATTGGCGTCAATCCCGTGACGGGCCAGGTAACTGCCAGCGACCAGCAGGGCCATTATGTTCCCGCTACACCCATCCATATTATTGGAGACAACCAGTATTACGGTTTTCTCAGCGAACTCCTCCCGAAGGAAAAGTATCCCGCGCCCATTGCGGATCCGCTGACGTGGGTCCCACACTCTATCAATGCCTCAGGCGCCAGTCAGGTCTGGCTATCCAATGCTCGCATGGGACCGCTCAACGGCGCACTGCTGCACATCGGGTACTATCGGCCCGAATTATTTCTCATTTTGCCAAATAACCGCGGATCCAGGCCCCAAGCCAGTATTCTCAGCCTGGCCAAAGACTTTTCCTTCCCACCGTTGAATGCCGCCGTGAACCCGGTCGATGGCCAGCTTTACCTCGTCGGCTTTCAGATTTGGGGAACCGTCGCCAAAAATATCAGCGGCCTGGCGCGTCTGCGCTACACGGGGGCGCCCAGCCTGAACCCCCGCGAAGTTGTGCCGATGCAGCAAGGCGTGCTCCTCAAGTTTGATGTTCCTCTCGACCCGAATACCGCGTCCAATCCGGATAACTATTCCGTGGAACTCTGGAACTACCAGCGCGCCTCTACGTATGGTTCACCTCATTTCAAACTCGATGGCAGCAAAGGCCAGGATACACTTGCCGCCAGTGCTGCCTACCTGTCCACGGACCATAAATCCGTTTTTGTAGCCGTCCCCGGGATGAAACTCGCCATGCAATTGCGCGTCGGTTGGGCCATAAAATCCGCTGCGGGCACCGCCATAAACCAGAATATTTACACAACACCCTACTCTTACCCAACTTTCACCCCACCCACCGAAGGCTTCGGCGACATTCGCGTGGACCTCACCCCCCGAACCAAAATGCAACAAGTGAAAGTGCCAGTCACCGTCGCCGAGGGCGAACGACTGGCCAGCCTAATGGGCTGTGCCGCCTGTCATTCCGCGGACGGCTCAACACTCGGAAAAGTTGGACCCTCATGGAAGGGTTTGTTTGGCAGCGAACAGGTGATGGTGAGCGGGGCAAAAGTTACGGCCGATGAGAATTACCTGCGTGAATCAATCCGGCTGCCCAACGCGAAAATCGTGAAGGGCTACGACAAGTCAGATGCTGGTATGCCGAGCTACGAAGGCGTTTTAACCGACGCCCAAATCGAAGCCCTTGTTCTCTATATCAAGTCCTTATAGGCGGGAGGGTCTTGAACGCCTCCCCTTTTCCTGAAACGATGCGCCGCAACCAGTGAAAACGTTTTTACGCTTTTTGGTGCGGTTGCTGTTTCGTTTCCGGGCCTATAACACCGGGGCCCTGAACGCTCCCGGGCCGGTGCTCCTGCTTCCCAATCACACCTCCTGGTTCGATTGGCTGTTCCTGGCGGTGTGCCTCGATGATGACTGGAAATTCGTCACCTCCAGCACCACGGCGCAACTGAGTTGGTTCCATCGCAAGATCATGATCAACCGCTTCACCTTTCCGGTGGACACCGCGTCACCTTACGCCGTGAAGCGCATGGCCGAGTTTCTTCAGGCAGGGGGGCGCATGGTTCTGTTTCCGGAAGGGCGCCTCTCGCAGACCGGCACGCTCATGAAGCTGTTCGATGGCACCGGCTTCCTGCTTTATAAAACAAACGCGAAAGTAATTACCTGCTATTTGCGGGGGGCAAATCGGATGCCGTTTTGTCCGCATCCTGGTTGGAGAAAACTGCTGCCGCGAGTCAGCGCCCACTTTGGGGAGGTATTGACTCCGCCCCGTCCGCAGGATGTCAGCTCCATGCAAGCCAGGGGTATCCTGACAAACTGGCTGCGCGACAAAATGGTCCTGCAGCAATTTGAAACCGAAATGGCCTTTGGCCCTGGCGATCTTTGTTCTGCCATTTTTCAGTCGGCCGCGCAGCAACCTTGCCACACCATCATTCAGGACGTCTCCCTTGAACCCTTGACCTACCGCAAACTCGTTTTGGGTGCGCGCCTTTTCAGGGAGGTGTTGGTTGAAGGAGTAAAAGACCAACGTGTCGGGGTGCTTCTGCCGAACGTTAAAACAATGCCGATGATCTTGCTGAGTCTGTGGGATGCGCAAAAAGTCCCAGCCATCCTCAATTACTCAACAGGCGCAACGACCATGCTGGCTTGCGTGCGTTTGGGGGGGCTTAAACAAATCCTTTCTTCGCGAGCTTTTGTGGAGCGTGCCAAGCTGGACCTAAAACCGCTCACCTCTGCGGGAATTGAACTCATCTACCTGGAAGATCTCGCCAAAAGGATTTCTCCCGTGCGGAAACTGGCCAAGCTCGCCGAGCACATCCTTTTTCCGCCTGCGGGCAATGCAGGAGTGAATCCCGAATCGACCGCAGTAATTCTTTTTACGAGTGGCTCCGAAGGTATGCCGAAAGGGGTGGAGTTGTCTCATCGTAACGTGCTCTCCAACATCCGCCAGATGCTTGCGGTCACGGACCTCAGCGACACCGACCGTGTCTTTAATGCACTGCCACTGTTCCACAGTTTCGGCCTAACGGTGGGAACGCTTTTGGCGCTCGTGCGTGGAATGTTCGTGTATCTGTATCCCTCGCCTCTGCACTATCGAATGATTCCAGCCGTGTTCTACGACACCAATTGCACCGTCATGCTCGGAACCAACACGTTTCTCAATGGCTATGCGCGCAAGGCGCATCCCTACGATTTTCGCAGCATGCGATACTTATTCGGGGGCGCGGAGAAATTGCAGGATGCAACCGCGCAAACCTGGAATCAAAAATTTGGCGTGCGCATTCTTGAAGGTTATGGCGCGACCGAATGCAGCCCATGTATCAGCGTGAATACTCCGTTGCGGCCAAAACACGGTTCGGCGGGACGATTCATGCCCGGCATGGATTACAGGATTGAAACCGTTGATGGCGTTGAGCGCGGCGGTCGACTCTTCGTGCGCGGCCCCAATATTATGCGGGGATATCTCAATCTTGATGCCAACACTGTGTTCAAGGATTTGAAAGGATGGTACGACACCGGCGATATCGTGGAGGTCGATTCGGAAGGCTTCATTCACATCCTGGGGAGGTTGAAGCGCTTCGCCAAAGTCAGCGGAGAAATGGTCAGCTTAACCGCCGTGGAAGATGCGCTCGCAGGCGCTTTCCCACAGTACGGGCTTCGCTGTCAGGTGGCAGTTGTGGCGCGGCGTGACGAAGACAAAGGAGAAGTGCTCATTGCCGTTACCAATGAACCAAAATTGCAAATGGACGATTTACGCGGCGCGATCAAGGCGCGCGGGTTGCCGAATCTGTTTGTCCCACGGGAAATTAAAGTGGTGCGCGAGATTCCCAAACTGGGCACGGGCAAGGTCAATCATCGGGAATTGCAAAAGTTGATTGCGGGCTGATATCCACAACGCTTCGCGTAGTCGCCGACGTCAGTCGGCGCATTTCAAGATTCAAAAGGCCCCTATCAACGCCGCGTAAACCACCAGATCGCTAAATCCTGTCCTCCAAACATCCAAATGATCGCCGCCAACGCAATGTAGGGTCCATAAGGCAGCCGACTGGACCACTCTTGTTTGCGCGCGAGGATTAACATTAGGCCCACCACGGCGCCGATCACGGAGCTTATCATCAGCGAGAAGATGGCGGCTTGCCACCCCAGGAATGCCCCAATCGCCGCCATGAACTTTACGTCGCCAAAGCCCATTGCTTCTCGCGGCAATGTCATTTCCCCAGTAATGGCTTCCATGTGCGGAACTTGGTCGGGTGAAAATTTATCTTCATTAATACGCAACTCTACCGGCGAAAGGCGAACCTTCGCGTCGCAATAGCAACGGTCGATCAGTTCCAGCCTTTTCGCGGTGAAAACAATCTTGTCAGAATTCCGATAAAACAAATCCTCATACGCAATCCTTTCCGCCGGCAAAATCAAATCCGTCTCGGTAAATAGAATTTGGCTGTCGCTGGGAAGCTCGAGCTTCTGCCGACCGAAGAGCAGTTTTCCGCCGCGCAGGATCAAATAAATGACTCCACCGCCGATGACGATTCCCATCAAACTCGCGAGCAACGATTCGGAGGCCAGCTTCTTGCCGTGCATGGCAGGTACTGCGAAGGAAAGAAGAAATCCGACCACCATGCCGCCAATGGTAATTTCATCCGGAATGATGAAATGTTCAAAATCGATAAATGAGGCAGCAATAAATCCCGCCAGCAGCACGCAACTGGTTAAAGCCCAGCCCGCGGACTGATGTCCAAATTGCAACCAGCAGGCCAGAAACGCCACCCCGGTCAACAATTCAACGAGGAAATAACGGGCCGAAATAGGTGCGCTGCAATTAGCGCATTTACCCTTCAAATAAAGCCAGGTCACAAGCGGAATGTTCAGATACCATGGAATCGAATAGTTGCAGTGCGGGCAATGCGACGGCGGGGATATGATACTTTGGCCCAAAGGCATTCGATGAATGCAGACGTTCAAGAAGCTTCCGACAATCGACCCAAAGCAAAAGAAAACCAGCGACCAAAAGTGAAAAGGCACGGCGGCCCAGACTGCCGGATCAAACATGGCGCATTTTTCCTTTATTTGCTGAGTGTCCGCCGCTATTTGCCATAAACATTTGCTTCGAGTCCTCTCCGCATTTCTCCGATAGGAGCAGGTTTCCCTGTCCATATCTCCAAGGCCTTGGCCCCCTGGTAAAGTAGCATGCCCAATCCGTTCGCTGTTTGTTTTCCAGTTTTTTCGGCCAGATTCAGAAACGGTGTTTTAGCTGGCCGATAAATCATGTCGTAAGCCGCCTTGGTCTGTTTCAAGGAAAACTGCTTTTCATCGAACGACAAGGCGTCCCCATCCTTTAATCCCAGTGATGTGCAATTGATGACCAAATCCACTTCGGAGTTGGGATATGCCGTGCTTGTTTTTACTTGCGGATTCCGTTGACCAATTTCGACCGCGAGTACCTCGGACTTGGATTGAGTCCGATTAATCAAGAAAAGTTCAGCGGCCCCTTCGGCGGCAAAGCGCAGAGCTGCTACTCGACCTGCTCCCCCCGCACCCAGTACCAGAATGCGCGCGCCCTTTATTGTGCAGCGCAAATCTTCCTCCACAGCCCTGACTATGGCATCAGCATCCGTATTAAATCCATGAGAGCGAACTTCATTCACCTCATCGGCTTCAACTAAACCCAGGGGCACCCAATGGCCGGCGCGATTTTTCGTTTCAAACCGGACGGTGTTCACTGCTCCCCAAACCTTGGCTGACTCATCCAGCACATCCACCATTTCCACCGCGAGCAGCTTATGCGGCACGGTCAAATTCAGGCCGATAAATCCCATGGCTTTCGCTCCCGCAATTGTTTCCCGCAGGCTTTCGGGCGGAACGTCAAATGCAAGATAGCGCCAATTTAAGCCCAGTGAAGTGATGCCAGCATTCTGCATTGCCGGGGAGGCGGAATGCTTCACAGGGTGTCCCAGCACCGCGCAATAGCGGGTCCTGGCATCGATCTCGTGATTCTGTGAACCTGACACGCGCTGGTTATCGCAAAGCAACCGCCAAACTTCAAAGTTTAACTTGTAGGACGGCAGACAACATCGTGGGAGGGATCGACTCAGTTCGGTCCCATTTTGATGCCTTTAACTTTTAACCTCGCCACGTCGCGGTCGTCTGCTTAAATGCGGCTTCAAATTTTCCATGATATGAAAAGACAAATTTGGGCCTTCTCGCCTTTGTTTTCGTTTGTTTGCGGTGCACTCATCGCCTCCGCGCCTGTTTCGCTCCAAGCCGTCGCACAGAAGCCCAACATTCTCTGGCTGATTGCTGAAGATATGGGGCCGACCCTGGGATGCTACGGTGAGAAAAACGTGTCCACACCCAACTTGGACCGCCTCGCCCAAAAAGGGGTGCGCTATAATCATTTCTACACTACCGCTCCAGTCTGCTCGCCTTCGCGTTCGGCCTTCATGACGGGCATGTATCAGACCACCATCGGCGCGCATCAGCATCGCACGCCGGACAAAAAGCCGTTGCCGGAAGGCGTGCGGGTGTTGCCTCACTGGATGAAAGATACCGGTTATTTTACGGCAAACCTGGTAAAACTCCCCGACGCCTTTGAGTTCAAAGGAACCGGCAAAACGGATTGGAATTTTATTTCGCCCGGCGCCGATTTTGATTCTGCGGATTGGGCTGATCTGAAACCCCGCCAGCCGTTCTTCGCCCAGATCAATTTTCATGAGACGCATCGCGCTTTCAATGGACCAAACAAAGCGGACCCTGCGAAAATTGAATTGCCTCCCTATTATCCAGACCATCCAATTACGCGGAAGGATTATGCGCGTTATTTTGATGCTGCGATGGAGTTGGACCGCAAGGTGGGATTGATCCTGGCCCAATTGGAGAAAGAAGGGCTGGCCGAAAATACCATCATCATTTTCATTGGCGACAATGGCATTGCGCATGTGCGAGGGAAGCAATTCTGCTATGAGGAAGGGTTTCGGGTTCCGCTGCTGATTCGGTTACCCAAGTCGGTCCCATCACCCGCGCATTTTCATGCAGGCTCAGTGGACGACCGTTTGTTGGAGGCGATTGATCTCGCGCCAACGATGTTGACACTCGTCGGAGCGGATATTCCACCGAAAATGCAGGGCCGACCATTCCTTGGCGAAAAGACAGGCAAGCCGAAAGAGTATGTTTTCGGCGCGCGGGATCGATGCGACGAAACGGCGATGCGCATTCGCTCCGTTCGCGATGCGCGTTATCGCTATATTCGAAACTTCACTCCGGAAGTGCCATTTCTGGCGCCCAACAACTACAAAGAAAAGCAATACCCAGTCTGGAACTTGCTCAAAGAATTGAATGCCCAGGGTAAATTGACGCCCGTGCAAGCCGTGCTCTGTGCTCCGCGCCTACCGGATGAAGAGCTCTATGATCTCCAATCCGATCCTCACGAAATTAAGAATCTTGCCACGTCAGACAAGGCATCGGATCAGGCGATCTTGAAACGATTGCGAACCGTCCTGGGAAATTGGATCAGGGAAACCAAAGATATGGGTGAGATACCTGAGGCGAAAAAGGATTCTTCGGCTGGAAATGACAAGCCGAAGAAGCGGGGTAAAAAAGCCGGAAAATAAAAACGTTCCGGGGATGAGCCGCTGTGAATATCGGAATTACGGGCAGGTCAGTATCGCCGCCGCGCGATAATAGCGTTGTTCGCCGGATTTGGGGATGACCGCTGACCAGGACCCATCTGCTGATGTGACCGTGTTTGTCTGGCCCGTTACCTGCCATTCAACCATGGGCGCTGCGGCGTTTGTGTGTGTGACTAAATAATACTGCGCGCTGGGTGTGCCCCGAAAGTTCAACGAAAATGTGCCGTCGAGGTTGTCATTGATACCGGTGATGACGTTGGTCTGGCTGCACGCGCTTGTGGAAACCATGTAGTCATACGTGCCATAGGGAACATCGTCTCCGTTGTAACCCCGCACATGCAAATACCAGTTCCCCCCTGGACCCACGTCCGTATTGAGGACGCCGGTGCTCCATTGCGTTTCGTCTCCGGTGAAGCTGTGGGTGGAGGATTGGTCCCACGCGTAACGATAATACTGCACGCGGCCCTGACCAAATCCGCCGACGGCATTCCACGAGACGGTGCTGAACGGAGGGGGGTTCGTCCGGCTGGGAATTATATTGGCTAACCCCGGTGGCACCGAATGGGTCCACACTGTTGAGTAAATGGTCGGGGCGGCGGAATTATTCCATGCGCCGCGAGCGCCCGTGTTGTTATCCCGCGCGGCAATTGTGTAGGTATAAGGCGAATTGGCAGTCAGGCCGGAATCGCTCAACGTCGTAGTTGTGCTCCATTCGCCTCCCGGGCCGGCGGGCAAAATCGCAACGGCGTCCCGGAAAACTTGCACGCCGACGTCACCAACTCGATACCAGTTTTGCGATTCCTGATTTCCTGCGCTACCGGCGGATTCGTCGCTGCCGGGATCGACGTTGATCCCCTGGTCCAACGGAATGTTCCATGACAGGTTGATTTGGTTTGTGCCCGTGAGATTAACGCTGGTGAAGCTCGGATCCTGCGGGGGCACATTGTCCACGAAAACATCGTAGTATCGCGCGTAATTCCCGGAGTCCTGAAAAGTCGATCCACCGCTGATGCCGCTGTTTTGGAACGAGGTGCGGCCCGATTTGCTGACCGCAAAGAAATGGAGCCGGCGATGACCCACGACCCCGGTTGCGCTATGTGACCAGTTGGTGCCCGTCGGTGTGCCGGAAACATCTTCGTAGTCCGAATCGGTGCCACCTAACGCCGAACCCCATTGATACTGCATTGTGCGCCAATACGGGACGGGTCCCTGGCCGCTGGAGGAACCGCTGGCCGTCACGGTTGGATCATTGCCGTAGAATGCCGCGCCGTTGACGGGGTTGCTAACGCCGTAAATATTGCTAACCACGATTTGTGGATACCACGCGTCCTGTTCATAACCGAGGCTGTAGCTGTAGTATCCGCCGAAGTCATAGTAATTCACGGCTGCCTCGTTCAGGTTAATGTTGGTGCTGGTTCGCAGGCTGGCGGTCGCCTGAAATGCGGCGGTGCCGTTATGAACTTTAAGCAACACCCGGTTCCAGCCGGCAGCCAGCGTAACGGCCGCAGTTGTGTCCTGGTCGCGAGCCAGCGTCCGGGTGGCGTTGGTGTCGTTCTTCAGAACTCCATTCACCCAAAGCCTATTTCCATCGGAAGAGCCGATGGTAAATTTTGGCGTCGCTCCACCGGGAGAAAAGAGCCAGGCGAACGCATAGGCATCCATATTATTGGTACCGCCGTGGGCGTTGGCGTTCCCCTTAAAATCTAGAGTGTTGGTGCTGTTGCAATCACCCGTGGTAACGCGGCCCGGTCTTTCACCGTTCAATCCCATGGCGGTTCCAATGACATCGCCATGGCTGGTATCGACTGCGGGATAGAGATAAAGACTGCTTTCGGTGAAAGATCGATTCGAAGTATCGCTGACACTGCTGGAGGGATAGCCGCCGACGCACGTCCAGTCATTCAGGTATTGCCAGCGCGCGCCTTGTATATGCACCTGGCTGTAACCCACGGAGAACCCTCCGCAGTTGGTGCTGCAACCGGCGCCCGGACTGTCGTCCTTGGTATTGCTGCGGATCCCGCCAAAGCTCGTGAGACTGACGGCACCGGCATAAACAGATGGCCAGGAACAACTATAGGCACATTCGTTGATGCTGCCAGTAATAGCGGGGCTGATATCAGTTCCAGCCGCGCTGAGCACAGTAAACTTAGCGGTGGCGGAAGCGTGACTATCGGGAACCAAGGCGGTGATGTTGAGATAACCGCGCCCGGTAAAGCCATAAGTGGGCATGGGAGGCATCCAACGAATATCCCGATCGAAGACGGTGCAGGCGGACCCAGGAGGGCCGGGAATTCCGAACGAATACCAAGCAGGGGCGCTGCAGGCAGTGTAACTTACGTATGAACCGCTGCGTGATGTGGAGTCACCCGTCCAGTCAAAGGAGTAATGTCCGCTGTTGGTTCCCGGTCCGCCCAACACCACAGCGATTTTCGTCGAAAAAAGCGAGCCGAACGAGCTTGCCGGTTCCTGCAGCACCCTCCACGCGAAGGTATAAGTGCCCACACTAGAAGGCGCGATTGCTGAAACAGTGAAGGTGGCGTTGGCACCCGGAGCAATGGAGGCAGATGGAAGCGAGGCTCGATTGGTTCCCCAGATCACATTGTTTGCTGGAGTTTGTGACCCGAGTTTGTAGGGCACGCTGCCGCTGTTGGTCCAGGTGGTCCCACCGTCATTTTTAAATTTGATGGTTGCTGTGAAAGGTTGGCCCGCTGTGACTGTGGCCGGAACGGTGCTGCTAACATATAGAGCACTATCGCCGACGTTAATCGTCGCGGAAAACGTGTCTCCAAACCAATGCACTCCCTCCTGCAACATCTTCCACGCAAATGTGTAGGTGCCGGGAGTTGCGGGTGCGGTAGCAGTGAAAGTGAATACCGCTTTTTGTCCCGGGGCGATGGAATTAGTAGGCAAAGCCACGCGGCTTATTCCCCATGTGGTATTATCCTGCGGGCTTTGGGATCCAAGTTTATACGGGTTGGCGCCACTGTTGGTCCAGGTCGTGGCACCGTTGTTTGTCATCGTTATCGTGGCGGTAAAGGTTGCACCTGGCAAAACCCCCAGCGGCAGATTGCTGCTGACCACTGAACCAAAATCACCGACGCCGCCAATCACCAGCTTGGCAATGAGGGCATTGGTTGTGCCATTGAAGACATCGCCGTCAACCGTGCCGGAATGATTCGGCACGGTGGTGCCGCCATATTGCCACAAGTCCCAATTGCCCGATCCCCATACATTGCAACTGGAGCAGACGCTCCAGGGAGTGCCGGTCTGGGCTCCGCCGCTCCAGTTGGCCACCCAGGGAATCCACTTTGCGATGGTGCTGTCGAACTTGCAGTTTGCATTGCAGGAACTGGCGTAAATGACCGGTCTGACAGTGATACCGACTGCGGCAGCATTGTTGGAAACCACCGTGCACCATGTGTTGACCCATTGAGACAGAGTGGTGGTCGTATAAGCGCTATAGGAAGCTTCCACATCAAGCATCGGCATCATATAACCGCCGCCGCCCTTGATGTACGGTTTGGCCACGCTCCAGAAATAATTGGCCTCATTGGTGGCGCCGGCGTTGCCGGTGTTCAAATCATATCGGGCGTAATGATAGGCGCCGATCGGCACCCCGGCGGCTTTGGCATTTCTTTCGTTGATCAGGAAAGTATCGTCGGTGGACCCAACTCCCTCGGTAGCTTTGGTCCAGGCGAACGCGATGCCGTCGTTTTTTATTGCTGGCCAATCGAGAGCTGTCCCTTGCCAATGGGAAACGTCGATACCCATGGGCCGGTCTCCTCGTGCTGTGTTCTGCAAAAGTCCTCCCGTCATCGCAGCCAGCAGTATTATTTTAGTCAGTGGTGAAAAACGGGCTCTCATTCATTTTCTTCCAATGGTGATAAGTCGATGCGTTTACCAATGTTCCCGAGTTATGGGCTGGAAAGCAAATTGAATCGGGCGCAGAAAGGGAATTTATTTTGGTACGGCCGGCATGCATGCAGGCACGATGCAGAGATCCCTCCCCCATAAAGGGCTGGATCAGAGCGTTTGGAGCGGCGGCGGCCTATTGAATCAAACGCCTGGTAAAGGTAGGATTCAAAAACTGTGAATCTCGTCTCCCAGGCAGTCTGGAGGTATATGGCGGTTGCTTTTGTTTTGTTATCAGTCAGTTGCGGATACGCTGGCGAAACAAATGCGCCCCTTTTTAATCCCCTCGCGGATACGAATTGTCCCGCCACAGTGCTGGTGTTTGTCAGTAACGACTGTCCGCTGGCGAATCGGTATGTGCCGGAATTGCATCGATTGCAAAAGGCTTTCGCGTCTCGAGGCGTGAAATTTTGGCTGGTTCATTCCGACCCGGAGGAAACGCCTGCGGAAATTCGCAAGCATACGGAAGAGTTCAAAATTACCCTTCCAGAAATTTGCGATCCAAACCAATCTCTCGCGAAGCTGGCCCGCGCCACGGTCACTCCCACAGCTGCTATTTTCATTCACGGAAAGGAACTGATTTACCATGGGCGGATTGATAATCGCGCGATCTCCCTTGGCCATGAACGAGCGGAGCCGACGCGGCGTGAAGTGGTGGATGTGTTGGAGGCGGTTTTAGACGGGAAGCCTGTGCCGTACGATCACACGAAAGCTATTGGCTGTCACATTCCGGGTATGCACTGAGCCGCAGCTTGCCAAGGCTGCAAACACCGCATCGAGGAACAACTTCTTGTCGGGCGGCCCCTTGACGACCAGATTTCGCAGTGCTTAGTTCAATTTTGAATCTGAACACCTTGCGAAACGAAATCATCGTCCCAGCTGCGAATAATAGCGGGTTCTTCCGCCTCACTGGGCTATAGCCAGGTGGCGGTGATAAACCCAGATTATCCGGGACTATTCCGAAAGAATCCTGGCGACTTTTCGGCGAAGCTCTGGATCTTTTATCATCCGATCGCGAGCAACTTCCTTACCCCGCCGCATGACATCTTCATGCAGTTTGGCGAGGTCCGATCGTTCGTGAGCGACGGCAATTAGGCTGACACTCCCCATTTCGTCTTTCGATTCTTCTCCCCACGTCACGCGCACCGGTGGTTTGGAGGGGTTGTGCGGATTGCTGGATGAATTGTCCCAATGAATTTCAACATCGAGCCGGGTGCCGGTCGGCAATTTTACGAAGTCCTTGAAATAATAACGGTCCTGCCACGCAAAATCCCAATCCTTGATGGAGAGCAGCGTTTTGACGTCGCCGCCCGGGAGGGTGGCAGTCATTTTCATTTTGGCGGCGAGATAATGCGCGTGCGCGGCGATGCCTACGGCGTCAATCGCGGCCGGCAGGGTGTAGGTATCGCGCAGGACAAAATCTTTTTCGCCCGCCGGAATGTCGAGGCCCGAAAAGAGTGAATAATGCGGAGGCATTTGGATGCGTGTCATTTTTCGGTCCGGCGCTTTCTTGGCGAAATAAAATCCGATAAGCGATTTCTCGACTTCGGGTTTTCCCGTGGGATGAAAGTGGTATTGCACGACGAGGTCGGAACCCTTGGGCACATGTAATGCGAGTCCCTCGGGGAAGAAGCTCGGTTGGGCCCCAACCGCCCAGCCGCCGAGAGGTATGGCCGCGCCGCCTGCGCGCATGCCGCTGAAGCCGGGTTCGCTCCCCTGCTGCGCCCGTTCGTGAACACGCCCGTTGCCATCGGCAAAATAGAGAACATGATGTACGGCCGCGCGGGCGGAGGGGCGCATGTCAATCGCTGTGATCCACTTTTCTTCGGTCAACCCAAGGGAAACCGGAATATTCCGATAAATGTCGGGGCCATCGGCGGGCACATGAAACGCGGCCGGCATTTCGATAACGAGATCTGGTTCGCCCAGCCGCCAACCCGATGCAAACTTCGGTGGTTCCGGCTTTGCGCCTCCGCCTTCGGGCATGCCTTGTTCCACCCAGGCTTGAATGAGCGCAATCTCGCGATCAGAGAGTCGCCGCTCATCGCGATAAGGATAGGACGCTACTTCCGGTTTCCAAGGGGGCATCAGACGAGTCTCCGTCGCCTCAGCAATCGTCTTGCCCTTTCTCTTCACATTTTCATAGGACAACAACGGAAATGGCGCAGCCTCGCCGGGCCGATGGCATGCGGAGCAATTGTGGTAGATGATGGGCGCGATGTCGGCGTTAAAAGTAACGCTCTTTGGAATTGGGCTCGTTGCCGCCAGGGCCGGTATGGCAACGATGGCGAGGCAGGCGCCGACCAATGCTCGGACGTGGAAAATTGCTGTCATTTGAATGCGACATTATAGCCAGTTTGCCGTGCACGGGAAAGCTCAATTGCGGTGGTCAGTGTTTCTCGCCGGATTCGGGTTTGGCCTTTTTCCACGGCATGTCGGGGAATTTTTCGGGCAACTTCACTGGGGCAGCCTTGGGTTGGGCCATGCGCAATTCGGGGTCGTCGGTGGATTGCGCGCTCGGCGGGGCCATGTTTTCTTTCCAGGAGGCGATGCGGGCTTGCAAGCCGTGATGTTCCGCGGTCTTTTTATCGCCGTTTTTCATGTAAAAGAGCGAAAGGTTCGTGTGAACCAATTGTTCGTTGGGTTTTAGTTTCTCCGCTTTATGTCCTTCGACGATCGCCGTAGCGTAGTCGCCTTTCCGGTAGTAGCACATGGCAAGGGAGAGTTGGGCGTGGAAGTGCGACGGGTCTTCTGCCAGAATCCCTTTGAACTTCGCAATGGCGGTGTCAAAATCGCCCATGCTGAAATCAAACGTCGCGTCATCGCACTGGTCCTGATGGTTCCCCATAATTTTTATTTTTTTTGACAATCAAAGTTAACGCCCGAACCTAACCGGGCGCAACTGCGCACACCAAATGTCTTTGCCAATTCAATTATTGTCCACCGACTTCGACGGAACTCTTTTTGCCGAATTCGAAAACCCGCCCGTGCCGCTCCATCTCCAGGAAAAAATTGGCGAACTGCAGGCGCAAGGCGTCAAATGGGCCATTAACACCGGACGCGACCTCGCCAGCCTTATGGAAGGAATGGGACGGGCGCGCTTCATTGTGAAACCGGATTATCTCATTTTGATTGAGCGCGAGATTTATTGCCATGAAGACCAGCAATATGTGGAACTGGCGGATTGGAACCGGGATTGCAGCCATGTGCATGCAGAATTATTTGTGAAAGTGCGGCAACATATCCCCGAAATGATCCAATGGGTCAGCGAACGGTTTCGCGCGACGATTTACGAAGATGCCTATTCCCCGTTCTGTTTTATTGCGGAACGGACGGCGGATGCGGAGCAGATCCACGTTTATCTGGATGGGTTTTGCCAAAGAATCCCGGGCTTAACGGTGGTGCGCAATGATGTTTACGCCCGGTTCAGCCATGTGGACTACAACAAAGGAACGGCGCTAAGAGAGTTGGCGAGGCGGTTGCAGATAAAAACCGACCACATCCTCGCTGCGGGGGACCATTTGAACGACTTGCCAATGCTGTCTCGAAAATACGCGCGCTGGCTGATAGCACCAGCCAATGCGGTGGATCCAGTTCGAGAACAAGTGATTCGCGAGGGGGGATACGTGAGCCATTTATTTCAAGGGAACGGGGTGGCGGATGGGATCGACCGCGTTTTGAGGGAAGCAGGGCAGTTGAAAAGCGGTAAGGTGAAAATCTAAATTTAAATTCAGTGGACTATTCCGGGGGTTGGTAACTGCCGACTTTTTCAAGGTAGGGACATCGCGCTGCGATGTCCACTTTCCCCTTCTTCCAACCTGTTAGCCGTACGTCGCAGCGCGATGTCCCTACCCCCCGATAAGAAATCTGGATGGTTCGGTGCTGGTGCATCCGTGAATCAATTTCGGACGGAATGGAGTTCATCCCCCCAGCAGGAGTGATTATTGCGCGCGCAATTTTGTGTAGAGGGCGCTGAGGCGCTTGCGTTCGTGCCACGAAATCAGGCCGGCGATGAGGAAAATGGCGCAGATGGTTGCGGGTTCAGGCACGGCAGCGGGGCGAATACGCCCGTCAGCTTCGATGGTCGCGCCGTAGTAAATTCCAGAACCGTTGCCATAAGGATCCTGCCAAACAACCTGCGACAATTGCCCAGCCGTTAAGCCGCCACTAGTGGTGCCAAAGTAAATGTGTTCTGCCCAGTCGGAGTAATTTGTAATGGTGAGTGTATAGGTTCCCCAGGATTGACCGGAACTGTCGTGGAAAGCGAGGAAACTGTTGGTGCCGGTTCCCAAATCCAGGAAGGAATCATTCAACAGCGTTAGTGTCCCAACTGTCTCTTTATAACCTCCCGTGGCAAAAGTGCCGCCGGACATGATCATGGTTACACCGTCATTCAGGCGGTCGCTTGCGCCCAGGAGCAGCGTGCCCTGCTCGATCTTGAGGAAGTCCGTCACGGTCATCGATTGGTCGAGGCGGGTTGTGCCGGCGCCCTGTTTGGTGAATTCAAACACGCCATTCAACGGCGCTGACCCACTCACTGTGGTGGTCACGCCGCTGTCCGCGTACATCGTGACGCTCGGTCCATTCACGAGAATTGTGCCGGAAGAAATAATGTTGCTGTGTGTCTTTAAAATGCCGTGGCTGCCGCCGCCGGGGCCGCCATAAATATATCCCGCATTCAATGTCGCTTCCCCGTAAATCTCCAGCGTTTTGCCGCCCACGGGATTTCCACCTGCGAGATAGAGAGCGCCACCGTTGATATCCAGGGTAGAAGCGGTGCCGCCGACGAGTGTGTGATCCGCGCTCATTTGCACTTTGCCGCCGTTAATCACCAGGCCTGCCCAGTTCATGGTGTTGACGTTGGTTGCGCCGAAGACGAACCAGGTGTTGGTCGTGCCGGAAGTGTTGAATCCGATCTTGATATTGCTGGGTGAACTCGGCATGGCCGTTACGTCATTGGTGAAATTCTCATTGTTGTACGACCATGTGAGCGTGCCACCGGTTCCGGTTAACGCTCCCACGCGGGTGCTGTTGAGGAAGTTTGTGACCACCGAGCCATCGCCATGAACTTTGAGTTCACCGCCATTGATGGCCAGATCGCCCGAATAACCTGTCCCGCCGCCGACGGTCAAGGTGCCCGAGCCGGACTTCGTCAGGGTGCCCGAGCCAGTAAGTTGATTGGTGCCGCCGAAGGTAATAGTCTTGCCGCTATTCACATCCACGGTGCTTGCCGCCGTGATTGACAGGACCTTGTTGGTGCTTGTGGTGAACGTTTCAGAAACATTGAGTGTGCCGCCAGCCAGCGTCAGGCTGCTATTGGATGCGCCAAGGTTTGCTTCTTTCGAGATGCTTAACACGCCGTTGCTGACAGTGGTGTTGCCGGAGAAGGTGCTCGAATTGTCACCGCTCACGGTTAATGTGCCTGCGCCGGCTTTGGTCAATGCACCGCTACCGCTCAATTGACCCGCAGTCGCGAGGGTGAGCGTATTGGCCGTATCCACATCGAGCGTGCCGCCGCTGGCGCCGAGGGTGATGACCTTGCCGCTGCTGGCAGTGAACGTGCCGCCAACATTGAGCGTGCCGCCATTAAGTGTGACATCGTTGCCATAGGCGCCGAGGTTGTTCTCGGCCGTAATGCGAACCGTGCCGGCGTTAATCGCGCTATTGCCGGTAAAGCTGCTCGAGTTGTCGCCCGTCAGTGTCAGGGTGCCGGTGCCCGCTTTGGTCAGCGTTCCGTTGCCCATGAGTTGCGCCGCCGTGCCGAGTGTCAAAGTGCTCCCGCTATCAACGTCCACTGTGCCGCCGCTGTTGCCGATGGTGATGGTCTTGCCGGAATTCGCCGTGAACGAACCGCCCACATTCAAAGTTCCGCCGTTGATCACCAGGTCGTTGGCCGCAGCCCCGAGATTGTTTTCCGCCGTCACTCGCACACTGCCGGCGGTGATGATGGTATTGCCGGTATAGCTGCTGGAGTTGTCGCCCGCCAGGAGCAGCGTTCCCAGTCCTGACTTCGTCAGATTTCCCGCACCCGCCAGCTGGCTGGCGAAGTTGAGCGAATTGGTAAAGCCGGAATCGACGTTCAGGGTGCCTCCGCTGCTGCCTACGGTGAGGACCTTGCCCGAACTATTGGCAATGTTCGCGCCAATGTTCAATGTGCCGCCATTGAGCGTGACATCGTTATTCGTATTTCCGAGGTTGTTTTCCGCCGTGATGCGGACCGTGCCGTCATTGATAATGGTATTTCCCGTAAAACCTGCCGAATTGTTGCCAGTAATCGTGAGTGTGCCCGCACCAGAGTTGGTGAGATTGCCGCTGCCTGTCAATTGGCCGTTGGCTCCCAGGGTCAAAGTGCTGCCGCTATCCACGCTAATGGCACCGCTGTTGGCCCCGAGGGTAATCACCTTGTTATTGCTGGCGGTAAATGAGCCGCCCACGTTCAACGTGCCGCCATTGAGGGTGATATCATTGTTCGTGCTGCCGAGATTGTTTTCCGCCGTGATGCGGACTGTGCCGGCGGTAATGACAGTGTTGCCGGTGAAGCCAGCGGAATTATCACCCGTGATGGTGAGCGTGCCCGCTCCGGAGTTTGTGAAAATGCCACTACCAGTCAACTGGCCAGCCGTGCCGAGAGTTAAAGTGTTTCCACTATCGACGCTGATCGCGCCGCCAGTGGCGCCGAGAGTGAATACCTTTTGAGAGTTGGCGGTAAAGGTGCCCCCCACGTTGAGCGTGCCGCCGTTGAGGGTGACATCCGCGTTAGTGGCGCCTAGATTGTTTTCTGCGGTTATGCGAACCGTGCCGGCGTTAATCGTAGTCGTACCCGTGTAAAGATTGGTTCCAGAAAGCGTCAGAGTTCCCGTTCCCGCTTTGGTCAGGTTGCTGCCACTGATCACGCCGGAAAATGTGGTTGAGGAATTATCTCCCCCGGCCGTCAACGTGCCGGTTCCGAGAGTAATGGAACCGCCGCCCGTTATGGAGCCAACGGTGTCATTGAGATTGTTTAAGTCAAATGTCGCGCCGGTGCCTACCGTAACGGCGGTGCCATCAGGCAGCACATCAGCTTTGCCGAGGCGAAGAGTGCCTTCATTGATATAGGTGGAACCGGTGTAGGTGTTGGTGGCGTAAGTGATGAGAATCCCTGAGCCAGCCTTTGCCAGGCTGACTGCGCCTGAGCCGTTATTAGCTATGACGGCGTTGCTAATCGTCAAAGTGCCGCCCGTACCGACATGCGCATACAGCGTGCCGCCAACATTTTGCGCCCCGACCGTTAGCGTTCCATTTGTGATCAGCGAGGAAGCCTGCGAAATGAGCTTTCCAGCACATTGGGATCCTAAGCTTAGAATTCCACGTGGACAAGTTGTCGCG
>JADMIO011406737.1_pt1 | contig 81293 bp, 74 predicted proteins | sample 8958161 | NCBI WGS metagenome assembly JADMIO01 (sample SAMN16585339, study PRJNA669376) | soil metagenome | isolation source: Crop rotation soil | place: USA: Cullars Rotation, Alabama | collected 2011
TGTTGGTGTCGGTGTTGGTGTCGGTGTCGGTGTTGGTGTCGGTGTTGGCGTCGGCGTTGGTGTCGGTGTCGGTGTTGGCGACGGTGTCGGTGTTGGCGACGGTGTCGGTGTTGGAGTTGGTGTTGGCGACGGTGTTGGGGTCGGCGTCGGTGGGACGCAGGAGTAGTTTACCGTGTCGATTCCGATGTAGAGCGAGTTGTCACCCGACGGTCCGCCGTTTTCAACGAAGTACCGGAAGGCCATACGTCCTTTTACTGGAGTCGTTCCAACGCCACTGACAGTGACGATGAATTGTGTCCAGGCGGTTGGGTAACCGGTCGTTGTATAAGTTGGGTTGATGTCGAGCATCAGGTTAGTGAAGTCACCAACGCTGGTTGCGGTGTTACCCACATCCGTGCTCGTGCCGTTCGTGCTCATGCGGACCTGCAAGCGATCCGGGAAGTCAACTGGATCAACAGTGCGGGTGTAGAAGCTAAACTGCGCTCCATCCACCAGGAAGATCGGCGGCGTCAGCAACCAATTGCTGAGGGTCGCGACTCCGGAGCCGCTCTGGTAGTTGACCGCAATGTAGGAGTTCGGAGCTCCAGATTGTGAAGTAAAGGCCATCGAGTTGCCTTGGAACCAGCTGAATGCACCGACTGGCTGACTGTTATTCTGCATATACCAGCCCTTTGGCGTAACGAGATTCGTTATGTCGTCGAAGCCTTCACTCAGATCGCACACTGTTGGCGGAGGTGTTGGTGTTGGCGATGCCGTTGGGGTTGGGCTCGCTGTTGGAGTTGGGGTCGCCGTTGGCGTCGGTGTTGGAGTTGGAGTAGTCGGTATTGGAGTTGGGGTTGGCGTCACACAGGTGCTGAGGATGATGTCATCGATTGCCCACCACCAATCCCAGCCTGCTGTATAGCGGAACCGGACTCTGACATCCGCATTACCGACGTATCCATCGAGATTGATTGAATCAGCCACGAAGGCGGCACTGGCTCCTTGTGTCGTGCTGTACGACTTCACAGTCGTCCATGGGCCGGCGATGCCAGAAGTCGAAACTTCCACTGCGCCGACCGAAGATCCCAAGGCACGATAGAAGTGCCGGAAGCTCAGTCTCAAGGTCGTCAAACCGGTGGTGTTAACCGAAGGCGAGACCAGTCGTGTATCAACAACTACTCCGCTGCCACCAGCATCGGCATCGGACATGGCGAAGTTGGCGCCACCACCACTGTTCAATGGTGTTTGGCTACCCGAACCTCCGCAACCGGCCAAGCTTGGGTCGTACGGATTCGGGCGAACCGTCCAGTCGACTGCGGTTGGGCAGGAAGAACCTGTCGTCATGTTTTCAGCTGTCCAGGCACCGAGTCCGCTTTCGAAGTCCTGACTCAAGATTGCGGCCGAGAACGGACAAGGCGTTCCGGTTGGTGTCGGAGTTGGTGTTGGTGTCGGCGTTTCCGTCGGCGTTGGTGTTGGTGTCGCGGTTGGTGGAGGTGTCGGTGTTGGGGTTGTCGGAGTCGGTGTTGGCGTTGGGGTCGCGCAAGGGAAGTCGGTGATTGACACCGTGTCGATGCGCCAGCCGTTACCCGTCGTGCTGTTATCACTACCCATGCGCCAGCGCAGTACAACTGGTTGTCCAGCTGCTGCGGCCGGCAGCTTAGCGGTAGAGGTGATGTAGCCGCTGGAGGTATTGCCCCAAGCAGCGCGATTCGCGAGAGGATTAGCGAATCCGCTATTTACAACCGCGTTGTATCCACCGGTAACGAAGGTGCCGCCAGCCGTAATGATATCGGTAAAGGCGCCACCGTTAATGCTGATTTCGAGAACGCCACCGTCCCAGGTATTGGGCAAGGTGCTAGCTTCGAATGCCCAGTTGTTCCTGAAGGTAACTTGGGCGCCGCTAGTCGCGATCACCACTGAGGGCGAATCGATCCGTTTGTCGCTGACCACACTTGGTTCATCGACGAAGGCACTGTTAGGCGCGGTGTCCGGTGTGGTGGTCGATGTAACCCAAAGCGGGACTGGGCCAACTGCATTTGAGGCCACCCATCCGGCAGGCAATGCTGGTGCTACAACGGAGTCAAAGTTCTCTGAGAAGAGAGGCGTTGAAGGTCCGATAATAGCAACCGAAGCCGAGGCGCAATGCGCGCAGCTGCCGATATTGGCGCCGGTGACACATACCGTGTTAGTAAGGGTGCTGCCGCAATCGGCTTGAGTTGTCGTGCTGACAACGTGGGCCTTGGTCATCGTATTGCCAGCCAGTGTAGTAGGAGCGTAAGCGAGGCTCTGAGCTGGCGGAACACCTACGACTGACCAACCTGGATCTGTGTTTCCGGCGTCGATCGTCCAGTTCACTCCTGGTGAAGCTGGCAGATTATCCGTCACCACCAAGCCAGTCGCTGTGGTCGCAGAGACATTATTCAACGTCACCGTGAACCCGATCTGGTTGCCGTATGAGACGCTTGCAGCGTCGGCCGTCTTGGTTACAACAACATTGGCGCTGGTCGATGAGACAACTTCGTCTGCCCCGATGTCTGGGCACGGACCACGCGTATCATTGTCGAAGTCATTCGGAACACTCACAACATAAACGCCCGCGGAGATGCATGGGCTGAGTGGCGAGATGTGCAGATTTACGGTCGCGGCCGATCCGTTCGGATTCAAGAACTGCGGATCGTCCGAGATGCTATTGGCATCCTGGCCGGTCGCAGCCTGCCAGTTGGCGAGGGTCAATTGATCGCCTCCGAATGCACCCACAAATCCACCGGTCCCCGGCGCATAGAGGTCATTGAAGTTCGAGGTGAAGCCCGGACCGCTCAACGCGATAGCGTAATGCTTGCCTGTGCCAACTCCGTTGCTTCGCGAGTTGTCGAAGATGTTATCGAGATACTGGCGAGCACCAGCAGTAACATTGCTGACAAAGGCGAAGGTGGTTTGTGCGCCATTCACAGCGGTGCCACCAATGTAAATGCTGTTGTGGTAGAAGTTGTTAGTCCCGGCGATTTCAAACATGCCGTAGATCTGATATCCAGTCGAGATGGAGGCGCCGGTCGCGTCTACACCCAAGCGGACCATGTTATTCTTGTAAGTGCCCTGACCAGCGACGGCCAGAATACCGACCGTCTGAACGGTGGCTGCGGTCGAATTGACTGAAAGCGAGTGAACGAAGTTGCGTTCGACCACGTTCGCAGTCGCAGCCGGGAAGCTGCAATACAACGCGTAGATCGAGTTGCTCGCAGCACCCGAGTTGTTAGTCAGTGAATGAATAACGTTCTGACTGAAGACGTTCGGACCCGCAACGCCAGTTCCAGTCATAACCATACCGCTGCTTATGATCAGGGACGCTCCGTTAGAATTACCAACGAAGTTTTGGATTATGTTTCCAGTGGCGATCACATTCGCCAAGCCGTTCTGAATGCCATACATGGCATAGCCGCCTACGAGGAGGTCGGTAATCCCGCCCGCACCGGCGCCGCCGATTTGGTTATTAGCCAAGGTAGCCGTTGCCGCGGCCGAGGTGTTAAGGAGAATTCCTCTAAATCCACCAGTGCCCGTGCCGGTTCCGTTGATGGTGATCGCTCCGATTCTGTTATTCGAAATCGGATTCGAGCTCGAGCTGAAGTCGTAGATACCGACGAACCCACCGGTGCTGCTTTCGGTGAAGGTGATGGTAGAAGATCCATCCAAACTACCGATGCGGTTGCCAGTGGTGGTTCCAACATCATAACGACCGGCCGCGAGGAAGATGCCTCGGAAGGCCGCGCCGCTGCCGGTTCCGGTGCTGGCTGTGCTCTGGCTGATTCCCGAAACGACGTTGTTCTGAACACTGCTCGGCGTGACGGTGCTGGCAGACGTCAGATCCAAACCTACGAACAAGTTCGTTGTGCCGCTGATTGTTGTTGTTCCAGTTCCGGCTGCGGAACCGAAGCCAATCGTATTTCCGGTGTAAGTGTTGTTAAACCCGGACGAGCTCACCAGGATGCCAGAGTATTTCATGGCACCTGTCGTGAACACCCGTGGTGCTGTTTGGTAGACCCGGTTGTTCGACACTGTGGTGGTCGCGGTGTTGGATTGAAGATCTATTCCAGCCACGCTGAGAGTCGCGCTGAAGAAGTCGAAGATGTTGTTGTTGTCAATGACGTTACCAGTGTTGTGGTTAGGGCTGGCCGATCCAAGTGACATCACGCCTTTGGTCGGCAGGTTAACGCCGGCTGGGCCGATATCGTTATTGGAGATCGTGTTTCCGTTATTGGCTCCGCCAGTTGACGTGCTGATTAAGACGTTGCCGCCTGCCGTGGTCGTGCTCGCGGTGGACGAACCGCGGATGGTGCATCGTGTAACCGTGTTGCCGGTCGCACCATTAATCATGCGAACGGTGCTGGTACCCGCTGTTGCGGAAACAGTCAGGTTGGTCAGGGTTAACGAGTTTCCGCTCGCATTCAAACCATCGATGGTCACGTTGTCCGCGCCATTGAGATCAATCAATGGGAGACCGGCGGTGATGGTGCCGGAGACCGTTCTAGCTCCGGATGGCGTAACGAGAACTGAAGTGTAAGACGATGATCCAGTGCCGCTGGCGTTCAAGACAGCGCCGCCTGCGGGTTCGTTTGTATCACAGAAGATTGTGACCCCGATTACGCCTTGGTGGGTGCCGGCGTTGATTGCTGCGAAGGCCGATGCCACATCCGGGTATCCAGTTGGACCGGTGTTAGCCAAGGTGGCGGTAACGATCACGCAAGCTGGAGTTGGTGTTGGCGATGGTGTGGCCGTTGGAGTTGGTGTCGGAGTCGGAGTCGGCGTTTCCGTTGGTGTCGGTGTTGGCGTTGGAGTTGGGGTTGCGGTTGGAGCTGGGGTTGGAGTTTCAGTTGGAGTTGGCGTCGCGGTTGGAGCTGCAGTTGGAGTCGCAGTTGCAGTTGGCGTCGGTGTTGCACCCGTGATGGTGATCAAACCGCCATTCTGTGCCGGTGAGAACGTATTCAGCTGATCGTCGATCAACTGGAAGTCGTTTGGTGGCGCTTGCCAGATCAATGGGCTCGAGCTCGGAGGCGATCCGACGCGGCGAACGATAACGTTGAACAATGTGCCGCTGCCGCTGAGTGGCGTGAAGTCGAGCGAGAAGGCCGATACACGGAGAACTTTGATCGGGCCCACGCCGATGATGTTACCGGACACGTTCCAGTTGCTGGAGGTAAGCCCAGCTGGTTGTGTGAACGGAGTTTGGAAAGTAATGACGGTGGAATCGAAGCTGAAGTCGCCTTGGAATCCGACATAACCCGGGTCACCTGGATTCGGAGCCGGGTTCGGACCACCAAATGGATCGATCTGGGTTGTAGTGACCGCCATGATTACGTTGGAATTGGTGGCGGTTGAAACATCGATGCTCTGCGTAGGCAGAGTGACTTTGATTACGCCAGGCGTTGCGGTTGCATTTGGCGTTGGCGTAGGCGTTGCGGTTGGAGTTGGCGTCGGGGTCGGCGTTGGCGTTGGCGTTGGAGTTGGCGTTGGAGTTGGGGTCGCGGTTGGCGCTACCGTCGGAGTTGGTGTGTTGCCAGTGATTGTTACAGAACCATTGGTCTGGTTCGGAGAAACAGTGACCAATGTGTCGTCGATAAATTGGAATTCATTTCCACTGCCCATGGCAGCCCAAACAAGTGCCGTCGTTGCACCGGCGTTCCCCACTCTGCGCATCAAAGTGTTGAAGAGGGTGCCGGAACCGCTGAGCGGTGTGAAATCGAGAGAGAAAGCAGAAACACGCAAGGTTTTGATCGTGCCAGGGCCGCTGTTGATGATGTTGCCCGACACGTTCCAGTTGGAGGAGGTGAGACCGGCAGGTTGTGTAAACGGTGTTTGGAAAGTGATGACTGCCGAGTCGAAAGTGAAATCTCCCTGGAAACCGACGTAACCAGGGTCGCCGGGCTGCGGAGCCGGGTTCGGACCACCGGCGGGATCGATCTGAGTAGTCGTTACCGGCGTAGGGACGTTGGTGTTTGTTGCAACCGTGTCCGCGATCGTCGTAACGGGCAAGGAAACCGTTATCGTCGTATCCTGCGCGTGCGGCGCATTCGGTGCCGGTAACGGCGGATAGAATCCGGTTTGCGGATTCGGGTTAGCGTCTGCAGCGTTCTGAACAGGAATTGGCGGATAAAATCCGTCCTGCGACGCTGTAGGTGCAGCTCTAAAGCTGTTCGCGAATAAGATCGCGGATACAGCGAGCAGAGCGAGTGATATGGTGATTTGGAGCGCCGTAGCGCGAGCCGAGTTATTTTGGCGTTTTTTCATTTTGGTTTTCCTTGCCGTGTGTGCCGTTTAACAAAAGCGACGGTTCTACCTGGGGACATCCAGATGCGCGTACGCTTTTTCGATTTCCATTGCGGCCGTCGTTTTACGCAACCTTGAGGTCAAGTGTCAAGATTGTTTTTAAAAAAAATACATTTTTTTGTGAATTTTGGTTTTGTAAAATGGATCAATTGCGAGTCATCACAATCAGAAATACGCGGAACGAAGTGATTGAAATAAAATCTAGCGAGCAGCGTCGTATTTGAAGGCGTTTTACGAGGGAAAAACGAAGATTTTCCCTCGTGTTGAGCTGGGCAACGGAGGCCAAGAACCGAGGCACGCAGGTTAACACAATCCGTATTACGTTGTGAATAACTTAGGGGCCGTTTGTACTTTTCCGCGGTGATCCGCGCGCAGAGCGAACCACCGCTAAACTGTGGTCGCGCTTTCCGCGCTAACCGTGTGGCCCGATTTTTGCCGAGCCCTACCAATTTGCGGCGACGCTTGAAATAACAGCGAGCCAGAGGTGATCCGTCGTCAATAAAAACAGAGCAGCCGGGGCTTTTGACCCCGGCTGCTCGCAATTCAGAACTTAATTATTGGTTACGCCGATTACCGTCTTGGTCCGACGCTTCCGGACACTCGATTGAACGGATGAATCACGTTGAGGTCTGCGTCGACGAAGAAGAAGGCGTTATCATCTGAGCTATCCCAGACCAGCTGCGTGTTGCCTGCAGCTGTGTTCACCTTCTCGACCTTCAATTGGAACAGGATTCCTGAACCATTTAACGGGGTCATGTCCGTCGAGTAACCCGAGACGCGGAGCGTGCGGATTGGTCCGTCACCGGCCAATACGTTAGCGTCAACGACCCAATTTCCTTTAGTCAATCCTGCAGCTTCCACTGGCATGTTGGCGAAGGTGATCACTCTCTCATCGAATGTGAAGTCACCTTGGAACGCCACCACATTGCTCGAGGCATCGATCTGCGATGTCGTCACGGCAGCGGTGAAGTTGCTCATCGTGCGAGACACAGCCACATCGGGCAGCGTGACGGAAGCAACTGGTCCAGCCATTGGCCGTTCCGGAGCCGGTCCACCTGGACGTGGCGGTGGGCTGGCGATTGGGTTGGCAACGTCGCCGAGGATAATCGTGTCGAAGTTTTGACTGGTCTGCGACGACGAGAGCGGCGTGTAGGTTCGGCTTGCGGGCGAGAAGACGTGGATACCCACGTTACCGATTTGGGCCGGGATCGTGCGACCGAGTGCGAACGCTTGAATAGCGAGCACGTCGACCGTGTTGATACCAGCTGGGCCAGCGGCCTCACCTGCAGCCAAACGGCAACCGGTCAGGAGGACTCGGTTAAGCGCATGGTTTTGTTCGGCTACGACGTCAACGGTGTTGATGCCAGGTGAACCTGAGACGCGGCGAGCCTTGCTCGGCGTGACGGTATAGTTACCGCCAGTCGCCAGGCCGAGGAACTGATAGAAACCAGTGCCATCGGTTGAGGTCGATCCAGCGGATGTTCCAGTCAACGTCAACGTCACATTTGACAGAGCGAAGTTCGGCGTCGGAGTTGGAGCCGCAGCTGCGCAGAGGTTGATGTTACCCGAGATGTTCGCTGTTGGAGCAACTGGGCAACCTAACCGTTGGTTGTCATTTGTTCCGGCAAAGGCGGCAGCGGCATTCGAACGGCCACCGACTGCGTAGAAGGCGCCACCGAGGATCGCGCCACCCATACGAGTGCGCTCACCGTTCATGTTCGGGATGCTCGACCAGGTGTTAGTTCCGGAATCCCAATTGATTGCGGTGAACGTAATCAGGTTGTTGGAATAACCACCGGCGAACACTCCACCACCGGTGCAGCAATTGCCGTAGCCGGCTGCGCCGCCCCAGCGTGGCGCTGGGAGATCAGCCATCGCGGCGTCGTTCCAGGTGTTGCCAACTGGGTCATAACGATAGGTCTTAGCGCTTTCGACACCGGATACTGCGTCGATACCACCACCGACCCAGATGAAGCCACCTTGAACGAATCCCATTGGGAAGCTTTCGCCAACTGGCATCGGGGCACCTGCTGACCAAGTGTTACTGGAGATGTCGTAGATTTCTACGTCCGCCAGTGACGCTGGAGTATCGTTAGTTCCACCGATCTTGTAGAGCTTACCGCCCGAATAGAAGAGGAGGTGATTCCAAGCAGCGACGTTGCACGGAGCCAACAAGGTGTAGGTGTTGGAGCCGACATTGTATCGATACAGCGCGGTAGTGGCGTCGCCGGTAGAACCGTCTGCGCCGCCCACGATGTAGATGTTCGTTCCATCAGTGGCTGCTGCCGGCCATTCCACCGCGACTGGGAAGTTCGCGATGGGCGACCAGGTTGTTCCATTGAAGCTGTAGGAGTTTGCCACAACTGCGTTGGCGCTAACGCCAGCGAAGCTATAGAGGTTGCTGCCGACAGTAACGACCGCGTTATCCATGATTGGAATTGGCACGACTGTGCTCAAGGTCCACGTGCACCCGTTAGGTCCAGGCGTGGACGTTGGCGTTGGCGTTGGCGTTGGCGTTGGTGTCGGCGACGGCGTCGGAGTGGCGAATCCACCTTGGCAATGGTAGGCAACCGTATCAACGCCGATGTAATCGGAGTTCACACCGTTTGGTCCGGCATTGGTCACGAAATAGCGGAAGGCAATTCGAACCGTGCTATTACCTAACGATGGCAACGTGACGACGTAGTTGGTCCAAACATTCGGATAACCACTAACGGTCAACGAAGGGTTGATGTCTGCCAGAACAGTCGTGAAATCACCCACGGAGGTTGGTGTGCCGCCCGTGTTTGCGCCACCTGATGTGCTCAAAAGAACCTGCATCCGATCCGGGAAAGACGGGCTGTCTACCGTGCGCGTCCAGAAACTCATCTGGCCGTTGAACCCGGTCTGAGTTTGGACCGGTGGAAGAATCAACCAGTTACTGATTGTTTCAGTTCCAGTCGACCCAGTGGTGCTTTGGTAGTTAGCCGCAACGTATGCATTAGCTGCACCCGCCTGCGAGTTGAACACTGCCGTGCTGCCTTGGAACCAGTTGTTTCCAAGAGGCGCGGTGCTGTTGTTCTGCATGATCCATCCTGATGGGACGAGATTAGCGACGGTCGCAAAGTCTTCGAACCCGAGGGCTGGTTGGTTGCAAACGGCTGGAGGGGCGGTCGGAGTCGCGGTTGGTGTTCCAGTTGGTCCGGGTGTTGGAGTTGGCGAACCAGGCGTCGATGTTGGTCCTGGTGTTGGTGTGGGTCCGGCAGCCGCTGTAGTAACGAGGAAACCGGTCGCTTGCGCGTCACCGGTGCCGTTGTTGGAGATCCATCCAACTGCGTGCAGCTGGGCAACCGTCCCAGGCGTGCCGCCAGGTGTTGGTTTTGGCAAACTGAATGAGGCAAACCCGGCGCTATTTGTTGTAGCGGTTCCGGCCGCGACACCGTCGAGGAAGATTTGTCCCAGATCGTTTCCTTGCATTCTGTCGCCCATGATCAGGAGATTACCGCCCGGTGCAACGAGTGAAGGCACTGGTTGCATCGCACGGCGATTTGCGGCGTCAGCATGTGCTTGAACAGAACCTCTTCCCTGACGGCCAGTGATTGCTCCTTCGAGGGTGACACTGTAAATTCCTGCGCCGGCTGGCGCGGTGAGGAAGAAAGAGGCGCCGCCATTTGCGTCCGCTACGACCGAGCCAACAGCGGATCCGCTGATATTAACAGTTTCACCAGGTCGGAAGCCTTCGCCTGAAACTGCGAATGTTCCACCGAGTCCTGCATCGAGAACCGCTCGATCGATTAGAACGCGTGATGGGTTTTGATCTCCGACTGGCGGGGTGCCAGCGTCGTTACGTTCTTCAACCGATACACCCGAGAATTTGCCAAGAACGCCAGGGATTTGATCGACAGCATAAACAGCTGAAGTGTTCCCGTTGTTCGCGGGAGCGGTGAGAATGAAGAAAGTACCAGCGGTGCCGGTAGTGGTTGTGCCGGTTGCAACGCCATTGCGATAACGTTGAACCGAGGTGCTAACAGGATAACCAGTGGCAAACAAAAGCAGTGCCGGGCTGGCTCCAGCGGTGTTAACAGCATGAGGAGCGCAGGCAATACCTGGGGTGTAAGGACCCGTCGGCGCAACTTGAACCACGCAACCGGTTTCTTTCAAGCTGGTGAGACCTTTCATGTAAACAGTGATGAAACCGAATCCAGCGCCAGTGTTAATCGTGACACCAAGGTAACCGTAAGTGGCACCAGCAGTGAAGGTATTCGCCAGCGTTCCGTTCAGGTAATATTGAACCTGTTCACCGGGGGTGAATCCATAAGCGAGAGTAGCGAAGGCAGCCGAAATACTTTGATTAACGATGTCAACTGTCGGGTTACACCACGCACTGTTGAGACCCATTGTTCCGCCGTCTGGACTTATCACCACCGCCTGTGGCGACAACACTGGACGCAGCCCAAGCGCTGTCATATCGACATTACCGCTTGGTTCGAGGTGTTTTACGAAAACATCAGGTGCCCCCGCAGCATCGGTTTCCTGAATTGGCGTTGCAGGTAAGACTGTAACGCTGTGCGCAGGCACATCTAGTGACCCTGGATCATTTTGCCTTGCAGCAAAGATGTTCCCCCCTGGATAGACCGCAAAGGCAATCAACGCACCCAAGGCGACAAGTGCGCCCAGTGTGAATGTGATTAAGACCCGCGGGTTAAGAAAAGCCGACCGTAAGGCTATTTGTTTTTTCATATTTGATTAATCTGGTTTGCCATACTGACCCTACACCCAGCGATTTTGCTTGAGGCAGAAATCAGGAACCGCGTTTTTACGGAAATTTGCAGAAACATGTCAACTAAAAAGCGAAAGAATTACAAGAATTCATAAGTTTTCTTAACGCCATTTGGTTATGAGAGCTTCCGCGACAGAATTTTCACCGGTCTTTAACGACTCGGCCGTTTATTCTGATTTTGAATTCCCAAGAATCCGTGCGCGCAGCTCCAAGTCGTTTGGTTTCAGACGCATCGCTTCCTGAAATTGAGCTGCAGCTTCATTAACCTGGCCGTGCTCCAAGAATGCATTTCCAAGATTATAATGTGCTTCCGCGTTTGTTGGATCCAGGCGCAAGGCTTCGCGGAAATGATCAATTGCTTCATCGATTCTTCCCAGTTTCGCCAAAGCGACCGCGAGATTGTGTTGAGCGGTGGGGAAATCGGGTCGGAGCTCTAAAGCCCTCTGATAATATTCTATCGCGTCTGACCAATTGCCCTGGCTCGCGAGCACGTAGCCAAGGTTGTTGTTGGCTTCCGGATATCGGGGATAGATTTGGAGAGCGTTTCGGAAATGAGGTAAAGCTTCATCCAACCGATTTTGACGAACCAGCGCGTTGCCCAGATCATTTTCCGCGATCTGATTTTTCGTGGTGTTGGCGAGCGCGTGACGCCAGAGTATTTCGCTATTTTTCCAGGAAGAGGTCTCCTTGTAACTAACGAGTGCTAGCCCTCCTACCACTACTCCGGCAATTGCCGGCGTTACATGACGGAGCCATGGCCATTTCTCTTGCAAAGTTACCAGGCTCCAAACGCAGAGGAGAAATATACCAATCTGCGGCAAATAAAGATAACGATCGGCGTGTGGTTGCGGACCTACTTGGATTATTCCGATCATCGGGACCAACATTCCCAAGAACCAAAGCCAACCGATCAATAAAAATGGATATCGCTTTCGGCAAAGGAAGAAAGCGACCGAAAGGCCGACTAAAAGAAAGGCGCCAAAAATGATCAGTCCCACGTTCAAATGGTCCGGATAAGGATAAATGGGGGACAACCGGGTTGGCCAAAATGTCTGGCCCAAATAAATCAAATAGGAGACGGCAGCGTTACCCAATCGTTGCAGAAAAGTCAGGGTACCTAACGACACTAATGTCCGACCTTGCGCCATAATCGTGACTACGCCGGATGCAATCGCGAAAACAAAAAGAGGCACTTTCTCGAGAAAAAGATAAGTCCACTGACTGAAACGCGTCCCCTCTTCCGTCGAAAGACGTTGCAGCGGCCAGTAATCAAGCAGCAGCAAGACGAAAGGAATGGTCACCAACGTCGGTTTGCACATCAAACCGAGCACAAAAAAGATTATCACCGCCAAATACTTGATCGCGGAGCCTTGCTCGCTGCGCACAAACCGCGCATATGCCCAAATTGTCAGCGCGAAGAAAACGCCACTGAGCACATCTTTGCGCTCGGCAACCCAAGCGACCGATTGCACGTGTAACGGGTGAATCGCGAACAAGGCAGCGACAATTGCGCTTGGCCAGAGCGTTTCGGTCAGCCGTCGGAACGCTAAGAAGAGAAAGATCGCGGCAACCGCATGCAGCCAAACGTTTGTCCGGTGATGTCCCCAAGGTTCGAGGCCATAGAGCTCGCAATCCAACATGTGCGATATCGTCGTAAGCGGATGCCAGTTGTTAGAGTGGACACCACCAATCGCCCAGTGAACCCCGTTTAAGGTGAGACCGCTCGCGATCCTCGGGTTTTCGTAAACGTATTCGTCGTCGTCATAATTGATGAACTCATGTCGTAACGTTTGACCAAAAACGATCCAGACCAGTGCCGTTAGAAGAACGCACACTGTGATCAGAAGGATCTTGTTGGTTCCAGGTGAACTTTGCGGATTCACAGAACTCCCCTCCTCTTCTTCTGATCGACGCCGATGCTCCATTTGATTCCAACGAAACGCCTGTGCACCGCTGAATCACCGCTCATGAGGCTTGAATGCGTTCACCGTTTTTGGGCGGTTACCCTACAGCAAGGGAATTTCCCTGCACCAGGATAATCATGCCGCGCAAAATCAGGTTTTTCCAGGCTTGATCGGTGGCCGGTTAGCACAGACTTCGTGAAACGAAAAGGCCACGGAACAATCTGTATCGTTCCGTGGCCAATAAAATAGCGAACTTTTCGCTTAACGACTCGTATCGGCGCTTCCCTCTCCCGCGCGTAGCGGGCCCTGCACATTGAGGTCGGTGTCGATGAAGATCAGATTGTTCGGTGAACTCGCCCAATGCAGTGCTGTTTTTTGCGTCGTGCCGCTGACCGCTTTCATCTTCAAATTGAACAATGCGCCCGAGCCGGACAACGGTGCGAAGTCATTCGAATAAGCAGAAACTCGCAGGGTTCGCATCGGGCCCGTTCCGGAAAGGACGTTCCCGGTCACGTTCCAATTACCAGCGGTTAGCCCGGCTCTTTCAACCGGCACGCTTTCAAATGTGACAAGGCGTTCGTCGAAAACGATGTCGCATTGGAATCCAACCAGGTTGCTCTTCGAATCGATCGCAGTGGTCGTAACGGGAGCAACCGATCCAGCCTGAGGCAGTTCAACGCTCGAGACAGTTGCTGGAATCTCGTTGCCGTTGATCGATTCTCCTCCGGTGGGCCGATGCACAAATCCGGATGCGACGTCACCAAAGACCAAGACATCGTAGTTCTGGCCTGTCTGATCGCTCGCAATCGAGGCATAGGTCCGATTTGTCGGGCTGAAGTTGTATTTCCCGACATTGGCTAACCCGGTCGACATGCCAAGCGCGAACCGTTGAATCGCGATCACGTCAGAGGTATCCACTGTGGTGCTGTTGTTTACATCTGCTGCCGTTAGGCGACAGCCTGGTGGAATCAGCACCATGTTGAGGAAATGCCGTTGGACTGCTACGACGTCGACCGTCGTAATCCCGGCAGAACCGGGTGCGAGGGCGGTCTTGGTCGGTGTCACCGTGTAATTGCCGCCAGAAGTCAGACCGGTTAACAAATAGTTACCGCTGCCATCGGTGGTTGCGGAACCGCTAGTCGTTCCCGTTAAGGTCATAATAATACCGGGCACGGGATTCAGACTTGGGTTCGAACAATATGTCGCTGTCCCGGAAATGTTAATTGTTCCCGCCTGAATGGTGATACTGCCATTCGGCGTGCTACCAGGGTTCGAAGTTTCCAGCAGATCGGAGATGAATTGGAAGTTATTCGGATCAGCCTGCCAGATCAGCGGAGTATTCGCTCCGGGACTGCTGCTGATTCGGACCATGTTTAGATTGAAGAGAACTCCGGAACCGGATAACGGGGTGAAGTCATTCGAGAAGGCCGAGACGCGCAAGGCCTTAATCGTTCCCGGACCGATGTTAAGGATATTGGAAGAAACATTCCAGTTTGTAGACGTTAGGCCCGCACCGGACGTTCCAGCGGCCTGGAAGCTGACTACAGCAGAGTCGAAACTAAAGTCGCCCTGGAATCCGACGAAACTACTGGAGGCAGGAATGTTCGTGGTCGTCACCGTCTGAACGAAATTGGTCACGCTGGTATTAACGGTACCGATCGGCAACATCACAGCGGCGACGGCTGGTGTCGCGCTTGGAGTTGGTGTCGGTGACGCTGTAGGAACAGGCGTTGGAGTGGGCGTCGGTGTAGGAGTTGGGCTTGGAGTAGGTGTCGGCGTAGGGGTTGGAGTAGCGGTGGGCGTTGGAGTAGGACCCGCTACGCAAGTCGGGAACTTGAAACTGCCGATACGCGTTCGCCATTGGCCACCATTTGTACTGAAATACTCCTGCGTGTACCAGAATGTACAATCGTCTGATGGATCGACTGTCATCGCGCTATAGTCGCCCCAACGCGCAGTGCCACCGCCGGTTTGGCTACCGGTACCTGCGAACAACGTTGCTTCGCCTTGAGCCAGGGTGCTATTGGCATCACCCGCTAATCTGCCGGCATAACGAATCTGAGGGTTGATCGATGATGTCGAGGCGCTGTAGCCAACAGCGAGGTTTCCGTTGTTGTCCATCGCGGCGCTTCCCATCCAACGCCAAGTTGTGTCCGGTTGGTAAGTGCTTTCTTGAAACACCACGGGAACGGTCGTGACCCCGCGAATCTCGAACCAACGAACAGCAGCAACGCTGGTTGCACTGACAGTATAATTGCCGACCACTGCTTCGTGGCCATCGGAGAACTTGCGGTATGCGAGTCGGAACATGAGACGATCGCCAATCGTGTCCAAACGGGTAGTCGTTCCGGTCTGAGGCGCACCCGTCGTGATTTGGGTGAACCCCGCTGCCGCTGGAGCTCCTATCTGATTGAAGGTAGTATTTCCGGGCGTAACAAAATCAGCGTGGAAAAGCCGTGTCTTATATGTACCGGAACCGGGGAATGAAACGAACGGATTACCAACGCCTGCAGTCGGTAGAATAGAACCATCCACGTCTGCGGGAAGGAAGGAGGGTTCAGAACTTCCACCAGTAATTCCTGGCGTAACAAAAGTCGCCGCGACGCCGGTTAACATCTTCGCACGATCGAAAGCAAATGCTTGCGGTCCAAGGAATGCGGAGCCGGAGCTGTTGAATACATTCATCGACATGTAATAGCCATCTGGCCAAACTCCCAGGTGCGGGTAATCGAAGAAGTTCGAGCCAAGATGGAACGCGTATCGGAAATAACTGCCGGTTGCGTCCGATGTGGTGGAAATCGCGATGCACTCGTCCGTGGGAATACTTGTTCCAGCGAACTGGCTGATCAGCCAGCGGTTCGCGATCTTGTCATAAAGCACCACCGGATCGCCCGCGCCACTGGTTTGGCAAAGGCCGCCAAACCCAGACCAAATCGAAGTAATGCCGAGTGGGCCAAGAACCGAAGCACCCGTCGATTTGTTAAAGACTTGATAACCTTCGTTAACCATCTGGACATACTGCGTTGCGCCTACAGCGCCGTTTGTGTCCGGTGGCGCACAGTTACACGCAACGCCGGGGTAAACAATGCCATCCATGTTTCGAATTGTTGCGGGCATTGCATCCGGTGCCAGCAACCCAAGAATGCCGTGATCAACAACCGGATCCGCCTCATCGACATGTAATGGCAACGGAAGTCTTGGATTCCGTCTCATCTCACGGGCTCGTTCTTCCTCCTGATTTTTGTTATCTTTCGGTGGCCAAATTGCGGGCAGATCGCGTAACGCAGGGGAAATGTCATTATGATATGACTGGCCAAATTGAATCCCCGAATTTTCGGAAGCGGTAGACGGGGTTTGTTGTTGCTGCTGTTCTTCTGCGGCGGTGGATCGAACAAATCCCAAGGATGCGAGGGAAATTCCGGCAATCAGAAGGAGAAGGGCGAGTGAGATCCGCACGATGACAAATGCGGATTGATTGGATGACGACTTTTTCATGAACGATTTTCTAGGTGTAAGGTTCCGGCGGGGCGGATGAGGTTCGGGGGTTACCAGCTGAAGTTGGATAAGATTTTATGTTTTCGGAGGCCTGATGGCCGGCCGATAATATTTAAGATACGTCTGGTAAACAAATGCTTTTCATTATCATTACGGAAATGTAAGTTTAACACGCTAGGCTCTGGAATTTGTTATACTGGTCTTTTGACCCGGTTCGACCGACGCCCGCGCATCGATTCAACACGCGCCATGGCGGAAAGTAGCGCCGCTCGACACGCGGAAATCGACTTACGGGCTAATTTTCCATCGAGATCCGCCTCGGTTTTCTTATTAATTTGCCTTGCTTTAGCCATCGGCTGCGCGCCAAAGAGTTTCAAAGACACTATGCCGCCGCAGCATTCAAGATCTTTGGGACGAGCATCACTGTTTTTGGGATAAAGAGATGTTAACGACTAACTGTGGGTTGCTGAACCGGCCGATGAACAAACGCCGACGCGACATCGCCCAGGACTAAGGCATTGTAATTTTGAGCGGTCTGATCGTTTGAAACGCCTGGGTAAGATCGGTTCACCGGGGTGAACTGGTATTTGCCGACGTTAGCGATGCCGGTGGTTAGGCCGAGGGAGAATCGCTGAATAGCAATCACGTCCGAAGTGTCGATCGTCGCACTTCCATTGACGTCCGCGGCGGTTAAACCGCACCCTGGCGGTATCGGGGTTATATTGAGGAAATGGCGTTGGACTGCGACGACATCTACGGTGTTAATCCCGGCTGAGGCTGGGGCGAGACTGGCCTTCGTTGGCGTCACAGTATAATTCCCACCAGAGGTAAGACTGATGAATGAGTAATTCCCGGAGGCGTTTGTAGTGGTTGATCCTCCCGAGGTTCCAGTCAGGGTCATCGTTACGCCAGGCACCGGGTTCATGCTTGGATTTGTGCAATAAACCACTGATCCGGAAATACTGATCGTGGCCGCTTGAACGGTGATGCTCCCTGACGGCGTGTTGGTCGGCGAGACCGTGGCCAGATCCGCGGTGATAAACTGGAACGCATTCGGGTCAGATTGCCAGATCAATGGACTATTCGTCCCCTGCGAACTGCTCACCCGAACCATGTTCAGGTTAAACAATGTTCCGGAACCGGAAAGCGGAGTAAAATCATTTGAGAACGCCGAAATCCGCAGCGCTTTGATCGTGCCGGGTCCGATGTTGATGATATTAGACGAGACGTTCCAGTTGGTGGCGGTTAAGCCCGCGCCGGAGGTACCGTTAGCTTGGAAACTGACTACGGCCGAGTCGAAACTGAAATCGCCTTGGAAAGCGACGAAGTTATTTCCGACGGGAATATTCGTTGTCGTAACCGGCTGAGTGAAGTTTGTGACCGCAGTCGTCACCGTCGCGACCGGGAGATTAACAGATGAAACCGGAATTGGGGTCGGAGTTGGAGAAGGAGTGGCGGTTGGCGAGGGCGTAGGAGTTGGGGTCGGAGCGGGTGTCGGCGTTGGAGTGGGCGTCGGCGTCGGTCCCCCTGGGCATTGCGCAAATTTGAAATTCGCGATCCGGGTTCGCCAATTGAATGTGCCATTGGCAGCGTAATATTCTGAAGCAAACCAGAAGGTGCAGTCGTCCACCGGGTCGATGGTCAAAGCGCTGTAATCTCCCCAACGATTTCCGGTTCCGGTTTGACTGCCTCCCCCGGCGATGATGGTGCCTTCTCCCTGAGGCATAGTGTTTACTGGATCGGTCGAAAGCCGGCCGGTATAACGAATACTCGGATTAATCGAAGCGCTGGAAGCACTGTACCCGAGCGCGATATTCCCAGCTTGATCCATCCCGATGCTTCCCATCCAGCGCCAGGTCGAATCCGGTTGATAAGTTCCCTCCTGGAAAAGGGACGGCGGCCCAGCGGTTACGCGACGCATTTCAAACCAACGCAGAGCTGCTACGGAGGAAGAACTAACGGTGTAGGTTCCGATCACTGATTCGTGACCTGCAATGTTTCGATAGGCCAAACGATGCATTAGACGATCGCCCAAGGCATCCAGTTTGTCTGAAGTTCCAGCTCCAAGTTCCGGCACACAATTGCGAGTCGTCGGACAAATCTGAGTAAAGCCCGCTGCCGGTACTGTTGAGAACAAGGTGAATGTTGAATTTGCAGGCGTCGCGAAATCAACGTGGAAATGCCAGACCTTATATGAACCGCTTCCGGGCCAGCTGATAAAAGTGTTCGGCGCATTTGCCGGCGGCAACGTTGCGCCATCCAGATCACTGGGGAGGAAATACGGTTCAGTCGAGCCACCGACCACATTCGCAGTAGAAACAAAGGTAGCGGCAGCTCCGGTCAACATCGCTGCGCGATTAAATGCGAACGGTTGCGGACCTAGCCGGGCCGTCGCAGAAGAATTGAAAACATTGTCGGCCATATAATAGGCGTCGGGCCAGACCCCGAGGTGTGGGTAATCGAAAAAGTTCGAGCCTAAATGAAAGGCATACCGGAAATAGCTGCCGGTTGCATCGGAAGTGGTGGAGATCGCTATGCATTCATCGGTTGGCACACTCGAACCGGCGAACTGACTGATAAGCCAACGATTAGCGATGCGATCGTAGAGAACGACCGGATCCCCTCGCCCGTTCGTCTGACAGACGCCGCCGAATCCCGCCCAAACCGTGCTGATATCTGTCGGTCCGAGCACTGATGACCCAGTCGTTTTATTAAAGACCTGGTAACCTCGATTTACCATCTGAACGTATTGTGTCGCTCCAACGGCACCAACGGTGTCTGGAGGCGCACAATTGCAACCGACTCCAGGAAACGGAATTCCATCGAAGTTTAAAACAGTGCCTGGGATATTAGGCGTAGGCGGCGGTGCCAGGTTCCGGAGATAAAAACTGTCTTGCACCAGAGGATCTGCGGAATCGATGTGGTTGTTAGGGATCTTGGGGTTGAGATTTGCTTCGTGGGCCTCGCTTTCGTTACTCTGAAGTGGTGGCCAAATTTCCACCAGATCACGCAACGGCTGTGATTCATCGTTATGATAGGAAACTCCCACCTGCATCGGAAGGGATGGAGATTGAGGCGCAGCTTGTGAATGCTGTGATTCCTCCTGATCGGACTCAGTCGGGGCGGAGGAGGCGGCAAATGCGCGGAAGGCAATTGAAAGACCAAGGCCGACGAGGACAAGGCTAACGATAACGCGCCGAATGGTTAGGGCTGAACTGGGGGTTAATGTTTTCTTCATGAGCAATTTTCGGTGGTGGCTGAGGGCGGACGGCGATTTGATTCCCTCTCAAATCCTTACTCTCGGTCTGCGGCGGCTATTTCGCGCTGCGGCGCTCAAGACGATGAATGAGAGAACTTCCCGATAAGCAAAGGCTTTCTATCTTAATTACGGAAAACGCCATTTAAACACACTTCTCGTCCGGCGTCCAGAAGCTGCCTCTCACAAAGGACACAAAGTTCTCCAAGCGGAGATGAAGCCAACACCTAAACTGCCTCCCGAATTCCAAACGGGCTACGTGCCTGGGACGACACGTCAGTTCGGAACGGTGAAACAAACAACTTCATTCGCTGCTCGATGGTTCGCCCAGAAATGTTTTCCATCGAACGTTAGAGAACGACAAGCAAACGGGACCGTCGCGATTTCTGTTACTTGAAGTTTGTTATCACGTGGATCAAAGCGGGCCATCTTCCAGCTCTCACCAAGCTGTTCGGTTCCCCGTAAAACGTAGAACGATCCGTCAACAAATGCGTGCCCACTAATCTCGGCGCCGACAGAGAATTCACGGACAATATTTCCGCTCCGATCGAGCTGAAGAATGCGACCTTTGTACCACTGACTCAGGTATAAATTGTCGCCATCAAAACTAAGGTAAGACCCTGTAAGATCCGGGCAGGCAATTTTTCCTTCGGCCGAAAAGCCGGTTCCAGGAACGTATCGCCAAAGGTAACGATCGTCTTCTGTTCCTTCGCCGATGGTAAATACGAGACTGTCGCCAGTCGATACGGCGGCCCATGGAATACCAGGCGCCTCGATTGATTCGACGATACTCCCGTCTTGGGGCTTCATTATATATATGAGACGAAGATCGCGTGAACCGATCCAAAGAGCGCCGTCGTGCCAGGCAAGCGCTTGAGGAGCGATGGTTTGAGCTGGGAGACGTCGTTGCTCCTGGACGGAAGGCAAATTCTGATTGGTCATTAGAGGAGTGTTGCTGAACCAGTGCGAGGTTCAAGTGTTGACGCCAGTTGACGCGATCGAATCCATCACGTCATTAGTGGCTTCGTCCGATTCCGACGGGACAGAGGCCCGTGGCTACAGGAGAGCGGTTAAGTGGGTGATCGCTTGGGGGTTCGGCGGTGATTAAAAAATCACCGTTCCCAGCCATTGCGATTGGAAATCGCTGAAGGAAATGAGCGATCGGTAATCGCTTGGGATCGTAAACACGCCGATACCCGACGGGCCATAGGCCCGTGGCTACAGAGCAACCACGCCGATCCCGGCGGGCCATAGGCCCGTGGCTACACGATTCCCCTTCCCTCCGACAGCTACCACTGCTAAGTCGAACGCCGATGAAACGCCTGGTCTGGCTCGATGTGGCCAAAGGATTAGCCATTTTGATCGTGGTCTACTTTCACTTTTTCACGACCTATTTCGAACACGGCGAGTTGCCCCCGGAAAATTGGAGCGGAATCGGCGCAAGCATCATGACCTTCCTCGGTTTGGCGTGGCTAAAAATTTCAGGGCTCGGTTTTCACGCGGTCGGTGCCTTTATCATTTTGAGTGGCTGGGTCTTGATGCAATCGACTGCGCGCCGTGCGGCGAAAGCTCCGGTTAGATGGACCGAATGGTACGGCTCGCGTCTTTTGCGCCTTTATCCAATGTATTGGGTAGCGCATTTTGTTTATTTGATTTCGCCGTTCGTGGCGCGTTTCGAACCGGTCGATCGACGAATCGTGTTCAGTCTGCTCGGACTACGCTTCTGGGATATCACGATGAATTTCATGTACCTCAATGCGGCGTGGTGGTATTTCTCCATGTTGATTCAACTTTACTTGATTTTCCCTTTACTCTTTTGGGCCGCGAATCGACTTGGGCCTTGGTTATTTTTGTTGGTCGCGTTGGCCATCGGATTCTTTACTCGTTACCTATTGCTAATTGTTTATCCACAACACGGGCTGTGGTTGCTAGGTGGTTTTGCCATTTGTCGTCTCCCGGAGTTTGCGCTTGGGATATCACTTGGCATGTGGCACAGCCAATCGCCCGAACGAGCGGAACGATTTTTTCTCAAAGGCGTCGGGTTATTGTTAGGCGTCTTGCTCTATTTTGGAGCGCAGGAACTTTATGCCAATGGATACACTTATATCTTTGTCGATCTCGCTACCGGCGCGTGTTGTTTCCTTGTTCTGATTGGCCTTTCAGGAATCATCGCCCATTTTTCGTTGCCGGCTCAAATTTTCTCGTTAGTCGGGGCATATTCGTATGGGATTTTTCTTACCCACCAACCATACGTTATCTGGCTGGGGTTACGAATTCGGGAACAACCGATTTGGATGTTTCTCATTATCGCAGTCGTGACAATGGCAGTCCTGAGCGCATGGGGGATCATGCTGGAAAAGGGGACAAACGCTTTTGTTAATTGGCTGTTAGGACTTCGGAAGGCAAAGAGCGGCGGTTGATTTGTGATTTGTGATTTGCGATTTGCAATTCACGATTCACGATTCACCCATCTTCCTTCAAAAGCCTCCAAAAAGTGCTTTCTAATTTCTGAAGACTAACTGGTTTAGTTAGGTGACCATTGAAGCCCGCGCGCCGCGCCCGGTCGACATCTTCCTGCATTCCGAAACCAGTCAACGCGACCGCTGGTGTGCTCGAGGTCCTTCGCACCTGCTCGATGAAATCGATCCCGGTTCCATCAGGCAGCCCAAGATCACAAAGCAGAAGATCGAACTTTTCGCGTTGAATTGCCTCTAAAGCGCTTGCCACACTGGTGACCACCTCAACTTTGTATCCGCGATTCTCCAATAACCGCGACAAAGCGCGCGCAGTATCCGCATGATCTTCCACCAGCAATATCCGGGTCGTTTCTCGAAGCGCCGCAGTCGGACGATCTCTTTCCTGACCGCGCGCAGCCGGATCCGTCGTCGGAAACCTAACGGTAAAGGTTGAACCTTTTCCAAGACCCGGACTTTCTGCACCCAATTCGCCATCGAGGAGTTCGACCAGCGCGTTCGAAATTGCCATTCCAAGCCCGAGTCCTCCGTAATGTCGATTTCGAGCGGGGTCTGCTTGTTCGAAGGGAACGAACAATTTCGACAACGTCTCTTCCGTCATTCCGATTCCGGTATCGTTGATCTTGACCACTAGGTCTTGGTCTCGGTTACAACTACTGATCGTTATCCTGCCGTTCGGATCGGAAAACTTGATTGCGTTTCGAATAATGTTCCAAAAGACCTGCTGCAATCGAGCGGCATCGGTATAGACATAATATCGTTCCGCTTCGAACTGCCGGACAATCTTCAGCTCTTTTTCCTGGAATTCGCTCTGCGAAAGTCCGATCAAAAAATCGAGGAGAGCGTGAACATCGGTGTTCTCCGGGGAAAAGGAGAGCATGCCTCGAGCTATTCGGGTTAGGTCGAGCAGATCATCGATAATCCGTGCTTCCAACTCGATGCTGCGCCGCAACATTCGCACATCCGGTTGTAGCAATTGTGGCACCTGTTCGTTACCTTCCCAAAGATTCAAGGTGGCGAGAACAGGCGTAAGTGGTGTTCTCAATTCATGAGATAGCATGGCGAGGAATTGGTCCTTGGCCTTGTTAGCTGTCTCGGCCGTTTCCTTCGCCGCCACCAACTCTTTCTCTGCTCTTTTGTGATCTGTAAAATCGCGAAAAACCAAAACGACACCTCGAATTCCCCCGTGCTTATCGCGGATTGGCGCGCCACTGTCATCGATAGGAATTTCGGTTCCATCTTTTCGAATCAATACGGTGTGATTGGCCAAACCAACAATTACTCCGTGCTTCATCACTTTATCGACCGGGCTTTCAACCGGTTCGCGGGAATATTCGTTGATGATTCGGAAAACATCCGATGCTGGGCGACCTAACGCTTCGTTAGCGTTCCAGCCGGTGGTTTTTTCCGCGACTGGATTTATGAAAGTGATCCGGCCTTCCTTGTCGGTAACGATCACACAATCGCCGATGCTTGATAAGGTGACACTGAGGAGATCTTTTTGCTGTTGGAGCTCAAAACCTCGGAGGCTTGATTCGCGCAGAGCGGTATCACGTTGCCTTAAGGCTTCCGCAATCCGCCGATAACCCCAAATTAGGATGGCAATGTTGAGCAAGCCGCTTCCAAAAAACACGGCCGTGCGCGTCCAGGTCGCTTGATCACTAAGCAGAGCATCGGCTTTCAAACCAGACAATTCGCGATCTTTGATTTGGCGCATTTCAGCTCGGAGATCGTCCATCAGTTTCTTACCGGTGCCTGCTCGGATGAGAGGAATAGTCGCTTCGAAGCCTCCAGTGCGACGCGCTTCGATAGTGGTGCGAAGTTCCACCATTTTTTGTTCGATCATCCCCGCGATCCGTCCGATCTCATCAGCATTGATATCGATCCATGGGAAATTACGAAGCTCCTCCAGATCTTGCGGTAGGCTATCCGAGGCGGAGCGAAATGAATCAAGATAGACTTCGTTCCCGGTTATAATGTAACCGCGCTGACCGGTTTCGGCATCTTTCACGACCGATTCGAGCTGTTCGAGGCGGGCAATAGCATCTCGCCGGCGCTGCTCGCGCTGGTGAGCCTCAAGAACTCGGTTTCCAGCCCAGAAGGTAAAGAAAGTAGAAGCGACTACGACCGCGCCGGTTAAGAGGAAAACCGTTAGGATAAAACGAAGCCGAACAGCCATTCGCCCGACAATGTGGACAGACTGCTACAGAGTGCCAGTCTAATTCTAACGGGCTTTAACCTATTGAACAAATCTTCGAGAAAATAGTGATTGAGTATGACCAACTTATAAAATAAGTGGTGTCATCCCGACGACCGCGCTAGCGGGAGGAGAAACACCTCTCAACTGCAAATTGTGTCACTTAACCAACGTGCAACGACCTCTTGGAGTAGACGTTTTCCTTAGCGCGAAAGCGGGTAGCTCTCGCCGAAGGAGGGCGGCTACTCCATATGGGACGCTGAGCCGCATTTGCGTAATCCAACTTGCAATTGTGGGGTCCTTCGGCGCGCTGACGCCGGCCTCAGGATGACATGCTGTTTTTCTTCGTGATGCATGGACCGAGGCCCGCTGGCCGCCGCACCTCTATCTCAATGACTCGGCTGTTTTAACTGCCCACATTCGCGAGGTAGTATGCATCATCTCTCGCGCCACTCTCAGATCACCCGTCACTTCTTCAGCCAACCGCTCCGGCATTCCGTCGGTATGCTGGTTAATCGAGACGCCACTCTTCCAAACCATGACTCCATCCGGTCGCACCATTTGCGTTTCAGTCGTTAGAATCGGCTTAACCCTGCGCGCCATCGGACCGGCCTGAACAAATCCGTACTCGCGCACACGAATTCGCACTTCCGCGTCCGCAGGCCCCGAGGCGACCAGCTTGAACTTTGGATTTTTCGCTAACTCACTGGCCAGATCGGCTCTTAATGTTTCCGGTAGCTTAATGTCGAGGTGTTCTCGAAAACTGGAGGCGAGCGCCCCCACCGCACCGAAAAAGACTCCAGCCATTCCTTGGCTAAAGCCTGAAAACACCATTTGTTGAGGCATTGAGACATCTTTCGATATGACGAGAGTCTTGATAGGATGTGAAGCATCGGTCTGATAAGGAGCGCTCGTTACGCAACCGGACAAACAGATTGCCAAAACAATGATCAAGACGGTTCGAGGATAGGCACCACTTGTATTATGCATCGGCATAACGAGCCACAAAGCCAACCGAACAGGCAAGACAATTTAGCCGAATTCAGATATTTTTAGAGACTTAATCCTGTTCCCCCGTGTTAAGGTGGAGACGAAAAATATGACCAACGAGAACGACAACATTCAGCTTAACGCAGTTGAAGATCATCAGGGTATTCTCACCATCCGTGGCGGAGGCGCCCGGCGCGACTGGAACGGGATCCACTACAAACAGGGAATGTCATCCAAGAACGTTGGGACTACGAAACTATCAGCCAACATCGCCACCATTCCTCCAGGTGGAGTCGCTGCCGCGCATATTCATGTCGGCTTCGAGTTGATTCTTTACATCATTGAAGGCCGGGTTCGCCATGAGTTCGGGCACGGCCTGAAGCAGGTATTGGAGAATCAAGCCGGCGATTTCATTTATATAAAGCCGGGAGTACCTCATGAGGTATTTAATATGAGCGACACCGAACCAGTGGTCGCTTTTGTCGCGAGATCTTGCGCGGACGAATGGGATAATATTGTTCCGTACGATCGAAATTCCGGAAAGTAAGCCCGAGTCGCAGCGCAAAACGCCATGGGCTATAAGCCTGTGGCGACAACTGCTTGCCAAACCAGGTGGGAGACAACATTCTCTCGCCCATGTACAACCCTGAGGATCGCAGCTTCATCGGGCACCCGCGTGGCCTTGGTTACATCTCTTTCTCCGAGGCATGGGAACGGTTTTCCTACTACGGAATGCAGACGCTGCTCGTCCTCTACATGGTCAAATATCTCCTTCTACCTGGCCAGGTGGAGCATGTCGTCGGGTTTGCCACCTTGCGGCACATTATCGATCCCGGCGGGGATCGATCGGTGCAACAAATTGCTTCAACGATTTTCGGACTTTACACCGGCTTTGTTTATCTCACTCCAATTCTCGGAGGTTTGATTGCTGACCGTTTGTTGGGGCGGACGACGACGATCATCATTGGCGCTTTGCTTATGTCGTTAGGACATTTCATGATGGCCTTTGAAGTTACTTTTCTCGGCGCGCTTCTTTGTATTCTCTTAGGCGTAGGTTTTTTCAAAGGTAACCTAGCGAGTCAGGTCGGGGCGCTTTATTCCACTGGCGATAACCGGCGGGCCGACGCGTTCCAAATTTATTACGTCTTCATAAATGGAGCTGTAATCATTGCTCCGTTAATCACAGGAACTCTCGGACAAAAAGTGGGTTGGCACTGGGGCTTCGGTGCGGCTGGAGTGGGGATGCTTCTCGGTCTGTCCATTTATCTTTCGGGTCGCAAGTATCTTCCACCGGACTCGCCAGTTGTTGAGAGGAAGCACGAGCACAAACCGAAAACGCCAATGACTCACCGCGAAAAAATGGCAATTGTCGCGCTCTTCGCGCTTCTGCCGGTGATCACCATCGCGATCATCGGGAACCAACAAATTTTCAATGCCTATCTAGTTTGGGCGGAAAAAACAGCGGAGCTTCCTACTCTCCCCTTCGGCTGGGGAAAGATGCCAATCACGTGGTTGATTACGGTTGATTCAGCCTTATCGCTGAGCTGCCTGGCAGGCGCGGTAGCATTCTGGCGAATCTGGTCAAAGAAGTATCCTGAACCGGCTGAAATTACTAAGCTCGCGATTGGAAGTCTTATCGCAGTAACAGGGTTTCTCTCGTTGACCATGGGAGCGGCAACCGCAAGCGCGGAGGGCAAAGTTTCATTTATCTGGCTCGTTCTTTTCCATCTGCTGAACAGCATTGGCTTCGCCAATGTTTTTCCGGTCTCAATTGCGCTCTACGCGCGAGTTGCACCAGCTGCGTTGTCCGCAACGATCATAGGGATCTATTATCTCGCCTTCTTTGCCGGGAACAACTTGGTAGGCTGGATCGGTGGTTTCCTCGAAAAAATGCCACCCACATCATTCTGGCTGATGCACGCCGGGTTTTGCCTTACTGCCGGCATCATTTTCTTCATCGCCGGAAAACTGTTTGGATATCTACTCGCGCCTGCTGAAAAACCGAGCGAAACATCAGGAGCAGCTTAAATTGCAGCAATAAGGAGCGAGACATGCCTGGCGATACTTGTGCGCACATCGAAGCGATTAATTCTATCAAACAACCGCAACGCCTCGAATGCGAAGAGTGCATGAAAATTGGCAGCGACTGGGTTCACCTTCGGACCTGTCAGGAATGCGGCGTGACTCTTTGCTGCGATAGTTCGCCAAACCGCCACGCCAGTCGCCATGCTTTTAGCACTGGCCATCCCGTGATTATCTCAGCGCAACCGGGCGAACGTTGGCTTTACTGTTACCCGGACGAAGCGTTCGCGGAGTATTAGGCTTCGCCTCGGGGGGGTGAAAAAACTTGAACAAAGTAGTTGACTGATTAGTCAACATAAGCAAATCTTCGTTTATGCCGAGGGTAAGTGACATGAAAGAGCGCCTCACAGACGCAGCGATGAAGCTGATCTGGGAAAACAGCTACGGGTCCACCTCGGTCGACGCTATCTGTGACAAAGCCGGTGCGAAAAAAGGAAGTTTCTATTATTTCTTCAAATCGAAATCCGAGCTCGCTGCAGCCGCTCTAGAAGCCGATTGGAATAAGACACGCGCGCAGATGGACGCTCTGTTTTCACCTACTGTGCCTCCGTTGGAACGCTTTGAACGCTATTTCGATTTTGTGCTCAACCGACTTTCGGAGCTGCAGAAGCAATGCGGAAATATCCTGGGCTGCCCTCTGTTAAGTATCGGAAGTGAAGTCAGCACTCAGGATCAGGTTGTGCGCGATACGATTGATCGGATTCTTGACCGCAAAATCAGTTACTTCGTCTCGGCAATTCGGGACGCGCACGCGCAAGGACTGATCGATGCGCCCGACCCGGAGGCGAAAGCGAAAGCGCTTTTTGCCTGTTTCCATGGGACGTTGGCCCAGGCGCGTATTCAAAATGACCTTGAACTGCTGCGGGGGTTCAAGCGAGTCGGGATGGATGTATTGGGTGTTAAACAGCCTAAGACCCCTGCGGCGGTATGAGATCTCTTTTTTTTGCCAATTTTATAGACGACCAGTCAAGTATAACCAACCAATTGATTCCCATGAAAATATTCAATTATAGCCCCGCTCCACCCCCACCCCCATCAGCCTTCCTTCAACTCGTCTCCAACGCCGTTGCCCAACTCAAACAAAAATTGCAACGCGATTACGAACAAGCCTACCCACACCTGCGCGAAATCATTCATCTCATCCTCGACCAGGAAGAATCGAATGCATGGAAACTATCGATCTTTCCTCACTTGGTCTTTCCCGACCTGGTCGAATCTCACGTGGCGCGACTTAATCTCCAACCCGCTGCCACTAAGCATTACGACGTCTTTGTTCCCCGCCAGACGGATGAAACCCCATTCTTTCAACCCGCTCTGGCTCTATGTGGATAATCAAACCAGCGATACACGAACCTAACCATAGTTCGCCTACAGAATGGAACATCTCCCTCTGGTTCGCCATCGCCAGCCCCGCACTCGGCGTGGCAATCGGATTTCTGGCTTTGCGACTCTTTTTTAACTGAACAAACCAACAAACTACCAAAGGAAAAGAAACAAAATGAAAAATGGAAAACTGAACGGAAAAGTGGCGATCGTTACCGGCGCCTCCAAAGGAATAGGAGCTGACACGCGAAGCATCTCGCAGCGGAAGGCGCGTCCGTGACAGTCAACTATTCGTCTGACAAAAGTGGCGCAGATCGAGTAGTGGACGAGATCACCAAGCGCGGCGGTCAAGCGATTGCAATTCAAGCCAACGTAGCAAAACGGACCGACGTCCAAGCACTCATTGCTACCACCATCAAGGCCTACGGTAAGATTGACATCCTGGTCAATAACGCGGGCGTTTACGAGTTCGCCGCGCTTGATGAAATCACCGAGGAACATTACCACAAACAATTCAATGTGAATGTGCTTGGCCTCCTCCTGACAACACAGGAAGCGGTCAAATATTTTCCAGCTGCCGGCGGCAATATCATCAACATAAGTTCAGCGGTGACCTCGCTCAATCCACCGAGCACCGCCGTCTACAGCGCAACGAAAGGAGCGGTTGATGCAATTACCCGGACTCTGGCTAACGAACTCGGTCCGCGAAAGATTCGAGTCAACGCCATTAATCCTGGTATGGTGGCCACCGAAGGCGTTGTCTCAGCTGGATTTGATAAAGGCGAATTTCGCCAATCAGTTGAATCTCAGACACCGTTAGGCCGCATCGGACAGCCAAAGGATGTCGCACCTGCAGCCGTTTTTCTTGCTTCGTCGGAAGCGGACTGGATCACCGGGGAAACGCTCCGCATCGCCGGAGGTCTCCGCTAACTCTAGGCCAAGGACCGAATTAACAGGCATGACCAGAGGTTCCAGCCCTCCTGTTAATCTCGTCTGGACTAACCCCGCAGATTTTGGTGATTTTTCAGGTTCACTAACTGATCCATCCGCGTAAGTTCTTAGGAACAAGAATAAACCGGGAACAGAATATTATGAGTAAACAGAATTCAACTAAATCCAAAGCACTCCGGACGAAGCTCCGGGCACCCTTGGCAACACCAAGTGACCTAACCTCTGCCGCAACCCGCGATATTTCGGGAGCAATGAACGCCATTTTGGCGGACGTTTTTGCGCTATACCTTAAGACGAAGAATTTCCACTGGCACATGAGTGGTCCGCATTTTCGCGATTACCACTTGTTGCTCGATGAACAGGCCGAACAACTTTTTGCCATGACAGATGCGATTGCCGAACGCATCCGTAAGGTTGGAGGACCAACCTTAAAATCGATCGGACATATCTCTCAGCTTCAACGCATTCTGGACAATGATGCAGATTATGTTGAACCACTCGATATGTTAGCGGAACTAGCAGAGGACAATAGATCTATGGCAGCGCGCTTGCGCGAAGCGCATGAAGTGTGCGACGAACACAATGACATCGCGACCGCCAGTCTCATCGAAGTTTGGGTAGACGAAGGCGAACGGCGCGCTTGGTTCTTGTTCGAAGCCGGCCGCAGAAACAATTAATTTTGGAGTGCGGTGGCAAGCGCAGCGCGACACCGCTTTCCCGCAGGATAATGGCTGATTCCCGGAGGATAATGGTTGATAGCTGATTGCTAATTGATGGCTAGATCCCCTATAAGAAATCGGGCCATTAGCAATCAGCTTTCCCGCAAACGGGTGTCGCGCTGCCGCTTGCCACCGCACTCCATAATCACGCCGGCCGATGCAATCGCGCTTCCGCCAAGTCGATGTCGCGCTGAATTCGGCGTAACGCGTGATCGTTAATTGATTCTTCGTTTCGTAGCGCGAGAACTGTTTCCCGCTCCGTTCGCAGGATCTCCCGCGCTAGTTTCTCGAAATCAGCGGAAAACAATCGGGATACCACTTCTTCATCAGACGTATCGAGACGGAGCTGTCGAATCCGATCGCAATATTCGGCTCGTAGTCGCTGCAGAATTTCAGGATTAGTTGAGTCAAGCGATTCAAGCTCGTCGAGTCGCGCGAGCGCTGCTTCGTTGGCCTTTAATCGGGCCAAGCGTTCTTCCTTTTCGGTCAAGTGATCATCCGTTAGACGGAGCCATTTTATTAAAGGGGTGAGCGGTAGGCCTTGAAAGAGAAGCGTTCCAAGGATTACGCAAAACGTGAGCAGGAGAATCAAATCACGACCGGGAAACGGTTCACCGTTAGGCAAGAGGAATGGAATCGCGAGCGCGCCCGCCAGCGAGCCGGCGCCACGCATTCCTATCCAGGAGATCAGAGCCGTTTGTTGCCATGGGATCTGGCGTTTCCGACTTAGTTTCCGGCTTAAGAGACGCGGAACATATCCAGTCACGAACATCCATACCACCCGGACTAAAATCATGACCAGAACGACCAGGAAAGACATCTTGATTACACCGCCAGCCGATCCCGGAGGAAGCGCCCGAATCACCTGCGGCAACTGCAGCCCTATCAAAACGAAAAGCACACCATTCAGAATGAAGGAAACCATTTCCCACACCGGCAATGCCTGAAGTCGCATTCGGCCAGTCAAAATTCGCGGGGCCCGCCACCCGTAATAAATGCCCGCAATAACAACAGCCAAGATTCCCGAAACGTGAAAGCGTTCTGCGGTAAAATAAGCAACGTAGGGCGTTAAAAGCGACAGCATGGTTTGAACCGGTGGATCGTCCAAACGTTTCTGCACTTGCGACGCCAACCACCCAACAGCTATCCCGGCAGCAATCCCCCCTAAAGCAACCACCAGAAATCGGCCACTCGCTTCCCCTAACGAAAACCCGCCCGTCATTACAGCGGCAACCGCAAATCGGAACGCAATAAATGCAGTCGCATCGTTAACCAGGCTCTCTCCTTCCAAAATAACGATGATCTTTCGCGGTACTCGCAAATTTTGTGTTACCGACAACGCTGCAACCGCGTCCGGTGGGGAGATGATTGCGCCAAAGACAAAACCGACTGCCCACGAAAATCCGAACAAATAATGAAAGAACGCGGCTGTCGCCGCCATGGTGATCAGAACCAGGGCGATCGCCATCCACAAAATCGGACTAAGATTTTCCCGGAAATCTCGCCATGAGGTATAGACCGCTGCTGGATAAAGGAGCGGCGGCAGAAACAAGGTAAACACTAGAGACGGCTCCAATTGAATCGTTGGTAGGCCGGGGACCAACGCGAGGCCAACTCCTCCGATGGTAAGCAAAATTGGATACGGAATTCGAATCCGGCGACCGACTAGCGTCAGAAGCGCGACGATGACGAGACAAATCAGGATCAGTTCGGTCTTATCAGCCATGATGCAATGTTTCATTTCCTACCAATTAATGAGCGAATGTAAATCGCTCCGTTGCTGTAGCCCCGTCCCACCCAGGCGGGAGCCGTCCCGATATCGACGCAACACAGACAACTCTTCCGAACGATTCCAAAACGTTCGAAGCTCCCGACCGAAGTTTGCGTTCCCAGGAAAGCGGTGTCGCGCTATGCTTGCCACCGCACTCCATAAATGGAAACACCGCTCACACCTCTTGAGTTTGGCAGACGCGCACGAAAACTTTATTCGGACCGAACGGCTGTAGTTGATGGCGATTTGCGATGGACCTACGCACAGTTCCTCGAGCGATGTGACCGTTGGTCAAGCGGACTACAAAAACTGGGCGTCAGTCAGGGAGATCGTGTTGCTTATCTTTCACCTAACACCCATGCTCAACTCGAATCATTTTATGCGGTTCCACAAATCGGCGCGGTCCTGGTTCCACTAAATTATCGCCTAACCGCTGAGGATTTTGTCTACCTCATTAACCACAGCGGATCACGAATTGTCTGCGCCGATCAAGATTATCTGAGCACGATTGATCAAATCCGTTCGCGTCTCCCAAATGTCACTCATTTTGTTGCCCTAACCGGGGAGGCTGCGGGCTGGCTTAGTTATGAATATCTTCTCAAACAAAGCAGCGATGAATTCGCTCGCCCTAACATCTGCGAAACCGATCTACTTACGATCAACTACACCAGTGGCACAACTTCTCGCCCTAAAGGCGTGATGATGACTCATCGCAACGCCTGGATGAACTCCATCGGCACCCTTGTGCATCAACAAATGACCTGCGCAGATCGTTACCTCTGGACGTTACCTATGTTTCACGCTAACGGCTGGACTTTCGTTTGGACGGTAACCGCGGTCGGAGGAATGCACATTTGCCTTCGGAAGATCGATCCCGTCGCCGTGTTTGACCTAATGAACAGGGAGCGAGTTACAATGCTTTGCGCTGCGCCAACGGTCTTGATTGCACTGGCCAATGCACCGGATGAAATACGCCGCCATGCTCCGCGGGGAGTGAAAGTCGTAACAGCTGGCGCTCCTCCCGCCGCCTCAACTATACAACGCTTGGAAGAAGATTTGGGATGGACGATTACACATGTCTACGGCCTAACCGAAACAGCGCCGTTCATCACGGTCTGCGAACCGCGCTCCGAACACGATGTCCTCAACAGCGCCGAACGCGCCCGAATAAAAGCTCGTCAAGGCGTTGAATTGATTACATCCGGCGACCTACAGGTAGTCGATCCAGACGGTAACGTCGTCCCTTGCGATGGATTAACCCAAGGCGAAATCGTCGCACGCGGCAACGTAGTCATGGCCGGTTACTATGATGATCCCGAAGCGACCGAGCGAGCACTGCGCGACGGTTGGTTCCATACCGGGGACGCCGCCGTTGTGCATCCCGACGGTTATGTTGAGATTCGCGATCGTCTCAAAGATGTCATCATTAGCGGCGGCGAAAATATTTCATCCGTTGAAGTGGAAGGCGTTCTTTTGCGACACCCAGCGGTCCAGGAAGCGGTAATTGTTGGTTTGCCGCACGAGCGCTGGGGGGAAGCGCCTCATGCTTTTGTTGTTCTAAAACAAGGTGCCAACAGCAACGAAAGTGAGCTTCGCGAATTTGCGCGGACGCATCTGGCGCATTTCAAAGCACCGCACAGCGTCACTTTTGTTCAGGCATTGCCAAAAACTGCGACAGGCAAGATTCAGAAATATATTTTGCGCGCCGGTAAAGCGGCGATAGCGCTACAGTAGTAAGGACTAACAATAACAGCAGAAGAAGCGGTGAATTCGCCTACTGACTGCCTTCGGTTTGTTGCTCGGACTTCGCGTATTCCTCCATCGCTTTCGGCATTAATGCCTTCAACTGCTCGATGCGGGTCCCGTGCGAAGGATGGGTTGACATAAATTCCGGTGGTTGCTGTCCCTGACTGCTCGCTTCCATTCGTTGCCAAAAGCGCAGGCTTTCTCGCGGATCGTATCCAGCGCGAGCCATATACATTAGACCGACTTCATCTGCTTCCGATTCGTGTTTCCGGCCGAATGGCATCAACACTCCGTATTTCGCTCCGGCACCGAGCGCACCCATGATTGCTTGTTGTTGTTGATAGTCCATGTCCGAAAGGGACATGGCGATTCCGCTCATAGCTGTCTGTGTTAGATTTTGCTGTAACACACGCTGCGCGCCATGACGCGAAGTCGCATGCGCCATCTCGTGCCCAAGCACTGTAGCAAGTCCGGACGCATTTTCCGCAACCGGAATGATTCCGGTGTATACAACGATCTTCCCACCAGGCAGACAAAACGCATTCTGTTGGCGATCATTGATCACCGAGACTCTCCAGTCGAAATTCGCACCCGCTTTCCCCGTAGCAAGAGCAAGGCGTCTCGCAACTCGACGTACCAGGTCCACTTCAGGGCCGGAATCGACAGCCTGTGATTGGGCTAAAACCTGTTGATAGGATTGAAACCCAAGACTCGCCTCCTGTTCGGTTGATAACCCGACGTGGCTGACACGGCCGGTCTCCGGATTAACGAATCGTTCCGACGTGAAATATTGGTAGGCGACAAATAGCCCCACCAACAGGATCGGCAACAATTTGAAGTGCCGGCGTTGCATGCCTTTTAATTAACAGATCAAATTAAAGAGAACAACCCTTGTGATGGAGATTCATAGGCATCTCTCCAGTTCGAAAATCACTCCAGACATTCGGCCGCTTTCCCGTGCACTACCCAGGCCCCCTTAGACCATGCTAGAGCAAATCAAAAGGCCAGGTTAAGCCCAGTCCGAACCATTCCGAAATTGTTGTCCGGCCCTGAAACAACATTCCAACTAAAATCATTGATCCAGCCAATGTGCGGAGTCATTCGGACTTCAAAGCCACCGCCAAATTGGCCAAGCGATCTCGTCTTCGATTCCGGGAATTGATGATCAACAATCGTCCCGTCAGCCGCAACTAACAACTCGTGGTCCTGCCCACCGCCGAAAATGCCGCCGCCTCCAATCCAGACATAGGGCGCTACCCGCGAACAGCCAATCGGAACGCGAACGGTCAATGTTCCCAGAATTGCGCCGACCGTGCGACGGTCGTCGTCAACTGCGAATTCACCAAAGGCGTCCGTAATTGTTTCCTGCGATTTAGGAAAGATAAGATATCCCTGAACGCCGGCTCCGAAATAGCGATTGAAGAAATATTTCGCGTCGATACCACCACCCCAGGCATGGTCAGCGAGGAGATAAGTGTCCTCTCTCCACTCGTTAGAAGTAAAAGCGTACGTCCCCCAAAGGCTCACATTAAATTCGTGATCCGCATACCACGGACATGACGGCGCTGGCGCCACAGTTGATTCCTTCGAGTAAGTCTCACTTCCGGCCCTGGCGATACCAACTGCAAATAATAGCAGTAACGCGGTTGTAATAATTTTTTTCATTTGCTTCTCCTCTTCTAAGTCTCATAAGCACATAACGAATGCGCCTCCCACTCTAGAACGGATGTGACTGCGCCGTTGGATGCCGCAGTTCATTTTCTTGAATCCAAAAGCCGGGCTCGATCCATCGATCCCTCTGTCAGAGCTCGCCTTAAGCATCACAGGCTGTTGATCTTCTTTTTCCTCGCCTTTGTTCTGCCCTGGTATCCTTGGGTAATTGTCTTAACAAAGGGCGATTCTCCGGTCCTAACCCGCTCGGATCTTTTGTGGCTGCCCTTTCCACTCTTCAGCGCTGGGGCGTTGATTTTGCTCTGGTGTATCTACCGCGGGCTTTGGTTTTTGTTAGGTCTCGCCTTAGTTGCGCGCGACCATCTCTCTTGTTTGCCCGGTAGATCTTACAATGAAAGTCGCCTAAATCTTCGACCTAGCCTATAGGTCCTGCGTGACGCAAACTGATCGACGCCACAGCACGCGAACCGCTATCCTAACCGCTATCGCAATGATTGCTTTCGCCGGCAATTCGCTCCTCTGTCGCTTAGCCTTAAAACACACCGGTATCGATGCGGCGAGTTTTACTCTGACCCGCATTCTTTCCGGCGCTATTGCTCTTTGCCTAATCATTGTTTTGCGCCAAAGAAGTTCAGTTAGAGCCGGAAACTGGCTCTCGGCGCTTGCTCTCTTCATCTACGCGATCGGCTTCTCCCTGGCCTATATCAGCTTGCCAACTGGAACCGGTGCGCTGCTCTTATTCGGGGCAGTTCAGGCAACCATGATTTTATGGGGGTTTCATAAGGGCGAACGCCTTGATGCGATTCAATGGATAGGTCTGTTCCTCGCTCTTTCGGGGGTCATCGTCCTGGTCTTCCCCGGATTATCAGCCCCACCCTTAATCAGCTCTCTTCTAATGCTGGGTGCCGGTATTGCATGGGGAATCTATTCCTTGCGCGGAAAGAAGGAGAGCAATCCCGCGGAAGCGACTGCCGGCAATTTCTTGCGGGCTGTTCCTTTTGCGATTGCGACTAGTATCTTACTTTCCCATTCAGCCCACTTCGATTTCGCTGGCACTAGTTACGCCATTATTTCCGGCGCAATCACTTCCGGCCTCGGTTACGTGATTTGGTACACTGCGTTGCCCGGCTTGAAGGCAACCAGCGCGGCTGCAGTTCAACTCAGCGTTCCAGTTCTAGCGGCCACCGGCGGCATTCTGCTCTTAGCTGAACCGATCACGCTTCGTTACGCGATCGCATCCGTTGTCGTACTCGGTGGCATCATGATGGTAATAATTGAAAAGCAACGACAAAAGCCTATTCCAACAGCAAAGTCTTGATATCGGCAACGACTAAACGGGGATCGAGTGTCGCAGAGCTATAAATGTTTCGAATACGTCCTGCTCGATCGATCAAAAAAACTCGAAGCGTATGATAAAGCGGCCCCGCCGGATCCGTCACATTACTCCTTTTATCAACGGCTTGATCGTAAGCCGCCAGGATGGATTCCAATTCGGCCGATGATTTGGCCGTGGCAAACCGCCACTCGCAGCCAGATTTTTTGTCGCGTATTGCCTCCGCATATTCCGCCAGACGTTTGGGCGTATCGTATTCGGGATCAAAACTCATCGTGACCAATCGTAGATTGTTCGTTAGCGACTCATCTTCGACGCTGAGGAGGTGAATCTGATTCAAAACGCTTCCCGCATATGGACAAGCTCGAGCGGCTGCGCAACGAGTATAGATAAAACTCAAAACGGTGATCCGTCCCCTGGTTAGGTCACGCAGCCTCGATGTTTTACCCTCCGAATCGATTACAGTGCCGTCCCCCGCGTTCTTAATAACTGGCAGTTTGTAACTACCGGGCGCTGGCGGATCGTAATCAAAATCTGAATCGCGGGTGGACTTCGTGCCGTCGCCATAGGCCAACTGGCAACAGAACAGAATGAACGACCAGAAGGTGACGACTTGTGGTTTCATGCTTTTCATGTCACACGAACCGCAAAGGCACCATGTTTTCCTAGACTATTGGTTAGAAGCGACGGTGCGAGCTGCTCCGACCTTAGTTGAGCCGAACAACATGTGGTGAGGACGACCGAGTTTCAAGGCGGTGAAATCAAGGGCAAAAGCTGGTTTTAATTCCTTTCCGTCCCAGCTAAAGGCACGGAGAAATTGCTCGTTATCTTCCCCAGTTTTATCCCAGCGGGACAAGAGCGAGCTGGTGAAGTAAAGCCGTTTTCCATCCCAGCTTTGTGACACCATATTCAGTTGGCGCCCGATTTGTCTCTCGTAGATCTGTTTCGCGGTTTGCGGATCCGAAACGTCATACACGCGACATTTGCCATCAACGAACGAATCAACAAACAGCGTCTTGTCGTCCGCACTCAGGCTTATATCGACGGGTAAGACGCCAGCCTTCGAATTACCGACAGATCCTATTTCTCTCACCCGCCATTCACCCATGTCATCAGCGTAAACTGACCAAAGCTTCGAAGTCAGCGCTGTCGCAGTGAAAGCATAATTGTGTTTTTCTCCCCAAGCCCATCGGATTTCGAGCGGCACACCAGGAACTTGGAAAATTTTCTTTGGTTGCCTCGCATGAAAATCCCACAGCACCATGGTGCCGCCGAAATTCTTCATCGCTTCGGCGTTGGAGCTGAGTTTGCCGAATTCCGCCATGTAATTATTCCAGCCGGTGAAAGAAGATGTGAGCATCACATTCTTACGTGGTAAAACTCGTGCGTCATAACCATATCCATCAGCAAAGTCAGCTCCGGGTATACCCTTGGCGCTTTCCTTGGTTGGCAACCAATGTGTTGCGATATAGTTACCGTCATTGCCGTATTCGACCAAAGCGGTGCGGCCGCCCTTGTCCTTAGCATTCGATAGGCAAGGAATAAGAACTCGTCCGGGCAATGCATATGCGCCATGTGGACCAGCTGCGCCGCCAGTTGCTTCAGCAAAATTGTCGATTGTCTTTATCAGCTTTGGTTTAGCTGGATCGGTGTGGACATCAAAAATGAAGAGCCGACTGGTATCGAGTCCAGCTAACCAAAGTTGACGTCTATCATCAGTGAAACCGCCATGGTGCGCTTCGTTGCGGCCATCGACCGAAACGGTGTTGAGCACTTTGCCGTAGTTGGGTGAGCCCGGTTTCGCATCAATCGTGACCAGTTTATCCGCACCGTCGCCTAGCCCTTCTTGGCCGAGCGTCCAGACATAAACAAACTCCTCTTGCCCATCGATTCTGGCCAGGTAAGGCGAGGAACAGGTTTCGTCTGCTCGCACCAATGTCGCGCTAACGCTGAGCAGAATCGCAAGGGCGCCTAGGACAAGAAGCGAAATTCCGTTTTGCTTCAGGACGTGATTAGCAGTTTTCATTTTGATTAGTTGTTGAGTTTGGCGACCCACCAACAGCGCTGGCATTCTGCCTCCTCGACCCTGCCCGCCGCTGCTCGCGGGGCGTTTGGTTGAATTGTTCTTAGTCTGATAATGCCTGCTCACCTCCTCGACAAACATTTTTTGTCCGCTGCTCTGAATTCTTGCCGTTAAACTTTGAATCGGGCATGCTGGAGAACATGAAAACCGCCCTTTTCTTGTCTATCGCCTTTCCGTTGTCGCTTTTGGCCCAAGGCGGATTGCCTAACCAGCCTTACATCTACGTTGAAGGCAAAGCGCAAATGGAAAAACCAGCTGATGTTGTAACCCTTAGATTTAATCTGGTGGCGCGTAATCCAGAACAACTCAAGGCCAACCGCGAAGTTCAATCGAAGGCTCTAAGAATTCTCGCCTCCCTGGACGAACGAAAGATTCCGGAAAAGGATGTAATCGCAGCGGATATCCGGACGGAACCCGATTACGATACCGAGGTGCCCGGCCATACACGCAAAGTGCTTGGATACATCGTCACCCGTTCCTTTGAAGTCCGAATCAAGGACATTCCCTCGTTTCCCAAGCTGGTGGATGAACTGATCGCAATCGGCGGCGTCGAGTTCTCGGAGATAAACGGCAGCCTTTCGACTGAGTCAGAATTGAACGACGACCTGTGGAAAAAAGCTCTCGTTAATGCTCGTGAACAGGCGGAAAAAACGCTCAAAGAAATGGGAATGAAGATCGACTCTGTTTTTGCGGTCTCTCCTGTTTCGTTTCCAGATATTCACAATAAGTTTTTCACAGAATCTGGACGCGAAAGTGTTTTTGTAACAGGCAGCTACATTCCCACCCCACAATATCGCCTTGCCCCGATCTCGGTCAGCCAGAGCGCTCACGTGATCTACCTTATTTCTCCCGCAAAATAGAGCATTCGTCAGGCATTGCCTCATGCCTACTCCCACAGACGCACGCGATCGTGCCAGCGCGACTTACAATGCCGCGTCCGACTTCTATGACGATAGTGCATGGCTTTTTGGAATTATTTCGGCAATCGGACGGTCGAACGGTTACAACTCCAGAACGGTGATCATGTGCTCGATGTTGCTTCTGGAACCGGCGCCTCGGCCATCCCAGCAGCAAAAGCAGTCGCCCCAGAAGGAACCGTACTCGCGGTTGATCTTGCTGAAAATCTTCTCACCCTCGCACGCGCAAAAGCGACCAATCTCGGTTTGAGCAATATTCGTTTCGAACAAGGCGACATGATGGCGCTTGACCAACTCGAGGAAAAATTCGAGGCCGTGATTTGCGTGTTCGGCATTTTCTTCGTTCCAGATATGGTGGCCGCGGTTCGCGAACTCTGGAGGATGGTTAGGCCTAATGGTCAACTCGCGATCACAACCTGGGGCGGCGGTCTCTTCGAACCAGGGAACACCATTTTCTGGGATTCCATCCGGAATGTTCGACCGGATTTAGAACGCAAGTTTAATCCATGGGATCGAATCAGTGAACCATCCGCCTTGCGACAGATGCTGGAGGCAGCGGGCGTCACCAACGTTAACGTAGACGGCGAGAACCGCCTTCAGCCGATCAATAGACCGGAGGATTGGTGGGCCATCGTTTGCGGCAGCGGCTACCGTGGCACGCTCGAACAATTGGTTCCTCTCGATCGTGAGTCGGTTCGCCGATTTCATCTTGAGCAGATCCAAAAGAGCGCGGTGAAGGCTGTTCAAACCGATGCGATCTTCGCTGTCGGAAAAAAATCAGCGCGCTAAAGACTTAACTGCGTTTCAAAATCTTGTTCGCCTTGAGCTTTCGTCCAGCTCCCTTAACCTGCCGCCATGGCTCATATCATTTCCGCTCCGACTCGCATCGAAGCCGTAGGCACGCCCCCGAAAATTATTGAAGAGTTCATTGGCCGAGTGAACTCGAAAACCGACGGCATTAGCATTGCACGAATGGTTAGTCCATCGGGCTGGAGTGAACCGGGGCAACGTCCCGAATTTGACGAATACACCGTCGTCCTCCGGGGCGAACTTCAGGCCGAAACTGCCGATGGCATATTTCGTATCACCGCCGGTCAAACCCTAGTAGCGAACAAAGGCGAATGGGTTCGTTACAGTTCCCCCGGTCCCGAGGGTGCAGAATACGTGGCGATTTGCATTCCGGCATTTTCGCCGGACACAGTTCATCGGGATTCTTAGGCGCTCGCCCAAGGGTGGACAATTGCGGAAACCTGGCCTGCCTAGGAAACTATTCGCTGACCGGTCCGACAGAATATGAAAGACCGTCTTTGTTATCCGATTTTTCCATTAACTCGCGAGTCATCTCGACCCCAATTCGCTCCATCTCAAGCTGGTTCTGCTGGAAGCGCTCGTAGGCGTCGTATTGTTCAGAGGTCAAAATCCCGGCCATTCGATCCAATATTCGCTTGTTCCGCTCAGCCTTAGAAGCCAGATAGTCTTCCGCGCCTTTCGGGTCCATTAGAGTCTTGATTTTCTCTCGATAGTTTCCTGGACCATCTGGATCAAACGAGTTCGCGCTACGGGAGCGTTCTTCGGTCATGACTTGCAGCAACGTTTTCGCCTGGTCATCACGAAGAGCTGTGCCCGCGAGGTTTATCTGTTCCCGAATTTGCGCCAAAGCCATTCGATCGCCAAGAGTCTGCTCATAGTTCTGATAGGCAGCGTAATCGGATTCGCCCAAGAGGCTCCGCAACTGTTTGTCGAACCCGACAACCTCGCCCCCGGAGGTCCCATCCTCCTCCTTATCCAGACTACGCAAGCCGTCCTCCATGTCATTTAGTTCACCATCTGTTAGGAGATCAAAAAACTGTTCGGCGTGCCGTTTATCGATGTTCCTCTCTTTAATGAAATCGCTGTAAAGCTGCTTCAGTCGCAGCTGTTGCGACTGGCGAAACATCTTCTTCATCTTTGGATCCTCAAACATCTTGGCGAATTGACGCTTTACCGGAGGGGACGGACTCGCTGTCGGAAACGGATCCGCGTTCTTTTCCACAATGACTGGAGCCGAAGGTTGAGCCAAGAGTTTCGCTCTTAAGGCGGCCGATTCGCGGTTGTATGTTTCGTTCTCTTGGCGCAACTGACGAATCAGCGCTTCTTGATCCTTAATCTGCCCACTTTTTCGACCGTTTTCAGCAGTAAGCCCTGCAATCTGTTTCTTCAATTCCAAGGCATCATGCCGTTGTTGCCAGGCAAGACCACCGGCAACCAACGCGCATAACAACGCCGCTGCCGGCAGAATTTTTACGCTAATTTTTTTCATAATCCGAGGGGAATCAAGTTACGCCGATCAGGATCGGCGTTAGCCAGAAAAGCAATCGGCACACCGCATGCTCGGCTAAATACATGACGTTGGTGCTTCTCCTAACCCTACTTCTATTGGTTCCAGCTGCCGTCGCGACTATTTCTCAAAAATCGCTTTCTCACCGGGGTGCCCCAGCGCCGATTTTCAGCGTCGGCACGCCGGTTGTGTATCAACACGACGAAATCACGAATTGCCCAAGACCAGACGCCCATGACCTACGCCCGTCAGCCCGCGGCGAATACTATTATTATTGTATCCTCGATTATCTTCGAGTGATTGAGGTTTTGAAAGATGGCCGGATCATTGCAATTTCGCGGAATCATCAACGTCTTTGTTTTTGGCCTGACGATTCCTCATTTCGCAAAGCGAGTTTAGTTGAGCGATTTCTTCACCCACTGCGTTTTCCAATTCCGTAGTCAGCATTTGCATTAGATCAGACAGTAGATCGGCCTTTCCGAGGTCGATGCTAAAGCAAATCCCCCGCGCAGCACGACGCACTACTTAGCAAAACGCCCTGGACGCGTTCGACCTAGAACATCTGTTCATCCGTGGTTAAACTTCGGGGTGACGCAATCACTAACCATCGATGCCTTCGCCGAAAGTTGGCCAATCGAAACGCCATTCCGAACAGCTCGGGGCGCCAGCGCGGAAGCTCGCATCGTTGTCGCCACCATCAGCAATGGGGAATTTACCGGGCGTGGCGAAGCCGCACCGATCAGCCGATACCAGCAAACGGTTGAGTCGGTCTTAAGTCAGATCAATTCTATCAAGCACGCGCCCAACCTGGACCGGCAAACACTACAAGACCTACTTCCGGAGGGAGCGGCACGTAATGCATTAGATTGCGCTTTCTGGGATCTTGAGGCGAAAACGTCTGGCAAACGAATCTGGGAACTGGCCAACCTCGAAATTGCGCCACAGATCGTTACCTCCCTAACCATCAGTTTGAATACGCCGTCGGTAATGGCAGATGTAGCCAAAAAAAACGCGGATGCTCCCATCTTGAAACTGAAACTCGGCGGCGACAGCTCTGACTTCGACCGCGTCGAAGCTGTTCATCGATTCGCGCCAAGAGCACGTTTGTTCATCGACGCCAACGAATCGTGGTCCCCTGTATTTTACTCGACGATTGTCCCTAAGCTGACGACGCTCGGCGTCGAACTGATCGAACAACCGTTTCCAGCAGGCGCTGACGATGCACTGGCCACGCTTGAGCATCCTATTCCAGTTTGCGCTGACGAAAGCTGTCACACCAGCACCGATCTTTCTCGCCTAGCGAACCGTTACCAGATGATCAATGTTAAGCTCGATAAGACAGGCGGTTTAACCGAGGCCATTCATTTAGTGTCCGCGGCGCGACAATCGGGATTGAAGCTCTTGTTTGGTTGTATGGTCGGCACTTCACTCGGAATGGCCCCCGCTCGCATTCTCGTTGGCGCATCCGATTTTGCAGACCTCGACGGACCACTGCTTCTCGCTCAGGATCGCCCAAACGGACTCAGTTATCGGAACGGCAAAATCGGTCTGCCCGATCGAGAACTTTGGGGCTAACTAGTTTCTTGCACCAAATATTGGACGCGGCGACGTCCATGAATCATGCGAGAAACGCGCAAGATGGGAAAAAGCAGAAGATACAAAAGAGGACTTGAGTTTCTCGTAACTGAAAACCAAGCAAGGAGAGCTGCCGTGATTCCGAACGCGACTAATATTGATAGCCGAAGGATATGATAACGGGTATCGAATCTTTCCAACGCGGTTAGTTCAAGGAGTCCTCGTAAACGATAGGCATGCAGATAAAGAAGCGTTAGCGCCAAGTAAACTGCGGCAAAGCCCAGCCCATAAATGATCAGCAAAGTCGCGAATTCTGACGAGCTTAACGAACTCGTTGGGCTCGACCTTCCAAAAAGAAGCCCGGTTATACTAAGGTTGAACAGGAATTTCAGTGGGTAGACATAGAACAGAACGAGAAAAAGCATCACGCACGTCAGGAAACGCGTAGTGCCATCATCAAGTCCATAACGTCGACAAAATCGATAGTGGCTATTCCAAATTAGCGCGAGAAAGACAAAACAGATCGCAAACGCCGGAAATCCTCGCATGGTCGCAATCAAATCACTGAAAGTTCTCGGAACATCGAGTGAGACGACGAGCAGCGTCAGAGCGAAACCAAAGACCGCGTCACTAAAAGATTCTAACCGTGTTACCTCTACACCGCGCAAGTGAAACCCAGGCAGGTCGCGAAAGGAGATCGCTGGCATACCTGTTAAGTAGCGACTCGACGCCCAAGACGCAATCTACCAGTTAAAGTCGTCGGTCACCCGATCGGATACTCTGCTTTGACGATTCTGACCAACCCAATATCAGGTAACGTCACGCGCTCGCCTACTTTGCCCGCCAGAAGAGTTCTACCGATCGGTGAAACCCAACTGATCGCCTCCGGGTCCAAATCAAGTTCGTCGACACCGAGAATTCGATAGGTCCTTAATTCACCTGCAGCGTCGCGCACTGTCACCCTTGCGCCGAAACCAATCGTCAGATCAGTTTCTTCAGGAGGTTCAACTATAGTTACAGAAGCCAAGATCCGTTCCAGCTCGGCTATTCTTTGTCGTTTTTCTTCGCCCTTTGGTTCCTGCTTTAGCTTCGCAATTTCACCCTTCAACCTCGCAAAACCTTGTTGAGAAATGTAATTCGCGGCACCTGGCGGAAGTCCCGACGCCGATCGGGTACGACCCGACCGTTCCGGTGGATCTACATCTTCCTTGGTAAACGCTTTGCTCATTCCCCCATCAGTTCCTAATTTCGTATCTCAGCGCCCCAGACCGTTTTCGTGTATTTCCCTAGGCGATAATCAACTTGGATGCGGTCCCCCTGACTCAATTTATCAAATTGCGCTTTATCGGCAGAAACATTGAAAGTACGACCGTCTCCAACAGTTCTCACTTTTACGATCCATTGTTCGTGTTGTTGCGCCCGTGGATCGCGGCCTGTTCCGCGGACATCTTTTTTCATAACGTACGAATCGACCGTAATTTCGTCGTCCGCCAGTGGTCGTGGCGTATTTTCAACTTTTTCGGGTCCAGGTGTATCGCCAGGCAAGGCGGCCGCAATATGTTCCTTCTCGAGCACGACTGCTTCTCCGCTTAGCTTTTCACAAGCAACAAGGTTAACGACCGCAAGCAGTGACAGGAACAATCGCAGTAACGAATGCATTATGTCGATGATCTTCGCCGCTGGAGATAAACGGTCAAAAAGGCGACATGCCAAATAAAAAACTGACTTATTCATTTTGTGGGTTTGGCTCAGAATCATTTTGATTTCCAAGGCTGCTCGCTGGCTACCGAAGAACTGTTCCTTCAGGTAGCCAGCGACGATCAGCTTAGGCTGCGCGTTTCGCTTCAGCGCCGCTCTCAATAACGAGGCGCGACTTTAACGGTACTGCCCGACTTACGTTGAAGTAGTTGGGCGATGTCGCCATCACCGTCTGATGAATTTTCTCGAACTGTTCCAAGGTTCCGTTCCCGCTGATATGAACAACGTACTTCAGCTGGTCGTATCCCGGTTTCACATCTGGCGAAATGCCAAGGAAACCACGCAGGTCAATTTCTCCTTCGGTAACGATTCGCAGATCAGTGAGTTCGATTCCTTCCAACGCACAAAGCGCTGAGTACCCGACCATCATGCATGCGTTCAAACTAGCGAGCAGATATTCCTGCGGGTTTGCATATTGATTTGTTCCGCAGAGCTCGAGCGGCTCATCGACTTTGATCGTGAAATCTTTCGCGACCTGTTTATCGCCAATAACGCAACCGGTTACACGCGTATCGGAACGAGTTCCGCCGCGCCATTGCGAGTCGACCTTCCAATGGGTCATTCCTTTGGCTGGATCTTTCGAGACGGCGTTTACCGTTTCGCGTAATGCTGCGGTATCGATGCCGTTGATTATTTGAGATGTGTTTGGTTTGTTCATTTCTTTATTTGTGGTGGTTAATTGTTATTGCTGCGCGTCATTAGGACTGGCAGACGCGGGAGTTATTTGCTCGTCGCGTGCCACCACGCTCATATTTCGATAAACAATTAATCACGAGCATGTTACGATATACGCTGATATGGTAAATTACTCGCGATTTTTCGTGATTCGCGAGATCTCGGGAGGCCGCCACGCGAAACTCCGTGGCCGAAGTCTGATTACGCCAGCGACCAGACACCAGTGTTGCCGTCGTTATCGCGCTCGCTGAATACCAAGCGCTTTCATTCGGGAACTCAGAGTGGACGGTGCAAGCCCCAGTCGTTCTGCTGCGCCGTTTTCACCAGAAATTTTTCCGCTACACGCAGCTAACGCTCGCTCGATATTCGCTCGTTCTAACGACTCCATTTCTTTTGCACTAAGAATTCGCGTTTCGTTAGTTTGATCTTTTACTGGAGGGATATCATTAACAGTGGTTGTTGAGGGCATCGCACGATATAGTTCCAGGCGGCTCCCTGTTGAAAGAATCATCGCACGTTCGATAACGTTCTGAAGCTCTCGGACATTGCCCGGCCAGCTATACTCTTGTAGACGTCGAATATCGTCCGGCTGTAACGGATCAATTCGGCGTCCCATCCGCCGGGCGAACCTTTGCACGAAAGCCGTTGCAAGGACGGCAATGTCCGAGCCGCGATCTCGCAATGCTGGGACAGAGAGGGGAAACACATTCAAGCGATAAAATAAATCTTCCCGAAATTCTCCCTTGCTCACCATCTCAGCGAGATCCCGGTTGGTCGCAGCAATGACCCGAACGTCCACTCTTCGTGTTCGTGTACTCCCGAGGGGTTCGAATTCGCCTTCTTGTAACACCCGCAACAATTTCGCCTGCAAATCGAGAGGAAGCTCTCCCACTTCATCGAGAAAAATCGTCCCGCCATCAGCGAGAGCAAAACGTCCTTCGCGTCGCGTGGTTGCGCCCGTGAAAGCGCCTCGTTCGTGACCAAAGAATTCGCTTTCGATCAGGGTCCCAGGGATGGCTGCGCAATTAACGCGCACCAACGGTTTCTCACTCCGACCGCTGGCTTCATGCAATGAACGAGCGATCAATTCCTTGCCGGTGCCCGTTTCACCTAACACGAGGACAGTCGTGTCAGTTGCAGCAACGCGCTTCAGTGAGGTGAACAATTCCTTCATAGCGGGGCTTTGTCCCAACATCTCGCCAACACCCGCAGAGTCGCGCAGGTATTCCGCTTCATCGAGCAAAAGGCGAATCCGCTTTTCTGCATCAATCCGCTCGTCAACGTTGCGTAAAATTAGGACGTGGAAATTTTTGCCGCGCAAAGAGAAGGCAGACAACGTTGCCTCTGCGGGAAAAGTTGAACCATCAGCTCGAACAGCTGTTAGATGCTGTGGAATCCAGAGCTGTCGCTCATCGGCATCTTTTTGTTCGATTTCGTCGACCAAAGCACGAAGGCGATTTGCACTATCATTATCCAGCAAGTCACGCAGTCGCGAACCGGCCAGTGCTTTTGCGTCAAAACCAAAAAGCCGTTCGGCAGCCGGATTTACTCGAACGACACAGTAGGCTTCATCCAGCACGAGGATCGCATCCATTGCGCCGCTCAATAGCGCATTAAGTTGTTCCTCCCGCGCAACCACCTCTGCCTCTTTCTTTAGACGTCTCTGTTCCGCTGCCGCGCGGGCCGCGAAAATTTCAAAGAGCGACAACTGACGCGGTTCGGTGGCTAGCGGCTTCGTGTCGAGGATAGCAAGATGCCCCATAACCGTTCCATCGGTATCGAGTAAAGGAACGCCCATGTAACTGACTACATTCATTTTTTTCAGATCAGGATCGTCCGGGTAGAGTTCGACCATTCGGTCCGGGATATGGAGAAAACGTTTTCCCTCGACCACTTCCTGACAGGGCGTGTCATCCACCGGATGCTCGTAGTGGCTCAAAAATTCTCCGTTCAACCAAAAAGCGTGCGCCCTTAAGCGCCGTGTTTCCGGAAGATACTCTGTCACCCATGCGCCGGCTGTATTCATCACCGCCGCCAGATTTCGGACTAACGCATGAAAAAACTCCGAGCCAGTTTCCGAAACCGTACCTCCGATCACGAGGCGGAGTGCATCTTCCTCAGTTATCGAAGGTTCGGTCTTGGGCATCAGCCGGAAGCTTACCTCCAAGACGATCGACCTCAAGGAAGAGCTACTTTTTGCTCTCGCCTATCAGCGCTTTACTTCTTTGCCGGCGCCACCTTTAGAACCACTTTCCCACGCGTGTGATGCGTCTCGATCTGCTGATGCGCTTTCGCCACGTCCATTAATGGAAACGTCTGCGAGACAATTGGTGTAATCTTGTTCGCTTCAATCAGTTTCGTTAGTTCCTCGAGTACTTTCGAATCGGGATGCGCCATCATCCTCGAACAATGAATCTCGCGTTTACTGCACTCAGCTTCATCTGGCGGATCCGTAATCGAAACGATGACTCCGCCTTTTTTAACCACGCCATAAGAGGGCGGCAGGGTGTCACCTCGGACATTATTTAAAACGACATCAACATCCTTCACTACATCTTGAAACTTTGTCTTGGTGTAATCGATCGCTTGATCCGCCCCAAGCTGCTTCAGCAAATCCTGATTGGCCGTCGACGCGGTCGCAATGACTTTCGCTCCGCGCGCCTTTGCAATTTGAATAGCGAAACATCCAACCCCGCCGGACCCACCATGAATCAACACCGTTTGTCCCTTCTCCAACTTTGCCGTATCGACTAAGGCCTGCCATGCAGTCGTCGCAGCTAACGGAACTGCCGCTGCTTTTTCGAAGTCAATAGACTTTGGTTTTAGCGACATTTCGCTTTCTTTCGCGATCGCATACTCCGCATAGCCACCACCGCGCGGGACAGGCAGATATGCGTAAACTTCGTCTCCAGCTTTGTAAGTCTTCGCATTCGCGCCAACTTTTTCGACTACCCCAGCAACATCGTATCCAATGATCATCGGTTTCTCGAGCGGGCCGCCTTTTCCGCGCATCCCCTGTCGCACATAAGTATCAACTGGGTTCACCGCAGCCGCGACGACACGGATCAGGACCTCGTCCTCCTTCGGCTCTGGCCGCGCGACGTCTTCGTATTTTAGAACCTCAGCGCCTCCGTTTTCGTGAATAACAGCTGCTTTCATCATCGGTTGCGATGATTGCGCAACTATTCCAACTGCGGAGAGGCAACTGATTGCGACGATAGCAAGGGCGATAGTTAACTTAGTTTTCATAGAGTTACTTCAGATTGATTGGAGAAGATCATCGGCAATCCTGAAATCGCAATCGCGGTTAACCCCAAAAGCGAAAAGCCGGAGCGGCAAGGGCTCCGGCTTTTCTTTTTTTGTAGGACCCACGCGGCACCTGCGTATAGCCCTACATTACCTACTCCGAAGAACCCCAGCCGAAGTTTTCAAAATGATGTAATTTTTTTTGGAAAGCCGTGAAAGCCTTGCCGGAGGACAAAACCAAAGGGGTGTCTCCCGACGTCCGTCTCGACGGGAGGAGGGGTCTCTCAACTGAAAATTGAGTCACCAAACATGGACACGCCCGTCTTGGAGCCTCCGCTTTCCTTAACGCGGAGGCAATGAGGCTTGCGTCAAAGCAATGCTGCTACTCCAATGAACGACCGATTGCGCTGCTTTGCGTGATCCAAATTGCCGTGCGCTAACGCCGGCCCCAGGATGGCACGCATCTATTATTATGATCTCTGACATCATCGCGTTTCCAACCTTCACGTCTTCCCTCACCAAACCTCGCAGGCTTGCCGTGATCACATCTTCAGTGTGATAGGTTTGCTTGACCGTTATCTTTCAGCGCTTCGTGAACGCCGGCGATAGTCATACTTCCCTCGCCAACCGCCGCCGCACATCGCTTAACGGATCCGGAACGCACATCCCCCGCGGCAAATACACCTGGCAAACTCGTTTCCCACGGACTCGGTGGCCGTTTCGATTTTAACCACAACGGCGCTCCAGCCACCGGCGCGCCCGTTTTAACAAAACCTTTTGCGTCCCTCTCAATCTCCGAGGGCAACCATTCGGTGCAAGGCGTCGCTCCGATCATGGAAAAAACTGCCGACGTCTCAACCATCCGGCATTCGCCCGTTTTGCTGTTCCGAAGCTCAATCGCCTCAAGCAGACCATTCCCCATCATCCTTTGGATGGTCGTATTCGAAATTAATTCAATGTTAGGCTGCGCCAAAACACGACGCGACAAATAATCCGACATACTATGGGAAAGGTCATTGCCGCGAATGATCAACATCACTTTCTCGACCTCATCCGACAAATACATTGCAGCTTGACCGGCGGAATTGCCGCCACCTACCACCACCACCGTCGAGCCACGGCAAAGCTGACGTTCCAATGCCGTCGCCGCATAATAAACACCAACTCCTTCGAAACGTTCACGATTCTCCGCCTCCAACCGACAATAATTCGCCCCCGTTGCGATGACCGCGCATTTCGCACACAAGAGTGCAAGACAACCATCAACCTGTAGGTTTACCCTGTACTCCCGCTCTGGATCGTAATCAAAGCTTAGTGCCGCCGCCGGTGTCGAAAACTTTGCGCCAAATCGATAGGCTTGAAGTTGGGCTCGCCAGGTCAAATCCCCCCCGTTAATTCCAGTGGGAAATCCGAAAAAATTCTCGATCAATGATGAGGAACCCGCTTGGCCTCCGGGGGCATAACCTTCCAACACGATTGTGTGTAGTCCTTCAGAAGTCGCATAGACCGCTGCCGCCAAGCCAGCAGGACCAGCTCCCACTACCACAACGTCACACACGCAATTTTCTTCTTCCGCACCGACGTGCGTTTGAAGCAGCCCCGCCACCCGGGCAACTTCACGAAGAGAGGGCTTTCGAACGGGGGAACCAGCCGGCGAAATCAGCACCGGCAAATCGCGTTCTGTTAGGTGAAATCGACCTGCGAGAGATGTACCTTGATCACTCTTAAAATCGATCAGCCGGTGCGGGAAATGATTTTTTTCCAAAAAATCGTTTAGTTGCCGCCCTTCCCGCGAATCACCGAAAGCTAGAATTCGGAGACCACCAAAATCGGGATCACGTTTCAGGCGTCGGCGACGCATGATCAAGGCGTCAACAATTGGGATCCCGATCAGCGGCTTTTCCGCAAGCGCCCGCCGCAACGCCGGCGCCGGCACCTGTAAGACTTCGGCCTCAGGCGATTTCACCCGCGCACTCGCCAGCGCCGCTGTCCCCTGCAACATCGAAACGTCTCCAATAAAATCACGCGGACCGGCGGTAGCCAAAATCAATTCGTGGCCATCCCATTTTTCAAAAACTTCGACCTCACCCTTCAAGGGAATAATCAGATCGAACTCCCGTTGCCCTGCCTTAAAAAGCAGTTCGCCCTGCTGGACGGTCCGGCGCTTCCCCAGTGGCTCGAGAAGCGCGAGTTGTTCGTCACTCAATTTGGGGAAAGCAACATTCTGCGTATCGCGATAAAACTGCTCGTCTTGCTCCGGAGTTGATGGCCTCATTACGATCACTTTACTGCCCTCAAGGCTTTAGGGCAAAGATAGCAATAGAAACGCGTGGCACAATTCACCAGAATCACTGATCGATGAAATCTCTTACCGAGCATCTTTGGTTTGAAGTGCCGTCCAGGCGGGGCTTTATCAACATCACCCCAACAATTGAGAAACTGGTCAGCAAAAGCGCTGTTCGTGAAGGTCTTTGTCTGGTCAACGCGATGCATATTACCGCTTCGGTCTTCATCAACGACGACGAAAACGGATTGCATCACGATTACGAGGTTTGGCTCGAAAAACTTGCACCCCACGAACCAACTGAAGCCTATCGACACAATCGAACCGGTGAAGATAACGCGGATGCGCACCTCAAACGCCAAATCATGGGCCGCGAAGTCGTTGTCGCCGTAACCAACGGAAAACTCGACCTCGGTCCATGGGAACAGATTTTCTATGGCGAATTTGACGGCCGCCGCCGAAAACGCGTTCTGGTAAAGATTATCGGTGAATAAGTGATGGTGAGGCGCGTTTAGCGCTTCAAAGCTTTATGCGCCGCCGCAGATAGACTGCCCTCCCCGGGCTTTGTGTCATCGATCGACATTTTTCCGTTTTCAACGCGCCAGACCTTTCCGTTAGGTGTGCTTACAAAGATCGGCTCCTTCAGAAGGTTCGCGCTGAAGATTAACGTCTCAACTGGTTTGTCGCTAACAATCTGATTCATGTACTCCCCAACTGGAGTAGTGCCCTGGGGCAAGGTCGCCTTAAAAACGTCGGTAGTCATTAGTGTATGTGAAAGGCGATCCACCCGCTCGACCTTCTCACCGTTTTCTGAAATTGTGACCCGAACATGTCCCGCTATCACCGCTGCTCTCGGTTTCCCCAGAACTCCTAGTGCATAAACCAGAAACCCTTTCCCATCCGGATCATCTAAGACGACGTACTGATACGAAATCTTGAAGAGCTTTCCTCTCAAGGCCGCCATCGCTGTTTGCTGCGCCTTCTTTCGGACCGGACTTGTCGCGCCTTTTTCGGGCTGCCGACTAACTCGCGTCAGTTCATTACCGAGATTGTTGCAGCGTCTTGACATCGAAGTCACGAATCTCGCTCGCAGCCACGAGGCGACAACAAATTAATAAAAAGCCAATTAGACTAACAATTCGCATACGGCCAGAATAACAGAACCGCTCACTTCGCACACCAATTCCTTGAATCTGAACGTTGGGTGCGCCTTTCCTAGAATAGTTTAAGGTGCCGAATGCCACGCTGTCCTTGGGCCGCTAATGAACCGAACACGACTTACCACGATAACGAGTGGGGTGTCCCCATTCATGATGAGCGGACTTTGTTTGAATTTCTAATCTTGGAAGGAGCGCAAGCCGGCTTGAGTTGGACTACCATTCTCAATAAGCGCGAGAATTATCGCAGAGCGCTCAATCGATTTGATCCCGCGAAGATCGCGCGCTACCAAGCCAAGGATGTCCAGCGACTACTGAACGACCCGGGTATAGTGCGCAACCGCCTCAAGATTAGAGCTACCATTGAAAACGCTAAAGCGTTCCTCAATATTCAGAAAGAGTTCGGTAGTTTCGACACCTATCTCTGGCGGTTCGTCGAAGGCAAACCGATACAAAATAAATGGCGCAACTCATCGCAAGTGCCGGCGCGAACGGAAGAATCGGACGCGATTAGTCACGACTTGCAAAAACGCGGCTTTCGCTTTGTCGGTTCGACTATTTGTTATGCCTTTATGCAAGCAACCGGCATGGTGAACGATCATCTGGTGAGTTGTCCTCGTCACGCAGCGTTGTCGGCCAATTCTACTCGGAAAAAGAATCGTTCAAGTCGGCGGTAGCTTTGGGACCGGCCTCTTCGAATTCTACTTGCCTGAGTCAATTCGAAGCATACGATTATTGTGCCACCGCAGGTTTTGCCTCATCCTTGAGGCTATAACTTCGATGGCGGGAGGAATTGTTTATGAAAAAAATTGTTATCGCGTTTGCATTGTTTGCAGCGGCTTTTCTCGGCACAAATTCGCGCCTAACCGCTCAAACTACTTCACTAGCTGGGTCTTGGCAGCTCACTTTGAGCCCGGCTTCGTCTGTCACCGATCCGGTAATCAATGCGCTGGCAACCTTCACGACTGACGGGAGCATGATTGAAACCGATACGAGCCAGGTTGCTACACTAGGTCCAAACGTGAGAGTCGGGACTCACCCAGCCACTGGCGGCCACGGCATCTGGCAACCCGCTCCGGTTCCTGGAAATCTCTTTATTCGATTTATTAGTCTCCTCGTAAATCCTAACGGAACGCTCTACGCACAGAAAACCGTAACAATCACCGGGGCCATGGACGAGAACGGAAACAATTTCACCGGAAGTTACTCGTACACCATAACCAATCCGATTGGTGGATTTGTCGGAAGCGGTTCAGGCACGGTAACGGGTCAACGGATTCCTCATCCACTTCTGCCCTAGCTGTATTTGTCTCCCAAAATATTCTACGCAAAGCTGCAAGCCTGATTGATGCACCTTTATGAGGCACATCTGCCGGTATCGAACACCGAGGCAGCCTATCGATTTTATACCAACATCCTTGGTCTGCAATTTGGACATCGCGATCTGTCGCGTGACATCATCTTTCTCTACGCTGGCAGCGATCGGTATTCAATGTTAGGCCTCTGGGGACCAGGCACTACCAGAGGAGGCAACTTTCATGAGCATCACATCGCTTTTCGGGTTTCGCTTACGGAACTCCTCACCGCCGGAAAACAACTAAATGAAGCTGGCATTGAGACAAGGAATTTTGGCGGCGAAATAACAACTGAACCGTCAGTCATCGGTTGGATGCCATCGGCTCAATTATATTTTCGAGACCCGGATAATCACACATTGGAGTTCATCGCGCTTTTGGATGATCCAGCCGATCCCACTTTTGTTGGACGTTGGTCTGAATGGAAAGCGCGACGGCGAAGTTAGACGCAATAATTTTGCCGCGAAACCGCGCTTACCGCTTCGACAACTCTGACCCTGCGGATCATCGGCCAACATTTTCGTCGCAGGAAGCTTGCGATCATCAATCGTCCAGACCGCTAAACCACTGTCCCACACCTCGACAACTCCGGTCCCTTTTGGCTGCCGCCAACATTTCGTCGGCAGAAAGGTCTCGCAAGAAAGCGTGCTAGCTTCGCTCAAGCCTTCACTATTTTGAATGGCTCTCAACCACCGGCTTAGCGACCAATGTGATACCCGAATATCGCGTGATACCTCCGTGATTGAGCGACAGCTCTGAATCACAGCAACCGCTTGCTATTTAAACTCCCGATCATACCGGCGTCTGAAATTGCTCCTGTGGATTGCGTTTGAACTCTCTCTTTCTATTTCGGAAAGCCCCTGACCACAAAATCGAAGAAACCCCACGTTGTCGTAGGGATTGGCTTTGCGACTCATGGAGGCTGTTGCGCCGCAAGAGTGCAGAAGATTTTGAAAAGCAGAGCTGGCATACTGAATACCGCGATCCGAATGGTGGAGCAGTCCGGGCTGGAGTGGTTGATTGCGACAGGCTTTTTCCCAAGCCGTTGTTACCAGCAAGCTCTCCAGGGACTGGTCGGCATGCCAGCCGACACAGCGTCGCGAGCAATGGTCCAGGATGGCGGAAAGATAAAGCCAACCTTCCTCCGTTTGGATGTAGGTAATGTCGCCAAGCCAGACCTGGCCCGGCCGATCAGGCTCGGGGATCTTGGCTAACCAGTTCGGCGCCACGGGCAGTTGATGGTCGCTTTGAGTTGTTTTAGGTCTGAATCGGCGTTTCTGCCTGGCACGCAATCCCCGTGAGCGCATCAGGCGAGCGATGCGATTTTTTCCGCAGCGCCATCCGCTTTTGCGCAGCGCCTGCATGATGCGTGGACTGCCGTAGGTCCTGCGACTGACTACAAAGATCGGCTCGATCGCGTCGCCTAATTGCTTGTCCTGTTTAGCGCGAGGCCGCTCTGCCTTGCGTCGATGTGCGTGAAAACCACTCTTGGAAATGTCCAGAGCGTCGGCCATTTGGGTGAGACAATACGAAGTTGTTTTCATTGTTTCCATCACCTCAAATCGTTGGGCTGCACCTCGGCCGACAAGATGCTGCAGGCTTTTTTTAAAATGTCGCGCTGCCGGCGCAGATAATCGTTCTCTTGGCGCAGCCGACGAATCTCGCGCTGCTCCGATGTCTCGGAAGAAAGCGTGCTAGGTTCACTCAAGCCTTCACCATCTTGAGTGGCTTTCAACCACCGGCTTAGTGACCAATGCGATACCCCAAGATCGCGTGATACCTCCGTGATCGAGCGACCGCTTTGGATCAAAGCGACCGCTTGTTGTTTAAACTCCCGATCATACCGGCGTCTGAAATTGCTGCTGTTGGATTGCATAGGGACTCTCTCTTTCTATTCGGAAAGCCCCTGACCGCAAAATCGAAGAAACCTCACACACTTTCACAACTGTGCGACCTCACCACGGCGTGACAGCGCACACTTTCACAACTGTGCGACCCCCACCGCCTCGCGACGTCGCACACTTTCACAACTGTGCGACCCCACCACCACGCGACATCGCACACTTTCACAACTGCGCGACCATACCCACCGCGCGACATCGCACACTTTCACAACTGCGCGACCATACCCACCGCGCGACATCGCACACTTTCACAACTGCGCGACCATACCCACCGCGCGACATCGCACACTTTCACAACTGTGCGACCCCACCGCCTACGCGACAGCGCACCAACTCGACCAGATCCCAGCGGCATGTGCAGAGGAGAGACAATCGAAAACCAGATCCTGTTTGAACGATTATTCTACCGTGGATTCTGCTTTTGCTAATCGCAGCAATTCGCGATGAAGGGGACTCGCTGGCGGAACGATCTTATACCTACCTCGACAATTCTTTACAATTCGTCGGTCTCTTAGTTTTGTTAGGTGACGCCTTAAAGCATCCAACGATATTGCTGTTGTTCGTCGAAGGTCGGCGGGGGTCGCCGCATACGCAAAGAGAGCCCCCAGAATCTTGATTCGTCTCGGGTGAGTGAATGCAGTCACCTGTCGAAAAACAAAATCCCTCGCTCGCGGACCCTGTTTTAAAGCAGAGATCAAGGCAACGATTAGTTTACCGTTAGGATTTCGTTTCGTGGACGGAGCGATTCTGTATTTCACATTTTTCCCAACCCGACGCGCCTCAAGGAGGCCACGGGATTCGAGAAGGCGCAAATATCGGCTCGCGACGGAAGGCGTGAGTGCGTTTTCCTCGGCAATGGATGAAACCGGTTGATCCGGTTTCGCATGGAGAAACTCAAAAATCTTTAGGCGACCATGGTTAGCTAAAACTCTGCAGGTACGCCACAACGTGGGATGCAAATCGGGGGAAACATGCATCGCAAATTTTTGCAAGTGCGCCGTTTAACGTCAACTACCTCGTCCGGATAGTAAGAGCCGTAGATCGGAACAGACTTGGCTTCGCATTTGTTTTCTGCTCATATCACCCCTTTCTGCGCCGACGAAACCCAAGGAGTATTTTTATGATCGACAGATTCAGCGTTTTTCTGATCGCCGTATGGTTGACGAGCATGGTCACACTGTTAGCAGAAGGAGACGCCAGCAAGCAAAGCGCAGGGACGATGATGCTGAGCAAGAAGAAGTATCCGTTGAAGCATCTGCTAGCATACGAAACGAAAATCGACGACGAAGACGCATTTGCGGTCGTTCTGACCGGTCAGGCAGTCACGAACCAACAATTGCAGGACGCCAGGAAAGCGGAAAAAGATAACGGTGACGGGGATTTTAAGCGGCCGTTTCTGCGGTTGGTATTCAAGAAGACTGGCGAACTCAAGCATTGGAGTGCCGCGGCAGGTGGCACATCGATAGGGCGCCGTTCCGACGCGGCCAAAGGAGAGTGCGCAGTCAAAGATGGCCGCATATCGGGGCAAGCAACTCAACCCGAGAACGCTGAGGAAATGATTCCGGCCTCTTTTGATATTCATTTCGACACACCACTACTGAAAGCTGGGGACTCGCTGCCGGAATCAACGGTCCGCAAAGGTGGTCCGGCCGCGAACGTACCGCCAACAGTGTCAGGTGTGTTCAAAGGCAACGGCAAAGAGGCAAAATTGGCTTACGCCTCAGCCCGGTGGGTAGAACCCTTCTCGGATAAGCAATCGATCATGCTCCTTTTCACTGAGAAAGATCATTCAAAGGAAAAAAAACCAGACATAGGAGCGATGTTTGGGAAGTTCGGGAGCGCGCTGATCATCTCATTGCACGAGGATGGAGACATCTTCGGATGCCAGGTGGTGCACAGCGCCCACAAGAAACAAGGCTTTAGCTCGATAGGTTCGCTCGAAGCCACGGACTTCACTTACGGCGACGGCAAAGTGGAAGGCACCCTAACCACTAATGGATCGGTCGACACGTTTGGGGAAACCTGGGAGGTCAACATCAACCTTGTCGCTCCGCTCGGTGAAATTCCGAAAGAGTTTCAAGTCGCGGAAGCGAAGACACCACAAAAAGATACGAAGTCGGCAAGCAGCAGCAGCGAAGACGATGAGGATGAGGATGAGAACGACGATGACGACGGGTTGGCCGCGCTCGACCTGGGTAAACACAACTCCAACCCATCAGATTCAGCAAAACCGACCTTGAAGGTCAAGGAACTCGCCCTGACCAAGGACGCTAGCGATGTCGAGTACAAGGAGCTAGTCGAGCATGTGGAGTTTAAGAGCAAAACCGACGTGAAAAAAGTTTGCGCAGAACTCGCCACGAACTTGAAAGCCCAAGGCTGGACGAATGACGGACCGGATCTCGTAAATCCGCAATCCTCAATTTTGAAGCGGAAGCACGGCAAAGCGACTTTGACTATTTTTGTGAAACCAGAAGGTGGCGGCAGCGACGTGAAAATATTTACCGAAGGGCTTTCCTGGGAGTAATTTACCTAACAATAATCCAGCCTTGTCATGTCGATTATCGGAACAGTTGAAAGTCTTTGGCGGTATCCTGTCAAAAGCATGATGGGCGAGGAACTAGATGAAATCTTCGTTGGTTATGCTGGCGTCTACGGCGATCGTCTCTTTGCTTTTGAAAGTTCGGCCAGCACGAAGGGATTTCCGTTTTTTACCGGACGCGAAAAACGGGAGATGATTCGTTATCGACCACGATTTCGGCACCCTGAGAGAGCAGCTCGTCCGATCAACGTGGTAGAGGCAGAAAAACTATCACCTAACATCAATCCGATTTCGGCCAGTGCCGCTGATCTAATGATAGACGTCGAGACACCGGATGGACAAACGTTTGCTATCAATGATTCTGCTTTGATTGATCACCTCCGCGCCAAGACTGAAGGGGAACACGAGCTTACTTTGCTGCGTTCGGACAAGGCGATCACTGATTGCCGCCCCTTATCAATTTTTTCGATACAATCCGTTAACAAGCTAGCTGAAGAAACCGGGCAAACAGTCGATAAGCGACGTTTCCGAGCGAATGTCTATATTAATTTAGATGGGGCAGATGGTTTCACGGAAGACAAGTTCGTTGGAAAAACTTTGCGGATTGGGCGGAGAGTAGTGATATCGGTTGTTGGCCGTGATGGTCGCTGCATGATGATCACGCTCGACCCGGATTCGGCGGAGAAATCACCAGCGATACTCAAAGCGATCGCACAAAATCACGAGGGTAAAGCTGGGGTCTACGCAGCAGTCCTGGTCGAAGGGATGATTGCCAAAGGCGACACGGTAGCGCTCGGCGGTTAAGGAAAGCGCACCGCTCCTCCGATTCCCGACCTAGAGAAGCACGTTAGCGATGGCCCTTTCGACAAGACTTTTCGCGGCTGTCTCGACCGGTTCCGAATGAGCGACGATGAGCCGCTCAAAATCCCAGTCCAACAACCGTTTCATCGAACTTCTGAAGGCCGATCTGTCGTTAATCACAAGCCGCCGAAAGAATACACTGATCCCGAACATGCCCGGCAAACGCATGATATTCGTGATGCAAAAGCGTGGCCATCCGTTAGTCTGTTCGGGAAAGGAAAAGAACAAATCGGCTACAACTAAGGTGCGTGATCGCCGATGAAAAAAGAGGTGCTCATTGGTTCGGGTTCCCGCAATCTTCAATACATCGATCTCCCCCGCCCAATCCGTTGGTGGCGGGATCAATGGCGATGTCGCCTCTCCACTGGCTTTTGTGAAGCCTTTCGGGGCTAGATATGGAATGTTCGGCAGCGCCGCTCTTCCTTCTTTTGCGAATGTGTCATGAAAGAGAGTCGCGTCGAGTAACCAACTCGGTTCGCCAAAACGATGCATTGCTGCGATGTCTTCGGTGGTAAACTTGGCGGTGGAGTGAACCACAATTCGGTGATCCGAAATCCGCAGGAGGGTAACGTTTCGTTTGAAATCAATTCCGAAAACGCGCCATGGAAACGAGATCAACAATATGTCATCGGCGATTTGTTGAATCGAAGTCGACATTCACGCTTGCCTTCCAACTCGTTCGGCTTTCACTTTCCACGTTCTTCCGCCCCGAGCAACAACCCAAGCCAACCGCCTCTACATGATTGAACGGAGGGCGTGGCAATTACCAAACCGCGGCTTTGCCGGTATGCGGGTCAGCGGGTTGATAGGTTCCGGGAGTGATTCTTGCAGCAATCAGGAGGCGGTTCCAGGCATTGATCGTTGCGATCGCGAGGGTGAGATCAGCGAACTCTTTTTCTGAAAAATGTTTGCGCACTTCTTCGTAAACGTTGTCTGGAGCATGTCCATCCTGAATGTTTGTGATCGCTTCTGTCCAAGCTAGAACAGCACGCTCCTTGTCGGTGTAATATGGAGCTTCTCGCCAGGCATCGAGTCCATAGAGGCGTTGTTCGCTTTCTCCTTCTACCCGCGAATCCTTCCAATGCATATCAATGCAATAGGCACACCCATTTAGCTGGGAAGCACGAAGTTTGATCAGGCTTTTCAGTTTTGGATCGAGGCCGGTTTGGGCCAGATATTTTTCGAGCCCGAGCATTGCATCGAACACAGCTTTCGCGTTCTTAAGATAATCAACTCTGGGTTTCGTTGCTTCCATCTGTCAGCAATAATTCGCAGGGCCTAATCGACTCGGTTCTATCCAATCAGCCTGCAGAGCGCCGCTGGCGACAGCGCGAAACTTAACTTATTGGATAAAGCGAATCGTCATTGGATATCGATAAAATTTTCCGTCACTCGCATGGATGGAAGCAATGATAACGAAAACAGCATTCAACACCCAAAGGATGGCCAGGAAAACGAATCCGATTAAGACCAAGCAAAATACAGCGGCCACGACGTTGTAGATCAGCATGGAGATTTGGAAATTGAGCGATTCTTTGCCATGCGCGTCAATTTCCGGGGAATCACCGCGTTTAGCCAGCCAGACAATAAGGGGCGGAATTAGGTGACCGGGAAAGTGAACAAAGACGCCCAGCAAAGCGCTGGCGTGACAAAGGGCGTTCCAGCTGCGCACGGTTGTGATAACGGGCGCGCTGACGGGTGCGGGTATAGATGACGTTTCCATGTTCTCTAAATAGATAGATGCAGAGAGTGCGGGGTTTAGATTCAAAAAAATGACTGATATCTCTGGAGACGCAAGGCAGAGCAATTCGAGCGGCGTCCCAGCCTTCGCCAAAGCTACGGCGCGGCAGGCGGGCCAGCTTGCCACCGCAGTCCAGGGAGAAGTGTAAATACTTGCCAGATAAAAAGTTGCCTTTGACCTGGTTACAATTCGACGCTCATTTCAGTCACCTGCGATCATGAACTCCGTTTTCGCTTTAGCCTTTGGCATTGGGTTCGTAGCAGGTTTACGCGCGCTCACCGCGCCCGCAGCAGTCGCTTGGGCAGCCAATCTCGGCTGGATAAACCTGAGCAATTCTCCCCTCAGTTTCATGGGGACCACCGTTAGTGTGGTTATTTTTTCCGCACTAGCTCTGTTCGAATTGATCGGCGACATGCTGCCGAGCACTCCAAAACGGACGGCGCCCGCTCCGTTGGCTGCCAGAATTCTGATGGGTGGTCTTTGCGGCGCCTGTGTCACATCGGCGAACGATCAATCCTTGATAATCGGCGCGCTGCTTGGCGCGGTGGGGGGACTAATTGGAGCTTTCGCTGGATACGAGATCCGGAGCCGTGTAGTAGGCGCGTTGAAGATCAAGGATACCTTCATCGCTTTATTGGAAGACTTGATCGCGATCGGGCTCGCGTGTTTTATCGTTACACGCTAATTGGACTAACCAGTCCAAACTTCATGCCACAAATTTCTAAGAAACAACGTTTACTCTTGGTCGCGCTTCTTATTGTCGCGTTAGCGGCCACAGTTGCGGTGTTGGCTGAGAATAGAACCCGACAAGCGGCCGGACGACATCTGCGCGAGGCGATCCTGGCGGAGCTTCAACCAGTAGCCTTGAAGAACTGCACATTCAAAAGGTTCGGTAGCGCGAATGATGGCGGATACCTGATGTGCGAGAACCTGATTGAGCCAATCGATTCCGCTTACTCATATGGCGTGGGTAAAAATGATGAATGGGGATGTGAGCTGTCGCGTCGATACCACGTGCCGGTCCACCAATACGATTGTTTCGATCCTGCGCGCCCCAGTTGTGAGGGAGGAACCTTTGTTTTCCACGATGAATGCGTCGGGAACACCGCGACCCAAAATGAGGGGCACCTCTTCGATACGCTAGAAAATCAAATCAAGAAAAATGGGGACAACGGTCGGCATATAATCATCAAGATGGATATTGAAGGAGCAGAATGGGATTCGCTTCTGGCGGTTCCCGATGAGTTGCTGGCATCCGTTTCACAGTTGGCCATGGAAATGCACGGCTATGATGATCCGAAAATCGTGGAGACGCTTCGAAAACTGAAGCAGAATTTTTATCTCGTTAACCTCCATTTTAACAATTGGTCTTGCACATCAAAGGCAGCGCCACTTTTGGCCTGGGCGTATCAGACACATTGGATCAATAAGCGGATTGGGGTATTAGACTCGTCGGCGCCAGAGCCAGCGCCGAGCAGTCCGTTGAACGCGCCGGATTCACTGACAAAGCCCGATTGCCAGTTGAGAGAAGCGAGAAGAGAGCGATGATGCCGATTGCGTCCGACGCCCGATTTCTAACGTCCAACGTCCAACGTCCAACGTCCAACGTCCAACGTCCAACGTCTAACGTCGAACATCGAACATCGAACATCGAACATCGAACGCCCAACGCCCAACGCCCAACGCCCAATGTCCAACGTCCAACGTCCAATGTCGGACGCCCAACGTCCAATGTCGAACGCCCAATGCTCAACGATTTACGATTCACGATCCACGATCCACGATTCACGATTCACGATTTGAGATCAATCGCTCGGTTTCCCAGGTGATTTTCGCAGTTTTACCACCGAGTTGCTGGACCGCTCTAAATAGGACCGAATTAAGGTGATTTCGGTCGCCGTTAGAAGGGCTCGTTGTTTAACGATATGATTGACCAGGGTTTCTTTGGTGAAGAGGCGCGCATCAACCGTCGCGGGATCGTTTTTAACACGCCACTCACCTGGCAAAACAACCAGCGGCCAGATCCAGCCGTGAAAATGGGAGTTTACTTTAATCACTCGCGAAACTTTGATCGGGGTTTCAAAGGGGACGCCCGACGACATTTGGGTTAACGAATAGTTATTTTCTGATCGTCTTAATTTTTCGCAACGTGAAGACTCATCGACAATATCATTTAGCCGTCCGGTTTGAATTGCGAAGACTCCAGTCGGACCCAGAAGCAGGTATTCAAAGAGCTGACCATCAAGCTTGAGGTCATTGAATACGTAATACCCAAATCTACGCAATTGATCGAGGACATCCCCAATTGCACATCGCACACGCTTGCGCTGATTTCCTTTGCGCGAACTTTGAAAAAATCGGCGAACAGGAGGAACCATTCACGAAAAAGCTGCCACTTTCGTGCCAGCTGATTTGAAGCAGGTAATTGTGTACGCGAACGGTCAAAGGCTTGGAAGTTTTGCTCCGCAAAATTCAGAGTGCCTTTCAGCCTCCAACAATTAGATGCCAGACGCGTATTCAGATTACTAATCAATGATGGCGAGTTGCGTTCAGGCCACCACCGCAGTCTCTTGCGAAAGTGGCAACATCTAAAACAGGAAAGCGGAAATTCAGTTGGCCCAGGAAAAGATGGTTTTTGATCCTGCCGCTCGTCCTGCTTCTTGTTCCGGCGTTACAGGTCGCTGCAGTACGTTTCATCAATCCTCCACGGACTTTGCCAATGATCATCGATCAAGGCGAAGCAAAACGTCCGCTCCGATATCATTGGATCGATCTACCGCAGATTCCCGAAATGTTTCTGAAGCACATTTGGATTTCCGAGGATCAACGATTTTTTCAACACGACGGTTTTGATTGGAAAGAGATCGGGCTGGCGTTGAAAGAAGCCGAAAAAAAAGGGAAACCGGTTCGTGGCGCTTCCACAATCACGAATCAATGCGCTCGATCGATTTTTCTTTGGCAGGGTCGGTCCTGGATCCGGAAAGGGTTGGAATCGTATTACACAATCTGGATGGAAGTGTTGCTGCCGAAGCGACGCATCATGGAGCTCTATGCCAATGTCATCGAAATGGGGCGCGGGATCTACGGGGTGGACGCGGCGGCGCAGTATTATTTCGGTGTAAACGCGCAGGGCTTAACCCGGGAGCAGTCGGCTATGCTGGCAGCCGTCTTACCGAATCCGAAACGCTGGGATCCCCGCAGGCCAGGCAAGACATTGTTATTGCGTCAACGTCGGATTTTACAGCGGGAACAGCAGGCAAATTTCCCTGAAAAATTGCTTCGCTGACGACCTGAGGCATATTTCGCGACGGTGCCGGAATTCATCAACATATCGGGATATGCCTTTGTCGCGTTAGGCGATTTGAAGGCGCTTCAAGCTGAACTACGCGCCAAGTGTTCGGCTGCGGAAATGCGTGGCACAATTCTCCTCAGCCCGGAAGGAATCAACCTCTTCGTGGCGGCTTCGCCTAACGTTAGCGACGAGTTTCTGAAATACCTTCGAACAATTCCGGGGTTGGCTGATCTCGCCCCTAAATTGAGCAAAAGCAATCATCAACCTTTCAATCGAATGTTAGTGAAGATTAAAAGGGAAATAATCGCCTTCGGCATTTCTGGAATCGATCCGCATAGCCGACCGGCTCCAAGAATATCGCCGCGAAAGCTAAAGGAATGGCTCGACTGCGGTCGACCGGTCACCCTTCTCGATACCCGGAACAAATACGAAGTTAAACTCGGCACCTTCCGCGGCGCCCGCTCTCTTGATCTCGATCATTTCCGCGAATTTCCCTTAGTGGCAGCGTCTTTGCCCAGTCAGCTAAAAGAAGAGCCAATTGTCACGTTTTGCACTGGCGGTATTCGTTGTGAAAAAGCAGCGCCGTTCCTGCAAAAGACAGGGTTTACTCAGGTTTTCCAACTGGACGGCGGCATTCTGCGATATTTCGAAGAATGCGGTGGCGACCATTTTGAAGGGGATTGTTTCGTGTTCGACAAAAGGGTCGCGGTTGATTCTTCATTGCGCGAGACGGGCGCGGCTTTGTGTTTTGTTTGCCAAGCGCCGCTTACTCCTTCTGAGCAAGAAGATCCCCGGTATGTGATGTCAGTTTCGTGTCCACATTGTCATGAGCGGAAATGAGTTGGATTCAGAACGGATGAATACCGTTCTCGACGTCTAAACTTGTGAGACTTTTCCCCTGCTGACTGGTCGCAACCAGGCTCTATTTGAATTCGTTAGTGGGCGGTTCGGCAACCGCCCTTCCTTGGTCTTTGATTTACTTTTTCGCGTAAATTTCTGCGCCTTTTTCGACGAACTCTTTCGCTTTTTCTTTTAAACCGGTCTCGACCATGTCCCTTTCGGTTAGGCTCTGTTCAGCGGCGTATTTTCGAACGTCTTCGGTAATTTTCATGGAACAGAAATGGGGGCCGCACATTGAGCAGAAGTGCGCGGTTTTGGCGCCTTCACTTGGGAGTGTTTCATCATGAAAATCTCGAGCGGTATCAGGGTCGAGCGCGAGATTGAACTGATCTTCCCAACGAAACTCGAAACGAGCTTTGGAGACGGCGTTGTCGCGGTATTGAGCGCCGGGATGACCTTTGGCAAGATCGGCGGCGTGCGCGGCGATTTTGTAAGCGATCACGCCATCTTTAACATCTTTCTTGTTAGGCAAACCGAGATGCTCTTTCGGAGTAACATAACAAAGCATGGCGCAACCGTACCAACCGATCATAGCGGCGCCGATTGCGCTGGTAATATGGTCGTAACCGGGTGCGATATCGGTGGTGAGTGGACCTAACGTATAAAAAGGGGCTTCCTCGCACCAATCGAGTTGTTTTTCCATGTTCTCCTTGATCATGTGCATGGGAATATGGCCCGGACCTTCATTCATGACCTGAACATGTTGCGCCCAAGCGCGTTTAGTTAGTTCCCCCTGGGTATAAAGCTCGGCGAACTGCGCTTCGTCGTTCGCATCAGCGATTGAACCGGGGCGAAGGCCGTCACCAATAGAGAAGCTCACGTCGTAAGCAGCCATGATTTCGCAGATCTCGTCCCAATGGGAGTAGAGGAAATTCTCCTGATGATGAGCCAGACACCACTTGGCCATGATCGATCCACCGCGCGACACGATTCCGGTCGCCCGTTTCGCCGTCATCGGCACATATCTTAATAGTACGCCGGCGTGCACAGTGAAGTAATCGACACCCTGCTCTGCCTGTTCGATTAGAGTGTCGCGGTAAATTTCCCAGGTAAGTTCCTCGGCGCGGCCTCCGACTTTTTCGAGTGCCTGATAGATTGGCACTGTTCCGATTGGGACCGGCGAGTTGCGAATGATCCATTCCCGTGTCGCGTGAATGTTTTTGCCAGTGGAGAGATCCATCACGGTATCGGCTCCCCATTTGGTGGCCCAACGCATTTTCTCGACTTCTTCTTCGATTGAAGAAGCAACGGCGCTGTTACCGATGTTGGCGTTGATTTTGACAAGAAAATTGCGGCCTATGATCATCGGCTCCAACTCAGGATGATTGATATTGGCTGGAATGATGGCGCGACCACGAGCGACTTCGACCCGGACAAAATCGGGCGTAATTTCGCGCGGAATTCGGGCACCAAACGAATCGCCGTGATGCTGGAAACCTAACGTGTTTTGCTCTAAGGCGCGAGGTTCTGCTCCGTTTCGGTTGGCAGCACGTCGGGCGTTTTCCCGAATCGCGATAAATTCCATCTCTGGGGTGACGATGCCCTCGCGGGCGTAGAAGAGTTGCGTCACGGCGTGACCGGACTTGGCGCGCAACGGGCGCCATGGAATTGCTGCGTGATTAGAGAGACGGTTTGTGCCGTTTCCATTTTGGCCATTTGCAGCTTGGAGCCGTGCGTGAGTTTCCGACAGGTAACCGTTATCTTGCGGATGAACGGTGCGTCCGTTGATTTCCTCGACGTCGCCGCGATCGCGAATCCATTTTGCGCGGAGCGGGGGCAAACCTTGTTCCACCTTGCCGTGAAAAGCGGGATCAGTCCACGGACCGCTGGTATCGTAAACTAACACCGGCTCGTTCACTTCGATTTGGCCGGAAACGGATTTCGTTGGTGACAGGGAGATTTCGCGGAATGGAACACGGATTTGGGGGTGCAGCTCGCCGGCGACATAAACCTTGGTCGAGCACGGAAGGCTATCGCCGGAACCGTTGCGAGCGGAGTCAGCGGCCACAGTTTGGGGATCTATTTTGGGTTCGATCATTTTAATTGATTAGGACTGATTAGGCCACGTTCGTTAAACAAAAAAAGCCATGCGCGAGAAAACGCATGGCCATGAACACTCCTCGCTCCCTGCGGCGGCATTACCCGCATCAGGTTCAAGGGGTCGTCCGACAATTTTTCGGACCTCTCAGCCATTGGGCTCCCCCGCTCTGTACTTCGATTGATGATAGGAAAGTACCGACTGGAAGTCAATGCAAGGAATTCGTTGGGGCTCGACGGGATCTTGCCCTACCAAGGTAGCTGCGGCGATTATTAGACTCCGCTACGGCTCCTTATTTGTATCGGCATCCGGGGCGACAGCGATTACGCCAAATGAAGAGGGCGGTGTCTCCAATCGCGCAGGAGGCTGCGCTAAATCGAGGACGGTGATTTTACTCGCTTCCTGTGTTCGATAATCCGCCGCTAACATAGGACGCTCTTTGCGTTCGGTCGCATTTCGGTAACTCTCAATTCCGGTCACGATCGATTCCGCTAGTTTCTCGCGCCATGATGGATTTGCGATCAATTTGCTGTCAGCTGTTTGGGAGAGAAAACCGCCCTCAATCAGGATGGCTGGGATTTTGGTATGGCGAAGAACAGCGAACCGGGCCCGTTTGATCCCGCGATCGAATTCCGGGAAATGTCCGATCATTGAGTGATAGACCGTGGCAGAAAGCTCAAAGCTTTGCGCATCGACCGCACTTCCTTCCTGCATATTAACAAAATGCAATGCGAGAGCGTCATCGGCGGTGGAAGGAGCGCCGCGCGGAGTTAAGGAGAAGATCTCGAAACCGGAGGCGGCGGTATTTGAGGTCGCGTTGAAATGGATACTAACGAATATTGAGTCGCGCGTCGAGTTCGCGATGCGCGCTCGCAATTCCAAGGGAAGAAAGACATCATTCTCGCGCGTCAGAATTACTTTAAAACCTTTAGCCTGAAGTAGCGGTCGCAATCGGCGCGCGACATCGAGTGCGTAGGTCTTCTCGTTGCCGTAGGTACTAACAGCGCCTTTGTCAAAGCCACCGTGACCAGCATCGATGACAACGGTTTTAATTGTGCCATCGCGCGGAAGCATATGCGGCCGAAGCTGCGGTTCGATCGTCTTAGCGAGATCGACACGTGACACGAGCAGTTTGTCGTCCTTCAGCACCACGGGAAAGCAAAGCCAATTGCGCACGCCATTGATGAGGGCCTCGCGACTATCCGCGGTCAGTTGGAGCTGGTTACGACCGTTGCTGAGAAGAATCGTTTTCCCCGTAGCGTCAACGGCCCCCGATAGGCGGTAGAACTTAGCGATGTTATCCGCAGTGAGATATTCGCGAGGACCGACGGTGATGACTTTCCATTCCGTGTTCGGCTTCGCTTCAGCGGACTTCGCCCCATCCGTTGATGGTGCGGCCGTTGGTTTCACGCTTGATGTTGATTTTGGGCGCCGAGATTTTGCCAATCCGCCTGCGGGAAAAGTCAGGGAGAGCAGCCCGATCGAGGTACAAAGAAGGACTCGCGCCGCGATCTTCATCAGTTTCATTCAATATGCAGGATAAATGCCAGTGTGCCATGGGGCGGGGCACCAAGCAGTTTCGAATTTCGGGTTACGATTGGTGGTAACGCTTCGGATCAAAGAAGGTTTGATCAGATGTTAACAGTGAATAGCTGATGGCTGGCTGAGTGACCCTGTTCGTCAATCGGAAATCGGTAGACAAGGTCTAGGTTTAGTCCTTTCTTTTCAAATGATTAAGCCTCTCGCTCTCACGCTCGCCGGCCTGTTCGTCGCCGGAAGTTTGTTTGTTCAGGCTGCAGGTAATAAGGCCGCTGATAAATCGGATGCGACCAAGCCTGCTGCTTCAACTTCCACCACAGAAAACAAGCCCCCACCGCTCGATCCAAAAAACATGGATACGTCGGTGAAAGCACAGGACGATTTTTACCTGTATGCCAACGGCAACTGGATAAAAAGCAATCCCGTTCCGCCAGAATATTCACGCTGGGCTGCATTCACCCAGTTAGCAGAACGCAATAATGATGCGTTGCATGAGATCGCAGAGCGCGCCTCTGGCATGTCGAAAGATGGAAAGAAATTGGAGAAAGCCTCCCCAGCGGACGTCCAAAAAGTTGGCGATTTCTACGCTAGCGGAATGAATGAAAAAGCGGTGAACGAGGCGAAAGCGAAGCCGTTAGAAGCTGAACTAAAGCGGATCGACTCGATGAAGGAGAGCAAGGATGTGTTGAAAGAGATTGCACATCTGCATTCGATGGGGATCTACGCTCTTTTCTTATTCACTGCTGGGCAGGACGACAAGAACAGCACGATGGTAATCAGCCAGGCCTATCAAGGCGGGCTCGGACTTCCGGATCGCGATTATTACACCAAGGATGACGAAGCTTCCAAGAAGTTGCGGGCTGATTACGTCACTCACGTTTCCAAAATGTTGACCTTAGCAGGCACCCCAGCTTCGGACGCCAGCGCGCAAGCCAGCAAGGTTATGGAAATGGAAACGACTTTGGCCAAAGCCGCTCGGACCCGGGTCGAACTGCGAGATCCACAAAAGAATTACAACAAGATGAAGCAGTCCGAGCTGCAGACGTTGATGCCCGAATTCAACTGGGCCGATTACTTTAAAGAAATCAAATTAGCCGACGCAGGCGACGTTAATGTTGGTCAACCTGACTTCTTCAAAGCTTGCAACCAGGTATTCACCTCGGTTCCATTGGCTGATTGGAAGACTTATTTGCGGTGGCATTTGTTGCACGCCATGGCCCCGACGTTGTCGAGCGATTTCGTGAACGAAAACTTCCAGTTTTTTGAAGGAACATTGCGCGGAACAAAGCAGATCAAACCACGCTGGAAACGAGTCGTCGCTAAGATCGACGAAGAAATGGGCGAATCGCTCGGAAAACTTTATGTAGCGGAACATTTCCCGCCTGATGCAAAAGCGCGCGCACTCGAAATGGTAGAAAACCTTCGGGAGGCGTTAGCCGACCGTATTAAGACGCTCGACTGGATGGATGAAACAACGAAGCAAGAAGCGTTGAAGAAGTTGGCGGCGTTCACCGTTAAGATCGGATATCCGGACAAGTGGCGTGATTATTCCGCGTTGAAAATCGATCGCGGGCCGTACGCGCTCAACGTCATGCGCGGCGACATGTTCGAGATAGATCGTCAGTTAAAGAAGATTGGGAAACCGGTCGACCGTTCTGAGTGGGGCATGTCACCTCCAACGGTGAATGCGTATTACAATCCGAATTTGAATGAGATTGTTTTCCCGGCTGGAATTCTTCAACCGCCTTTCTTCGATCCAAATGCAGATGACGCCGTCAACTATGGCGGAATGGGTGCGGTCATTGGACACGAAATGACGCACGGGTTCGATGATCAGGGGCGCCAATTCGATGCCAGCGGAAATCTCCGCGACTGGTGGACTCCAGAATCAGCGAAAGCTTATACCGAACGTTCGAAGGCGATCGTGGCGCAGTATGCTGAATACGAAGCGCTCCCGGGCTTGCACTTGAACGGTGAACTAACCCAAGGAGAAAATATCGCTGACATTGGCGGTGTGAAGCTCGCCTATATGGCATTGCAAAAAGCAATCGCGAAAAAAGGTGGTAAACAGGATAAGATCGATGGGTTCACTCCTGAACAACGATTTTTCCTCGGGTTCGCGCAGATCTGGCGCAACAACCAACGCGAGGAGGACCTGAAGCTGCAAGTAAACACCAATCCACATTCGCCGGGTCGGTTCCGCACCATTGGACCGCTGTCGAATCTGGTCGAATTCCAGAAAGCTTTCGATATTCCGGATGGTTCGCCGATGATTCGCCCAGAAGATAAGCGGGTAAATATCTGGTAGACCGGTAGCGGCCAATTTGCTGATAGCCTATTGTCGATCGCTAAGAGTGATCAGCAATAAGCTATCGGCGATTGGCTTTTAGCTTTTGCATGACTCGAGACGAGATATTCGACGATGCGAACGGCGATCTCGCTATTGGTGACCTCGAGAGCGCAGTGGCGAAGTATCGGCTGTGCGTCGAGATGGATCCGACGTTCTTCGATGGCTGGCACGCGTTAGGCATGGCGTTAATGAAAGTTGGACGTTTTCCGGAAGCGATTGAAGCGGGGAAACGAGCTACCGAATTAGGTCCTAACGATCAGATCGCCTGGACAAGTTTATCGCTTTTCTACAATCGGAATGGCGATATCAAAGAAGCCGAGGCGGCTGGGACGAAAGCGAAGATATTGTCCTGGGGCGGCAAGATCGCGAAAGAGTAATTAGAATCGTTTGAAACCCCTCCGCAGGCATAGCGCGGAGGAGAGACCACAGTCAAAATTTGGAAGGCGAGCTAGTGCAATCGCTCAACTGAGTAGCCGCCCTTCGTCGGCGCAAACTGAACCGCTTTCGCGCTAAGGAAAGCGTCTCCTCCAAAATGTCGTCGACTATCGCTTACGTGAAGTAATTTCCAACAGGGAGGTCTCTCCTTCCACTGGTGCAGTCGACGAGATGAGTCCCCTTTTTTCCCAGCAAAAACAGGGACGTTACGATTTGGCGGCGCCCATCGTGGATGTCGGCCCGTAAATCGTCGTAACGTTTGCTGCTTTCCGGCGGTCGCGCATCCATTCAACAAATAATAATCTGCGCCGCGCAGTTAGATTGCTGGTTTCGTATTTTGCTTTGGCGGCAGCGTATCCTTCTGCATCGGCCGGATCACGCTTCTCCAACACTGCGATGAAACCGCCTTCCGGTAGCGGAGTAAAATCAGTGGACTCGCCAGGCGACAACGTCACCAAAGCATTTCTGATTTGGGGAAGATCAAGCGTTCCCTGTTTCGGTTCCGGGTCATCTTCTGGACTGAGCAATGCGCTATCAGCAAAAGCAAAAGGCTTGGGACGTTCGACGTTTATCTTGCTCGGTTCGGTTGCGGCGTTGAGTCCAAGTTTCGCGACCAGCTCAGGCGGCCACCATGGACTGAGTTTCATCTTCGTGCGAGCAACGGCTTTATCGATAGGTTCCTGGGACTTCAAAGCATTGCGAATCTGAAGAGCGAGTTCAGCTCCGCGCGCAGACATTAGTTGGTGAACCTTTTCCTTTGTTAAGGCTTCTACGATCTTTGGTTTCGCTTCATTTTGATCGAGTTGTTTGGCTTCGGTCACGCCAAGCAAGTGAAGCACGTGAAAGCCATCAGCACCCTGAATGGCTTCGCTGATAGGATTAGCTGTGGTTAATTGGAAAGAAGACTGGGTCAGCATCATGTTCCCGCTAAACTGCGGCGGGGGAGATGAAGCTGGAAAATCTTCTGTCGAAGTTACTGTCTTGTTAAAGCGAGTAGCGACCTCGTCGAACTTTGCGTCTTTTTCTGAGAGTGCCTGGACGAATTCATTCGCGCTATCTGCGACTTTTTGAAGCGCATCGATCCGCTCTTTACCAGTCAGTTTTTTCTCGTCGTCGCCAAGCGAAAAACTAACAAATTCAACTTTGCGCTTTTCTTCGCTCTTAAGCTGATCCTTGTGCGACTCGTAATATTTCGCAATTTCGTCGTCGGTAATCTTGACGTCGTTCTTAAAATCATCCTCGGATAATCGAACAACTGCGATATGCAGTTTTCCGTAGGCCTTCTCATAGTTTTCCTTGTTCTCAGATTCGGGGATTTGGGTGCCGAGAGTCACCATCTCTTTCATTTTATTGAGCGAGATTTGATCAGCAACGATCTCTTCAATCTGCGTTTCATTAAATCCGAACGAAGGCAAAGTTTCTTCGGTGAACTCCTTGTATTTCGTCAGGTCAAATACGCCGCCCTCTCCTTGGAACCGGGGGAGTGTTTTGACGTAATTGGAGACCTCAGAAGAGTTAGGCTGAATACCCAGTTTCTCTGCTTCATGACGAAGGACGAGGCGATTCCATGCGAACTCGAGATACATGTCATTCTCGGATTGCACATTGACGGTCATAAGGTCGTTAACCAAGGTTAGGCCGAGAGCGCGGGCGAGGCTGGCGAAGCGCGCGTTCCGTTGAAATTCCACCATGGTCAGCGGTTCATCATAGATGCGACCGAGGTCATCCGAATGGAAAGCGAGACCGTAATCGGGCTTTTGGACAAAATAGAAAACGAACGGCAGGGAGAGGATGGCGATGACGATCATCAGCCACCGGTGGTGTTTGCGTAGGATAGTGATCATAAAAACGAGCGGAAATCGGCGGGCGGGAAGATCGTCTCAGTTCATCGCTGAGCAAATCATTTCGCTCTCGCCCGTCTAAGGGGCGCCTAAGATATTCCAAAACAAGAAAATCCGGTTCGTCAATAATTTCTTACCGAATTTGGCGAAAAATATTTTTTGCGCGATCGAGTTCAGGCAGTAATATTTTTAGAGCGGTCGCGGGGTGCGATCGCAAGCTCGACAGGGGTATAAACCAATTCCCAACCCCAGGGTCCCATCCACTACCAACCAAAATAATGAAACGCTCTCTCTCCCTTATCGTTGCGATCGCCGGCATTGCCGGGTTTGCGATCAACGTTCCAGCCGAACCACCATCGAATGGATCGAAACGAACCTCGAATAAGACTGAACGAACCACCACAAACTCACATAGCGCCAAAGAAGTTGTCCAATCAGCCAATGGCTGGACAAACGTTAAGGGCGAATGGGTCCATCCCGAAGGATACAAGTTCGTCAACGGCAAGATTCTCCGCACCACCGCGCGGCCGGGCCGGACTGTTCCGCAACCACCAGGAAAATTAGCGCTGGCCAATCCAGACTTGGCGACACCAGAGGCAATTTCTGCATCGGTAGCAGCCAGTAAGTCTTCCTCGGAAAAGACGGCCGCAGATAAGGCAGCAGAGCGCGCCCGTAATTTGGCTCCCCGCCCCGCACCTCAAACGGGCTCGAACATTTACTAATCCTTAATTCCGGATTTACCGAATAGGCCTTATGGGATCTCCATAGGGCCTATTTCGCGTACAAGGAGTCGTATGAGATGCGGGGTCGCTCTCGACTGGACACAACCGCGGCTACAGCGCGGTGTGTTTACAGCGTTTTACCTTGTTTCGGAGTCTGATCGCTGGATAGCGTAGCTGGATGCTGCAGCAACTGCATTCGCCCGAGGGAGCGATTTACCTCCTTCAAATTTTCGTGTCGGCTTTTTTAGCGATCCTTTTCCTCCAATCAGGGATCGACAAAATAATTGATCGACGGGGCAATCTGGAATGGTTGACGGGGCATTTCGCCAAGAGTCCGTTGGCTGGAATGGTGCCGTTGCTCGTCACCTTGATCACGCTCCTAGAGCTAACCGCTGGAGGTTTAAGCGCGATTGGGTGCATTGCGATCGTCGCTCGGGTCGGGAGTGGCGTGGCGTTCTTTGGTGCAGTCCTTTCTGCGCTTTCAATTCTCGCGCTCTTCTTTGGTCAAAGAGTGGCGAAAGATTATGCGGGAGCGGGTGTTTTGGTGCCTTATTTCCTTCTAACGGTGGTCGCGGTGTATTTGCTTCGCTAGACTAATTGGATGGCCAAACGCAATCTGCCGCCACCTTCTGTTTGTCCGGTCTGCGGCCATGATGTTCCGAGGAAAGCTTTAGCCTGCTCTGAATGCGGGGCGGATTACAACTCGGGATGGCGCGAAGGGGCGGAAGAGTATGATGGTCTTGACTTACCGGACGAAGAATTCAATTACGACCAATTTGTTCGAAAGGAGTTTGGGCGCAGCTCGCCATTAAAGCCCCAGGGAATGAAAACGATTTGGTGGGTGACCGGGATTATAGTGATTGTGGTCACGGTAGTGTTATTTCTGCTCTCATTGCGATGGTGATGCGAGCCGCCACGTTGACTTAAATCCGTTTGATCTTTACCTTGCGAACCGGCCTAAGCGTCGGCCCAGGAACCTTGAAAAACGTCCTTTTTGTTTGCACAGGAAATATTTGCAGAAGCCCCATGGCAGAGGGCTTTTTCCGCCGACTTATCGGTAATCGGAAAGACATTGAAGTCGGATCAGCTGGGGTTCACGCGGTGCATGGACAACCGCCGAGCATGCATGCGGTTCAGGTTTGCGCACAAGAAGGCGTCGACATCAAAGATCTCCGAAGTCAGCCGTTGACTCCAGAATTGGTCGAACGGGCGACTCACATTTTCGCTATGACCGGCGGCCATCTCGAAACGATCCACATGCTCTTTCCAGAAGGAGCGGATAAAACATATTTGTTACGCGAGTTCGAAGAACCTGGGATGACGGTTTGGCGAGATGTTCCTGACCCGATTGGGTGCAGTCGAGATGTTTATAATCATTGCGCAGCAACGATCAAAAACGCGTTGCCAACTGTGCTCGCGTTCGTTGAACAAAGCGAAGTGCCGGTGCCGGCGAAGTCGCGCAGCTCAGCCATTTATTCTATGCCGGAACGACCAACTCCAACGGCTGCGCCACCAATTTCAGGTTCTTCAGTTTCCCCAACCGGGAGTTTGAAGAGAACTGATCCCGAGATTTACGAAGCCTTGGTCGCAGAGGAGAAACGCCAACGCGAAAACATTGAGTTGATTGCGTCTGAGAATTTCACTAGTCGCGCGGTGATGGAAGCGCAGGGCAGCGTTTTGACTAACAAGTACGCAGAAGGTTATCCAGGGAAACGTTGGTATGGCGGGTGCGAAAATGTCGATAAAGCCGAACAATTAGCCATCGATCGTGCGAAACAGCTTTTTGGTGCGGAACACGCCAACGTTCAGCCCCACAGCGGCGCGCAAGCGAACATGGCCGTTTACTTCGCCGCGATCAAGCCGGGAGACAAAATTCTGACAATGAATCTGGCGCACGGTGGACATCTCACGCACGGGCATCAGGCGAATTTTTCTGGCAAATTTTATCAAGTGACGCATTACGGCGTGGACGCGCAAACCGAACAGATCGATTACGACGCGTTAGCCAAGCAAGCGGAAGAAGTCCGGCCGGCGATGATCACTGCGGGCGCTTCGGCGTATCCGCGCATACTCGATTATCCGCGGTTGCGGCAGATTGCTGATTCGGTAGGCGCGCTCCTCTTCATCGACATGGCGCATATTGCTGGGCTGGTCGCTGGGGGGCAGCATCCGACGCCAATTCCGCATGCGCAATTTGTCACTACGACTACACATAAGAGTCTGCGTGGACCGCGTGGCGGCATCATTTTGTGCGAAGGAAGATTTGCCAAGGATATCGACTCAATGGTTTTCCCTGGGATTCAAGGTGGTCCGCTGATGCACGTAATTGCGGCTAAAGCAGTCTGTTTTCACGAAGCGCTTCAGCCACAATTCCGCGATTACCAGCGACAAGTTGTGATTAATGCGAAAGCGTTGGCGGCTGGGTTGGCCAAGCGCGGATTTCGAATTGTTTCCGGCGGAACAGATAATCACCTGATGTTGGTTGATATTCGACCGAAAGACATCAACGGAAGACAGGCACAGGAAGTCTTGGATCGGGCGGGGATTACCGTAAATAAGAATGCGATTCCTTTTGATACCTATCCAATCTTCAAACCGGGCGGGATCCGGATCGGCACGCCAGCAGTCACCACGCGTGGAATGAAAGAGGAAGAAATGCTTGAGATCGCTGACCTGATCGATGACGCCCTGATCCATCGTGATGATATGGCAGCGCTCGATAAGATCCGCGGGAAAGTGCGGACATTGACCAACCGCTTTCCCTTGCCTAGCTAAGCGCATCACGCTGCGCTACTGTCACTCCGGTTATGAGCGGATCTTCGGAGCAGTTGCTAATCAATCCGTTGCGGGAAGGCTTGACCACCCGCGCAGTTCCCGAAGCCTGCACCATTGTAATATTTGGGGCAACCGGAGACCTAACCAAACGAAAACTGATTCCCGCGCTCTACAATATCGCGGCCGACGGCGAGCTGCCACCCTCAGTGAGCGTTGTTGGCTTTGCCCGGCGACCAAAAAGCGACGACCAATTTCGGAAGGAACAAGAAGAGGATACCCGCCAATTTTCACGTCAAACGGTCCGGGACGAAATCTGGAATGCTTTTTCGAAATCGCTCTTCTACCATCAGAGCGAGTTTCATGACCCGGCGGGTTACAAAAGTTTAGTGGACCGATTAGATCAGATTGATCGCGAACGCGGGACCGGTGGGAATCGTCTTTTTTATCTGGCAGCAGCCCCGGATCAGTTTGAGCCGATCCTGAAAAATCTGAAGGAATCAGGTCTGAGCAGAGCGAAAGAAGGCAGTTGGGCCCGAGTTATCGTTGAGAAGCCTTTCGGGACGGATCTCGAGTCTGCCCGCAAATTGAATGACATTGTCCGGCACGCCTTTGCCGAAAATCAGACCTATCGAATTGATCATTTTCTTGGAAAAGAAACCGCGCAAAACATTTTAGTGCTCAGATTTGCGAACTCGATTTTTGAGCCGATCTGGAATGGGCGGTACATCGATCACATTCAGATCACGGCGGCGGAAACCTTAGGTGTGGAAGGTCGAGCAGGCTATTACGAGAAGGCAGGAGCGTTGCGCGACATGGTGCAGAATCATCTGCTTCAACTCATGTGTCTGGTGGCGATGGAACCGCCGACCGACCTTGGGTCCGACAGTATTCGCGACGAAAAAGTAAAGGTCGTCCGGTCGCTTCGTCGTCTCTCAAGGGAGGAGGTAGCGCGAAACGTCGTTCGCGGGCAATACTCAGAAGGAGCAATTAACGCCGAACCAGTTCCGGCCTATCGAAATGAACAAGGAGTAAGCCCACAATCTACGACTGAAACTTTCGTGGCTTTACGTGTTCGGGTGGATGATTGGCGATTAGCCGATGTCCCGATCTACATTCGCGTTGGAAAACGGTTGCCGAAATCCGGGACCGAAATTTCCGTTCACTTCAAAAAAGCACCAGCCGTTCTCTTTAACAAGGAAACGGTCTCTCTTGATCAAAATGTCCTGGTCATTCGCATTCAACCGGATGAGGGAATTTCACTTCGGATGCAGGCAAAAATGCCGGGAAGCAGTTTGCGAATTGAACCGGTGAAGATGGATTTTCATTATGGAACTTCGTTTGGCAAAGCGAGTCCAGAAGCGTACGAACGTCTGTTGCTGGATGCAATGAGTGGGGATCCGACGCTTTTTGCGCGACGCGATGAAGTGGAAGAAGCCTGGGCATTCATCGATCCGATCGAAGATGCGTGGCAGGCGAAAGAAGATGTTCCGCCATTGTTTGAATATTCTGCCGGATCATGGGGACCGAAGGAAGCCGACGAATTGCTCGCCCGCGACGGGCGCGCCTGGAGACGGCTATGAGCCCAATGGCTGCTGTTGAGGCGTTCGCTCTCGGGATCCCAGTCGAACTGGGCAAGGTCGATCGCGAACTAAAAAAGCTTTGGGCCGATGGCGGGAACGCAATGACGCGGGCGTCGCTGATGAATTTGGCTGTGTATAGCGAATCTCCCGGTTCGCTCCCATCGAACACAGAATTAGTTTCAAAAATTACGGAGGATCACGCCTGTCGAGCAATTGTTATCAGTGCGAATCCGCAGGCAAACGAAAATCATGTAGACGCATGGATCAGCGCGCATTGTCACGTCAGCCGAGCTGGGAGCAAGCAGATTTGCTCAGAGCAATTATCGTTTCGATTGGAAGGACCTTGTTCGAAATTGTTACCGAACATTGTTTTCTCACACCTTGATTCCGACCTTCCATTTTACCTCTGGTGGCAAGGGGAATTTCACGATCCGATGGATCCGCAGCTTTGGGCATGGGTGGACCGAGTCATTTACGATAGTCAAAGTTGGAAGGATTTCTCCGCACAGATGCAACGAGTCGAGACCGCTCAGGCTGACGCGAAACAGCGAATCGTTCTCTGCGATCTCAATTGGACTCGACTCGTCCAGTTCCGCCTAGCGATCGCTCAATTTTTTGATCAATCGATTGCGCAGCAACGTTTGCAGGAAATCGAGATTGTCGAGATTGATCACGCCCCGAGTTATCGTTCAACGGCAATGTTGTTGATAGGCTGGCTCGTTGCTCAATTGGGTTGGACTCGTAATGAACCTAAGAGCGAGAAAGCGCTCACATTTAGCAATCAATCCAACAAAGTTATTGAAGTTAGGCTGAAGGAAGTAGCTGGTGAACCGATCAGCCGCTGCGTTCTCAGCACTGGAACAATATCGCTCACTGTCATTCACGCTCCGAATACCGATCTACTCGACGTCACTGCGGAAGGACCAAACCGCAAAAGAAAATGTCTGATGCCAGCTGGCAACAATGATCCAGCGCAATTACTAAGCGAAGAACTGATCCGAGGCGGCCCGCATCGTGTTTATCTTCGGGCGATGAATGCGATGCGTGAGCTAATGTAATTTAGGCCACTAGGTTTCGAATACCTGACGCAAGGCGCGAACGGTTGTTTCGATCGAGAATTTTTTCCGGGCAATTTCACGCCCACGATCGCCTAAACGTCGAGCTTGTTCCGGATCAGAAATCAGCTGCTCAATTGCCGAAGAAATCGCGGCCGGATCATGTTCAGGGACAAGAATACCGTTCACGCCATCCTCGACCATTTCGGGAACACCAGCGATTGGCGTTGAAATGACCGGTAAACCAGCCGCCATAGCTTCCATGATCACAGTGGGAAGATTATCCATTCCCCCACTCTGTTCGTGAGCGCACGGCAAAACAAAAATGGTCGCGTGCGCCAAGCGCAAGGCGATCTGTGATTGTGTTTCCGGCCCCACGAGACTGACCACTTCCTCCAGTCCACGTCCATGAATTTGTTCGCGAAGCTGTTGCTCAAGCGGGCCTTCCCCAATAATCAGGCAATGAAAACGACGGCCGCGCTCCCTAAGCAAACCGCAAGCAGCCACCAAATCCTGGTATCCTTTCTTTTCGATTAATCGGCCGACGGAAACAATAGATGGCGTTCCGCTCCCAAAATCAGATGGATGAAAGCGAGCTAAATCAACTCCGTTATAAACTCGATGAATCCGGGCAGCGCTTTGCGGAAACTGTTCTCTCAAAGCTTTCGCGGCAAAGTCGCTGACCGTGATAATGGCAGCCGCTTTTTCCATCAGTCGCGCCAGCGAAACCACAAAACCGCGGGGCGCAAATATGTCATTGGCGTGGGCGGTAAAACTAAATGGGATACCAAAAAACTGTTCGATCCAATAAGCAGTGCGAGAGGCCATGCCGGCGAAGTGTGCATGAATGTGGTTCAGGCCGGCCTCCCTCAATCTCAATCCTACGTAAGCGGCTTGGTACAATCGGAGGAAATCAGGTTGGCGATCCCAATTTCGGATCGCATCGGCGGCTGGCGGTGGCACTTTTCCCGCACGAAGCTTTTCATCGATTTCTGATACTAAAACCTTTTCTTCGGGGAGATAATGGACGCGCTCGACGAGATGCGGGTTCCAGTCCTGTTTTGGTTCACCGGACGGGCGTCTGATGGAGTAAATGTGGACATCGACTCCCTGACGGTCGAGTTCCGCAACTTCTCGGTAGCAAAAGGTCTGACCGAACGACGGGAAGCGTTCGAACAGATAAGCGACCTTGGGCATGGCGAAGAATTGACGGCCTAGGCGACCGTTGCAACCCCATTAAAGGGGCAATTAAAAGGGGTTTTCGGATTGCCAGATCGATTATCACCTCTGCACGGGTCTTGCTATACCCTCCCCCGGTGAACGGCGATTCTTTCCAGCACATTGGGATCCTAAGCTTAGAATTCCACGTGGACAAGTTGTCGC
>JADMIO010980192.1_pt1 | contig 81254 bp, 70 predicted proteins | sample 8958161 | NCBI WGS metagenome assembly JADMIO01 (sample SAMN16585339, study PRJNA669376) | soil metagenome | isolation source: Crop rotation soil | place: USA: Cullars Rotation, Alabama | collected 2011
CGCGACTTCAAGTCACGTGAATTCCAAGCTTCGGATCCCACTGTGCTGGAAAGGCACGTTCTTCCACCCGACCTGGTCGCTCAGGCCCAGCTTGTCGTGGCCGGTCGGATACAACTGGTCGAAGGTGCCACGGGTGCCGTCGCTACCGTTGGAGTCGCCCGACGCGTGGTTGTATTCGGTGATGAGCTTCACGGCGCCGCGTCCCGGCACTGACTCGCGCAGCTGCCAGTGGCCGGCCCAGGCGCTGATCGAGTCCTTCGCCAGGCCGCCCCGCTGCAACGCCATTTCCACGCCGTAATCGAGCGCCGCCGGCAGTCTGCCGGCAACCCGCACACCCGCCGTGGTCTGTTGCAACGTGCCGCGCGGCCCCAGTTCGCTGGCCAGATTCTCGTCCTGGCGGTAGAACACGAAGGGTTCGACCGAGGCCTTGGGAACCAGTGCGGGTACGGTGGCATAGGCGCCGTAGAGGCGGTTGCCGAAGCCGCTGCGGTCCCACGAGTCCGGCAGCGAACGCACCAGCGACGCCGCGAACAGATCCACTTGCACGGGCTTCGAGCGCAGGCTGGCGCGAGCGCCGTCCCACGTCCGGCCCGTGTTGACCCAGGCCAGGTGACCGAGCAGGCGCTGCTCGCCATAGGCCAGCTCCTGCCGGCCGACGCGTATCGCGACCGGCGACTTGCTGCTGCCGAGGTCGGCAAAGCCGGTGCGGATATCGAACGGACTGTGACAGCAGGGAGTAGTGACACCGAGCTCCTTGTCAGCGACGCGCGAGTCGTGGAGACCCAGTTGGAAACTGAGGTTCGGATTCGGCGTGGCCGCCACGTTCAGGCGCAGGCGGCCGAGGGCGTAGTAGTCGTCACGGCCGTCGGTGAAGGCGAGACTCTGCGCACCTTCCACGCGTTCGCGATACTCCGCGCGCACGCGCAGCCACGACGGCAGATGATCGTTGGCGCGGTTGAACAGGGGCGGACGGGCGGCCGGGGCGGGCGCCGGACGCGCCGGTGGCGTCGCCTGTGCCGCCGGTGATGCAGACGCTGACGGTCCGGCTGCGGCTGTTTGCTCGGTGCGCGCGGCCGCTTGCGTGGCCGGCGGCGTCGTCGTTTGCGTGTCAAGGGGGGTCGTCGTTTGCGCGTCGAGGGTGCCCGGCACCAGCAGCGTGCCGGCGACGCAGAAGGCCGACCCGCAGAGGGCCAATGCCGATCTCCCGAGCGTCGGGAGCGCGAGCCATCGTTGAAACACGTATGTCTCCCTTCATCGAACTGAAGCCGCGTGGCTGGTGAGGGAGGCGTCGGGGCCGGGAGATGAGCGGGCGTCGAGGCTGCTCGGTCCAACACCGGGAGCAAAGTGCGTTCCCTTTGGCGCCGCACGCTGCGATTCACGGAATTGGGCGTGATTTCTCGCACCGCGACATACGCCGACGGGCCCGACACCGAGATATTCAGACGTGTATGTCTATGAATTTACCTAAAACAACGGAGTTGTCGTATTTCTAGACGCCGCGAATCGACGCCCTGGATGCGGCCCGTTTGGTGGCGCAGACCCGCGGTAATCTGGTGCGAATCCGGCCGCGAGCTCTGCGTTCGTGGCCCGATGGCTGGATAGCGTCGCTACGAAGTTGTCGCAACTTTCCAGTTTTCGACGCTGATGTCTGTCAATCCGGGCTTGCGGACAGTTCACGCGCTGTGTATCGTCGATCTCGATCACGCGTCATGAGGCGCGTGACGCCGTTTGCGAGTCGGTTGCGCATCGGCGAACCTGATTCCAGGCGCAAAGCCCGCTCCTTGTTGCAGCGGGCGCATCCAGCGCGCCGCCGCCTCCCGTGAGAGGCGCCACGTCGAAGTCGAGTGCTCCCTGTCGAGCCGGACGCGAAGGCCCCCTGGGCGTTCGCGCATCGGGACCGCGTGTCAGAGGGAGTGCATCGATGGGACTGCCTTTGCTGGAACGAGCCGCTGACGACGACGTCGCCTTTGCGCTGACACGTCGAAACGGCGGCGGTCTGCCCCTCACCAGCGCGCGAACAGTGGACCCTTCGCGTATCCCGGACCGCGCCCCCGGCCAGGGTGAGCAGTACCGCTTCCACTTCGACATGGGCCAGTGCATCGGCTGCAAGTGCTGCGTGGTCGCCTGCAACGAACAGAACGGCAACCCCGCCTCCATCAATTGGCGGCGCGTCAGCGAGATCGAAGGCGGCTGGTTTCCCAATGCCACGCAGTCGTTCCTGTCGATGGGCTGCAACCACTGCGCCGAGCCCACGTGCCTGGCGGGCTGTCCGGTGGACGCCTATACAAAGGATCCGCTGACCGGCATCGTCAACCACAGCGCCGACCAGTGCATCGGCTGCCAGTACTGCACCTGGAACTGTTCGTACGGCGTGCCGCAGTACAACGCCGAGCGCGGCGTGGTCGGCAAGTGCGACATGTGTCACGGGCGCCTGTCCATGGGCGATGCGCCGGCGTGCGTCAGCGCCTGCCCTGAGGGTGCGATCGCCATCGAGATCGTGGACGTGGCCGAGTGGCGCGAGGCCCTGGCGGCGCGGCGCGCCCTCGACGGCACCGCCGACGACTCGAGCATCTCGACGACGCGCGTCTCCGGAACCGCCAATCTGCCGCCGAACGCCAAGCCCCGGGATCTGACGCACCTCCGGCCGGAGCATCCTCACTGGCCGCTGGTCGTGATGACCGTGCTGACGCAGCTCTCGGTGGGCGCCTTCGCCACGGTCTGGCTGCTGCACATGCGGGGTGCGCTGCCAGGCCTGGGCCTCGCCGCCATCGCGTCGCTCGTCATCGGCGGACTGGCCCTGGGCGCGTCCACGCTGCACCTGGGCCGCCCGGTGCACGCCTATCGCGCCATCCGCATGTGGCGCCGCTCGTGGCTGAGCCGCGAAGTGCTGCTGTTCGGCGCCTTCGCCAAGGTCGCGGCGCTCTACGCCGCTGCGTTGTGGTTCGGGTTTCCCGGGGGGGTGGCGATTGGCGCGGCCACGGTGCTGCTGGGTGCGGCCGGCGTGTTCGCCAGCGGCAGCATCTACCGCGTCGGCTCGCGGCCGGCGTGGAACACGCCGTACACCCCGGTCCAGTTCGCCTTTACCGCGGCCCTGCTCGGACCGCTCTTTGCCGGGGCCATCGGCATCGGCGACGCGTGGTGGCTGGCCATTGCCTCGATGGGCATCGGCACCGCGCAGCTGCTCCTGCTGGCGGTGCGCTTCCTGCGGCTCATCGCTTCCGACAGCCTCGAGCTGCGGGGGACCGCGCGGCTTCTCTCGACGGGCCTGCGGCCCGCGTTCATCACGCGCCTGGCGCTGGTCGTGCTCGGTGCCATCGTCCTGCCACTGCTGGCCACACAGGGCGGCGGGCCGCAGTGGTCCGGCATGCGTCCGGTGTTCGGCGCGGCGTTGCTGGTGGCCTTGTCCGGAGAGATCGTCGGCCGCTACCTCTTCTTCGTCAGCGTCGTGCCCATGCACATGACGGCGCCGTACGTCGCCAGCTCGAAGGAGGCGGCATGAACATCAAGCGCCTCATCGGTCTCGACATCGCGGCGGACGACTACCGCTACACGATCGATCCGGACGTCGGCTACGTATCGGCGAAGAAGGCGCCCGAGCACTGGGTGTCGACCACGTGCGGCTACTGCTCGGTGGGCTGCGGGATGCTGATCGGCGTCAAGGACGGCCGCGCGGTGAGCGTGCGCGGCAATCCCAATCACCCGGTGAATCGCGGCGTCCTGTGCCCGAAAGGGCTGTCGGAGCACTACACGATCGGCGCCGACAACCGCGCGCTGTACCCGAAACTGCGGCGAGACAAGCGTGGTTCCCGCGAGCGCACCACCTGGGACGAGGCGCTGTCGGTGATGGCAACGCGGTTCCGTGAGGTGCAGCGCCAGCACGGACCCGAAAGCGTCGGCGTCATCAGCACGGGCCAGCTGGTCACCGAGGAGTTCTACGCACTCGGCAAACTGGTGCAGCTCGGGCTGGGCACGCGCAACTACGACGGCAACACCACGCTGTGCATGTCCACGGCCGTGGCCGGCTACAAACGTTCCTTCGGGAGCGACGGACCGCCCGGTGCCTATGAGGACCTGGAGCAGGCGGACGTCATCGTGCTCATCGGCGCCAACATCGCCGAGAACCACCCGATCCTGTGCCGCCGCCTGCAGACCAACCCGGGCACCACGCTCATCGTGATCGACCCGCGCGTCACCAAGACCGCGATGATGGCCGATCTGCACCTGCCGATCCGCCCGCGCTCGGATCTGGCGCTGCTGAACGGCCTCATCCACGTGGTGATCCAGCACGACCTCGTGGATCGGGACTATGTGGACGCCTACACCACCGGGTTCGAGGCTCTTCGCGAGTCGGTCCGCGACTACACCCCCGAGCGCGTGGCCGAGATCACGGGCATCGCGTCCGAGGTGATCTATCGCACCGCCTGGGTGTACGCGAACGCGAAGGCCGGCTTCATCGGCTGGACGATGGGCGTGAACCACAGCTCGAAGGGCACCGAGACGGTGAACGCCATCAACAACCTGGCGCTCATCACCGGCAACATCGGCCGCGCCGGTGCGTCGCCGTTCTCGATCACCGGGCAGTGCAACGCCATGGGCACGCGCGAAAGCGGGTTCGCGTCCGGGCTGCCGGGTTACCGCAAGTTCGAGAGCGAGAAGGATCGCAACGACCTGGCCACGCTCTGGGGCATCGCCGCCGAGCGGATTCCAACCGCCCGCGGACTGGCCTACCCCGACATCATCGAGGCGGCGCTCGATCGGCGCATCCGCGCGCTGTGGATCATCGCCACCAACCCCATCGTCTCGTTCCCGAATCTTGGCGCGCTGCGGCAGGCGCTGGACGGCCTCGAGTTCCTGGTGGTGCAGGACGGCTACGAGCCCACGCCGACGTCCGAGTACGCCGACCTGGTGCTGCCGGCCGCAATCTGGGGCGAAAAGGAAGGCACCTACACCAACTCCGAGCGCCGGGTCAGCAAAGTGAACCGCGCCGTGAACCCGCCCGGCGAGGCTCGCCCCGACTTCGACATCTTCCTGGCACTGGCCGATCACCTGGGCGTGCGCGACGAGCTGTTTCCCGGATGGACCACGCCGGGCGACGCATTCGCCGAGTGGCGGCGCGTGTCCGCCGGCCGCCTGTGCGACTACTCGGGCATCACCTACGAGGCGCTGGAGACCCACGGCGGCGTGCAGTGGCCGTTTCCCGTCGGCGCCGAGAACCCGGCTGCGACCCGGCGTCTCTACGCCTTTGGCGGATATCAGACCCCGGACGGCAAGGCGGCGCTCATCCCGACGGCGTGGGAACCGTTCCCCGAGCAGCCGACCTCCGAGTATCCGCTGGTCCTCAACACCGGCCGGACCGTCGAGCACTGGCACACACGCACCAAAACCGGCGTGGTGCCCATCCTCGAACGGCTCTCACCCAACGCCTGGGTCGAGATGAACCCGCGCGACGCGCGCGGCCTGCGCCTGACGCCGCAGGACACCGTGGACGTGGTGTCACGGCGCGGACGCATCCGGAACGTCGAGCTGCGGCTGACCGAAACGGTGGCGCCGGGCCAGGTCTTCGTGCCGTTTCACTACGCCGAAGCCAACGCGAACCAGGTCACGCAAAGCGAGTTCGACCCCTACTCCAGGGAACCCAACTACAAGCAGTCGGCGGTGCGCGTCGAGCGCGCCGGCGAAGGAGGCGCGCGATGAAACGGCTGGTGGTGGTGGGCAACGGCATGGCCGGCATTGCCTGTCTCGAGCAGGTGCTGAAGCATCAGGCGCAGTTCCAGGTCACCGTGTTCGGCGATGAAACGCACGCCAACTACAACCGGATCATGCTGTCGTCGGTGCTCGCCGGCGAGAAGGCCGCCGACGACATCGTCATCAACCCCGTCGAGTGGTACACCGAACGCGGCATCGACCTGCGGGTGGGCGTGCGCATCGTGGACGTGAACTCCGAGGCGAAGACCGTCACCGGCGCCGACGGCAGCGTCACGCCCTACGACACGCTGCTCCTCGCCACGGGCAGTAATGCCTTCCTGCCGCCGATCGGTGGACTGGAGAAGAGCGGCGTGCTGGTGTTCCGCACGCTCGACGACACGCGCGAACTGCTGCAGCGCGCCGGGCCCGGCGTGAAGGCCGTGGTCATCGGCGGGGGGCTGCTGGGTCTGGAGGCTGCACGGGGCCTGCAGGTGCAGGGCTGCGATGTGACCGTGCTGCACCTGGCATCGACGCTGATGGAGCGCCAACTCGATCCGGACGGCGGCGGCTATTTGGTAGGCAAGATCGAGGACCTCGGCGTGAACGTGCGGCTGGGGGTCACGACCACCGCGATCCTCGGCGGGGACTCGGTCGAAGGCGTCGCGCTCTCGGACGACACTGTGCTCGACGCCGAGATCGTCGTCGTGGCGGCGGGCATCCGGCCCAACGTGGACTTGGCCTACAAGGCCGGCCTCCACGTGAATCGCGGCATCGTGGTCAACGACCACATGGAGACGTCCGATCCGGACATCTTCGCGGTCGGCGAATGCGTCGAGCACCAGGGCGTGTGCTACGGCCTGGTGGCGCCCCTCTACGAGCAGGGCAAGGTGCTGGCGGCCACGCTCACCGGCAACCGCGGTCCCACCTACACGGGCACCGTGCAGGCCGCCAAGCTGAAGATCATGGGGGTTGACGTCTTCTCCGCGGGCGACTGGAGCGAACAGAACGCCGAACCGGTGCGCTTCGAGGACCGCGCGCTGGGCATCTACAAGAAGATCACGGTACGCGACGGCCGGCTCGCCGGCGTCATCCTGGTCGGCGACACGTCCGACAGCCATCGCTACATGGACTGGCTGCGCACCAACGCCGACATCTCCGACCAGCGCCGCTACCTGCTGTTCCCACCGCCCTCGGCCGACGGCGGATTGGACGTCGCATCGATGTCCGACGGCGCCACCATCTGCGGCTGCGTCGGCGTGACCAAGGGCACGATCATCGCCGCCATCCACGACAAGGGCGTCAACACCATGTCGCAGCTGAAGGAGTGCACGCGGGCCAGCACGAGCTGCGGCAGCTGCACCGCCCTCTGTCAGGACCTGCTGCGCGCGGTGGCGCCCGAGTTCGAGGACGAGCGCAAGACGGTGATCTGCGGCTGCCTGCCGTTCGCGGAGGATCGCCTGCGAGACATCCTGCGCAGCCAGAAGCTGAAGTCCGTGCAGGAGGTGCTCGACATCTACGGCAACGGCCACGGCTGCGAGGTCTGCAAGCCGGCACTCAGCTACATCCTCGACATGTTGTGGTGCGGCGATCACGACGAGGATCGCTCGGCGCGGTACATCAACGACCGCGTCCACGCCAACATCCAGAAGGACGGCACCTTCTCGGTGATTCCACGCATGCGCGGTGGGGTGACGACCCCCGACGAACTGCGGCGCATCGCCGACGTGGCCGACAAATACCACGTGCCGATGGTCAAGGTCACCGGCAGCCAGCGCATCGATCTGCTGGGCATCAGGAAGGCGGATCTCCCGAAGGTGTGGGCCGAGTTGGGCATGCCCTCCGGTCAGGCCTATACGAAGGGCGTCCGCATGGTGAAGACCTGCGTCGGCACCGAGTTCTGCCGGTTCGGCACCCAGGACTCGACCGGCGCCGGCATCGAGATGGAGCGGCGCTTCGAGAACCTGTTCACGCCGCACAAGGTGAAGATGGCCACGGTCGGCTGTCCGCGCAACTGCGCCGAGGCCACGGTGAAGGACATCGGCCTCATCGGCATGGAAGGTGGATGGCAGGTGATGGTGGGCGGCGCCGCCGGCAAGAGCGTGCGCAAGGCCGATCTGCTGATCACGGTCGAGACCACCGAGCAGGCGCTCGAAGCCGCCGAGATTTTCTTCCAGTACTACCGCGAGCAGGCCAACTACCTCGAACGCACCTACGATTTCGTGGAGCGGCTGGGCATCGAGAAAGTGCGCAAGGAGACGGTCTACGCTCCCGAGGCCGTACGTCAGGCCCTGCGCGACCGCCTCCACAAATCGAAGGCACGCTCGAGCGATGCCTGGCTCGAGGGACAGTCGCCGCGGACCGCCTCGCAGTTCGTGCCGCTGCGGGCCCTGGACACGGTGCGGGCATGACCAGGCGCTGGGTGCGTGTGACGTGCGTGGAAAGCGTCCCCTTGCGTGAGGGACGCGAAGTGCTGATCGGGAACCGATCGGTGGCGATCTTCAACCTCGGCCACCAGTTCCTGGCCATCGACAACCGCTGCCCGCATCGGCAGGGCCCGCTCGCTGACGGCATCGTCTCGGGCTCGTCGGTGGTGTGTCCGCTGCATGCCTGGCGGGTCAACTTGCAGTCAGGCGAGGTGGAGCGGCCGACGGCCGGCGTGGGCCACTGCGTGCGCTCCTATCCGACACGGGTCGAGGACGGTGTGATCAGCATCGAGATGACGCTGCCGCCCATGCCGCGCACCCCCGAGGCGGACCGTACGGACGACAAACTCGAACCGGTGGCGAGCGGGGAGGTGGCGTAGTGGCGAGACAGCGCACGGGCTTCTTGGCGGCAGGGCACACGCCCACTCTCGTGGCGGCCCTGTTGTATTTCGACGTGAGCTTCATGACCTGGGTGTTGCTCGGGCCGCTGGCCCCGTTCCTCCGCGACGACCTGGGGCTGTCGGCGACGCAGCAGGGCCTGGTTACCGCCATTCCGCTGCTCGGCGGGTCGCTGTTCCGCCCGCTGCTCGGCACGCTCGGCGACCGCATCGGCGGCCGGCGCGCCGGCATCATCGGCATGGTGCTGACCCTGGTCGCGCTGGGCGTGGCCTGGCGGTTCGCCACGTCGGTGGCGCATCTCTACGCGGTCGGCCTTTTCCTGGGGGTGGCGGGCGCCAGCTTCGCGGTGGCGCTGCCGCTGGCCAGCCGCTGGTATCCGCCGCAGTATCAGGGCCTGGCGATGGGTATCGCGGGCGCCGGCAACTCCGGCACGCTCCTCGCCACCCTGTTCGCACCACGCCTGGCCGAGCGCTTCGGGTGGGCCGCGACGATGGGCCTGGCGATGGTCCCGGTGATGGCCGTATTCGCGCTCTTCGTGCTGCTGGCCAAGGACAGCCCGCAGCCTCGGCCGCGCACCACCTTTGCCGACTACGGCCAGATGCTCGGCGAATCCGACACCTTGTGGCTGTCGTTCCTCTACAGCATGACGTTCGGCGGCTTCGTCGGCCTGGCCAGCTTCCTGACCACGTTCTTCCACGAACAATACGGTCTGCCCCGCGTGATGGCCGGCGATTTGACGACGGTAGTCGTCGTCAGCGGCAGCTTCCTGCGGCCGGTCGGGGGCTGGTTGTCCGATCGCGTCGGCGGCTATCGGCTGCTGGTCTGGCTGTTGGGCGCGGCGGCGCTGTGCATGGCGTTGGCCTCGTCGATGCCGCCGGTCGCCGTGGCCGTCCTCGTGCTCGGCGTGGCAATGGGACTGCTGGGCATGGGCAACGGTGCCGTTTTCCAGTTGGTGCCGCAGCGTTTTCCGGAGCGGATCGGCCTGGTCACCGGCATCGTCGGCGCCGCGGGCGGACTGGGCGGCTTTTTTCTGCCCACCATCCTTGGCGCGGTGAAGGACGCTACCGGCCACTACACCGCCGGCGTGCTGGGCGTGGCGCTGGTGTTTTTGATCGGCACGGCAGTGCTGCTGGAACTGGGCGCGGTGTGGGTGGGTCGATGGACACCCGCCGCTGTCAACCGTAGTGGTGTGTTTGCCTACCGAGGCGCTCTTCGGCCCGTCGTCGACGATCCGGCAGCGTAAAATCAATGGGTGAAAGAGTGACGATTGTGACTGAAAAAACCGCCATCGACGCCCTGCACGAGATCGGGTCGAGCATCGCGGCCTCCGACCCGCTGCACGCCGTGCTCGATCGCGTGGTGCAGTTCGTGTCGGCCATCGTGGCCTGCGACTCCTGCTTCGTCTACGTGCTCGAGGGCGAGGCACTCGTGCTGCGGGCCTCCAAGACGCCGCATTCCGACATCGTGGACTGCCTGACCTTGCGCGTCGGCGAGGGCATCACCGGCTGGGTGGCCGAGCACCGCCAGCCCGTGGCGGTGGGCCGCCGTGCCTGGGAGGATCCGCGCTTCCAGACCTTCAACGAGCTGCCGGAAGACCGCTACGAAGCCTTCCTGTCGGTGCCGGTGCTCTCGCGCGGCAAGCTGGTCGGCGTCATCAACGTGCAGCATCGCGAATCGCACGAGCACGGCAGAGACGAGATCCAACTGATCTCGACGCTGGGCTTCATCGTCGGCGCCGAAATCGAAATGGCGCGTCTCGAGGGCGAGAACGTCGAGCTGACCGAGCAGCTCGAGACGCGCAAGGTGGTCGACCGCGCCAAGGGCATCCTCCAGCGCGACCTCGGCCTCAGCGAAGAGGCCGCGCACCTGGCCATCCAACGGCAGAGCCGTCAGCGCCGCAAGTCGAAAAAGGAGATCGCCGAGGCCATCGTCCTGGCCGACGAGTTCCGCCGCGCCAACGGCTGACGCTCCGCCCGGCCCGGCGCCGTGGGCGGGCGAACTTGCTGCCGGCCCTCGGCACGACCGAGAATCGCCGGGGCAACGGCGTGACTCGATATGACGCGGTGATCGTCGGCGGGGGCCATAACGGACTGGTTGCCGCCTTCTACCTGGCCCGGGCCGGCTGGAAGACGCTGGTCCTCGAGCGACGCTCACTCGTCGGCGGCTGCGCCGTCACCGAGGAAGTGTGGCCGGGCTACCGCGTCTCGGTCGCCGCCTACCTGGTCAGCCTGCTGCAGCAGCGCATCGTGGACGACATGCAACTGGAGCGTTTCGGCTACCAGGTGGATGCGAAGGACCCAGCTTTCTTCTCTCCCTTTCCGGACGGCCGCCACCTGTTCATGTGGCAGGACCGGCGGAGGACCTACGAGTCGCTGGCGCAGTTCTCCACGCGCGACGCCGACCGCATGGCGGCCTACGACGCGCAACTCGAACGCATTGCCGTCCTGGTCGAGTCGCTCCTGCTCACCGCGCCGCCGGCGTTGCCGCCGGCCGGCCTCGGCGACGTCCTCGATTACGTAAAGCTGGCGGCGCGGTTGCGCGGGCTGACGGCGGCCGACATCACGGCGCTCGTGAAGATTTTCTCCATGAGCGCGGCCGAATACCTCGACGAGTGGTTCGAGTCGCCCGAGATCAAGGTGACGCTGGCCACCGACGGAGTGATCGGCGCCAACGGCGGGCCGCGGTCGCCCGGCACGGCCTACGTGCTGCTGCACCACTGCATGGGTGGCGTGGGCGGCCGGCGCGGGCTGTGGGGATTCGTGCGCGGCGGCATGGGCACGGTCACCCAGGCGATGGCCGCGTCGGCACGCGCGGCCGGCGCGGAGATTCGCTGTGACGCGGAGGTGTCGGCGATCACCGTGACCGGCAACCGGGCCACCGGTGTCGTGCTGGCGAGCGGCGAGGAGGTGGCGGCGGCGCATGTGGCGTCGAATCTCGATCCGAAGCTGACCTTCGAGCGCCTGGTCGACCCGTCGCTGCTGCCCGAGGAGTTCTCGGCACGGATCCGCCATTACCGGATCGAGGGCACCTCCGCGAAGATCAACCTGGCCGTGAACGCGTTGCCGTCGTTCCGCGCCTTGCCGGGCGCGCCGGCGCCGCACCATCGCGCCACGATGCACATCTGCCCGGACATGGACTACGTGGAGCGGGCCTGGGACGAGGCAAAATACGGACGGCCGAGCCAGCGGCCGCTGCTCGAGCTGACGTGCCCGACACTGTACGACCCGTCGCTGGCGCCGCCTGGCAAGCACATCCTCGGCATCTTCCTGCAATACGCGCCCTACACCCTGCGCGAGGGTCACTGGGACGACCTGCGCGCACCGCTCTACGACCGGGTGATCCGCATCATCGACGAGTACGCGCCCGGTTTCTCGAGCGCAATCGAACATCACCAGGTGCTGACGCCGCTCGACCTCGAGCGGCAGTTCGGCATCACCAAGGGCAACATCTTCCACGGCGAGATGGCCGTCGACCAGATGTTCTCCCTGCGGCCCGTGGCGAGGTGGGCGCGCTACCGTACGCCCATCGACGGCCTGTTCCTGTGCGGCAGCGGCGCCCATCCGGGCGGTGGCGTGATGGGGGCACCCGGCCACAACGCGGCGATGGCGATGCTGAGGCGTTGAGGCCCGGCCGCATCAACGGCTTCGGCGAGAATACGGATGCCGTGCAACCTCGCGCGCCGGCTTCTCGTAAAGACCAATACGTGAGCGGACTGTCGCCGGCCGGATGGGCCCGGAACCGCGCGGTGCGATGGGCAGCCATGACGCTCGCCGGCGCCGTGGTCCTGGCTTTGGCGGCCCTGATCGGCGTGCCGCTCCTGGCCCGCGTGTTTGTGTGGGGTCTCCGGATGGGAATCGACGGCGTGCTATGGCTGGCGCTGGCGTTTTCGACCGGGGCAGATCTGTGGCAGATCGCCGGGGCGGCCGGGAGGGCGCTGGCCTCGAGTCTTGTCACGCCCCAGGCGATTGGCGGCACCAGTGGACTGCTGATCCTGGGCGCCGTGGCGCTCGTCTTACTGCGACGGTTGTTCGAATCGAAGAAGGAGTCCCCATGAGAGGACGTGGATGGCTGCTGGCCGTGTGCGTGATGCTCGCCGCGCACTCCGCCGGGATGCCGCAGCCGGCCGAGGCGCAGACGGCAAACGAGGTCACGGCGCTGAAGGCCCAGCTGGAGCGGCGGTTCGACGTGTTGCCGCTGCAGGATGGCGTGCTGTTGCGGCCCCGTGCCTCGGCTGCGGGCCCGCGAGCGGTCGAGATCCATCAAGGCGCCATCGCCATCGACGGCCAGGTGGTGACGGGCGCCGAATTACGGGGCCGGCTCGGGGCTGACGCCGACCTGGTGCTGCGCGTGTCGTACCTGGCCGAGGCCGATCAGCGGGCCCTCGCCGGATTGACCGCGCCGGCCACGAACCCGCCCGGCGGGGCGCGGTCTTCGGACGTCCCGGAGGCCGCCGCTCCCGATGTGCCTCCGGCACCGTCGCCCGGTTCCGCGGACGACCGCGCGCGCGACCGTGACGGGCGCTCCCGCGGCTCGGGAGGCGCCTGGGGACGCCGCGGGGACCGTGGCTCCGGCGATCGCGTGCGGTTCGGCGGGAAGATCACGGTCGGCGAAGACGAGACCGTGAACGGCGACGTGGTGGTGATTGCCGGACAGGCGCACGTGTTGGGCCGCGTGACTGGTGATGTGGTGGTCGTGGCAGGCAGCGCCGAACTCGGTCCGCGCGCCGACGTCGGGAGTGACGTGGTGGTGGTGGGGGGCAAGCTGTCACGCGCTCCGAGTGCGCACGTCGGCGGCGAGGTCCATGAAGTCGGCGTCGGCCCGCTGTCGATCGACCCCCGCGTTCGCATGCCGCACATGGGGTTCTGGGACTGGAGCTGGTCCAACCCGATGGGTTCGGCCTTCTCTTTGATGTCCACGGTGGCGCGACTGTCGATCCTGTGCCTGCTGTGCGCGCTGGTGGTGCTGGTCGGCGGCGTCTACGTCGAGCGGGTGGGCGCGCTCGCCGTCAATCAACCGATGAAGTCGGGCCTGGTGGGTTTTCTGTCCCAGGTGTTCATTCTTCCCCTGACCGTTGTCACGATCGTCGTGCTCGTCATCACGATCGTCGGCATTCCCTTGCTGCTCCTGCTGCCGTTCGTCGCCCTGGCCCTGTGCATAGTGGCGCTGGTAGGTTTTACGGCCGTGGCCCAGCGGCTCGGAGGGATGGCGTTGGCGCGCACCGGCCGCCCATCGGGCGTCTATGTCGCCACCGTCGTCGGCGTCCTGCTGATTCTCGGTCCGGTGCTGCTCGGCAGGCTGGTGTCATTCGGGGGCGCGCCGTTGTGGTTCGTCGCGACGCCACTATCGGCGATCGGGTTCCTGATGGAGTACGCGGCATGGACGATCGGGTTCGGCGCGGCGGTGTTCCTGGCCTTCGGCAGCCGCCTGCGCATGATGCCGCCGCCGTTGCCATAGGCGGCGTTTCCTCTGGCTATGGCTATCGGCTATGGGCGGCGATGGGCGCCTAACGTCTTCATGGCATTTGCGCGGCACCTGCGTTCGTCGTAATGTTCGACGCGCGATCGAGTGACCAGGAATCCCCCGACCGGCCACCCATTTGCCACGAGGAGAGACGATGCCGAATGTGAAGCCCCTCCCGGTCGACGCCCCACCCGATCGCCACCCCGCCATGGTGGCGGCCGACGGGATCATGGCCCACGTCCCGGGCGCCGCGGCCGCGATCACCGCCGTGTTGCAGACCTTGCGGGCCTCGGGCTCGCTGCCGCCGCGCCTGGTCGAATTGCTGCGGATCCGGATCGCTTTCCACAACCAGTGCCGGTTGTGCATGTCGGGTCGCTACCGGCCCGACCTCGTCAGCGAGGAGCTCGTGTGTTCGCTCGAACGACCGGCGGACGGCCCGGGCCTGACCGACGCCGAGCGGGCGGCGCTCAAGTTCGGCGACTTGTTCGCCACCGATCACCTGTCGATCGGCAGCGCCACGTACGACGAGCTGCGCCGGCACTTCACCGAGGCTCAACTGGTCGAGCTCGGGCTGTACTGCTCGTACCTCGTCGGCCAGGGCCGGCTGTCGGCGACGTGGGGCATCCACGATGGTCTGCCGGCCGGGTTCCTGGCCAACCCCGGCGGCATCGTGGCGCCGTGGGGTCAGGACGAGGTGCTGCCGCTAGTGCCGGGCGAGATGGCGGCGGTTGCTTCGAGCAGCGACGGACGCTGAAGGTCTCGGCTGAGGACTTCGCTATTTGCGAGCCAGTGTCATTGATGCCGCGGTCCGCGTCCGGACCGCGCTGACGCTCGCGGGGTCCAAGGTCCAATCCGCCGCGTGCTCGCGCGTCACGTCTCCCGCCGACCAGATTGGACGCATCAGCCCGGTCGTGGCATGCCGGCCGCTTCCGGTCAACAGGTGAGTCAGCTCGTGTGCGATCGCGCGGCCCAGCAGCACGGCCGGGTCAGCGCGGCCGCGTTCCGCCAGTTGGTCCACCCGCTCCAGATGTAGCTGCGCGAAGGCCGGCGGCGCCCCCTGTGCCGGCAGCAGAGCCTCGCCCAGCGCCATGGCGCGCGCCTTTGCCGGGGGCCGCGGCACGCGTATCAGGCGCAGCGCCAGCTCGCCCGGCTCGAGGGGACGCGTGCATGCGACATCGGCGGTTGCGTGTGCATGGCAGTGCGCCCAGCGCAGGGTCACGTCGGCCGCGGCCAGAATCGCGGCGGCCGCGGCCAGCGCTCTCGCCTCTTCGGCTTCGGTGACCACGCCGTCGTGGTAGACGCGCACCGTCACGTCGCTCCAAGCCAATTCAGCCGCCCCGGCGCAGGTTACGGCCCCGAGCAGCGTCTGAAGGAGTGCGACGGTAGCCCGGAGCCTGGAACCCGCAGCCCGGAGCCGGCGTCGCGTCGACCATGGCCCACAGCGCATGGCCTACTCTGTTGCGGCCCACCAGGTGCCTCAATGGTGTGCGGGTGACACGAGGTGACATGAGGGTGACGTCAGGTCACGTCATGTCAGGTCAGCTTATTGGGCTCCAGCTCGACGTCGATCCATTCGCGCAGGCTGTTGACCAGCCACAGCCGCGTGGCCCGCGTGACGTCCTCGCGCAGCAGGACGCGCTCCACCACGGCGCCGGAGGCCACGAGCTCGGCGCGGAAGACGCCGGGCAGCAGCGGCAGCGTGGCCGGCGGCGTGCAGCGAATGCCGTCGATCTCGACCACGAGGTTGGCAATCGTCGATTCGGTCACGGCGCCCGCCGACGCCCAGAGCAGCACGTCGTCCAGGTCTGGCCGCGCGGCGCGAACCACCTCGTAGACGACGCGACGCGTTGTTTTGATGCGCAGGAACGGATCGGTGTCGTCCACGGCGTGGGCCGCGAATCCGACCCGCCAGGGCCGGAGGGAGGGCATCGGCATCGGCGTCGACTCGACCGTCGGCTCGCCCGCGGGCGACAAGAGCAGGCGGATCCGCCAGCGCCCACTTGGGTGGGTGCTCGCCGCCTCCGCCACGGCTCGCGCCACCCGCTGCCGGTCCCACGCAAAGCCGCACTGGTCGGCGGCTGCCGCCATACGTGCCAGGTGGCCCGTTTCGCGGACGACCCTGCCGTCCTCGAGACGGATGGTTTCGAGCAGCGAGAACTCGGCGACGGGCGGCGAGGCCATGGGTGCTCACGATCTTACGGGCTCCGGGCTCCGGGCTCTGGGCTCCGGGCGTCGGGCTCCGGGCTCCGGGCTTCGGGCTCCGGGCTCCGGGCTTCGGGCTCCGGGCTCCGGGCTCTGGGCTCCGGGCTCTGGGCTCCGGGCTTCGGCCTTTGGGCAACTGGGAGCCAGATCCGCCCCGGCAGGCACCGTGCCTGCGATTGGTTCTACACTCCAGATAATGCGGATTCTGGTGGTCGAGGATGAGCAGAAGGTGGCCGACGCCCTTCATGACGGGCTGGAGCGCGAAGGCTTCGAGGTGGTGGTGGAACGCACCGGTGAGGGTGCCTTCTTCCGCGTCACGACCGAGACGTTCGATGTCGTGCTGCTCGATCTGGGCCTGCCGCTGCGCAGCGGCATCGAGATCCTGTCGGCGGTCCGCCAGCGCGGCCTGAAGACGCCGGTCCTCGTGCTCACGGCCCGCGACACGGTGCAGGACCGCGTGATCGGCCTCGACGCCGGCGCCGACGACTATCTGGTGAAGCCCTTCGCTTTCGCCGAGCTCGTGGCCCGCATCCGCGCCCTGGCGCGCCGCGGCCGCGGCGCCGAGGTGCCGAAGCTGTCGCTGAGCGATCTGACGATGGACCTGGTGACGCGCAAGGTGACGCGCAGCGCCAGGTTCGTGGAGCTGACCGTGCGCGAGTTCGAGCTGCTCGAGTACTTGTTGCGCCACTACGGGCAGGTGGTATCGCGCGAGGCGCTGGCGCGAGAGGTCTGGGAAGAGACCGCGCGCTCGACGCCGCTCGACAACGTCATCGACGTGCACATCGCGCGGCTGCGCCGCAAGGTGGATACCGACAGCGATCTCAAGCTGATTCACACGGTACGCGGTGTGGGTTTCATCCTCAGCGAGACCGAGCCATGACCAGCTGGTGGCGGGCGCACTCCCTGCGGCGGCGCCTCACGTTGTGGTACGTGGCGGTGATGGTGGTGGTGCTGGCCGTCTATGCCATCGCCGTACTGGCCATCGTCCGGCAGGCGGCGTCCGACGCGCTGGATCAGCGCCTGCGCGGCGACTTCCAGTGGGCGGCCGCGATGGTGGATCAGACCCCCGAGGGCGGCATCTCGTGGTACGAGGACAGCACGTTCGCAGGAGAAGAGGAACGGCCGTGGGTGCAGGTGTGGAGCCGCGGCGGCGCGCTGCTCTACCGAAGCACGGCCGCCGAAAGCCGGCCAATTCCGCAGAGCCGGATGCTGGCGGCAATTCCCGACGACAACCGGATCATTTCCGTCACGCTGGCCGGCGAGCCCGTGCCGATGCGAATTCTGACCCGGCGCGGCAGCGTGGTCTCCAAGCCCGTGGTCATTCAAGTCGCCGTGTCCGAGGCACCGATGCGCGACCAGGTGCGCGACCTCACGCTCATCCTCGCGCTCGGCCTGCCGCTGGCCGTGACGGTCGCGGGCCTTGGAGGATATGCACTGGCCCGTGGCGCGTTGAAGCCGGTGGAGATGATGACCGAACGTGCCCGGGAGATCACCGCGGACCGGCTCGGCGAGCGCCTGCCGGTGGCACATCCCGATGACGAGATGGGACGGCTGGCCACCGTGTTCAACCAGACCTTGGGTCGCCTGCAGCAGTCGTTCGAGCAGATGCGGCAGTTCACCTCCGACGTCTCCCACGAACTGCGGACGCCCCTGACCTCGATTCGCAGCGTCGGTGAAGTGGGATTGCGCGGCCGTCCCGACGAACAGGGGTATCGGGGGATCATCGGCAGCATGCTCGAAGAGGTCGACCGGCTGGCCCGGTTGGTCGATCGGCTGCTGACGTTGTCACGAGCCGAGATGGGAGAGGCGCAACTGTCGCCCGAGGTCGTGGACCTGCGGGCGCTGGCCGAGAACGTCGTCGGATATCTGAGCGTGCTCGCCGAGGAGAAGAATCAGCAGGTGGTGGTCGAGGGCGCAGCCACGCCATCCGCGCTGGCCGATCGCCAGGTGCTGCGGCAGGCCCTCGTCAATCTGGTGGACAACGCCATCAAGTTCTCGCCGGCCGGCGGTCGGGTGCGGGTGCGCGTATCGGAGACGCCGCACGAGGCCATCTGCGACGTCATCGATTCGGGCCCCGGAGTGCCGGCCGACGCCCGCGACCACATCTTCAAGCGGTTCTACCGCGTCACGAGTCCGGCCGCGCCTACAGGCACGGGCCTCGGGCTGTCGATCGCACGCGGCGCCGTCGAAGCCAACGGGGGCCGCCTCACCCTCGTCGCCTCGAACGAGCCGGGCAGCACGTTCCGCATCGCGATGCCGCGCGTGGCCGTGGCGCAGCCCGTCAGAGCGCGCACGGCCTGACGGCAGAAAGGCCCGGCAGGCTTCTCAACGACTCTGTCCGGCCGCCGCGCGCCGGGCCGCAGCCATGGCGCGGAACCGCTCGCGCGTCGAGGCCATCAGTTCCTTCGCGCCGGGCCGCTTCATCACCAGCTTTTCGAGTTGGGCGAAGTAGGCCTCGCTGCCGAGGCGCTGCCGGTAGTCCGCGACGAACGGCTCGAGCTTGGCGAACACGACGACCTGTTCGCCGTTGGCGTCGTTGAACATCTGTTCGTCGATCGCGCCGTTGTTGACGAAGGATGCGGCCATGTCCCAGTAGCTGCTCACCATGCGGAATCTGCCGCTGTGGGGCCCGGCCAGGACGGCCATGACCTCCTCGAAGGAGGCAGGGTTGAAGTCGCGCGCGAACCAGTCGCGGGCATCGCGCATGGTGGGTTCACGCCGCAGTTCGTAGAGTTTGATCAGCAGGTTGGCGCTGTCGACGGGAGAGCTCACGATGCCTGTCCTTTCTTCATGAGTCTTCATGAGTCCCGAGGGAGGACGGCCAGGATCGTAGCACCAGCGATCTGGAGACCGGCCGCCTGGCCCGTAGCCCTCTACCGGTGCGGTGTCGTCCCCGGCACCAGGAGCGGCAGCGCGAGGTCGGACGTGAACACGCAGCGCTCTTCATGGCCACACCCGCGCACCAGGGTGAGGCGCTGCGAGACCTGGTATTTTTCGGTCACCAGCTTCACGAACGCCTGCGCGCGCTCGACACGACCGTTGCCCTGCGCCACGGCGGGGCAGCTCATGTCGAGTCCTCCGTCGAGCGTCGTGTCCAGTGCCCCGACCAGATACGTGATGGGCCGCGCCGCCAGTTGCGTCCGCAACTGGGCGTCGGTGACGCCGGCCGCGTAGCCCTGCCGATCCTGCATCCCGTAGGGCCAGCGGTGAAACGTCGTGCAGTTCTGGCCGTCCGAGTAGGGTTCGATCCGATTGTCGTGCTCCGGGTTGGGCCGCGCCGCGTCGGGATAGGCATAGCTCGACGGGCTGCCGACCACGTAGGCGACGGGTACGCCGAGCGTGTCGTGGACGCGATTCGCCATCGCGTAGCGGACCACGAACTGGCCGCCCGCCGAGAACCCTGCCACCACCACGGCACGCAGGTTCGGGAAGAGATCGCGGCGGGCCAGTTGCTTCAACGTGTCGTCGAGCGCGCCGAACGAGGTGATCGCGTCGCTCGTCAGCGCCACGCTGCCCCAGCGCCAGCCGCCGCACGGCCACGCAATCTCGTTCGCCGCCACCAGATCGTGACATTCGGGGCCCTGCGACGACGCGAAGCGAGGCGCCACGACCAGCGTGGTGTCGAGCTCGCCGGCCAGAAACGCCGCCGCCAGACCCGTACGGAAGCTTCGCTCCGCGCCGCGGTCGCCGCCGTGCACCAGAACCAGGGCGCGCTGGATGGCCGGATCGGCGGTCTCGAGCGCGTGCGAGCGGTAGACCCGCAGCCGCTGGGGTCCCGGGCCCGTGCTCAGCCAGTCCTGGCAGGTGGTGGTCGTGGCCGTGCACGCCCGTGTCTGCGCCGTGACGTCGCGCGGCGAGAGCATCGTTCCCAGCAGGAAAGCCGGCAACAGAAGAGCAGTCGATAGTCGATGGTCGATGGTCAAGGGAGATCGTCGATACGTCACTATGGACTGGTGACTACTTACCGATTGCGTCGGCGAGCAACGCGACCGACAACGCGTAGTAATGCGCGCAGTTGTAGGCGAGGATGGCATCGTAGTTGGGGTAGACGAGAAACTGCCGTTCGCCGACGTCGACGAGTCCGGCCGGCACTTTCGATGACGGCAGAGGACCGCCGTCGACCCGCGTGACGCCCATCGAGCTCCACTCATCGAGAGGCACGCGCTCCGTCATGTTCCGTCTGGCATAGCAGCCCTCGGTTCGTTTGGGCACACGGTCCGCGATTTGTGCGCGCGCCTCGTCGGTCAGCCTGACCTCACGGCCCCAGGTGTAGGTGCTGTCCCAGCCGTAATCCTTCAGGTAGCTGGCAATCGAGGCGAGGCTGTCGCCGGTGGAGGTCCAGATGTCGCTCTTGCCGTCCTCGTCGAAATCCACGGCGTGCTGGAGATAACTGGAGGGCATGAACTGCGTCTGGCCCATCGCGCCCGCCCACGACCCGGTCATCGCGCGTGCCTCGACGTGGCGCTTCGACACGATGGTCAGCGCATCGAAGAGCTCGCCGCGGAAGAACGCCGAGCGGCGCGGCTCCCAGGCCAGCGTGGCCAGCGCGCGCAGGACCGGTGTGTTGCCCGTATTGCGTCCGTAATGCGTCTCGAGCCCCCAGATCGCAAGGACCACCTCCCGCTGGACCGAGAAGCGCTTTTCCACCTCGCTAAGAGTGGTCCTGTTGGCGCGGGCCAGGGCTTGACCGCGACTCACCATCAACCTGGTCAGCCGCGACGACAGGTAGCGGTTGAACCCGGGCTGCAGCTCCGCTTGCGAGCGGTCCGAGGCAATCACCCGCTGCAGCGGCTGAAGGCCGTCGAGATTCCGTATGACGGTTTCAGGATATCCGCGGGCCCGAGCCTCGCTTTGCAAGTCGAGCAGCCACTCGTCGAACGGTTGAACGGGAGGGGAGACGTCCGCAGCCCCAGCCGCTGCATCCACCTGCCCTACGCCAGCCGTCGCCGGCCCCTGCCGCGGGGCCGATTGCAGCCCTTGCTGAGCCAGAAGGGCACTGAGCCCGAGAAACACGGCGAGTCGGCGCATCAGATTCGGACGCCGGTCCCGCTGGATGCCGGCGTCCTCCGAATTATGCCGGAACAGATTGCGGTCTCGCTTGATTTTCGACCAGATCCCGCCATCTAATATGCGGTGGAAGAGTTCAGAAATCTCATTCCTATCAGCGAGTTGCCAACATGACATACACCTTGAACGTCAACGGGAAGGCCACGAGTGTGGACGTCCCCGCCGACATGCCCCTGCTGTGGGCGCTTCGCGATGTCCTGAATCTGAAGGGCACGAAGTTCGGTTGCGGAATCGGTCAGTGCGGTGCCTGCACCGTCAACATCGGCGGCCGGGCCACGCGCTCGTGCCAGGTGCCGGTATCGAAGGTGAACGGGGCCGTCACCACCATCGAGGGCCTCTCGACCGATGGCAACCACCCCTTGCAGCGCGCGTGGGAAGAGATCGACGTGCCGCAGTGCGGCTACTGCCAGGCGGGTCAGCTGATGACCGCGGCGGCGTTGCTGGCGACCAATCCCAAGCCCACCGACGCGCAAATCACCACGGCCATGAACGGCAACTTGTGCCGCTGCGGCACCTACCTGCGCATCCGGCAGGCGGTGCACCGCGCGGTGGAAATGGCGGGCGCGCGGCCGACCCAGACCGCCCGCGCGGGCGAGTAGAGGAGAGACCATGACATCGAATCTCACTCGCCGCTCGTTCCTCCGCGCCACGGCTCTTGCCGGTGGCGGCGCCGTGTTCGCCATGCACCTCGACCCGCTCGAGCTCTTCGCGCAGGCCGCGCCCGTTCCGGTGTTCCAGGCCCCCGCGTTCGTGAAGATCGCGGCCAATGGCATCGTCACCATCACCAGCAAGAATCCGGAGATCGGTCAGGGCATCAAGAACATGCTGCCCATGATCATCGCCGACGAACTTGACGTGGACTGGAGCCAGGTCGTGATCGACCAGGCCGACACCGACCAGGCGAAGTACGGTGCCCAGGTCGCGGGCGGCAGCACCGCCACTCCGACGAATTGGGATCCCTGCCGCCAAGTGGGTGCCGCCATTCGTCAGATGGTGGTGGCCGCCGCCGCGCAGCGCCTGGGCGTGCCGGCCAGCGAGTGCACGACGGCCGCCGGCCGCGTGATGCACAAGGCCAGCAACAAGTCCGTGGGCTACGGCGAAGTGGCCGAGGCCGCGGCGAAGCTGCCGGTGCCGATGCTGTCGATGGTGCCGCTGAAGGACCCGAAGGACTACCACATCATCGGCAAGCCGGTGAAGGGCGTCGACACGAAGAACATCACCACCGGCAAGCCGGTGTTCTCGCTCGACTTCACCCTGCCGGGCATGCTGGTGGCCGTATACGAGAAGGCGCCAGTGTTCGGTGCGAAGGTGGCCACGGCCAACCTCGACGAGATCAAGGCGCTGCCCGGCGTGAAGCACGCGTTCGTCCTCGAGGGCAACAACAACCTGACGCAGCTGGCGCCCGGCGTGGCCATCGTGGCCGACAATTTCTGGTCAGCGCAGTCGGCCCGCACCAAGCTGAAGGTGACGTGGCAGTCCCACCCGACCTCCTCGCAGTCCACCGTCGGCTTCCAGACCAGGGCCGATGAGCTCGGCAAGGCTCCGGCGCAGAACACCTTGCGCAAGGACGGTGACGCCGACAAAGCCCTGGCCGGCGCGGCCAAGACTGTCGAAGCGGCCTACATGTATCCGTTCATCAGCCACGCGCCGCTCGAACCGAACAACTGCGTGGCGCTGTGGAAGGGCGGCAAGATGGAGCTGTGGGCGCCGAGCCAGACGCCGCAGCGCGGTCTGGGCGACGTGGCGCAGGTAGTGGGCATTCCGCAGACCGACGTCACGCTGCACATCATGAAGGCTGGCGGCGGCTTCGGCCGGCGCCTCTACAACGACTACGTCGCCGAGGCGGCAGCGATCGCGAAGCAGGTCGGCGACAACGTCCCAGTCAAGCTGGTGTGGACCCGCGAGGATGACACGCGCCACGACCAGTACCGGCCCGCCGGCTACCACTACCTGAAGGGCGGGGTGGACGCCAACGGCAAGATCGTGGCGTGGAAGAACCACTTCGTCACGTTCGGTGAGGGCGACACCTACGCCGGTGCGGCCAACATCGCCGGCATCCAGTTCCCGGCGCTCTTCGTGCAGAACTTCGAGTTCGGTGATTCGAAGATGCCGCTGGGCGTGCCGACCGGTGCGATGCGCGCCCCGGGCAGCCACGCGTTCTCCTTCGTGTTCCAGTCGTTCATTGACGAGCTGGCGCACGCCGCGGGCAAGGATCCCGTGCAGTTCCGTCTGGAGTTGCTGAACAGTCAGGTGTATCCGGCGCCCGAACGCGGTGCCGACGGCTTCAACGCCAAGCGCATGATCGAGGTGGTGAAAGCGGCGGCCGAGAAGTCCAACTGGAGCGCACCGCGTCCCAAGGGCTCGGGCGTGGGCATCGCCTTCCAATACAGCCACCGCGGCTACTTCGCCGAAGTGGCCGAAGTCACGGTCGATTCGAGCAAGCGGATCAGGGTGGACAAGGTCTGGGTTGTCGGCGACATCGGCAGCCAGATCATCAACCCGCTGCACGCCGAGAACCTGGTGCAGGGCGGGGTGATCGAGGGCATCAGCCACATGATGCAGGAGATCACATTCGACAAGGGCGCGGCGGTGCAGTCCAACCTGCATCAGATTCCGTTGCTCCGCACGGCGCAGGCGCCGCCCGTGATCGAGGCGCACTGGGTGAAGTCCAACAACCCGCCGACCGGGTTGGGCGAGCCGTCGTTGCCGCCCATCCTGCCTGCGGTGGCCAACGCCATCTTCGCCGCCAGCGGCACGCGCGTGCGGTCGCTGCCGCTGTCGAAGCATGGGTTCCGCTGGGCGTAACGTTCGCCGAGTCTGGTGTCATCGTGGGTGGGTCCGTCAGGGCCCACCCATTTTTTTTCTACCCTGCAGCCGGAGCCCGGGGGCCCCGAACCCACGCCCCGGCGCCCACGACGCGTCAAGGAGTGACCACCTCATGAAAATTGCCGCGCTGCTCGCGCTCCTGCTCGCCTGGGCCGCTGTCGCGGAAGCCCAGGTGCCGCACATCATCGGCACCTGGACGCTGAATGTGGCCGCCTCGCGTTTACCGGGTCCACCGCCCCGGACCCACGTGCGCAAATACAGCCTCGGCCCGGATGGGACGCTCGTCGGCCTGGCGATTGTCGTGGACGCGGCCGGCAACCCGGACTTCCTACAGTTCGCGGGCCGGAGCGACGGCAAGGACTACCCCGAGTTCAACTCGCTGATTCTGGCGCGATGGCAAGTGCAGGGCACGAAGACGCCGCGCGAGTACACGGAAAGACCCGTGGACGAGCGGACCGTCGAGTGGGCCGACAAGGTCGAGGGCCGCGTGGTGGCGAGCGGACGGAAGTGGGTCTCGCCGGATGGCCGGACCCTGTCCTTCACCGCCGACGGCCGGAACGCGCAGGGCCAATCGGCCCCGCTGCTGTTCGTGTTCGACCGCCAGGAGACGGGCAAGTAGGGGGCTGAACCATCGGCAGTCCGTTCCTAACTCGACTCTTGCACGAAATAGAGCGAGTTCCCGTCCGGGTCGTCCACCGCGATGTCGCGCGTGCCCCAGGTCTGGTCGGTCGGTCCGTGATGGATCGGACTGTCGCGCTCGGGTGGAACCAGGCCGCGCCCAAGGAACTTCGTGAACAGCGCGTCCACGTCCTCGACCATGACCGTCACGTGGTGTCCAAACACCCCGTCACCCGCGTGACTCGATAGAAACACGGTGTCCCCGGCGCGTCTCAGCACCACGTGGGCGGGATCGCTCAGGTCGCCGGCGTCACCCCTGCGGAAGTCCAGAACCTCGGTGTAGAACTCCACGGCTCGCTTGATGTTGCTGCAACGGATCGTCGGAATGATTGCCACGTAGCCCTCCGGGATTGACGCTTGACAAAGAGGAAATCTATCAGGGCTCCGGGCTCCGGGCTTCGGGCTCCGGGCTCGGGGCTCCGGGCGCCGAACTCCCACCGACAGCCCACCCTACGGTTTCGCGAAGGGCTGGCGCGCCGTGATGCCCTTGCCCTCGGTCACGGTGATGCGCTGTCCCGCGGCCACCGCCGTCAGCGTGTCGGTCGCGCCACTTGGCCATCGGATCTCCACGCGGTCGGCGCGGGCCGCCGTGCCCAGGCCGATGTGCTGGCGCAGATCGTTCTGCCCCTGATAGCTGGAGCCGGCCTTCACTTCGCGGACGAACAGCCGGGTTCCGGCCGTGGCGCGAATGCGGGTACCGGTAGCGCTGCGGTTGCTCTTCACGCCGGCCAGCGTCAGGGTGATGGCGTTGGTGCCCGGTGCCAGTTCGTTGCGTAGCACCTGGGCGTCGGCGCCGTTGTTCGTGACCAGCAGATCGAGGTCGCCGTCGTTGTCGATGTCGCCGGTGGCGAGCATCCGGCCGATACGCTCGTCGGCGAATCCCGGTCCTGCCTGGCCGCCGACCTCGCGCATGCGTCCCCGGCCGTCGTTGGCGAAGAGCAGCTTCCGCTGCGCGGCCCTGGCGCCGGGACGGACCAGCTCAGGGTGGTTGATGACATGGCCGTTCACCGTGGCAATGTCCAGGTCGCCGTCGTTGTCGAAGTCGAGGAAGGCGGTGCCGAAGCCCACGAAGGGCAGCGTCGGCCTGGTCAGGCCGGCTTCGTCGGTGGCGTCGCCGAACAGTCCCTTGCCCATGTTGCGGAACAGCGTGTGGGTCTCCAACTCGTGGTTCGTCACGAACAGGTCGAGATCTCCGTCGCCGTCGACGTCGCCGACGTCGGCGCCCATGCCGGCCCGTGGCTTGCCATCGCTCGCTACCGAGACGCCGGCCATGAGCGCGGCATCGACGAACGCTCCCTTGCCCGTGTTGTGGAGCAGGAAGTTCGGCGTGGTGTCGTTGGCCACGAAGATGTCGGGCCAGCCGTCATCGTCGTAGTCGGCGATGACGACGCCCAGTCCGTTGCCGCGCAAGGCGCCGACGCCGGATTCACGGCTGATGTCCGTGAAGGTGCCGTTGCCGTTGTTGCGGTAGAGCAGGTTGCTGAGCGGCTTGAAGTTCAGCGGGTGGCAGTAGTCGCGGATCTGCCTGGCGGCGTTCCCGCAGAACACGTTGTTGTCGAGCCGCGCATCCACGTAGTTGACGACGAACAGGTCGACTTGGCCATCGCGATCGATGTCGCCGAACGCGCAACTGGACGGGAACGACGCCGCGCCCACGCCCGCCGCTTTCGTGACGTCGGCGAACGACACGCCACGCTCGTTGTGATAGAGCGTGTTGCCGCCGAGCGCCGTCACATACAGGTCGATGAATCCGTCATTGTCGTAGTCGGCGGCGCATGCGCCCATGCCGTAGCCGTGGTGCGCGATGCCTGACGTCGCCGACACGTCCTCGAAGGTGCCGTTGCCCTTGTTGTGGAACAGGCGATGCCGCGCCCGCGAGGCCGTGGCGGGGTCGGTCAGCGACCCGCCGTCCACGATGAACGCGTCCAGCCATCCATCGTTGTCGTAATCCAGGAACAGACCCCCGCCGCTCATGATCTCGTGCAGGTGGCGGTTGGCGCTGGCCCCGTTGGTGTGGTGGAACGACAGGCCCGCCGCGGCCGCGACGTCGACGAACCAGGCCGCGGCCTGCGGCGCACCGGCCGGCGACGCGCCCTGGCCTCCGAGCAGCACGGGCCAGCCTGTCGCGGCCACTACGATCACCGACAGGACCAGCGAGGCCCGCTTCAGACCGCCGGGCACGTCGGCAGGCGGGGCCTGGTCGGCCCCAGTGTCCTTGGCCCGCGCTCCGCGCCGCTGTCGACGCCTGAACCGCGGACGACTTGGCTCGAGATCACGCATGTCAGGTGGTTCACACGTCTAGGCGCATCCGGACGACAGGGACGAGAGAGCCATGATACCGGCGCGGTGGCCGGTACGAGTCGGCCAGGCGCCGACCGCCGATGGGGCCGCCACAGGCACGGCCAGCAGATGAGCCTGATCCGTACAGCGGTGTTCGCCTATCTCGATCAACAAACAAATACGTAGTTGTCGTGTCGAGGTGCGCGCGAAAACATTAGCGATTTCGACGAATGTTTTTTGAAAGCGTGGCACTAGTATTGCTCCCCAACACCCAGACGCTCGGGCCAGCCGCTCGGGCCACGCAGACTTCGAGGTGAGGGAATGAATCAGGCCGATACCGCATGGATGTTGATCTCAGCTGCGCTGGTGCTTCTGATGACCCCGGCGCTGGCGTTCTTCTACGGAGGACTGGTCCGCCCGAAGAATGCCCTGAACACGATGATGATGAGTTTCATCTCGCTCGGATTCGTCGGCATACTCTGGGCCGTTCTTGGCTACTCGTTGGCGTTCTCCACCGGCAACGCGTGGATTGGCGACGCGAGCAATGCCATGCTGACCGGCGTTGGCCTCGAGGCCAAGGGCAGCATTCCCCACGTCCTGTACATGGCCTACCAGGGGACCTTCGCCATCATCACGGCGGCGCTGATCTCCGGGTCGATCGTCGAGCGCATGCGCTTCCCGGCCTACGTGACCTTCATCTCGCTGTGGGCGATCGTGATCTACAGCCCCATCGCCCACTGGGTGTGGGGTGGTGGCTGGCTTTCGCAGTGGGGCGCCCTCGACTTCGCCGGCGGCACCGTCGTGCACGTGAACGCCGCCGTGGCGGCGCTGGTCGCGGCGATCGTGGTGGGCAAGCGTTCGGACTATCCCTCGTCGTCGCTCATCCCGCACAACGTGCCCTTCGTGCTGCTCGGCGCGGGTCTCCTGTGGTTCGGCTGGTTCGGCTTCAATGCCGGCAGCGCGCTGGCGGCCAGCCCCATCGCGGCCCTCGCGTTCGTGGCGACGATGCTGGCTCCGGCCGCGACGCTCACCGTCTGGAGCCTTCTGGACTTCATGCGGCTCGGCAAGGCCACGGCCGTCGGCGCCGCGACGGCCATCGTCGTGGGCCTGGTGGCCGTGACGCCCGCCGCCGGCTTCATCAGCCCGATGAACGCGATCCTGCTCGGCGCGATTGCCGCGGTGCCCAGCTACTTCGCTCTCATCATCCGCGTCAAGACCTCGCTCGACGACTCGCTGGACGTGGTGGCCGCGCACGGGGTCGGCGGCACGGTCGGGGCGCTGCTCACCGGCGTCTTCGCGCAGAAGGCGTTGAACGGGGTGGCCGACGGCGTGCTCTACGGCAACCCCGCGCAGCTGGGCATCCAGGCCGCCGCGGTGGCGGCGGCCGCCGTCTACAGCGGCGTGGGCACGTTCATCCTGCTGAAGCTGGTCGGCATCATTCTCCCGTTGCGCGCCTCGGCCGACCAGGAATCCGAAGGTCTCGACATCTCGATGCACGGCGAGGAAGCCTATCTGCACGCCGAAGTCTCGAGCCGCTAGGCACTGTTCCGTGACAAGGGTGACGCCGCCGGTGCGGCGTCGTGCGGTGTCACCCTTATGATCTTCGCGGGATCTGGAATGGTCTCCCCGCTACAATCCGAAGGTATGTCGCTCCCGACGTTCGGCGGCCTGCGGGTGCTCTCGCTCGAGAGCCGCCGCGCCCGGGAAATGGTTGCCCTGATTGCCACGCATGGGGGACGGCCGACCGTCGCGCCCTCGATGCGTGAGGTGCCGATCGAGTCGAACGCAGCGGCCGTGGCATTTGCCGAGGCGCTCATTCGAGGCGAGTTCGATGTCGTCGTCTTGTTGACCGGCATCGGTACCCGGGTCCTCATCGATCTGGTAAGTCGCGTCCTCGGGGGCACCTCCGACTTCGTGGCGGCCCTCGGCCGCGCGCGGCTGGCCGTCCGCGGCCCCAAGCCGCACGGCGCGATCCGCGAGGTTGGTTTGACCCCGTGGGTCGTGGCTCCCGAACCCAACACGTGGCGCGAGCTGGTGGCCGCCATCGATGCCACCGGCCCATCGCCGTTGGCCGGCTGCCGCGTCGCCGTGCAGGAGTACGGCGTCTCGAACGCGGACCTTCTGCACGCGCTGGCTGAACGCGGCGCCACCGTGACGCCCGTGCCGGTGTATCAGTGGGCACTGCCCGAAGATCTCGAGCCGCTGGAAGCCGCCTGCCGCAAGCTGGCCGCTGGCGAGATCGACGTGGTGCTGTTCACCACGGGCCTGCAGGCGGTGCACCTGCTGCAGGTGGCCGACCGGCTCGGCCTCGGCGACGGCGTGCGCACGGCCCTCGGCCGCACCGTGATCGCGTCGATCGGGCCGACGACATCCGAGGAACTGCAGGCCCAGCACGTGGACGTGGACCTCGAGCCATCGCATCCCCGGATGGGCGTGCTGGTGCGCGAGACCGCCGAACGCGCCCGCGCCCTTCGCGCCCTGAAGGCCACCAGCGCCTGACGCCGCGGTTCCGCCAGGATCCGTTTTTGGCCCTTTAGCCTCTAGCCCCTTGGCCCGTGGCCCGTGGCCAGAGGTACAGTACTCAGATGCCTACCTCTGAAGACCTCCTGGCCCTGGCCGACCTGTGCGCCGACCGCATGGATGTCAACGCCTCCACCCGTCTCATCCCGTCCTTCTCGGACGCGGAAGAGATGTGCGAAGCGGAGTACGAAGTCCTGCTGAACGCGGTACACGAGGACGAGCTGTTCGCCCCCGTGGACATCCAGCGCCAGGAGCAGCTGGTCGAGCAGATTGCCGCCGCGTTGCCTGAACCGGCGCGCGTCCTCATTGTCGAGCTCGCCGACAACCACGCCAGGCACGTCTGGATGCAGCAGGAAGGCGCCTATCATCTGGGCCTGGCCGTCGGCCGCCGCTTGCGCCGCACGCCATGACCCACGCCTACCTTCACTGGGACGTCTTCACCGGCGAGCCGTTCTTCGGCAATCAGCTGGCCGTGTTCCCAAGCGCCGCGGATCTGGACACGCCGACGATGCAGCGGATGGCTCGCGAGATGAACTTCTCCGAGAGCACGTTCCTGCTGCCGGCCGAGCAACCCGGCACCGACGTCCGCATGCGAATCTTCACCCCGCTCCAGGAGATGCCGATGGCGGGTCACCCGACGATCGGCAGCACGTTCGCCCTCGCGCACAACCGGTTCCTCGAGCCGCAGCGGCCGCGGGTGGTCTTCGGGCTGAACGCCGGACCGACGCCGGTGGATCTGGAGTGGGCAGGCGACCAGCTGCGGTTCGCGTGGATGACGCAGGGGTTGCCGGTCTTCGGCGAGATCGTGGACAACCGCTCGCTCGTCGCCTCGACACTCGGACTGGGGCCAGCCGATCTGGTCGCCGAACTACCGATTCAAACCGTGTCGTGCGGGGTTCCGTTCCTGTTCGTCCCGCTGCGCGACCGGAGCACCGTGGACCGGGCCGTCAGCGATACGGCCGCCTTCCACCGGCTGGTCGCGGCCCTTGGACAGGAACTGGCAATCTTCCTGTTTGCCGTGTTGCCGCCCGGTGAGGAGGCCACGGCGTACAGCCGCCTATTCGCGCCGGCGCTGGGCATCACCGAAGATCCGGCGACCGGGGCCGCCACCGGCCCACTGGGGTGCTATCTGGTCGAGCACCGCCTGGTCGCGGGCGTCGCACAGGCGTCGATGCTCAGCCTGCAGGGCGTGGCGATGGGACGGCGGAGCCATTTGCACATGGTCGTGGATGGCGCGCCGGGCGCCATCACGCGCGTCCGCGTCGGCGGTCAGGCGGTCCTCGTCGGCCGCGGTGAGTTGTTCCTGTGATCTCTTTTGCCCGCATCAGCAAGCAGTACGGACGGCAGGTGCTGTTCGTCGAGGCGTCGTTTCAATTGAACCCCGGCGAAAAGGTCGGACTGGTCGGCCCCAACGGCGCCGGCAAGACCACCGTCTTTCGCATGATCGTCGGCAGCGAGGCGCCGGACGACGGCGAGGTCACGGTGCCGAAGAAGCTGACAATCGGCTACTTCCGCCAGGACGTCGAGGAGATGGCCGGCCGGTCGGTGCTGGACGAAGCCATTGCCGGCAGCGGACGCGTCGGCGCGCTGCACCACGAGCTCGAAGAACTGCAGCAGGCGATGTCGGATCCGGCGCGGGCGGACGATCTCGACCGGATCCTCGACCGCTTCGGCACCGTGCAGGAGGACTACGCCCACCTCGGAGGATACAGCCTGGAAGCGCAGGCGCGCGAAGTGCTGCACGGCCTGGGCTTCGACGACGAGCGAATCGACGGCGACGTCGGCATGCTGTCAGGCGGATGGAAGATGCGCGTGGCGATGGCCCGCGTGCTGCTCGGCCGTCCCGACGTGCTGCTGATGGACGAGCCGACCAATCACCTCGATATCGAGTCGATCATCTGGCTGGAAGGCTTCCTGGCGTCGTTTGCCGGTGCCTTGCTCATGACCTCGCACGATCGCTCGTTCATGAACCGCGTGGTATCGCGGATCGCCGAGATCGACGACGGCGACATCACCAGCTACTCGGGCAACTACGACTTCTACGAGCGCGAGCGGGCGGTGCGCGAAGCCAACCGCGAGGCCGCCTACGCGCGGCAGCAGGCGATGCTGGCCAAGGAACAGCGGTTCATCGAGCGCTTCGCCGCCCACGCCGCGAAGGCCGCGCAGGTGCAGAGCCGCGTCAAGGCCCTCGACAAGATCGAGAAGATCGAGTTGCCGAAGCGGCGTCGCGTGCTGGAGTTCGACTTCCGCCAGCCGCCGCGTTCCGGCGACCAGGTGGCGCAAGTCCAGGCGGTGTCGAAAGCCTACGGCTCCCGCGTCATCTACGACCGCCTGTCGATGACGCTGCGCCGCGGCGAGCGCTGGTGCGTGATGGGCAAGAACGGCGCCGGCAAGTCGACGCTGCTCAAGATGGTGTCGGGCGCTACCATGCCCGACGACGGCGAGGTGGTCATCGGCGCCAGCGTGAAGATGGGCTACTTCGCCCAACAGGCGCTGGACGTGCTGAAATCCGACCTGACGGTCGAAGAGCAGCTCCAGCACGATTTTCCGCACGAGTCGATTGGCGCGCTTCGCAGCCTGGCGGGCGCATTCCAGTTCTCGGGCGACGATGTCGACAAGAAGGTGCGCACCCTGTCGGGCGGCGAGAAGACTCGTCTGGCCATGGCGCGGCTGCTGCTGTATCCGCCAAACTTCCTGGTGCTGGACGAGCCGACGAACCACCTCGACCTGTTCACCAAGGAGATGCTGATCGAGGCGCTGAGGCATTTCGAGGGCACGATGCTGTTCGTGTCCCACGACCGCGCCTTCCTGCGGGCGCTGGGCACGCAGGTGCTCGAAGTGGGCGGCGAGAGCGGTACCGAGCGCGAGCCGCTGCTCTATCCCGGGACGTACGTCGAGTATGTCGAGCGGACCGGGCACGAAGCGCCCGGCGTTCATGCCTGACGCGCCGTGGCAGCCCGTCGACTAGAATCCCCTCATGCGCCGCCTCCTCTTCGCTTCCGCCGCCCTTGCCTCGTGCGTCGCTGCTCGAGGCGCGGCTCAGGCCCCCTCGGCTGCATTGACGGCGCTTGTCCAGGCCGATTCCCGCGAGGCCGCCGAGGCGGCCGCCCGGCGTGTCGGCAAGGACGTGTCCTTCGACGACGCCTGGCGCCGCCTCAAGGAGGGCCGCCCGTACGGGCCGCTGCGCCCAGGCCGCGTCGACCTGCCGTCGTCGGACCACGGCACCCGGCTCGACAATGTGCTGGAGGTGCCGCCGGACTACGTGCCGGAGCGGAAGTGGCCGCTGCGCGTGTCGCTTCACGGCGGCGTGGGACGTCCGGCGCCCGGTCCCGGTGATGACCCGCCGCGTGCGCTGACCAACCGGATTCCCAGCGACGGCGAGCTGGTCCTGCACCCGCGCGCGTTCGCCGATTCGGAGTGGTGGCGGCCGGGGCAGGTCGACAACGTGATGCGCCTCATCGACGGGACCAAGCGGCGTTACAACGTCGACGAGTCCCGCATCTATCTCACCGGCATCTCCGACGGCGGCACCGGCGCCTACTATCTGGCGATGCGGGCCGCCACCCTGTGGGCGGCGTGCATGCCGATGAACGGCCATCCCAGCGTGCTGGCCAACCCGGAAGTGGGCGCCGACGGCCAGCTCTATCCGGAGAACATGGCCAACTGCCCATGGCGCATCGTGAACGGTGGCCGGGATCGTCTGTACCCGGCGGCGTCGGTCGAGCCGCTCATCGCCATGTTCCGCCGCGGCGGCATCCCGCTGGACTTCCAGGTCTATCCGGAGGCCGGACACGACACCAGCTGGTGGCCGGAGGAGCGTGGGAAAAACCAGGCCTTTCTCGCCGCGCATCCGCGCGCCGCGCATCCGGCGCGGGTCACATGGGAGACCGAGCGCGTGGACCGTTACAACCGCTTCCGGTGGCTGGTGATCGATCGACTCGGGCCGCGTCCCTCGGATGTCCCGCTGCTCGACGTCAACACCTTCACGCCGGCCGAGAACGTCAACGTGGCGTTGTACGATCGCCAAAAGCCTTCCGGCCGGGTGGACGCGGTTCGTTCGGGCAACACCTTCGAGCTGAAGACGCGCGGCGTGCGCGAGCTGACGCTGCTGCTGTCGCCCGATGCACTCGACTTCGCCGCCCCTGTGGTGGTGACCGTGAATGGTGCCACGGTGCACGACAAGGTGGTGGCACGCGACGTCTCGGCGCTGGTGCGCTGGGCCGCCCGCGACAACGACCGCTCGATGCTCTACGGGGCCGAGCTCCACATCACGGTCCCGTGATGGCGGTGTCCGGCGCTGCGCCGCTGATCATCATCCGGCCGGCGGGCGACACAGACCTGCCGGCGCTCGGCCGGCTGGGTGGGGCGCTGCTCCGCATCCACTACGACTTCGACGCCCAGCGCTTCCTGACGCCGCCGGACGAACTCGAGGCCGGCTACGCCTGGTTCCTGGGCACGCAGATGCAGGGGCCCGACGCCTGCGTGTTCGTCGCCGAGCAGGACGGCCAGGTCGTGGGCTACGTGTATGCAGGGCTGGAGCCGATGTCCTGGAAGGAATTGCGTGACGCGGCGGGCTTCATCCACGACGTGGCGGTGGACGAGTCCCATCGAAGCCGCGGCATCGGAGAAGCGCTGGTCGAGCGAGCCAGTGACTGGCTGCGCGAGCACGGCGCACCCCGCGTGCTGTTGTGGACAGCCCAGCGCAACGCGGCGGCGCAGCGTCTCTTCGTGCGACTCGGATTCCGGCCCACGATGATCGAGATGACCCGCGAGTTGTGAGCGCCGGCTCCGGTCGCAGGCGCAGGCCGTTAATCGGTCCCGGTCCGCAGCGCGGCCACCAGCGCCTCGCGATTCTCGATCAGGTGCGACAGCTCGAGGTGCATGTCCGGGTTGACGTCGGTCGCGTACGGCATCACGAACTGCTTGGTCTCGGCGAGAAACCGGCGCACGAACCGCGGGTCGTGCACGAAGCCCAGAGCCGTGAGGTTGCTGATGCGGTCGGCCAGCTTCAGCACCTTGGCCCGCGGCGAGCCGTGCACCATCAGGCGCGTCAGGTACTCGGCCTTCGACTCGCGCATGCCGTCCATGGTGCGCATCGTCACTTCCATCACCAAGTCGTAGACGGCGGGCCCGTCGCTGTCGATGTCGATGATCTCCTCGCGCGTGACCCCGGGCATGTCGGGCGCGTCCTCGAACAGGTCGTGGATCACCGCGGCTTTCAGCAGCACCGGATCCACGATCTTGTAGTCGATGAGGATTCCCATCGTACTGATCTGATGGCGGAACATATTGCTCCCACCCTTGCGACGAACGCCGATGAGGGCCATCGCCTTGACGATGTACGGCGCCATCGTGATGTCGGTGAGAGCCTTCTCGAGGGTAGCCATGCGCGGTGGTCTACTCAACAGTGTATCGGGTGGTTGCCCTTCGAGCATGCGCGAAGCAAACGACCCGGCGCAATCCTGGCCGAAAGGCCACCCGGACGTCCAGAATAGCCTGGGGGCCGGGCTGTTGCCGGCGCGGACGGGGTCGCCGCGCGCTCAGCCGGCCGCGGCCAGCCGCGGTTCGGGCGCGGACGGGGCCGGGGGGGCCACCGGCCGTACGCTCATGCGGTAGCCCACCCATGTCAGCAGCATTCCCACCAGCTCCGTGACGTACAACACCTCGACGTGCCCCATTCGCGTCGCCGTGCCGCCGATGCCCGGCAGGATGGCGCCCACCGCAATCAGGACGTTGGCCCACATCCGGTGGCGCGTGGCCACTTCCGTGCTGTAGCGCAACGCCGAGAGGATCGCTCCGCCGATGAGGAACACCACGGCGTAGAGGTTGACGACCGGGCTGAACAGGCGCACCCATTGCCAGGCCAGGACCCGGCCACTCAACCGGTGCACCTCCACCGCGGCATAGTCGATCGGCGACAGGTAGACCGCCGTCGTCGCCACCAGCACATAGGCCACCAGCAGCACCGTCAGGGCATGCGCCGTGCGGCGCGGGAGCATCAGGTAGACGGTGCCCTGGGCCAGCGGCGCGCCACCCAACAGTGCCCCTGAAACGTACCAGGCGCGGAAGATCGGCTCCTGCCACCCGACCAGCGTCGTGGCGGCCTCGGTGAATGTCCCGACACCGTAGGTGCCGATGCCGATGGCCCACCACAACAGGTGGAGGCGATCCGGGAACCGCCGGTAGCGCCGGTAGATCTCCAGCGAGAACGGGATCGCCAGCAGCGTCGTGACGATGGGGACGAAGTGGACGAGGGAGGAGCTCATGAAAAGGGCTGCACGCTGACCCTAAAACGCGCCGACGTTCACCCCGACGGTGAAGCTCCGCCCGCGCGCCGGCGCGAACTGAAACTGTTCCCGATAGTACTTGTTGGCCAGGTTCTCCAGCGCGAACGTCAGCCCGGCGCGGTCGCGGCCGGTGGTGAAATTCACGCCCCACGCCAGGCGCTGCACGGCGAAGCCGTCCAGGGCCAACAGGTCTTGCGGGATGAGGAACGGCGACTCCAGCAGCGTGCGCGCCACGCGGGTCACGTCGGCCTGGGTCCGCACGCCGTACTCGGCCCACCAGCGGCCCCTGGGCTCGGTGAAGCGGCCGGAGAAGACGATTTTCACCGGCGTGATGTCGTCGGCCGGGGAGTCTTCCAGCGACACGCCGGTGCGCGGGTCCGTGCCCTCGGTGATGGTGCCGCGCGTGAAGGCACCGGCGGCCGACAGCATCACCACGCCGACACGCGACACCAGCGGCGCATCCGCCGACCATTCCAGACCATGGATGCGAACGTCGGCGAAGTTCACCGTTTGCACCAGCGGCCCCGACGGCGTGGTGGCCACCACCAGGTCCTGCGCGATGAAGTTCTTGTACTGGTTCACGAACAGGTAGGTTCCGCCGCGCACGCGGCCGACGGCGAACTTGGCGCCCAGGTCGAAATTGGTCCCGGTCTCGGGTTCCAGCCTGATGTTGGGCGCGATACTGCCGGCCGTGGCCGGGCCCGCGAACAACAGCTCTTCGAGGTTCGGGTGACGGTAGCTGCGGCCGATGCGGACGAACGGGTTCAGCCGGCCCGAGGGGTTGGCGACCAGGCCGATGTCGCCCGTCAGCGCTTTGCGTCCCACCTGTTCGCCGTTCGGATCCGGCAGCGTGGCCGGATCGATCGCAGGCTGGGCGCCGGCGACGACGGGGGCGACCGTGTAGCCCGCGGTGGCCTCGCTGGTCAGGTTGTAGAAATCGCCGCGCAGGCCGCCGATCACCGACAGCTTGGGCTGCACCCGCCATTCGTCCTGCATGAACACGGCAACGTCCCGCAGCGCCGCGTCGGGCACGCGCACCGGATGCGCGATGGTGGGCGGACCGAGCGGCTGGGGCGAGGGCAGCACCGCCGCCGCCGGTCCGCGGGCACCCAGCACCACCTGGCCGACCAACGATTGCTGCGTGCTGGTGGTGCGGTCGTCGCTGCTGCGATCGCGGTAGAAGGTCAAACCCGCGGTCATCACGTGGTTGGTTGCGGGCGTGATGACGGCCTGCAGGTCGATGCCCGGCGTCCACACGCGCTGCTGCGTCTGGGACAGCACATCGAGCCGGAACACGGAAATCGGGAAGAACTGCGCCGATGGCGCCGGGAACTGCACCGGCAGCGAGTTCTGCAGCAGGCGGTCGATCTTCTGATAGTAGGTGCGCAGCGACAGGTTCGCCAGCCACGGCGTCACCGCCTGCGCCTCGTAGCGCGCGGAGATCTTGTCGAGGTTGCTGTGGGGCAGCGAGGTGGCGTTGAAGAAGTAGGGTGATGCGAAGTCGGGAAAGCCGACGTCGTTCATGTGGCGGCGCTGGTAGCGCACCGTCACGGTTCGCGTGTCGGCGAGCCGCACCAGACCCGTCGCCGCGACGTAGTTGCCGTCGGCCTGTGAATTGAGCACGGTGTTGTCGGTACGGACGTACGGGGCGTTGAAGGGGTCGGCGAAGGCACCGAAGCGCAGCCCGGCGCTCCCGAAGTTGTCGTCGATGGTGTCGCCGCGCCGGATGCGGCCCGACGTGAAGAAGTCCCGCGTATCCTCGACGTCGAAGTTGCCGGCCTTGTAGTTGGAGAAGCTCTCGGCACCCCCCTGAAAGCGGATCGCGTAGCGCGGATTGGTCACGCCCAGCGTGACGGTGCCGCGGCGCCCGTCCTCGTTCGAGCTGTAGTAGCCGTTGAAGCCGTAGGTCCACTGGGTGGTAGGCGTGAACGTGGGCTGGGTGGTCACGATGTTGATGGTGCCGGCCAGGGCGTCGGACCCGTAGAGCAGCGTACCCGCGCCGTTGACGATCTCCATGCGCTCGACGCCGTCGGTGGGAATGAGGCCCACTTCGGCGCCGGTGCGGTTGGTGGCCTGCCGCGCCGTGTTCAGCCGCTCACCGTCCACCAGCACCAGGAGCCGTGTGGAATCCAGGCCGCGCAGCCGCGGTCGCACGCCGAACGGGCCGTTGCCGACCGGCGTGACGTTGGCCGCCGTGGCGAGCGCGTCACCGGTGGAGAGGGGGGCGGTCTGCTCGATGGCCTTGGCCGTGATGGTGTCGACGTGCAAGGGAATCTGCCGAATCTCACGCTCGCTGCGCGCAGCGGTCACGCTGACGTCGGCGGTCAGGCCGCCCACTTGCAGCGTGACGGCCTGGTCGACGGTCTGGTCGATCTGGGTCACGGCTATCGTGTTGCCGTTCTCCGCGAATCCGTCCCGCGTGACGATCAGCAGGTACGACCCGGTGGTAGGCGCCGTCAATTGATACCGGCCGGCGTTGTCGGTGCGGGTCTCGAACTGCTGCCCGGTGGCCAGGGCGCGCAGGACCACCCGCGCGCCCGCAACGGCGGTGTCCGTGCTGTCGGTGACGACACCGGTCACGGTGGCGGCGAGGGCGGGTGCGGCCCACAGGCACAAGGTGAGGAGGACGACGAACGGGAAAACTCGCGTACGCATCGAACAGGACTCCCAATCACGGCGTCGTGATGCCGCGGAAGGACGCCAACCGGCTCGACGCCGGTTGGCGAACTGACAGAACGTGGACGGAAACGGAGAACGGTGCTCAGGCCGCCGGCGGCGGCCGGGGCAGGAAGCCGGTGCCGGCATGCGCGTCGAGCGCGCGCACGGGACGCACGCAGACGGCGACCGGCGCGGCGCGGTGGATGGGGCGGCCGGCGTTGCGGCGCGCCGCCAGCGCCAGGGTCAAGCCCAGGGCGGCCGCCGCGGATACGATCTGGGCGGCGACGACGGGTGCCTCGGCCAGTGCCTGGGTGACCAGCCCGGGCACCTTCGTCAGGATCGGACCGTGCAGCAGCGCTACCAGCACCCAGACGGCGGTGGCGCGGCGATTCCTGAACAGTGCGGCGCCGCGCCGCCGCAACGCCACGAGGGCGCCGACCAGGAGAAGCGCCACCGCCCAGCGCCCGAACTCTGCGTATTCGACCTGGCCGGTCCAAGCCTGCCGGGCGAGCAGCCAGAGGTGGAAGGCCCCCACGGCGCCCCACACCAGTGTGCCGAGCGTGCGAAACACGGACACTAGTGTATCTGGTGTATCCGGCTGGTAGCGCAGCGGCAGCATCCTACAGGAACAGTTCCATGAGGATTTCATCGTCCTCGTGACCGTCGATGACGACCTGCCGGGCCAGGCGTCCGCACTCGGCGAAACCGAGCCCGCGATAGTAAGAGAGGGCGTGGGCGTTCGACGCCCGCACCTGCACCAACAGCTTGCGGTAGCCGGCGCCGCGGGCCGCCGAGGCCGTTGCCAGCCAGAGCTGGCGCCCCACGCCGCGGCCCCGATGGGCCGGGAGAAGGAACGTGCCGAGCTGCCCGACGTGCGCCATCGACTCGAGGCTGGGGCTCCACAGGTCCAGGATCTGCAGGCCGACGACGGTCGAGTCCGCATCGACCGCGACGTGAATCGCCTGGCGTGCCGTCAACGACGCGAGGAAGCGGCGCTCTTCCTCGGTGGTCCACGCACGGTCGATGGCCGAGTGTACGCGCTCGGTCACGACAGCCGATAAAACGGCGGTGATGCCTGCAGCGTCGTCCTGGGTTGCGGGGCGGATCTGCACGGAGGTTGCCCTAGGTTATCCTTGGGGGCCGATGCGCGCACTTCGCCATCACGTCGCTGCCCGCCTGGTGGCCTGCTTCCTGCTCACGTGGGCGGCGACCGACCTCCTGGTGCCGCAGTTGTGCAGCGCGGAGGAGTACGCCCAGGGATCCGGCGGCGCGCCCGCGCAGGACCACGACGACTGTTTCTGCTGTTGCTTTCACACGGAGGATCCGGTGCCGCTGGTCGCGGTGCTGACGCCTCGAGCCTCCGTCGTGCGCGATGCGTTCCGGCCGGCGAATCTGACGCCGGGCGTGCCCCGCAGTCTGTACCGTCCCCCGCTTTCTCTCTAGCTCTGTCGGTCTTCCCGCACCGCCACCGGGCGGGCATGGCGGATGCGCGTGGCCGGTGCTCGCCGGTGCATGCTCCTGTGTCGCGGCGTGGCCGGGTTGCCAGCAGCGAACCGGCGCCAACAGGTCTGCCAGACGGGCTGCGAACCGACGTCGAGTCAGTCTGCCAGACGAATCGCGAACCGGCGTCAAGTCGGTTTGCCAGACACACGCAGGTAGGGCCGTCGGCCGCGGCGGTCCGGAGGGGAACGTTCATGCGCAGGACCCAGTTGAAGACAGGTTGGTGTCGCGCCATCGCGGTGTGCGCGATGGTGTGGATGCCGGACGGCAGTGTGGCCGCGCAGGCCCGTACCTGGACGCTGGCAGACGTCCTGGCCCGGGCGCGTGCGCAGGCGCCGCAGATCGTCAGTGCGAGGCTCGCGGTGGAAGAGGCCCGCGGCCACGTGGCCGGCGCGTCGGTTCGACAGCAGTCGAACCCGGACCTGAATCTGCAACTCGGCTACCGCAACGGCGAGCGCGGCCGCTTCGCCGATCTGCAGGTCGGCGTGCGGCAGACGCTGGATCCCGGATCTCGCAGGGATGCGCGCATCGACGCCGCCAACGCGCTGGTGGAGCAGGGCGCGGCCGGAGTGGACGACACGACCCGTACTGTCCTACGGCTCGCCGCCGCGGCCTACTACCGAGCCGTCCATGCCACGGCGCGGATCTGGTTGCTGGACCGCACGCAGGAACTGGCCGCCGGCGCATACGCCGTGGCCGATCGCCGTTTCCGCGCCGGCGATATCGCCATCCTCGACGTGAACCTGGCGCGGGCCGCGTTGGCCCGCACCCGTGCCAACCGTCAGGCGGCCCTGGCCGCGCGCGCGCTGGCGATCGGCGAGCTGAAACAACTGCTGCTGCTCCGGGACGAGATCGCTGTCGAGGGCGACCTGACGGCTCCCATTGACGATCCGGAGTTGGCGGCGCTGCAGCGCTCAGCCGCCGACCGGCCCGAGCTGCGGGTGCTCGAGGCGGCCGTGCGCGAGGCCACTGCCGACGTGAGCCTCGGTCAGGCGCTCGCCAAGGCCACCTATGGCGTGGGCGTGCAGTACTCGCGCGAGGAAGGCGATCGGATCGTCCTCGGCGGGCTCACGGTTACACTGCCTGCCTTCACGAGCGGTCAGGAGCTGCGCGCCGTCGGCGCCGCCCGCGCGACGCGGCTGCGAGCCGAGCTCGACGCGGCGCGCACGCGCGTGCAGCTCGAGGTTCAGACGGCCCTCGACGCCTATCGCGAGCGGCGCGCCGCCGTGCGTGTGCTCGAGGCCGAGGCGCTGCCCGGCCTCGACGACAGCGATGCGCTGACCACGCGTAGCTTCGACGTCGGGCAGATCAGCCTGCCGGAGCTGCTGCTCATCCGGCGCGAGTTCCTGGACACGCGCTTTCATCATCTCGATGCCTTGCTGGAGGCCGCACTGGCCCGCGTCGATGTGGACGCGGCCGCGGGGATACTGCGATGACCATCGACCGCATTTTCGCCTATTTGGCCTGCGCCGCGCTGTCCGTGGCGCTCGTTGGATGCGATCGACGTTCCCAGAACTCGACCAGACCCGCGGCGCCTGCCGCTGTCGCACCTGCGGCGCCGCCGCCCGAGCCGCATGACGCCGGCGCCGTCACGGTGGACGAGGGCATGCTGCGCGATCTGCGGGTGACGACCGCCGCGGCCGAGCAGCGCTCCGGTGACGACATGCTGACCCTGCTCGGCGAACTGGAGGTGGACCAGCGGCGCTACGCGGAGGTGGGTGCGCCGGTGCCGGCGCGCGTGACCCGGCTCGCCGCGCAGCTGGGCGACCGCGTCACGGCGGGGCAGATGCTCGCCGAACTGAGCAGCCACGACCTTGGCCGTGTGCGCGCCGACTACCTGTCGGCCCGCGCCCGTCTGACCCTGGCCGAGGCCGCGCTCGAGCGCAAGCGCGGTCTGGCCGCCGAGAAGATCGTGCCGCTGCGCGAGGTGCAGGAGGCGGAGGCCGCCGTCGCGGAACTTCGGGCCGGCCTGCGCTCCGCCGGGGCCGAGATCAGTGCCTTCGGCGTCGAGGCCCCGGCCGAGACGGCCGACAGCGAAAACGGCGCGGCGTCCTCGTCGTTTGCCCTGCGTTCGCCGATCGCGGGTGTCGTGATCGAGCGCGCGGCGGTGCTGGGCCAGATGCTGGACCCGGCGACCGCGGCGTTCCGTATCGGTGACCTCTCGACGCTGTGGCTCACGGTGCACGCCTTCGAGCGCGACGCGGTGCGCATCCAGAATGGCGTGCGCGCGCGGCTGGTGTTCCCCGCGCTGCCCGGACAGGACTTCGAGGGTGAAGTCACGCTCGTGGGCCGGCAAGTCGACCCGGAGTCACGCACGATACCCGTGCGCATCGACGTGCGCAACGCCGGCGGCGCGCTCCGCCCCGGCATGTCGGCGTCCGCCGTGCTGCCCGTGGGCGGCGCCTCCGGGCGCACGGTGGTCAGCGTGCCGGTTGCCGCGGTGCAGCGCGTGCGCAACGAATGGTGCGTGTTCCTGCCACAGGATCTCCGGACCTTCGAGATCCGGCGGATCGGCCGCGGCCGTGATCTGGGCGGCGAAATCGAGGTGCTGTCGGGTCTCAAGGCGGGCGAGACCGTGGTGGTGGACGGCGCCTTCCTGCTGAAGGCCCGGGCCGAGCAGGGTGAAGCCGGCCACGACGATCACTGAGACCACCATGATCAGCGCACTCATTCGCCACGCGTTCCGTGCGCCGCTCGTGACGGCGCTTCTGGTCTTGGCCGGCACGGCGGTCGGCGCGCTCTGGCTGCAGGACCTGCGCCGAGACGTATTCCCGGACCTCTCCGCCCCCGTCTTCAACGTGATCGCGCAGAACTCCGCGATGGGCGCTGAAGAACTGGAAACAGCCATCGCGATTCCGCTCGAATCCGCCCTGGCGGGCCTGCCCGACGTCCGCCGCGTCCGCTCCACCTCGCAGCTTGGCGTCGCGCAGATCACCATCGAATTCGAGCCCTCCGCCGACTACTACCGATCGCGGCAGTTCGTGGCCGAGCGCGTCGCGCAGGCGACGGCGCAGCTGCCGCCCGGCACCGAGCCGCCGCTCATCTCGAGTCTCACCGGCCGGTTGAACGAGATCTTCGAGTTCACCCTTGAAGCCGACGCGGGCGCCGCCGATCTGATGACGCTGCGCGATCTGGCTGAATTCGAGGTGAACAATCGCCTGCTGGCGGTGCCAGGCGTGGCCGCCGTCGAGCGGCTCGGCGGCTACCTCCGGCAGTTCCAGGTGCAGCTGGATCCCGAGCGGATGTCGGCGCGGCGCGTCACCCTCGACGAGGTGCTGCACGCCGTGGACGAATCCAACCTGAACGCCTCGGGCGGCATCGTGGTGCAAGGAGCCATCGAATGGACGGTACGCGCGCTCGGCCGCGCCGGCACCATGGACGACCTCAGGCGAACGGTGGTGACGACGCGCGGCGACGTGCCGGTGCTCCTGGGTGACGTGGCCGACGTGCGCGAGGGCGCAGCCGTCCGCCGCGGCGTGGCGCACCGGCTGCAGGGCGAGGTGGTAAGCGCGCGCGTCATCAAACAATTCGGGGCTGACACCGTGCGGGTGGCGGCGGGCATCCGCCAGGCGATCGAGGACCTGCGGCGCGCGCTGCCCAAGGGCGTACAGCTGCGAGTGGTCTACGACCAGTCGGCGCTGGTACGGTCGGCGCTGGGGGGTGTGGTGCGGGCGGTCAGCCTTGGCGGCGTGTTCGTGGTGCTGGTGATCGTGCTGCTGCTGGGGAATATTCGCGCCGCGGTTGTCGTGACGGCGACGATTCCGCTGTCGATCGCGCTCGCCGGCCTGCTGCTGCGGCCGTTGAACGTGGGGCTCAATACGATGACGCTGGGCGGGCTGGCCATCGCCGTCGGCTTGCTGGTCGACGCAGCCATCATCATGGTGGAAAACATCCTCCATCGCCTGACGGGAGCGGCCACCGCCGCCGAGCGGCACGCCCCCGCGCTGGCCGCGGCGGTCGAGGTGGCGCGCCCCATCGCGTTCGCCACCGTCATCGTGATTGTGGTGTTCCTGCCGCTCTTCGGCATGAGCGGCATCGAAGGGCGGATGTACCAGCCGCTGGCGGCTGCGGTGATTGCCGCGATGATCGCGGCGCTCGTGCTGGCGGTGACGCTCGTACCCGTGGTTGCGGCGCTGGTGTTGCGGCCCGCGCCGCACAGCCGCGACGACGACGTCGCGCTGGTGCAACTGATCAAGCGCGTCTACGCCCCGGCCCTGGACCGGTGCCTGCGGCACCCCTGGCTGGTGGCGTTGGTCACGGTGCTCGTGGCCGTGCCGTCGATGGCGCTCGCGCTCCGGATCGGCAGCGACTTCATGCCGCAACTGGACGAAGGGGCGTTCCTCCTGCAGACGATGCTACCGGCGGATGCCGCGCTCGAAGAGGTGGACCGCCAGAACCACCGCGTGGAGGACATCCTGCGTCAGGTGCCGGAGGTCGAGGACGTGGTGCGGCGCACCGGCCGTTCCGAACGCACCGAGGACCCCATGCCGCACACCGTGTCCGACGTGCTGGTGGTGCTGAAGCCGGTGCGACAGCGCACGCAGGAGGAGATCGAAAGCGACATGCGCCGCCGGCTCGAGGGCCTGCCAGGCGTCGGCGTGCTGTTCACGACGCCACTGGGCATGCGGATCGACGAAGGGTTGGGGGGCACCCCCGCCGATCTGTCGGTGCGGATCTTCGGGCCCGATCTCGAGGAACTGTCACGCCTGGCCGCGCGCGCCGAGGGGCTGATGCGCGGCGTGCGTGGTATCGCCGACTTGCGGGCCGAGCAGTTGACGGGCCTGCCACAGGTGCAGGTGGAGGTGGACCGCCAGGCCGCGGCGCGCGTGGGCCTGGCCCCCGGCGACGTCATCCGCGCCGTGCGCGTGGGCCTGGTCGGCGAGGAGGGCTCGCAGATGTGGCAGGGGCAGCGGCGGTTCGACTTGGTCGTGCGCCTGCGCGACGATCGTCGCGACAATCTCGACGCCATCCGGACGCTGCTCATCGACGGTCACGACGGCCGGCGAATTCCGCTGGGGCAGCTGGCGGCCGTGACGCAGACGTTCGGTCCCGGCACGATTCGCCGCGAGGCCGGTACGCGCCGGGTGGCGGTGGAGGCGTCAGTCAGCGGCCGCGATCTCGGCGGCGCGGCGGCGGAGGTCCGCCGAGTCGTGGCGGAACGCCTGACGCTGCCGCCCGGCTACTTCTTCGACCTGGGCGGACGGGTGGACAGCCAGGCGCGGGCGTCGCGATCGCTCAGGCTCGCGATTGGCGTGGCGCTCTTCGGCGTATTCGTCCTGCTGCTGGTGGCGTTGGGGTCGGCGGTGGAGGCGGCGCTCATTCTCGTCACCGTACCGTGCGCGTTCGTCGGCGGCATCCTGGCGCTGCTGGCGGCGGGCGAAACGTGGAACGTCTCGTCGCTGGTTGGCCTCATCGGACTTTTCGGCATCGCGGTGCAGAATAGCCTGGTGTTGGTGACGCAGACGCGCGGTCTCATCGCGGAGGGCCGCCGCCTCGCCGATGCCGTTCGCGAGGCCAGCATCGGCCGCGTGCGTCCCAAGCTGATGACGGCGGGCACGGCGATCCTGGGCCTGCTGCCCCTGTTGGCGCTGCGGCTGCACGGCACGGAGATCGAGCGCCCGCTGGCAGTGGTGATGGTGGGCGGCCTGGCGACGTCGACGCTGTTCACGCTGCTCGTGCTGCCGTCGTTCTACCTGCGAGCGCACTCGTGGCTTACAAGGACCCGCGAACGCTGAGCGGGCCAGGCGGTGCTGGATTTGGAGTGGGGAAGGGAGGAAGCGAAACGCTCCCTCCCTGATGTTTGGCGCTCGAACTGCAGAGCGCCGGCAATAGTTCCCGGCTGGCGGGTCTGCTTACGTGTTCGGCTTGCGGTTCCAGAGGCGAGCGCCAACCAACATCAAGCCAGCCGCCGACAGCAGCCCGATGCCCGGTTCCGGCACATCAACGGGCAAGCCGGTGGTTGATGTTCCCGTCGTCACCGGCGTCCCTGCACCGAACAGGAAGTTGTTGGACAGCCCGCCGCCCCGGCCATCGAGGTCCGAGTACGAGAACGTGCCCGACGTCTGACCCTGCTCGATCAACCACACGAAGTGATCCGGACTGCCGCTGCCGTTACCGACGTGCATCGTAATCGCCGCCATCCCGTAGGTGTTCCAGAACGACGGCGCGATGTTCCAGGTGCCGGTGATGCCGGTGTTCCCGCCCCACGAACCGGTGAGGAGAGTAATGGTCAAAAGGTCGTCCGAGTTCGAGCCCGTACCGCCACCGGGGCTGATCTGACCTTCCTTGGTCCAGGCGAAACCAGTACCAAGCGCCGCGTTCACGCCGGCACCCGAATTGAGCTCGCCGTTCCCGGTTCCACATATCGTCGCGCTGCTCAACGTGGCCACCCGCTCGTTATCGGGCAGACATGTGATCGATGCTGCCTCGACGGATGGTGCCACCGCGCCCATTCCTACTGCCGCCACCAACGCGGCCACACCCAATTTCCACGACATCGCCATCTTTATTCTCATTCTCCGGCTCCTGCCGGCAATTCGTTCCGCGGGCTCTATTGGTCCACCGCCAGACCAGATATCACCTGAGGGGGCGACCTTCTGTCCCCAGGAGATGACACCTTGGTGGTGGAAATGGGCAAACTAGCGCGGTTTGCTCTGCTGAGCTCGCTCTTTTGCCGCTATCGAGTGGCTGAAGTGCAAGGCTAGGGCCATGTCTGCCATTCGTCCCATGTGCGGACCGAGGACGAACGTGAAAAGTAGTCCGAAAAGAGCAGAGTTGCGCCCGCCGCGGCCGCTCATTATTCAGATTGTGGCGATCAACCTGCAATCGCGTCGAAGGCCTGAAGCAAGGTGGCGAGGTCCTTGCTTTTGGGTTCCGTCATGAGAGTCACCCGAGCCAAAGTCTCCGCGCTGCTGAAGCAATCGAGAAAGAGCTTCAAGGACATTCGCCGGATTCGCAAGAAGCTGCGCGCCCTGCGTGAGCATGTGGAGGAGGAGAAAGCGGGGAAGCGGAAGAAACGATAGAGAATGGTCGGGGCGACAGGATTCGAACCTGCGACATCCTGCTCCCAAAGCAGGCGCGCTACCAGACTGCGCTACGCCCCGACTCGGAGATCTCCAACGATTCTACAACGCATGTCTTCGACAAGACCCTGGCCGAAGATCAGCTCGGCGCCGGGTGGCGAATCGATGGAGCCCACGACGACGGGACAGGAGAGTGACGGCGGCGCCCTCACCGCTGTCGCGTGCCGTTGTACACAGAATATGCGGCGCTCACGAGCGTAAGCGTCGCTACTGTTCCAATCAAGGTGAGCATGGCTGGTCGTCCGCGTCTGTGCGCGCCTGCCGCGCGCGAGTCACGCCACGATCGAAGCGGGCGGGCCGCCGCAGCCGCGCTGCGTCGCCCGCCCCTGTTGCTACCAGCGGGAGTGCGTCAACGGCCCACCAGCGACGGCTGACCGTCCTGCGTCTCGATCTGAATACGCCGCGGCTTGACGCTCTCCTTGAGCGGCAGCGTCAGCCGCAGCATGCCGTGCTGGTGGCTGGCGCTCAATTTTTCGAGATCGAGGAACTGCGGAATGGTAAGCGTCTGCTCGTAGCGGGCGACGTTGGCATCCTTGTCGTCGGCGGCGTCCGTGCGAATGCTCAGGGTGCTGCCGGCCACCTCCAGATGCACGTGCTTGGGATCCACGCCGGGAAGGGGAACGTTGATCCGCCAGCCGTCGTCGGTTGCGTTCACGTGGAACGACATGGATGAGTTTGGAGCGGCGGGTTGTTTCGGCAGGTCGCTCCAGAACTGGTTGAAGATCCGGTCCATCTCTCGCTGGACGTTGAAAACATCGTCAACTCGGCTCAAACGGGTCAATCCAAGCATTGTCGTACCTCCTGAAATCCTCCTGGGACCTATTGAACACAATGATTTCTCCGATGTCAAGTCACCTGAGTGCATGACTATAAGATTGTGGTCGCGCATGCACGGACCTTCAATGCGAAATGAGTTAGCCGCCAGGCGAACGAGTGAGCAACGTCGCTTGTGATGCAGAGCACTGTGCAGGGACACAGTGCTCGTGCCGTCTGGGCGCGCCGGCAAGATTGGTTTCGGCTCAGAGTGAGGGCCGTCGCGGGCAGAGCGTTCGACAACGGTCTCGCACGCGTCTGGCACCTCGCGCACGGGGCCACGCCGACGGCGGCGTTCGGCGATGGGAACCTCGCGGAACGAGCAGGCTCACTGGCGGCTCGGTAACGGGACTACGGTTCTCGAGTTCAACGACCATCTGCTGCTGTTTGCCAAGGCCGTCATCGACCACGCCCGCGTCTGGTGCCTGGCAAGCGCGTCACCCCTCGTGATCAGCCATCACCATTTCGACCACGCGGACACTGGTGGCCCGAGGGGCAAACGGGTGAGGCTGGAGGCCCCGCCGCTGCCAGCTGCTCGACGGCTTAGACAACCTGTAGACAACTCGGAGACATTTTTTTACGAATACCGATCGCGCTTCACCCTTAAGCTTCGGCGGCAGACTGGTGGTGAGTGGAGGCCGTCATGAGAAGGGCTCTGCCGCGCAGTTCGGCACACGCGCCTACGTGACCAGGGCAGGTTGGCGTAGTCGAGGATTAGACAGCGGCCCGCGTATGGGAGCATCGATGACCAATCTGGATCGGAGAACGTTCCTGCGTGGCACAGTCGCGTCGCTGGGCATGGCAGCGCTGACGCGCGACGGCGCTGGTCTGGCATGGGCGCAAGGCGCCGACTCCGGCGTAAAGCGCATCGACGTCCATCACCATTTCGCGCCCCCGGCGTGGGTCGCGGAAGTCAAGGGCAAGCCGCTGCTGCAGGCGGCCAATACCCGCTGGACCCCTGAACAATCGATCGAGGAAATGGACCGTGGCGGCGTATCCGTGGCCGTGATCGAGATTACCAATCCCGGTCTGTGGTTTGGCGACAACGCGGCCGCTGCCCGTGTCTCGCGCGCCTGCAACGACTACGGCGCCAGGCTGGTGCAGGACCATCCGACACGCTTCGGACTGTTCGCGGCGATGCCCCTGCCGGACGTCGACGCCACCTTGAAGGAGATCGAGTACGCCTACGACACGTTGAAGGTCGAGGGCATCGGGCTGTTCACCAGCTACGGAGACATGTGGTTGGGCAATCCAGCGTTTCGGCCGGTGATGGAAGAGCTCAACCGGCGGCGGGCAGTCGTGCACGTTCACCCGACGGCCGCCAATTGCTGCAGGAATCTCGAGTATGGGGCGGCGCCGGGCAGCATGGAGTACGGCACCGACACGACCCGCGCGATCCTCGGCGTGGCCTTCAACGGGGACGCGGCGCGCTTTCCCGGAATTCGCTTCATCTGGTCCCATGCCGGCGGCACGGCGCCGTTTCTGGCCGGGCGCGTCGACGGTCAGTCCCGTGGCGCCAAGGATCGGATGCCGAACGGTTTCATCGCCGAAGCGAAGAAGTTCTTCTACGACACGGCAGGGGCGTCCAACCGCGGCGCGATGGCCTCGTTGCTGGAGCTGGTACCGCCTTCACAGATTCTGTTCGGGACGGACTTTCCGTCGGGCGGATCGAGCCGCCAGACCGCTCAGCAGCTCAACGATCTGAGGATGTTCGATGCCCAGGCCCTGCGCGGCATCGACTACGAGAACGCTACGGCCCTGATGCCGCGTCTCAAGACCCTGGTGACCTGAAGACGGCCCGCTGTCTGGCGGGGCCGCGCTCAGGCGATCAGCTGGTAGCCGCTGCCGTGCACGGTGATGATGTAGCGCGGATCGTTGGGCCGCGGCTCGAGCTGCATCCGCAGCTTCGCCACGTAGTTGTCCACGGTTCGCGTCACGGACAGCTGATGGTAGCCCCAGACGTCGCGAAGAAGCTGCTCGCGGCTCACGACCTCGTTGCGGTGCGCGATCAGGTACCGCAATAGCTCGAACTCCCGCGGCGACAGCCTGACCCGTCGCCCCTTGCGCGTCACCAGCCGCTGGCGCAGCTGTACAGTCACGTCGCCGAAGCTGAACGCCTCGCCGGTATTCGAGTGCCGATCGTCACGCCTCACCTGGGCCCTGACCCGGGCGAGCAGCTCCTGCATGCTGAACGGCTTGCTCACGTAGTCGTCGGCGCCGAGGTCGAGGCCATGAATCCTGTCAAGTTCGTGTGTCCTCGCCGTGAGCAGGATGATCGGGACCCGTGCGCCGCCGTCGCGCAGCCGTTTGCACAGATCGAATCCGCTCATGCCTGGCAGCATGACATCGATCAGGAGTAGGGAGAACGCGTGCTGCCTGCACTCGTCGAGCGCCCGTTCTGCCGACTCGACGGCCGTCACACGGTAATCGTCGAATGTCAGGTTATCGGTCAGCATCGTCCGCATCTGCGGCTCGTCTTCGATGACGAGTACGTGATGACCGCTGTTCGCGGGTTGCACGTTCGGGCTCCGGGTCATGGCAGGGTGTGCACGGCCGCGATCAGGACGTCGACGGAAGCCCGTCCGGCCACGCTTCCTCGATGGGCAGGATGACGCGAAACGTGCTGCCGACCCCTGGCTCGCTCTCGACTTCGACGCGCCCGTGGTGCGCGCTCACCAGCTCCTGGACGATGGGAAGCCCCAGTCCGAAGCCTTCACGGTTGAGCGAGGCGTGGCGCCCCCGGTAGAACTTGTCGAAGATGTGTTTGAGATCGCCGCGTTCGATGCCGAGGCCGCGATCGGCGATCTCGATGACGGCTTCCTTCGGCCGCGCCCCGACCCGGACCGTGACCTCCCTGACATTGCTCGAGTATTTCACGGCGTTGTCGAGCAGGTTGACCAGGACCTGTTCGATGGCGGCGGGATCGGCTTCGACGTGCGGCGCCGGCTGACTGTCCTGCACGAGAAACGTGAACTGCCGCACCGACAGGCTTCCTTCGAAGGCCTCTACCGTCTCGCGCACCAGGGCAGCCAAATCGACCGTTTCGAACTCGTAGCGGCGGGGCTGCTGGAGCCGTGAGAACTCGAGAATGCGCTGCACGAGCATCGACAGCCGCGCCACCTCGCCGCGGATGATCCCGAGGTACTGGATCAGTTTTTCCGGCGTTCGCACACGCTCCAGGGCCACCGTTTCGGTCGCAGCACTGAGCAGGGAGAGCGGCGTCTTCAGCTGGTGGGACGCGTTGGAGATGAAGTCAGCCTGCATCCGTGTCAGATCGGAGGCTCTCCGGTGCGCCGCCAAGGTCAAGGTCAGCGCCACCAGCATGAGCAGTACGGAGGCGACGGTCGGCCAGAATTCCCCGACCAGCGTTCCCAGCCCGCTCTCGTCCAGTTTCGCGTTCACCTCGATCGTCCATGGCTCAGGCTCGACGTTCGACGCATTCTGCGACGTGCCCACGGGAGGATAGAACAGCATCGGGAACTCGACGCTGGCCGCGTCCAGCGCCCGCTCACGTGGGCCGTTGACGACCTCTCCGCGTCCATCGGTGATCCGCAACTCCAGAGGCGTGTCGCCACCTCGTTCCTTCAGGAGCACGTCGACTCCTTCGCGGCGTACTTTCGCCACCAGCGGTTCGCGCAGCATGTCTGACTTGATGACGTAGCCGAGAACAGCAAAAAGTTCCTGTCGGCTGGAATCCGTGAACGCCAGGCGAAGAAAGACGTCGAACCCCGGTTCGGGCCCGACCCGCCTTGCCACCACATTGATCTTCTTGGCCGGGGTGTATTGCTGCAGCAAAGCAAAAATCGCCCTGCCGAGTGGCGGATCGGCGACGAAGCCGCTCATCGTTTCGTCCGAGTGCGCCAGAACGGCCGCCGACGGCGGATTCCGGCCGTAGAACAGCACCTGTGCAGGCGCAGCGGCTTCCGTGCGGGTGTTCCACACGATGAAACGATCCACGTGCGGATAACGCTGGAGCGCTGGGCGGAAATGTGCCGCCAGCCAGTGAAGCCCCGGCTCGCGCAACTGTGGCGGATCAATGGCGTTGATCGTCTCGACGACGGGGCCATTGAGCTCGGTTCGCAGCTGGCGCGCCACTTCGGTGGCTGCCTGTTGGCTGACTTGCTTGAGAATGACCCGCCGTTGTTCATGTAACGCCGTGAGGGCGCCGTATTGGAAGTACAGCACGAGCGCCGAGGCGCAGAACGTGGCGGCGATGGCCAGCACCATCGGCTGCAGCAGGCGCAAAGACCTCCAATGCGAAAACATCGTGGCGAGCGGGCGCAGGTTACAGCAGTACCTCGATGCTGTCCAACCGCACTGCGCCTCGAGCGGCGCGACTCCGTCTCGCACGCCGATGCCGGCGCAGACAAATCGGAGACAACTCGTAGACATGTTTTTACGACGGCGGCCGGTCGTTTCGGCTTACCTTTCGGCCCGCTCGAGGGCCACCGCGCGGCGGTGGTCGCGCCCACGACGGGATGGACATTCGGTAAGGAGGATTCGATGCGTTGCCTCGTCAAGGTCCTGGGAGTGCTACTCACGATGGTCGCGGCGGTCGTCGTCACGACGGCGCAGGGCGGCGGGGGTGGCGGACCAGCTCTCGCCAGATTTCTTGCGCCGCCCGCCCAGGTGGTGGCCATCCGCGCCGGACGTCTGTTCGATTCGAAGGCCGGCACAATGGCCAGCAATCAGGTCATCTTGATCAAGGGGGACCGCATTACGGACGTGGGTTCCGGCCTTGCCGTCCCGCAGGATGCCAGGGTCATCGATCTCAGCGGCGGCACCGTCCTGCCCGGCATGCTCGATACGCACGTGCACTTGTTCGGGCAGAACGGCACCTCGACCGAACGCGTCGTCCAGGCGATGGTCCGGGCGCAGGCCATGCTCGGAGCGGGCTTTACGACCATCGTCGACATGGACTCGCGCGGCGGATACAACACCGTCGACCTCCGGAACCTGATCAACGTAGGCACGGTGCAGGGCCCGCGCATGCAGGTGGTCGGTCAGGCGCTGAATCCGCGCGCCGGCACACCGTACTCCGCCACCGAGCGCAACGGTCGCTTCGGTGAACCCTTCGTGGAAGACAAGAACATCAACTCGCCATGGCTGGCGCGCGGCGCCGTGCGCGAGGCCGCACTGCACGGCGTCGACATGGTCAAGTACTGGGCCAACATGGACTTCCGTTCGAACGAACTGCAGTGGGATCGTGACGCCAAGATGATCGCGCCGCCGTCGATGAGCAAGGAAGAGATGACGGCGATTGCCGAAGAAGCGCACCAGCTCGGTCTGCGGGTGGCCTGCCATGCCCTGGGCGGCATGGTGACGCGCTGGGTGGTCGAGGCCAACTGCGACATCCCGATGCACATGCACGAGATGGACGACGGCACCATCAAGATGATGGTTCAGAAGAAGGTCTTCTACCAGCCGACGGTGATGGACTTCATGCTCCAACAGGACCGCAATCTCAAGCAGACCGCCAATCGAAACAGTCATCTGGGCCTGATGGAGCAAAGCTTCAAGCGAGCCGTGGCGGCCGGCGTCAACGTCATTTTCGGCAGCGCCATGTCGAGCCCGGGTGCCTCGAGGCAATTTGCCTACTTCACGAAGTGGGGGATGAGCCCGGCGCAGGCACTGCAGACATCGATGAGCAACGCCGCGGCCGCGCTGAACTGGCGCGCCGGCGAAGACATCGGCAGCATCGAGAAGGGTCGGTTTGCAGACATCATCGCGGTGTCCGGAAACCCGCTGATGGACATCACGGAGATCGAGCGCGTGAGGTTCGTCATGAAAGGCGGGGTCGTCGTTCGCAACGACATTCTGCCGTCTGCGCCGGCGTCGACGGCAGCGCGCTGACCGAAACCGTTGGCACGCAGGAGCCGCGCCTGGGCGTCGGGCGGCGACAAGACCGCACGGCCGACACTCGCGCGCGCTACATGCGAGGCCTTGCGCCGTTCCTGTCAGCGTGTGCAAGGCGTGCCTCATCACATCGTCATGCGTCGTGAGTCCTCAAACGAGCGGGGTCGACGTCAACGTCCGGTGTCCTGGTTCTACGGGCGACCGGTAGACGAGTACGGGAAGACTTCAGGGGGCAGCCATGAGGTTCACAGTTCGACTGGTCACGGCCGGTCTGGTGTTGCTGATCACGTTGCCGGCCGTCGCATCCGCGCAGAGCGGCATCGCCGGACTGGTGAAGGACGCGTCCGGTGCAGTGTTACCCGGGGTGACGGTCGAGGCCGGTAGTCCCGCGCTGATCGAGAAGGTGCGGACAGTGGTCACAGACGATCAAGGCCGGTACAGCATCGTCGATCTGCGGCCCGGCACCTACAGCGTGACTTTCACGCTGCCAGGCTTCAACCCCGTCAAGCGCGACGGCATCGTCCTGCCAGCTGCATTCACCGCAACGGTCAGCGTCGAGATGGCCGTCGGCGGCGTCCAGGAGACGGTGACGGTGACGGGTGAAGCCCCGCTGGTCGACGTCCAAAGGACCGCTCTCGGGCAGGTCTTCTCGCAGGAGGGGCTGCAGTCGATTCCCACGACGGCACGAATGGTTCAGCGCTACACGACGCTGATTCCAGGGGTGATGTCAAACCAGGGCGGAATCGCCAGGGGGCTGGGAACCGAGTCTGGACAGCTGGCCATCCATGGAGGCCGCGACGGTGAGGGCAATATCTCATTGGAAGGCGTATCGACGCGCAACATGAATGGGCCTGGCGGCCTCTTTGCAGCCCGATACATCGTCAATCCTGGAATGATCCAAGAAGTGGCCGTGTCGCTCGGATCGCAGGGGGCCGACCAGCAAATGGGGGCAGTAGTCACGAATGCCATTCCGAAGTCGGGCGGCAATACCTTCAGTGGCTTTCTCTTCGGTCATTGGGCGAACGAGAGTTTCTCGTCCTCCAACCTGAATCACGAACTCGAAGTGCTCGGGTTGGGCGCGGCAGGCGCGCTGCGAGAAACCTGGGACTTCAACCCTGGGGGCGGCGGGCCTCTCAAGCGCGACCGGCTGTGGTTCTACGCCTCGTACCGTCACTGGGGCAACGAGTTCGATTCCGGCGTCCGCTACAACCTGACGCCGGCGGGGTGGTCGTATACGCCGGATCTCAACCGGCCCACCGCCAGCCAGCGTCTATCGGACCAGAACTACAGCTTCCGCCTCACTGGACAGATCACCCCGCGCAACACCGCGACGTTGTTCGTCGACAGCAATCCCCGCACGTGGAGCAACCGCAGCGTCAGTCCCACTGTGTCGGTTGAATCCAGCACCTGGACCACCTATCGGCCCAACTATGTCGTCCAGTCAACGTGGAAGTCGCCGGTCAGCAGCCGGTTGTTTCTCGAAGCCAACGGGCTCTACCAGAAATCGAACAACCTCCTCGATCCCAGTATCGATCCCGAGATCTTCACGGGAAGCCAGCCAGCCGCTCCGGGAACGCTGATTGGCGCTACCGAGCTGAACACGAACATGCGTATCCGCTCGGGTTCGACAAACTACGGCAACCTCGGTCAGGCCAAGAACTTCAGGTCCGCGGCATCGGCATCCTACGTGACAGGTTCTCAGACGCTCAAGCTCGGGATGGAGTTCCTGAACGGCCAGCGGTATGAGAATCAATATCGTGTCGGCGATATCAGTTACAACCTGCGCAATGGCAGTCCGAATCAGGTCGTCTTGTATGCGCCGCGTGACAACGTCGACAAGCTGAAGGCGGACCTGGGCATCTACGTCCAGGAACGATTGACCTTCCAACGAACGACCGTCAACGCCGGCCTCCGTTATGACTATCTCAACTCCTATGCGGCCGCGCACACCGTGCCAGGGAACCGCTGGTTGCCCGAGCGCAGCTACGATGCGGTAAAGGACGTGCCGGCGTGGCACGATCTGAGCCCCCGCCTCGGTGTGTCCTACGACCTGTTCGGCGACGGCAGGACGGCCATCAAGGCGACGCTGAATCGCTATGTCGTCGGCGAAGCCGTGCGTATCGCCACCGAGAACAATCCCGTCGTCACATCCGTCCAGAGCGCCACTCGGACGTGGACAGACGTCAATCGAGACTTCGTTCCCGACTGCGACTTCAGCAACCTCGACGCCAACGGCGAGTGCGGATCGATTTCGGACCGCAACTTCGGTCAAGGCAACCCGCGCGCGACGGTATGGGATCAGGACATGCTGCGCGGGTTCGGCAATCGCGACTATCAGTGGGAAAGCTCGCTGCAGGTGCAACACCAACTGCTCTCCCGGGTGTCGGTGCAAGGGGGATATTTCCGACGAACGTTCGGGAACTACAGGACCACCAAGAACCTCGCGCTCGGGGCGGACCCCTCTATCCACTACGACCCCTTCTGCGTCACTCTCCCGGTAGATTCACGATTGCCGGGAGACGGCGGCAACCAGGTCTGCGGTCTTTACGACATCAAGCCCGCCATGCGCGGTGTGGTGCAGAACTACGTCACGACACAGTCGACGTTTGGTGAGCAGAAGGAGGTCTACGACGGCTTCGACGCGACGGTGAACGTCCGCATGCCGCGCGGCCTGCTGGCTGGTGGCCTGAACACCGGGCGGACGAGGAACAACGTGTGCCTGGTCGTGAATTCTCCTCAGGAGCTACTGTTCTGTGACCAGCGGCCGCCCTTCCTGACGCAGGTGAAATTCACCGGCGCCTACGAGCTTCCGTGGTATGGCATTCAGCTCGCGGGAACCTACCAGGGTCTCCCTGGCCCGGAGATCGTCACCTCCTACGTAGCAACCAACGCTGAAGTGATCTCGACTCTCGGGCGAAGTCTGTCGGCCGGCGCGACCGCGACCGTGACGATTCCGGTTGCCGCCGCGGGGACGATGTACGCCGAGCGCTCCAACCAGATCGATCTGCGGATCTCCAAGATCATCAGAATCGGCCGGTCGAGGCTGCTCGGCGGCCTCGACGTGTTCAACGTGTTCAACTCGGCAGGCGTGCTCGCCGTGAACTCACGCTACGGACCGCAGTATCTCAATCCGACGTCCCTGCTGAGCCCCCGACTGCTACGCCTGTCTGTGCAGCTCGACTTCTGACGCTACCGCGCCAATCGTGACGGAGAAGGCCATGAAGGGTTGTGTCTGTGCAATGGTTGCGGTCGCCTTGGTTGCGACCGCGTTGTCGCTCGTGAATCCGGTTATGGCGCAGTCGCGGGCAGCGGCCACCGACGTGCCGGTCATTCCACACGAAACGGTGCCCAACTTCTTCAAGAACCCGCCTGGCATCTACACCGGCGAGAACATGGGTATCGCGACGAATTCAAAAGGGCAGATCTACATCTATCACCGCGCTCACGAGACGCGGCTGTTCGAGTACTCTCCGCAAGGCGCCTTCATCCGCGAGATCGGCCGCCACAACTACGGGTTCGCCTTCGCCCACTCGGTGCGAGTCGACGCGCAAAACAACATCTGGGCCGTCGATGAAGGAACCGACATGCTGATCAAATTCAGTCCCGAGGGCAAGCTGTTGATGACCATCGGACGGCGCGAAAATCCGCTCGCGACACTGGGGAACATGCCCGGCGGCGGCGCCTACCACGGGCGAAATGCCAAATACCGCTTCGGCCGCCCGACCGACGTGGCGTTCGACCAGCAGGGCAACATCTTCGTGTCCGACGGCTACTTCGACGCCCGGGTCGTGAAGTACGACAAGGACGGCAGGTTCGTGAAGGCGGTGGGCACGCGCGGCAATGCCAATCTGCAGTTCAACACGCCGCACTCGATTGCAACGGATTTCAAGGGCAACGTCTACGTGGGCGACCGCGGCAACGCGCGGGTGCAGGTGCTGGACAACGACCTGAACTGGAAAGCCAACTATACGAACGTGGGCAACCCCTGGGGGGTGTGTGTGTCGGGCGGTCCAGGGCCGAAGGATCCGGGCAAACAGTATCTCTTCGTGACCAATTCCTGGCCCGACAACGCGCCCGCCGCGTCCGCCGAGTTCACGGGGGAGATCTACAAGATGGAACTCGACGGTACCATCGTCGGGAAGTTCGGTCGTGCGGGCAAGGCCCCGGGCGAGTTCGCCACGACGCACCAGCTCGACTGCCGCGATCCGGACGTCATCTACACGGCGGAAATCAACGACTGGCGCTCGCAGAAGATTCTGCTGAAGCCGGCGACTAAGAACGCGACGAAGTAGGAGCAAGCAATGATCCGTCTTCTTCAGGTCGTGGTGGGGGCGATGACTCTGGCCTCCGGCGCCGCTCTCGTCGCGCAGGGCTCCTTGCCCGAGATCGCCTTCGATTCGGTGGCCGACCTTCTGAAAACGCCCAACGATATCCATGTCGGTGAGATCGGCGGTGTCGCCGCGAACTCGAAGGGCCAGATCTTCGTCTACACGCGAACCGGCCATCCGTTTGCGACTCTGGGCGACAATCGCACGTTCTACCATGGTGGGTCACGGCTGTTTCAGTTCGATGCGAACGGCAAGTTCATTCGCGAGCTGGGGCAGGACGTCTACGGCTTCAACGCGGCCGTCGGCTTGCGCGTGGATCCTCAGGACAGCGTCTGGACGATTGATGCCGGTGCCGACCAGATTGTGAAGTTCGACTCCGACGGGCGCATCGCGCTGGTCCTCGGGAGAAAACCCGAGAATATCGTGGTGCGGCCCAACGCCGCCGGTCCCGGGCCGGGTGGGCCCCCCGGCGGCGGCCGCCGCGGCGGCGGTCCTCCCGGATCCGGCACCCCTGGGTCGAGCTTCAGCCGGCCGGCCGACGTGGCCTGGGATCGGGTGGGCAATATCTACGTCGCCGACGGCGTCGGCAACAACAATCGCGTCGCCAAGTTCGACAAGGACGGCCGTTTCATCAGGCATTGGGGATCCACCGGGTCCGGGCCAGGCCAGTTCACTGGCATCAAAGCACTCGCGATCGATGCCCGGGATAACGTGTATGTCGCCGACGTCGGCAACAAACGCATCCAGGTGTTCGATGCCGACGGCACGTTCAAGTCCGAGTTCGGCGGCGGCTTCACCCCGCTCGCGATGTGTATCACCAAAGGGACGACGCAGTACCTCTACATCTCACACGCGGGCGACGAAGACGGAATGGAAGACGCCGCGATCTACAAGGTGCGCCTGGACGGGACCATCGTCGGACGATTCGGATCCGCCGGCAAACTGCCGAAACAGTTCGGACTCGCCAATTCACTCGATTGCCGCAGCGAGAACCAGCTACTGGTCGGAGAGATGACGAACTGGCGCGTGCAGAAGGTCACGCTGAAGCCATAGTCTTTCAAGGACGTGTTCGTGTCTTATAATCGGCGCCGCACCGCGATGCAGGTCAACACCATCGCCTGAGCTCGAGCGCCGGACCATGACGAATTCATTTACCTGCCGCGTCACCGCCGTGCTCGCCCTCGCCCTCGCCGCCTCTACTGGCTTTGCGCACGCGCAGCGCCGCCCGCCGGCCCCGCCGAATTTCGACGCCTTCTACGAGCTCGGCCCAGACTCGCTCGTTCGTCGCGGCGTGCCGAAGGGGACGGTCAAAGGCCCCGTCACGCTGCCCAGCCAGGTCTACTCCGACGTGGCGCACGACTACTGGGTGTACGTGCCGGCGCAGTACGACGGCAAGACCGAGGTGAGCCTCGTGGTGTTCAACGACGGCGCCACCTACACGCAGCCCGATGGTTACTACCGCGCGGTCAACGTGCTCGACAACCTGATTCACCGCGGCGAGCTGCCGGTGATGATCGCGGCATTCATCGACCCTGGGAAATTCACCAAAGATGGCGCCTCGAACCGCCAAGCCGAGTACGACCCGCCCGACGACCGCTATTCACGCGTGATTGTCGACGAGCTCCTGCCCAGGCTCTACGCCGAGTACCGGATTACCCGCGATCCGGAACGCCACGCCATCGCCGGCTGGAGTTCGGGCGCGATTGCGGCGTTCACGGTGGCCTGGGAACGGCCCGATCAGTTTCGCAAGGTGCTGAGCGGCATCGGCACCTACGTCAATCTCGCCGGCGGGCACGTCTACCCGGAAAAGGTCATGGCGAGCCAGCGGAAGCCGATTCGCATCTTCATGATCGACGGTCGCAACGATAACCGGGGCGTGAACGCCGGCGGCCAGTACGACCAGACGCGCGACTGGTTCCTGCAGAATGTGCGGCTCAAGGACGCGTTGGTTGCGAAAGGTTACGACGTCAATTACGTCTGGGGCATCGGCGTCCACAGCCACGACATGGGCGGTGCGATGCTGCCGGAGATGATGCGCTGGCTGTGGCGGGACCATCCGGTGTCGGTCGATCCGAACGACACCATCGAACGATCGTTCAGAACCGGCACGTCGGCCGGGCCTGCCGCCGCGGCTTCGCCGCCCGCGGCGAATCCGCCCGGGGCACGCTGAAGCAGCGCCGCCTACGCCGCGGGAACCGCCGTAGCCATCACGGTAGCGGGTCCGCGGCACGAATTCGGCAAACACCAGCTATAACAGGCCCGCCACGATTGTGAGGTCCGATACCAGCATCTCGTAGGCATTGCGCCGACTCTCGGCATCCGTCGCGCGCAGCACCGCCGACGGATGGATGGTTGCCAGTCCCTGCGCACCCAGCGCCGTGGCCAATACCTTCCCGCGCTGTTGCATCAATTTGAACTGCGATCCGAACACCGCCTGCGCTGCCGTGGCGCCCAGACAGACGATGATGCGCGGCTGTATCGCCTGTAGTTCAGCGTCGAGCCACGGCCGGCAGGCCTTGACCTCCGAGACGCGTGGCTTCTTGTGGATGCGTCGCTTGCCGCGCGGCTCCCACTTGAAATGCTTGACGGCATTGGTGACGTACGCGGTCTTGCGCGGGATACCGGCGTCGGCGAGCGCTTTGTCGAACAGCGCTCCGGCGGGGCCAACGAATGGTTCGCCTTGCCGATCTTCCTGATCGCCCGGCTGCTCGCCAACGAACACCACGCGCGCGTGCCGTGGCCCGGCACCAAAGACGACCTGGGTGGCTGTCTTGTAGAGATCGCAGCCGCGGCACGTGTGGGCGGCGGCGCTCAGCACCCGGAGGCTGGCCGTCGGCGGTACGAATGGCGCGGCGGTCCCGGCGCCTCCGGCGTCGTTCACCGGCGGTTTCCGATCGCGGACGGGCTTCTTCACGACGATCCCCTGCTCGACACCGCCAAGTATATCCAGCCTCAGTCCTCTTCCCCGTCGGATGGCGCCATGATGGCGATGCCGTTCGCATTGGCGGCGCCGAGGTCGATCGGGTCACCGATTGCCGTGAGCTCACCGTACCTGTTGTAAGCGAACAACGACAAGTGCGACTGCCCGGAGCCGTGATCGACGACTCCCAGGAAACCGGCGTCGGCGTCGAGATCGGAGGGAGCGCCGGTGGTGATGGAGGCGGCGACGAGGCTGTCGACGAATATATTGTTCCCGGTACCGATCAGCCGGCTGATGGTTCGGCTGCCGGTGTTCGCGGTGAAGACGTACTTCCCGACTCTGGTCATCCAACAGGGCGCCGCCTGGCCCGCGGCGATCACCGCGGTGAACGCCCCGTTACGGAAAAGCCCGTCGTGGCTGGAATGAGCCAGCGTGATGACGGCGGTTCCATCCGGGTAGACGGAAAAGCCGAACGGCGTGAGTGTGTTGGCCGGCGCTGATACCGCGACCGGAACCGCTCCGGTAATCGCGCCGTCGTGAAGCGCAACGACGTCGACGGTGCCTGGGTCGGGGTCGGTTTTCAACGTGACCAGAAGACGCCGCTCGTCGATGACGCCGACCTGTGCCGTGCTGCCGCCGGGAGGGGCCCCGCCGCCAGCCAGCTCGAGGCCCGTCGTCCCATCCAGCCAGCCGACGTTGTTCCCATGAAGCACGAACGAATCGACGGTGTTTGCGCCGGCGACGTACATGTGATCGTGACCGAAGTCGATGCTGACCGGGGCGCTCGTCGTCGCTACGACCTTGACGAACCGGAGGCCGTTCTTCTCGCGCCTGTAGATCGCCACCGTGTTCGACCCGTTGTTGACGGCGGCGACGATGTCGCCGTACGACTTGACACCTCGTGCGTTGCCGCCGACGCCGCCCTTGCCGTGGGTCGACAGCGTTTGCAGCACTAGGCGGGTGCCAACGTTGTAGACCTTGATTTGGTTCGACGCCGGATCGTTGGTCATGATCACCGCCAACGTGGCGGCGGGGTGGTCGGCCTGGATGTGAGCGCCTCCCCAAGCGAACAGCAGCAGTGCTGCCATACCGCAGCCGCGTACGAATCTGGACATGTGGCCCTCCTGCGTGACGACTTGTCGGTTCAGCGACAACGGCGTGCGCGTCGGTCGCGTGCGTGCCGTGGAACGTCGCTCATCGTCAGGACATATGTCCGAGGCGTCGCGAAATATTCCATCGCGCCGGCGCGCCAGCGCGCGGCGCTGCCGCCGCGTCAGGAGAGGTGCTTGGAGAGCGGCGCCGCCAGTGTCTTGGCGAGCCGCAACACCTCCTGGGGATCGAGATCGGCGACGACGAAGCCGAGGAAGGGTCCGGCCGGCATGGCCGCCACGGCAGGGCCTGATCCGGTAGCCGCAAGCTCAGGAGCCGCGGGCGGCTGACCGCCGGTGACGAGCAGCGAGGTCACGGCGCCGTGGTAGCGAAAGACGATGTGCCCAAAACGGCGCTCCTGATAGACACAGGAGTGCCGGTCGAGCAACTCCGGCGGTCCATCGACCTCCGGGATCTCGAACGTTGCCAGCGACGTGTAGGGCGCACCGTAACGGCGTCCGGCCTCGTCGAGCGTGATCGGCCGTTCGGCCAGATTGAATCTGACGGCGCAGTTCTGGTGATCGCCCGCCGCGACACGCGCCAGCTCGGCCAGCCGCGATCGCGAGCTCGAACGGCGGATCAACAGCCCGCCCCCGGCGGCCAGGACGGCGCCGGCGGCGAGCGCCCACCACGACTGCAGTACCGATCGTCTCGAGGTCACTTGGGGCTGAGACGAGCGGAGTGTTGCCAGCAGTTCCGCCGCCAACTCCGGCCGTGGCTTCAGGTCCCCAGTCCCGGCGAAGGCCCGGCGCAGTGCCTCTCGCATCGCGCGGCGGCCGGCGATATCGCTGCGGCAGTCGGGGCAGGTTTCGAGGTGCTGGAGCAACTCGTGGTTGGTCTCCACGAGGAGTTGCTCGCTCAGAAACGAGTCTGCCAGCTCACGTACCGTGCGACATTCCATGGTCAACGCGTCTCGTGTCGCACGCTCGCGGCGGCCGGCCCGGCGCCACGGCGCCCCAGCTCAACCCGCAGCAGCTCGCGCCCTCGATGCAGCCGGGACATCACCGTACCAATCGGGATGTCAAGCGCCGCCGCGATTTCCTTGTAGGTCATGTCTTCCACGTCGCACAGCAGGATCACCTGCTGATGGTGCTGCGGGATCTGTCGTAGTGCCAGCAGCATGTCCTCGTCGGTCAAGCTGTCGGGTACTGGTGGGACGAACGGCACGACGTTGGCGGTCTGCTCGTCCACGCGTGAGTCGACGACGACGCGCCCGCGCTTCCGCTGTCTGTTGGCGCGCACGTGCTGCAGAATCGAGACGAGCCAGGCCCGGCAGTTCGTCCCTGGCGTGAAGCGATGGAACGATTGCAGGGCCTGCACCAGCGTCTCCTGGACCAGATCCTCTGCTTCCGCGCGGTTGCGCTCGAGCCACATGGCGTGACGGAACAGCCGGTCGACGTGCGGTATGGCCTCCGCTTCAAACGTGCGCCAGTTCCGATCCGAGCCGGTGTCAGCGTCCACGGCGTCTCAATGGCCCGGGTCGAGTATCGACGATCCGTAGGGCGGAGGTGACCGGTATTCCAACGCGCACGTCATGCAGGAGGCTCACCTGACGGACAATCACTTTGAGGCGCCACTTTATTCCATGGCGCCCTGAGGCCGTGGAGGGTGTGGCGGCCGGTCGAGGTGGTCAGCGTTCCGCCGCGACCCGCGTCTCGACCTGGGCAACAACCACCGACGATCCGGGTGCGGTCGCCTCGAAGTAGCCGACGAACCGGCGCGGCTCGGGCGCATCGTAGCCTCGCAGGTTTCGTGCCCAGCGGTAACCGATCGCCTGATACCGCAGCTCGGCGTGGACGGTGAACGGACCGGGGTCCTGGGTGCCGACGTCGTAGTGCACGCGGTCGCCCGCGGCGGTGAAGTTCGTGTCGCTTTGCGCGTCGCCCCACACCGCGATCCTGGCATCGGCGCTGACCTTGTCGAATCCGCGCGGCAACAGCCGGTTGTCCTTCAAATATTGCGTCGCCGTCAGCAGGCCGGTGGTGGGCACCGCGTGGCGGTCGCCGAGCACCGGCTCGTAGATCTGCACCTGATCAGCGCGCGTGATGGTGTCGTAGTGCGGCTCGAATGCCGCCGCGCCGGCGTCGGCGTCGTTGCCTTCGATCGAGCCGTCGTCGCGCGGGGCGCCCGACTCGAACACGGGCGTCCCGCGGCCATCGGTCACGACCACGTGCAGCCAGGCGCGGCGTGAGGGATAGCCCGTCGGGAACTTGTGGCCGGTCAGATTGGCCACGACGACGTCGAACGCCAAGCCGCCCTCGTGCGTGGCTGAAGCGGTGATGGACACCGTTGCGGTGTCGTGCTGCAACTGCCGGATCGTGGCGGCCGCCGTGGCTTCGAGCTCGAGCGGTGCGGCGGCCACTCCAAGGTCGCTGCCGTAGCGGCTCAACAAACGCAACATGTGGGCGTTGCCGCCGACAAAGGTGTGCCGCGACAGGCCGTCGCGGCCGTCCCCCAGCACCGAGGCAATTCGCACCGGACCCGCCACGCGCGACATGTGGCACGACTGGCAGCTCTTCTGCTCGGCGGCGAACGCACTGTGCTGCCATTCCTGGAAGTTCATCTGCTCCGGCAGCGATCCGACGACCTCGCCGTCTTCCCCGAGCGCTGTGGTGATCAGCGTGTGACACGACGCGCACAGCGCCGACTCGCGGATGTGCGGCGCCTGCACCTGCTCGTAGCCGGTCACCGAGCGCATGACGGTCTGGCGCCCGGCGTCCACCGCGACCGGACCGTAAATGCGGCGAATTCCTCGGTTTGAAGGCGCTGTGACGGCGAACCGGCCATTGACTCGCCCGTCGGTGCCGAGTCCCTCCGGGGCAATCTGATGGCAGACCGTACAGGACACTCCGTCGGCCGCCAGGCGTTGAATCGCGGGGCCCGCTGCGGCCTGGATGGGCAGGTGGGCGAACACCTCGCCCCCGCCGCCGTGGGCGCGGGCGATTTGCGCCGCCATCGGCATGTGGCAGCCTGCGCACTCGTCCTGGATCCGGGCCGCATGTGCCGGGTGATCGAGGATTTCGCGGCGGACAGACGCCTGCCAGTACGGATCGCGGGCAGAGTTGGCCATCATCGTCGCCCGCCACGCCACGCCGATCGAGATGTCCTCACCAGCCGGCGACGCCAGATTGTTGTGGCAGGCCTGGCAGTCGTCGGAGTGCGCGAACAGCGACAGGTCGTGATGCTGTTGCGCCCGCTGTCCCGCCGGCGGCGTGGGCCGCGCGCCGACCGACACCCAACAGATCGCCAGGCACCACGCGACGATCGCCAGGCGCATGCGTCTCACTTCCAGAATCGAAACAGGCCGCCGTCGAACCAGTCCCACAGGAAGTAGGTGATGAGCTGCGGCTGGCGCCTGTCGCGCTGGGTGAGCGGGACGCGGACGCCCACGTTCATCAAGATGTGCTGCAGCTTGCTCAGTGAGACCTGCGCCTGTGGGACGACGTCCCATTCCGCCGATCCTCCCGATGGCCGGGCGACCATCACCTCGGCCATCGGCGTCCAGGCGCGACCCCGGCCCGCATCCTGCGCCCACGTGTAGCCAAGTGCGGTCCGGGCGAACGCCTCATTGGTGCCCTGGGCGTGATTCGAGACGACCTCGTAACCGGCTTGCAGCTGCACGAACCCGTTGGCGCCCAGCATCTGACCGGCCAACAGCATGGGCTCGAACACGCTGTAGCCATTGCCGAGGCCGAGGTTCTCCTTCCCGGTCGGCAGCGTCACCGCCGCGCCGAGGGCAACGATGGAACCGTGTTCGTTACTGGCATGGACGGTCTGGCGGATGGTGACTTCGACGTCGCCAAGGCCGCCCTGCCACGGCCCGCCAGGCTCGACCTGGCCGAGGGCGAAGGGCACGTTGATCTCGTAGGTGCCGCGCGAGCCGAAGCGCCGTTCGTAGATGACGTTCTCCGTCGCGCCGGCGTGGCCGGGACGGCTGCCGGTGACGAACACCACCTCGCTCTCGGGGAACGCCTTCTCGGTGAAGAGGCCCCGCGGCAGGTTGAGGTCGCCGCGCGGCCACGAGCGATCGCGGCAGAACGTCCAGAGGTATCGCACCACACGCGCGATCTCGTCGGCCGACAGCGCGTCGCCGAAGGCGGGCATGTGCCGGTCGAGCGCTCGGACCCGGCCACCGCTGTGCACCACGGCCATCCAGTCTCCGGCCGGCTCTACGGTGTTGGTCGGGCAGTCGGTGAAGTCGGGGAGGCCGTGGCCGTTGGCAAGCGGCAGCATGAACCCGACGAGGCTGGCGGGCGATCCCGTACCGTCAGCGCCGTGGCAGGTGGCGCACGCTGCCCGATAGATCTCCTCGCCGGTGGCGTCGGGGCGCAGCGCCGGCACCGGTGTCGAGCCGGATGTTTGCGCAGCCGCCGAGGCGTACAACAGCCCCGGGGTGCACATCGCGCACACGAACGCGAGTGTGAATCGCATTGCGTTCGAAGGTTATGGGCGAACGCAATCCCGCACCAAGCTTGAAAGCGAGACTCAGACTCACTCACAAGTGACTGCTAGGCGGTGCACCGGCCGGGAAGATTCACGTCCATCCACGCCATGCGCCTGGCGAGGAAGGTCTTCAGCGCATCGGCGCCGCCAGTCCAGGCGTTCTTCGGCAGGTCGGGCCACAGCGCGGCGTCCCTGGCGAGAACCATTTCCAGCCGTGTCACCCAGCCGTCGATCATGCCGTGCATGGTGTGGAGCTGCAGTGGTCCCTGGCGCAGCTGCTGCCAGCGGCACCTGAGAGCGCGGTGGAATCCGGCGTCGGTCCACAGGCGTTCCCAGAATTCCGGCACGTACGGCGCCTTCCGCGTCGGGTCGAGCGCCACGGCCTGCCCACCGAAGCGGTTCATCGTGTGCGCCCACGATTCGATGTTTCGTGCGTTGCGAAACTCGACGGCGCCGAACGCGAGATCGAAATCCCACACCGGGCCGATGGCGATCCTGTTGCCCATCGACCGCGGCCGCTTCTGCAGGTAGATGCTCTGGAAATAGGCATCCGGATTGAGCGACAGCTCCTGGATGAGGGCGAAGTCCACCCAGCTGTTCAGGTCCAGCCATTGGCGGTAGCCGCTGCGCGGGTCGTTCCAGCGGTCGCTGCGCATCACCGCCTCGAACTGCGCCACGTGGTCGTGCAGATAGGCTTTCTGATCGCTCGTGATGCGGTCGAACCGCGGGTAGTGATACGAATAGACCGAGCGGCTGACCGGAGACAGCCAGTCCCGCGGCGCCCGGTCCGTCGGCAACCCCTCGCCCAGATTCATCCTGAAGATGTAGCCGCCCGTGATGTCTCCGGCGGCTCCCGTGGCCGCCGGCTTCGGAAGCGCCACGCGGTGATCGTGCCGCCGCACGCGCTCGGTGAGCACGTAGAGGCCCTGGTAGGCACCATTCATGAACAGCTCGATGAAACGCGTTCGCGGTGCGTAGTGGCCGAACCGCTGTGCCAGGGAGTAGGCCAGCACGTTGCGCAGACAGATTGGATCGTAGCCACAGCTGTGCAGCACCCAGTCGCTTCCGGGAGGCAGGCCCAGCAGGGGCAGGTCGTGGTCCTCCTGCTTGTGATCGAGAAGCTCGATGCGGTACGACTTCTTGGCCAGGTCGGCCGATGAATCGCCGTGGATCTCGACCGACACGCCGGATTCGAGCGAGACGTCGCGCCGCTCGAGATCTTTCAGGGAGCCGTCGTGATCGTCGATGACCGTGAGTACGCCGACCGCTTCCTCGCCCTTGACGATCTTCTGTCCGTCGAGGTCGATCATGACAAGCGGGACGATCGACGATTGGTCGTAGCGTTGGTCCCGCGCCCCGGCGCCGGACCACGCGGTCGCCTGTCCGTCCGATCCGGCCGGCATGTTCCCGACGATTGCGACGCCGCCCTTCCCGGCGCCCGCCTCTGGGGACGGCGCTCGTTGAGACGGTCCCGCACACCCTGACACGCCGGCCAGGATCGCGAGCACACGCACGGCCATGCTGCATCTCGACATCAGTGGCACCTGCCCGTTCCGCGATCACCGGGGCCGGACACGGGGATGAACTCCCACTCGTACGCGTCGGCCATCAGCGTCAGCTTCAGTACGCCGAACGCGGATATGCGTACTTCGCTATTGGCCACGGGTCCCGTCGAGGCATGGAGCGCCGCCCCGCCCGTGCCGACGACAAACTGGCGGAGTCCACGCACGGGGTCGGGATGACCGCCGTCATCCTGGGGCGCGAAACGCTCGTAGATGTGGTCGTGGCCGTTCAAGACGATCTCGGCGTTGAAGGCGTAGAGGACGTTCCACCAGGCACGAATCGCGCCGTTCTTTGCGCTCGGGCCCGAGGAGAAGAGCGGGTGGTGCCAGTAGACGAGAGTGCACCGGCTGCGGCTGCGGCCCAGCACCCCTTTCATCCAGTCCACCTGCGCCGGGATGGCGACGTTGCTGTTCAACGAGAGCACCAGCCACGGACCCAATTCGTAGCTGTAATAGCCCAGTCCATAGGGTCCGGCGCTGCCCCCGAAATAGTCGAAATAAGGCCCGGCGTTCCGCGACTCGTACTCGTGGTTGCCAGGCGTGGGCCGCGTGCGTCCCCGGTGGCGCCCCCAGGTCGGGTCGTAGCACTGGCGGAACTCCGCCTCCGCGCCGGCGGGGTAGGCCTGGTCGCCGAGCGTGAACACGGTACCGCCGATGCCGTCCAGGAGCCGCGCGGTGCTCTCGGCGTTGGCATCGCAGGTAGCGATGTCCCCGGCGCCGACGAAGACCTCGGCTCCTCCCGCCAGTGGCGGAAGCGGTTCAGGGATGAGCTCGGGGCCCAGGGTGGAAGAGGGCAATCCCTGCGGCGTCCCGACGGGGCTTGGGCTGGCCGGTGTCCTCTCCCCGCACTCGAGACTCAGCAGGCAGAGCGCGAGCACGGCACAGAGACAAAGACGAATGGTGCGGTCGGGCGCCGAGCCAGTCATCTAGTCGTGTGAGGTACATGCATCAGTGTGCCTGCATCAGCCTGTGGCCCCTCGCGAGCCGGCAAAAAAGCGCTTCCATGAAGACGATAACACCAGTGACGGACGCGCCGGCCACGGCCCCTCCCTGATGTGGGGACTACGTGACCGTTTCCGCGGCCACTTGATCGGGAGCCCTCAGGGCTGCAGCAGCCGTGGCGTAGCCGGTCTGGGCCGCGACTGCACGAACGCGTAGATGTCGGAGAGGTCGGCCTCCGCCAGCACGCGGTCCGTGTACGGCGGCATCTGCTGGCGCGGCGCGCGCACGTAGCGGGAGAACGAGTTGAAAGGCAGTCCGCCCGGACCCAGCCGGGGACCGGTGGTCGGCGAGCCCTGCGCTTCCCGGCCATGGCACTGGGCGCATCCGGTCTTCACGAACAGCACACGGCCCCTGTCGACGGCTCCCGGCGCCGGCGCCCCGGCCTGCGCCGGCGGGGTCGCGGTCGTGGCCTGCGCTGCGGCGGAAATCGCGCCCAGGGCAGCGCCGAGAGCAACGACCAGCGCGACGGCGGGTGTCCCGATCATCGTGGCTGGGTGACCACGTCGACGAGTGCCGGCTCGCCCTTCTTGACGACCGCGATCGCGCGGGCCAGTGCCGGCCCGAGGTCGTTCGGGTTGCTGATCGGACCCTCGGCGTACCAGCCGAGGCTCTGCGCCAGCTTGCCGTAGTCGATGGCCGGGTGATCGATCTCGTTGCCGATGTGCGCCCGGTCCACGCCGCGGTTGCGACGATTGCCCATGCGCTGCAGGTGCATCGTTTCTTCGTGGTAGGAGCGATTGTTGTGGACCACGGAGAGGAGCGGAATGCGGTGGTGCGCGGCGGTCCAGAGCACGCCCGGGGCGTACATCAGGTCGCCGTCGTTCTGGATGTTCACCGACAGCCGGCCGTATTTCCGGTTGGCCAGCGCGGCGCCGATCGCCGCCGGCGAACCGTATCCGATTCCCGACCCACCCGAGACACCGATGTAGTGGTGGTACTTGTCGAAGGTCCATAGGCGCTGTGGCCAGCCACTGAGGTTGCCGTTGACGAGTGACCAGTCCTCGCGCCGGATCTGCTCCCACAATTCGGCGGCGATGCGAGCCGTGCTGACAGGCGAGGCATCCCATGCGTAGGACGCGTCGGTTCGTGCGCGCGCGAATGCGGACGCGCCGGCCTCGGCCAGACGTTTGCCACGCGCCTCGTAGGCGGTCCGGTGCTCCGGCGTCACCAGGCGGCGCACGGCCTCGATCAATGCGGGCAGCGTGGCCTCGCCGTCCCCGGCCAGTGCCAGGTCGATCTCGGCATAACGCTGGAAATCCTGGTAGTTGGCTTTCACGGCCAGATCGCCGGCCGTAATCGTGACCAGCTTGACGCCGGCCCTGGTCGCCGGTCGCGTCGTGCGCTCGAGTTGGTCGCGCATGATGTTGACGGCGCCGTAGAAATTGGCTATCTCCAGGCCGACGACGACATCCGCCTCCGCCATCACGGCCACGGCGCGCAGCGTCTGGTTCAGCGGATGGCGGTTCGGGAAGTTCATCCGCCCCGCCGCAATGGGTGGCAGCGAGTTGGGCTGGGTACTGATCACGGCGGCCTGGAGCAGTTCCGCCAGCTCGACGAGCCGCGCCATCCCCGCAGGCGTCCGGGCCAGCCGATCCGCGACCAGCACCGGGCTCGTCGCCTGAACCAGTAGTTTTGCGACCTCCGCGACGCCCCCCGAATCGGCCTGCGGAGGCGACGACGGCGTCAGCTGCGGGACGCGCGCGGGGGCGTGTTCTCCGATCGGCCGCTCCTGGAGTTCGCTGTCCGCCACCACGACCACCGGCCCGTACGGCGGCGTCATGGCGATCTTGTAGGCGCGCATCGCCGACTCGCCGAAGTGCGCGAGCGACATGGGCGTATCGTCCCACTTGGTATAGTCGCGGACCATCGCCGCCGCGTCCTGCACGCTGTGCACCCACTCGACGCCAGGCGCCCGCATGGTGGCGTCGAGCGTGTTGCCGAGCAGGACGTAGACGGGCACGCGGTCGCACCAGGCGTTGTAGATGGCCATCGAGGCGTGCTGCAGCCCCACGGTGCCGTGCGCCATCACCGCCAGCGGCCGGCCCTCGATCTTGAAGTAGCCGTGGGCCATGGCCACGGCCGATTCCTCGTGGAGGCACGTGATCAACTCCGGCTTGGTGTTGTTGCCGTAGTTGATGATCGATTCGTGGAGACCACGGAAGCTCGACCCTGGATTGGCGCACACGTACTCGAAACCCAGAGCCTTGATCGTGTCGACCATGAAGTCGGATCCGGCCCGCCCGCCGGTCAGCGCTTCGGGCTCGTCACGGGCCGGCGCCTCACCGGGGACCCCGCCGGATCCGGCCGGTGCCTGCGCGGCCTGACCCGCCGCCGGCGCCGCCATGGCCGCGCCCACGACCACCGCCTGCTGCATGAACTTGCGTCGGGGTGACGAGAAGCGAGACCGCTGCCTCATGCGTGTGAGCCTCGTGAGCCTGGTGTGCCGAGAGCCTATCACGCCCCTTGTCCGTAGCCGATGCCACGCGCCGGCCGTCGTCCGGCGCACCGCCTGCGCCGGAGCGGAACCGGAGCCCCAGGTCCATGGCGCACTCGGCTACGATAGCAGCGCCGATTCCGGCGTCTCTCCTAGGACGTGTATGACGGACATCCCGCTGTCTCGTTACGGCTTGATTGCTTTGCTGGCGTGGCTGCCCGCATGTACTTCGGCGCCGCCTCCGCCGCGCGAAGCGGATGTCACGGCGGTCGTCAACGCGTTCTACGGCGCGATCAGCGCCGGCGACAACGACGCCGCGATGAAGCTGATCGCACCCGATGCGGTGTTCGTGGAATCGGGCAAGATCGAAACCCGCGCCGAATACGAAACCCGGCATCTGCCGGCGGACATCGAGTTCGAGGGCCAGGTCAAAGCCGAGCGGGGTCCGTTGCGAATCACCTTCGACGGGCGCGACACCGCCTGGGTCATCTCCACTGCGGCCTACGATGAAGGCAACCCGGAGAAGTACATCAACACCCAGCTGATGGTGTTGACCCGTGACACCGGCGACTGGCGCATCCGCACGATCAGCTGGTCCTCGAACCAGCCATAGACGGGCAGTTGCCGGACCTCGGCCCCCGCGGCCGGCCTGGCCACGGCCCGATCAGCCCGGGCCGGCGAGCAATGCCTGCAGCGTTGTCCGGAAGTCGTCCGGGAGGGGGACAGGGCGCCGGGTCGTTCGATCCACGTAGACGTGGACGAAGTGTCCTTGCGCCGACGCGAGAGGCTCGTCGTTGCGGAACAAACCCACCTCGTACCGGACGCTGCTCGAGCCCAGCGTCGCCACCCGAAGCCCCGCGTGTACGGTGTCCGGGAACGTGATCGGGCTGAAGTAGTTGCACTGGGTCTCGACGACCAGGCCGATCACCGCGCCGCGTTCCACGTCGAGCACGCCCTGCGCGATCAGGTAGTGATTCACCACGGTGTCGAAGTACGAGTAGTAGACGACGTTGTTGACGTGGCCGTAGACGTCGTTGTCCATCCAGCGTGTCGAGATCGCCTGGACATGGCGGTAGGCCGTACGGGCATCGGGCGCGGGTCTGCTCATCGTCGACCGCGGATGACAAGCGAGTGGCACCGACCCGTCACGAGTTGGACTCCATGTCGGTCAGCTCCCGTCCCGCCGTCTCGGGCAGCATCAGCGTCGCGATGATGGCGCACGACTGGGCGATCGAGGCCATGATCACCATGCCAGTAGAAAGAGCCATGTGCATCGACAGCATGGCGACGCCCTGGATGAACAGCGCGCTCGATGCGCGGCCGAAGTTGTAGGCGAACGACTGGCCGGTGGCGCGCACCTCGGTGGGGAAGAGCTCGGTGAAGTAGGGCCCGAACGAAGCGTAGATACCGAACTGGAAGAAGCCGTAGACGAACCCCATCGGCAGCAGCGTGAACGCCGAACTGCCCAGCGGCGCGAAGATGTAGACGTTCAACGCGATGATGAAGCCGACCGCGAAATAGCGGAACGCATTCCGGCGTCCGACCCTGTCACCGACGTAGGCGTTGGTGAGAAACCCGAAGAAGCCGCCCAGGCTGTTGAACAGGACGTAGATGCCGGCCACCGACAGGGACAGGCCGCGTTCCTGCGACAGGAAGGTGGTGAGGTAGTTGCTGACCGCGAAGCCGGCGCCCTGCGCGCCCAGGGCCAGCAGGCAGGCCAATGCGGTCCGCCGCCGCAGCTTCGGACTGAAGATCTCCACCGGCAGGAACGTGCGGCCCTGCTGCCGCGCCCGTGCTTTGGCCCGCTTGAAGATGTCGGCGTCGTCGTCTTCACGCCGCACGAAGAACACCAGCACGGCGGGCACCACGCCGATGAAGAACGCCACCCGCCAACCCATGGTCGGCGCGAACATCGCGGCCACGGGTCCAGCCAGCAGGGCAGCCAGTGCCGAGCCCGGGCCGGCGGCGCTCTGGACGGCGCCAAGCGCCTTGCCGCGATGCGCCGGCGTGACGAGTTCGCCCAACAGCACCGCCCCCACCGCCCATTCGGCGCCGAAGCCGAAGCCCTGCAAGGTGCGCAGCGCCAACAGCTGGGAATAGTCCTGCGCGAACCCCGACAGGAAGGAGAAGATCGAGAACCACAGGATGGTGACCTGCAGCACGCGGGCGCGGCCATACCGGTCGGCCAGCCAGCCGCCGGTCCAGCCGCCGATGGCGCCGGCAAAATAGTTGGCGCTGGCGATGCTGCCGGCCTGGGCCAGCGTGATGCCGAGCCCGGCGACGATGGCGGGAATCATGTACTGGAAGACGAACCCATCCATGGAGTCGAGGCCCCAGGCCACGGCGCAGGTCCAGAACACGCGGCGCACCTTGGGCGTCGATTGCCGATACCAGCCGGTGAGCGACCGGTCGGCGTCCACTACAACATCAGCCACATCCCCCCCTTCCTCTCGCCTTCCATTGGTTCGTTGGTCGGCCTGACCGATCCAGGCCGGTCGGCTATACCGTCGGAGTGACGCCGCCGTCGACGCGGATGTTGGCGCCGTTGATGAAGCCGGCGCGCGGACTGGCGAGGAACGCAACCAGATCGGCCAGTTCTTCCACCCGTCCGACCCGGCCCAGCGGATTGGGCCGCACCTCGGTGGAAAAACGGCGCTCCCATTCCGGCATCCCGCCTTCCCAGCCGCGCGCCCTGGCGATGTCGCGAATCCAGCTCTCCAGCATCGACGTGAGCACCGGACCCGGCGTGACCGTGTTGACCGTGATGCCGGCGCCCGCCACCACCTTGGCCAGGCCCGTGGAGAAGACGGCGACGGCCGCCTTGGTGCCGCCGTAGTTCAGGGTCATATTGCTGGGCATCATCGCGCCGACGCTGGACAGCGAGATGATGCGGCCCCAGCCGCGTTCCTTCATCGGCGGCAGGACGTGCTTCACGACGCGCACGATCGAGGCGACGTTCTGGTTGTACTGGTCGATCCAGTCGGCGGCGTCGAGGCTGTTCCAGTCGTCCATGCGGAAGATGGCGGCGTTGTTGACCAGGATGTCGATGGCGCCGAACGCGGCGAGCGCCGTCGTCGCCGCCGTCCGGGCGTCTGCATCGTTGGCCAGATCGCCCAGCGCGGCCTTGGCCTTCCCGCCCTCGCTGACGATGGCGGCGACGACACGCTCGGCTGCCGCCGCGCGCCGGCCGTGCACCACGACCGATGCGCCTTCGCGCGCCAGCCGCCTGGCCACCGCCTCGCCGATGCCGCCGGTGGATCCGGTGACCAGGGCAACCTTGTCGTGCAGTTCCAGATCCATGTCAGGCGCGCGCCTCCGGCGCCGCGGGCGGCGCGATACCCATCAGACTGCAGGCATTGAGCGAGATCATCTTGCGGATCTCGTCCTTGCTGTAGCCCAGCCCCAGGCACAGCAGGATCACCGAACGGAAGCTCGCGACCGGCCGGGGATTGTCGATCTGGCCGAGGTCGGAGCCCAGGATGGTACGGTCGACGCCGGCCGCCGTGATCAGTTCCTTGAGGTCCTGGCCGGTGAAGAACTTGGAGTAGGGCTCGTTGATGAACATGCAGAAGGAGTGCTCGATCCACACGCCCATGCCCGCCAGGTCGGCCACGTCGGCGGCGCTGGCGTCGATGACAAAGGTGGGATGGTTGACGAGCATGCGCGTAACGCCGCGCGCCTTGGCCTCCTCGAACAGCGGCCACATCTCGCTGACGTGCAGGTGTCCGCCCGACAGGACCGCGTCGTAGGCGGCGATCAAGTCCAGGATTTCCTTCACCTCGTCTTTCAAGCGGCCCCGGTCGGTGACGATGGTGAGCGCGGTGGGCGCCAGCATCTTGCTCTTGGTGGGCAGGATGGTGTGTTTGTGGCCCTGCCGGATGTGGTTGGCGGCGCTGAAGGTCGGCATCCACACCATCCGCGCCCCGAGCTGCAGGCCGTGCTCGACCGCGTAGGGATTGAGCCCGCCGGTGGAGTTGTTCAGGGGCACGCCGGAGAACATCGTGATGTGGATGTCGCTGACGGTTTCCTTGAGCAACTCGACCACCGGCGTCACCGAGTAGTAGTGGTCCTTGAACAGGATGGCGTGCATCCCCACCGACTCGGCGTCGCGGATCGCTTCCAGGTGGTTGAGCGACCGCGGCATCACCGAGGGGCCACTGTGGCAGTGCAGGTCCACCGCCCCACGCAACAGCTCGGCGATCTCCGCCTCCGGGACGTCGGGATAGAACTCAACGACTTTGGATTTTTCCTTGGGTGTCGGCATGTCTTCGTCCTTCTCGCCTGATCAGGCCTTGCTGGCGGCCGGACGCGTGTCCGGGGCCTCTCCGCCCAGCTGCCTGGTGATCTGCCGCGCCGCCGCCATCACCCGGGCGATCTGGTTGCGGCTTGGCTGTTGCGGCAGGAACTGCACGGAATCAATCACCGCCACCGTGCCCCGCAACACATTGCCAGGTCCCAGCACCGGCGCTGCGAGGCTGTTGGTCCCGACCAACGATTCGTGGAAGGCGGTGGCGTAGCCGTGGCGCCGCACCTGGTCGATCTCGGCGCGCAAGGCGCGCGGCGTGGTGATCGAGTAGGGCGTCAGCGCCTCCATTTTGGTCCGGCACACCTGGTCGAGCAGCGCCGGTTCGCCGTAGGCCAGACACAGTTTTCCCTGGGCGCTGGCGTGATAGGGCAACAGCGAACCCTGCTTGACCTGCACCTCGAGCATCGACTTGCCCGCGCGCGTCGCCACCACTCGCATGCCGTCGGCGTGCCGCTCGGACAGCACGGTGAAATGGCCCAGCGCCTCGCGCAGCTGGGTGATGGCGGTGTTGCCGATATTGGCCAGCTGGAAGTTCTCGGCGACCAGGTGGCTGAGATTCACCAGCCGGCTGCCGATCTGGTACTTCTCGAACGTGCCCGACTGATAGATGTAGCCGCGCTTGAGCAGCGTGCGCAGATGGCGGTAGACACGGCTCTTCGTGATGCCCAGCGCCGCGGCGATGGCCGCGACACCCGCCGGCTCCTGGGCCCGCGCCAGATACTCCAGGATCTCCAGCGCCATGACGATGGACTGGACGCCGGTGTCTTCCCCCTGCGCACCCACCGCGGCGATCATGCCGGTCCGTCGAGGGCCTTACGCAGCGATCCCAGTGACGACAGCGCACCCTGGCGCAGGAAACCCTGGTCCGATCCCAGGACGAACAGGGTGGCGCCGAGGCCCGACAGATAGGCGGCCTCGCCCGCACCGCCGGTGTGGACGCTCAGCACCTTGCCCGCCTGACGCGCCGCCGCGGCGATGGTGTCGCTGGCGTCGCGCACCGGCCGGTCGGAGTCGCGGTCGCCGAAGGCGGCCGTCAGGTCGCCGCGCCCGATGAAGAGCGAATCGATGCCCTCCACGGCCGCGATGGCGGCGGCGTATGGCAGTGCCGCGAGATCCTCGATCTGGGCGATGACCACCGTCTCGGCGTCGGCGCGATCGATGTGCTCCCAGGTTGGGACCGCGGTGTAGCGTCCGGCCCGCGTGCTGGTGGCGAACCCGCGCCCGCCCCGATAGCGGCACGCCGCGACCACGGCGCGTGCCTGCTCGGCGCCGGCGACGTGCGGCATCAGGATGCCGGTGGCGCCGCCGTCGAGCACGGAGAGGACGGTTTCCGGACCGGCGACGCGCACCAGCGCCGGCAGACCCCTGGCGCAGGCGATCGCCAGCGCGACGTCCGTGCTGGTGCGGTCGAACGGCGCATGCTCCTGGTCGATGACGACGAAGTCGAACCCGGCGTCGCCCACGATCTCGACACCATGGCCGGTCGGTGTCTTGAGGAACGTCCCGACCAGTGTCTGACGCGCCAGCAGGCGCGCGCGAAAACCGCTCATCGGGATCCCTGGGGCATCGGATATTCGGCGGCGTTCAGCACCCAGCCGGGCTTCTCGGAGAAGTCGAGGCGCGGCGGACAGAAGATGTCCACCAACTGATTGGTGCCGGCGCCCACCGCCTCGGTGGTGTGGATCGACGGCGGTGGAATGACGCAAATCGACGGCGTGCCGCACAACTCGTGCTGGTCGTCACGCCACGTGGCCTTGTCGATGCCCCACGGCCAGCGCAGGTGGTGGACGAACTCACCGGACACGGCCAAAGAACCCTGTTCGAAATCGTCGTGGAAGTGCGGTGACAGGCGCGTCGGGTCGCGCGGACCTTCGAAGGTCTCGCAGTAGTTGATCATCAGGGTGGTGCAGCGCCAGATGCGGCCGAACCGCCCCTTCTCCTCCGGGGGATAGAGGTCGTAGACGCGAATCCTGAAGCCGCCGACGGGATCGGGCCACCGCTCGGCCGGGGCCACATTGGGCTTGGGCTGCGCGTAGGACGCGTTGTTGGAGCACCTGGCCACCAGGTCGGCCGACCGGGTGGTGAAGATCCGTACGATCTGGCCGGGCGTGATGGCGGTGATACGGGAACGACCCGGCGGCACGAACACCAGCGAACAGGCGTCGACGATCTTCGTCTCGGTGCCGGCGGAGACCTCGATCTGCGAGCCCCGATCCGGCAGCAGGATGGCGTACTCGTCGAGCTGGTCGTCGCGCGTCAGCGTCGCGCCCGCCTCGGGCAGGGTGACGGATGTGATGAAGTTCTGTCCGCGCGCGTACCAGGTGCGGCCCTCTGGGCCTTCCTCCTGCGGCGGCTCCGCATAAAAGCGCGCGTACTCCGCGCCGCCGAACGCCGAAACCGGACGTGATGAAGCCGCGTGCTTGTTCAGCGCCGACCGCGGATCGTTGGCATCGTACATGGACCGTTCGCCTCCTCTTGCAGGGCAAGGCTAGCACCCGGCGCCTTCGTCCCCAAGAAAAAATCGGCACGATCGTATCGCCAGGCGAAACATGGCCGCCGGCCGGGATGCGCCGTCCGTCGCCTCGCGGTAAGCTCGTGGACCGCAACCAGGAGAGGGACCGAGACAATGGAGCACGAAGGAAAGGTCATCATCACCTGCGCCGTCACGGGGTCGATCCACACACCGTCGATGTCGAAGTACCTCCCCGTGACGGCGGACGAAATCGCCGACGCGGCGATCGGCGCTGCCGACGCCGGGGCGGCCGTCCTCCATCTGCACGCCCGCAACCCGGAGACCGGCGAGCCCGATCAGACCGTGGCGGCGTACGCGCCGTTCCTCAAGGTCATCGAGCAGCACACCGACGCCGTCATCAACATCACGACCGGCGCCGGCCACGGGATGACGCTCGAGCAGCGGCTCGAGCCGGCCCGGGTGTTCGCGCCCGAGGTCGCGTCGCTCAATATGGGGTCGATGAACTTCGGACTGTTCCCGATGTTGAAGCGCTACAAGGACTTCAAGCACGACTGGGAGCCGAAGGCGCTGGCGCGCTCGCGCGACTTCGTCTTCAGGAACACCTTTGCCGACATCGAGTACGTGCTGAGCACGTTGCAGCCGCTCGACGTGCGCTTTGAATTCGAGTGCTACGACACCGCCCACCTCTACAACCTGCGCCATTTCCTGGATCGCGGCCTGGTCAAGCCGCCGCTGTTCATCCAGACGATTTTCGGCATCCTGGGCGGCATCGGTACGCACGCCGAGGATGTCACGCACATGCGGCGCACCGCCGACCGCCTGTTCGGCAGCCAGTATCAGTGGTCGGTGCTGGGCGCCGGCCGAAGCCAGATGCGCATCGCCGCCATGGCCGCGGCGATGGGCGGCCACGTGCGGGTGGGGCTCGAGGACTCCTTGTTCAAAGGCCGCGAGCAGCTGGCCACCAACCAGGAACAGGTGCGTCAGGTGCGACAGATCATCGAAGGGCTCGGCTTGGCGGTCGCCACCCCGGATGAGGCGCGCGAGATCCTGCAGTTCAAGGGCCGGCACCTCGTCAAGATCTAGCGTCCCGTCCGACGCGAGAGACGAACATATGCGCTCTGAGTCCGCGCTCGCCCGCCAGGTCCGATCTCCCCGGGTCGTCAACATTGCCGACCTGCGCGAACGCGCGCGCCGGCGCCTGCCCGGCCTGGTGTTCGACTACATCGACGGCGGCGCCGAGGACGAGGTGACGATGACGCGGAACGCCGCCGCGTTCTCGGAGCTGGCCTTCCGGCCGCGGCAATGTGTGCCCGTCCCGGCGTGCGACCTGAGCACCACGGTGCTGGGGACGACGTTCGCCCTGCCGTTCCTGCTGGCGCCGGTGGGCAACTGCCGCTCGTTCTATCCGCAGGGCGACGCGCAGGCCGCGCGGGCGGCACACGCGGCTGGAACCGCCTATACCTTGTCGACGTTCTCGGGGACTCGTCTTGAAGACGTCCGCGCGGCCACGCCGGGACCGCTGTGGTATCAGCTCTACACGCCCGGAGGTCGAGACGTCGCCGAGGCTGCCATCGCCCGCGCCAGAGCAGCCGGTTACACCGCGCTCGTCGTGACCATCGACACGCCCGTGGCCGGGATGCGCGAGCGCGACGTCCGGCGAGGGGTGGTGCCGATCGTCAACGGCCGGTTCATGGAAAGCCTGCCCTTTCTCTGGCAGTTCGCGTCACGCCCGCGCTGGTTGTGGGATTTTCTCAAGGACGGCGCACCGCGGATCTTCCCCAACGTGGTTTTGCCGGGGGGCCCGATGCCGAGCACCGACGTCGGGACGATGCTGGAGCAGACCGTGGTCACGTGGCGCGACCTGGGCTGGATGCGGGATGCCTGGCGCGGCCCAATCGTGGTCAAGGGTGTTCACACGGCCGACGACGCGCGTTGCGCGACGGACGCGGGAGCCGATGCCCTGATCGTGTCCAATCACGGTGGACGTCAACTCGACGGTGCGCCAGCCAGCCTGCGCGCCTTGCCGGAGGTGGTGGACGCGGTCAACGGCCGCGTCGAGGTCCTTATGGACGGCGGCATCCGCCGCGGCAGCGATATCGTCAAGGCCCTGGCGCTCGGCGCCAGGGCGGTGTTGATCGGACGCGCCTATGCGTACGGCCTCGGCGCGGCCGGCGGCCCGGGCGTCGCGCGGGCCATCGAGATCCTGAGGACCGATCTCGTCCGCACGATGCGTCTGCTGGGGTGCGACGCAACCCGCAACCTCGACGCCAGCTACGTCGACATCCCCGCGTCGTGGAGCACGGCGGCCCGGCGATAGAACGATGGAAGGGCTGGTTCGTACCTGACGAAACATTCATGTTGTTCGCCGTGCCGATCGCGAGCGGCGGACACTAGAATCGCCATATGCCCGGTCGCATGGTGACGGTTGCGCTTCTCTCGCTGGGTCTGGCCTCAGCCTCGTGCGGAGGCAGCCAACGCGCGCCGCAGCCTGACGTGCCGAAGGCCAGGGCCGACGGTCCTGGTGTCGTCACCGGCGTCGTCAAGTTCGAGGGCCAGCCGCCCGGGCGAAAGATCATCCGCATGGGGATGGATCCGATGTGCGCACCGAAGCATCAGGTGTCGCTGCCCGGTAGTGCCCGCGCCGTGACGCTCTCGGATTCGCCCCTCGTCGATGCCGACGGGCACGTGGCCAACGTGTTCGTCTACGTCCGCGACGGTCTTTCGGGGGCTGTCTACGAGACACCCACCGCACCGGTGCAGCTCGACCAGTCGGGCTGCCAGTACGAACCGCATGTCTTTGGCGTGTTCGTGGCCCAGCCGATCGAGATTCGCAACAGCGATCCCACTCCTTTCCAGCACATTGGGATCCTAAGCTTAGAATTCCACGTGGACAAGTTGTCG